>JFJP01023941.1_pt1 | contig 26475 bp, 25 predicted proteins | sample 431651 | NCBI WGS metagenome assembly JFJP01 (sample SAMN02602958, study PRJNA72255) | Microbial mat metagenome, whole genome shotgun sequencing project. | biome: fresh water; feature: sink hole; material: water; isolation source: purple microbial (photo- and chemosynthetic) mats found in...
TATTTTATGGTTTATTTTAAGTAGCTATTATTGGATTGTATGATTGTTTTTGAAAAGGTAAAATTGATTTATTTTTTTATAAATGATTTATCAAATAGTTAGTATACAAAAGATATAATTCGAAAATTTTTAGTGGGGTATGTATGAAAAAAAGGGTGTTGGTTAAATTTTCTGGTGAAGCATTAGCGGGTGACGGTGGTTATGGTATCGACACAAAGATTTTAGCATATATTGCAAATGAAATTAAACAATTAGTAGATAATAATATTGAAGTTGGTATTGTAATTGGCGGTGGAAATATTATTAGAGGAGTAAGTGCAGCAGCAGACGGTATAATTAAGCGAACGAGTGGTGATTATATGGGTATGCTTGCAACTGTTGTAAATGGAATCGCTATGCAAGAGGCATTAGAGCATATTGGTCTTGAGGCTAGATTGCAAACAGCTATTAAAATGGAGCAAATTGCTGAAACTTTTATAGTAAGAAGAGCTAAAAGACATCTTGAAAAACATAGAGTTGTTATTTTTGCTGCAGGAACTGGTAATCCATATTTTACAACAGATACGGCAGCTACTCTAAGAGCAACTGAAATTGAAGCTTGTATGCTTATTAAAGCTACAAAAGTTGATGGAGTTTACGATAAGGACCCTATGAAATATTCAGATGCTGTAAAACTTGATGTTATTTCTTATGATGAAGCACTTAAAGACCATATTAAAGTTATGGATGATACTGCAATTGCTTTAGCTAAAGACAATAAACTACCAATTGTAGTTGCAAATATGAATGAAATGGGTAACTTATTAAAAATAGTTAATGGCGACTATTCTAAATGTTCAGTAGTAAAATAAAGGAAATAAAATGAGAATCGAAGAAATTTTAGCAAAAGCACTTGAAAGAGTTGGAAATGATAGATATATATTGGCACTTGCTGTTGGTCAAAGGGCAGATGAGCTAAGTTGTGGAGCTAAACCATTACTGGATAGCGCAATGTTAAGAAATATGAAATATACTGATATTGCTATCCATGAAATTGCAAAAGGCTTGTTAGTTATTGATGGCTTTAAAAAATAGTTATTAGAATCTTTTTGCTTGGAAAAATATTTAAATACAATTAAGGGTATCAATTGTATTGATGATGCTATTAGAATATTACATAATTCAATACAAATAACACCACTTATTTATAAGGCAGTTGCTTTTTCGATAGAAGCACACAAAAACCAATTCAGAAAAAGTGGTGAGCCTTACGTTGTTCATCCTATCTTAGTTGCTTCAATTGCTGCACATTATAGTGGTGATGAATCTATGGTTATAGCTTCTCTTTTGCACGATGTAGTTGAAGATACACTATTTACACTTGAAGAAATACACGATTTGTTTGGTACTGATGTTGCAAATATAGTTGATGGATTGACAAAAATTACTGAATTAAGAGATACTGAATTTACACATAGTGTTGAAAAAGACAAATTGCTTAAATCTGCAATGACTTTTAGAAAAATGCTTGTGGCGTCTACTGAAGATGTTAGAGTATTGCTTGTTAAGTTGTTTGATAGAACACACAATATGCTTACGCTTGATTCATTGAGTGATGAAAAAAAATTTAGAATCTCAGAAGAAACACTTGTTGTTTATGCTCCAATTGCCCACCGTTTAGGTATGTCAGCAATTAAAAATACACTAGAAGATCTATCTTTTTTTTATATATATCCAAATGAATACAAAAAAATTGATGATCATATTAAAACTTATCAAGAGAAAATCCAAAATACTTTTAATTTTTTTCTAGAGGATGTTAAAAGTGTATTGGATACTGAATTAAAAAATAAAATCCAAATGTTTAGTAGAATAAAACATTACTATTCAATATATTTAAAAATTCAAAGAAAAGGTGTTAGTATAGACGAAGTCCTTGATCTTTTTGCTATAAGGATCATTACAGATAGTCCGCTTGAGTGTTATACGATTTTGGGACTTATACATACAAATTATATGCCATTAATTTCAAGATTTAAAGATTATGTAGCTATTCCAAAAGAAAATGGCTATCAAACAATTCATACAACTGTATTTCATAATACGAAAATTTTTGAAGTTCAAATTAGAACTAAAGATATGGATAAAATCGCTGAATATGGTGTTGCTGCTCATTGGAAATACAAAAATGGACAAAATAGTTTTAAAGAACCAAATTTAAAATGGCTTCATACTTTAGAGATGGATAACGATAATGTTGAGGAATTTTATGATGAAACTAAAAAAGAATTATTTTATGAAGAGATAGTTGTATATTCACCAAAAGGTGCAATTTTCAATATGCCAAGAGGATCTTGTGCTTATGATTTTGCTTATCTGATACATACTGATTTAGGTAATAAAGCGGTCGACTGCTATATAAATAAAGTAAAAAAACCACTAATTACAGAATTAAATAGTGGTGATATCGTATCTATAAATAAAAGTGATGATATTGTTGCTCGTTGTTCTTGGATTAATATTGTAAAAACAGCTAAAGCAAAAAAAAGTATTAAACTATTATGTCAACATAGAAATAAACAAATTGATATGTTGAATGGTGAAAATATCATAAATACAATTTTTTCGAGATATAAAGAGAATATCTTAAGTATTTATCCTCAACAAAAAATATATAAAGTTGTAGAAAATTTAGATCACTTAAAACATATAAAAAGAACTATTGAGACAACAATAAGAAGTGAGCTTGGTATATTTGCTAGGATGAAAGTACAGCAAGTAAATTTTAAAGAATATGCATTTGAAAATCTTGTTTTTAGCTCAAATTTTACACTTTCAGCAGTTTCGTTTGACCATTGCTGTCATCCAAAATTAAATGATGAAATTGTTGCTTTTAGAGATGGAAAAGATGTAGTGGTTCACCATAAAATGTGTGAAAATGCTTACCATCTAATGCTTTTAAAAAAACAGATGATTTTTTGTAAATGGAGTGATGACAAGTATTATATTTATAAAATGGTTGTTAGTCTTAGAAATGTTAAAGGTGAATTGGCAAGACTACTGACTCACTTATCAAACCATGATGCAACAATTTTATTTATCGAATACGGAAAAGATAGATACTCGCATATACAATATTGTACGATTAATTTTGAAATAAGAAATAATAATAGTGAAAAAATAAAAAAAATCGTAAATCAAAAATCAAAAATCATAGAGTTTTATTCTGGTGATGATGCATATAAATAATTGGAGAGATTAATGAATGATAAAATAAAACTTGCGCTTGATGAGATTACAAGAGGCACATCTGAAATAATTGACAAAGAGAGAATAGAAGTTCTTTTAAAAAATTATTATGAAAACGGAGTGAATTATTTTGTAAAAGCTGGATTTGACCCAACCGCTCCTGATTTACACCTTGGACATACAGTTTTACTTCAAAAACTAGCTATTTTTCAAAAATATGGTGGAATTGTTCAATTTTTAATTGGTAACTTTACGGCCACAATAGGTGACCCAACAGGAAAAAACATAACAAGAAAAGTATTGAGTGATGATGATATTAAAAAAAATATTGGAAGTTATACAGAGCAAGCATTTAAAATTTTAGATAAAAACAAAACAAATATTGTTTACAACAAAGATTGGCTTGAGCCACTTGGTGCTGCTGGAATGTTGTCTTTAGCTTCAAATTTAACAGTTGCTAGAATGCTTGAGCGGGATGATTTTTCAAAAAGATATGCTTCAAATACACCAATCGCACTTAGTGAATTTATGTATCCATTGCTTCAAGGTTATGATAGTGTTTATCTTAAATCAGATATTGAAATCGGAGGAACGGATCAAAAATTCAATTTGCTAATGGGGAGACAACTTCAAAAAGCTTATGAAGTTGGAAAGCAACAATCAGTTTTAATGATGCCAATTTTAGAGGGACTTGATGGTGTAAACAAGATGTCAAAATCTCTTGGGAATTATATAGGTGTTACAGATGCGCCAAATGATATGTATGGAAAAGTTTTAAGTATAAGTGATGAACTTATGTGGAGATATTATGAGCTTCTATCAGCTAAAACTTTAATTGAGATTGAAGAGTTAAAAAATGGTGTGGAAAATAATTCAATCCATCCAAAAAAAGTTAAAGATGATTTGGCTATCGAGATAGTGAATAGATTTCATGGTGTTAATGAGGGACTAAAGGCTCAAGAAGAGTTCATAAAAATATTTTCTAATAAAGATATACCTACCACAATGGAGGAGTTTGATACTATTGAAGGTAGTTGGATATGCCAAGTGATGGTTGATTCAAAACTTGTATCTTCAACTTCACAAGCAAGACGAGATATCCAAAGTGGTGCCGTAAAAATTGATCAGATTAAAGTTGAAGATAGCTCTTTAAAGCTTTCAAAAGGGACATTTGTTTTACAAAAAGGAAAGAAACATTTTGTTAGAATCACCGTCATTTAGGGGAAATTATGAAAATATTAAAAATTGGTAAACACACAATCGAAAAACCTATTATTCAAGGTGGAATGGGTGTTGGAATTAGTTGGGATAAATTAGCTGGAAATGTAAGCAAAGAGGGAGGTCTTGGGGTAATATCAGGTGTTGGTACAGGATACTACAACGATAAACAATACTCACATAAAAATATACAAGGCAAGCCTCATAATGAAGAAAATTTTTATTCAAAAGATGGCTTAACTGCAATAATTAAAAATGCTAGATCAATTTGTGGCAATAAACCACTTGCTTGTAATGTTTTATATGCTAGTAATGATTATGGAAGAATTGTACAAGATGCATGTGCAGCAGGTATAAATATTATTATTACTGGCGCAGGGATACCTACAAATATGCCAGAATTTACAAAAAATTATCCAGATGTTGCCCTTATTCCTATTGTATCAAGCGCAAGAGCTTTAAAATTAATTTGTAAAAAATGGAAAAGATACGATAGATTACCAGATGCTGTAATTGTTGAAGGACCACTTAGCGGTGGACATCAAGGGTTTACTTATGAGCAATGTTTTATGGATGAGTACCAATTAGAAAATATTATTACTCCAGTTATTGAAGAAGCGAAAGAGTGGGGAAATATGCCAATTATTGCAGCAGGTGGAATTTGGGATAAAAATGATATTGATAAGTTTTTAGCTCTTGGTTGCTCTGGTGTTCAGATGGGAACTAGATTTATAGGAACTTATGAGTGCGATGCACATCCAACATTTAAAAAAGTTATCCTTGAAGCAAAAGAGGAAGATATAAAACTACTAAAATCTCCAGTTGGATTACCTGCACGTGGTGTCATGACTGCATTACAAACAAATATTGCAAATGGTACTGCGCCCAAAGTTGCTTGTATTTCAAATTGTGTTGCACCTTGTCATAGGGGCGAGGAGGCAAAAGCAGTGGGTTACTGTATTGCAGATAGATTAAGTGATGCATACAATGGTATAACCGAAAGCGGACTTTTTTTTACAGGTTCAAACGGATATAGACTTAAAGAACTTTGTTCGGTTAAAGAGTTGATGGAAAAATTAACTGTCGGAGAGTAGACTTTATTTATGAAAAGTATACATTTTGTAGGCAGTATAGTTTTAACTTTATTTATTTTAATAACGACAACTCTTGATGCTTCTACTGATTTAGAGATGTTTCAATATGCAAAAAAAAATTATGTTATGGCTGTTTTTAAAAATGATAAAGTTAAAGAATTAAAATATCTTAAAGAGTTGATTTTATATGGTAAAAAATCTGATCAAGATATAAGTAAATACAAAAAAGAACTTCATAGATTTGATAGTGGCATTGAAAACGAAACTAAAGAAGTTAAAAATAGTAAAAATCAAAAAATAAATACCCAAGAAGTTACAACAATTAAAGAGAAAGATTTACTGATTGGCACACCAAAAAACTCAGCTTATATTGTCAATAATTCTTTGGTTGTCTTTTTTGATAATTCGATTGTTAAGGATGATATAAAATTCAAAAAAGCTCAAATAAAAGACAATTTTACTTATCAGATTGAAATTACAGGGGAAATTAGTAATTTTTCTCCTTCAAAATTAAAGCTTGATGGTGTTAATTTTGTTGAAGTAATCAAGAAAAAAAGTGATTTAATTGTCATTAATATAAGAAATAATGATGATTTAAAAGTTTATTATGCACTTCAAGATAAAAAAATTATAGTAAAAGTTAAAAATGAAATGTTAGATGTTGGGGCGAAAAATGATTCAGTCTCGGCTCAAAATAGCAATAAAATAGTAAAAAATCAATCAAATATTGTAAAAGATGATCTAGAAACAAACATATTGCCAAAAATAAATCATAATAAGGTAAAAGTTATTGTAATTGATGCGGGTCACGGAGGAAAAGATTCTGGAGCAATCGGAGCAAATAATGAAAAAGAGAAAGATATAGTTTTAAGGACTACACATTATTTAGAAAGTTATCTTAAAAACCTTGGGTATGTTGTTTATTTAACACGAAGTGATGATACATATATTCCACTAAAAGAGAGAACAAGCATGGCAAATAGAAAAAATGCTGATTTGTTTGTTTCAATTCATGCCAATGCAGCTCCAAAAGGGCGAGCAATGGAGGCAAAAGGTATAGAGACATATTTTTTATCACCCGCTAGAAGTGATAGAGCTAAGGGTGTTGCTGCTTTAGAAAATAAAGAGGATATTAGTGCTATGGATAGCTATGCTTCACAAGATATCTTATTAACACTACTTAATCGTGAAAAAACTATCTCATCACAAAAAATGGCAATAGACATACAAGGTCATATGTTACATCAGGTTAAAAAAACTTTTGGAAATGATGTTATTGATAATGGAGTGAGAGAGGGACCGTTTTGGGTTTTGGTTGGAGCACAAATGCCAGCTGTTTTAGTTGAAATGGGATATATTTCACATCCTGATGAATCACAACGATTGATAGATACAAATTATCAACAAGAGATAGCAAGTGGTATAGCAGAGGGGATTACGGCATATTTTATCCACAATAGGTAACTTAATACCAGTAAAGATAAATATTAAACAATATTAATGAGATGTTTAAAAAATAAAATCCCAATTTAAACCAAATTGCTATAAAACTAAAAATAATATGAACTACAAAAAACCAAATTGGTGTAAAAAGATAATAAGAAATGGGCTTAGTTTCTAACCATAATACTAGGTAGTTATCTAGCAAATCACCAATGTTTAAGAGATGTAGCAACACTTCAAGTGGGTAAAAGAGGATAAAGCCCATAGTAATAAATGGTGATAATAATTGAATTAATGATGTTGTACCAAAAAAATAGTGTGTTATTGGATTTACGGCGAAAAATATCCAAAAATTGAAAAAGAAAAAAGCAACTATTTTATTTAGTTTATTAAAATATTGTACAAACAAAAAAATATAAAAAACACCAGCAACGCTAAACCATAAAGAGATTGAAAATAGAAGTTTTGGAAAGATTGAGATTATTAAAAGCAAGGCAATTCCCAAAGAGCCAAATGAGATGATTTTTATATTTGATCTTAGTAGTAAGATACCAACTACAAACATAACAAACGACCTTAAAAACGATGGGATACCATTTAGCGCAATAAGATAGACAAAAAGTAAAAAAGTTATGATAATTAATGAATCAAATTTTTTATTTCTGTATGGAAAATATTTTTGATGAATTGGCGAATAAAAAAGATTTAAAATAAAAAATCCAACAAAAGAGATAATGGCCAAATGGAAACCACTAATGGAGATTACATGTGCAATTCCGTAACTTGCTGAGAGATTTTGAAGTTCTTTATCCATTGGAGTCGCAAAAAATAGTGTATTAAATAGCTCGCCTAATATCTCATTTTTGTGTTGGATTGATATTTTTTCATTTATTGTTTCTACCAAATTTTTATCGCTCATTATGTGTTCAATACCGAAGGTGGGTGCAAAAAATCCTTTTAAATAATCTATAAATTTTATTTTTTCACTTACTAAAATGAAACTTATAGTTTCTCGTTTTTGAACTGAAAGATCTTTTTTAACTGATGTAAAAAATGCAAAATCTTTTGTCTCGATTTTTAAGATATTGTTTTTTTCTTTTTGGTAGATATTGATTATTTTTCCAGATGTTTGATAAATCTCATCGTTAGTAAGCTGTTGAAATTTAGTAAATTCAAGATAAAGATTAATAGAAAAAAGAAACGAGATAAATAGTGTTATAAGTAACCACTCTTTTTTACTAGTAACTAGCTTGAGTGGTTCCATTATTTAAAAAACTTTAGCGATAGATGCCATCAAGAAGGCTGTCAACAAATTTATTTGGGTCAAATTCTATTAAATCCTCAGCTTTTTCTCCAATTCCTACATACAAAATAGGAAGTTCTAATTCGTTTGAAATACTAAACAAAGCACCACCTTTGCTTGTCCCATCTAATTTTGTAACAATAATCCCATCAACTCCAACTATTTTATGGAATGCTTTTGCTTGAGCAATTGCACTATTTCCTTGAGTTCCGTCAAGTATAAGAAGTTTTTGATGTGGCGCGCCATCTTTTGCTTTTGAACAAACTTTTACTATTTTTTCCAATTCTTTGGTTAAATTTGCTTGTGTTTGAAGTCTCCCTGCTGTATCTATTATGCAAAAATCTATATTTTTGGCAACAGCAGATTGGATAGTGTCAAATGCAACCGCACTAGAATCGTGTCCTTGTTTTGTTTTTATTATTGGAACATCGAGTTTTGATGCCCAAATTGATAGTTGCTCAATTGCAGCTGCTCTAAAAGTATCACCAGCGCCCAAAATAACTTTTTTCCCATTGTTTTTGTACATATTTGTTAATTTTGCAATAGTTGTAGTTTTTCCAGCGCCATTTACGCCGATGATAAGTTGTACAAAAGGTTGTGGTAAATTTGTATTGTCAATAGTTGGTGCAAATTCAAAAAGTGATATCAATCTATGTCTCAATTGCTCTTTGGAGATAGATTTTGGTAAGCCATCCATAGCTAAAGTTACAATATCGTAAGACATATCAGATTCAATTAAAATCTCTTCAATTGTATCAAAGTCAATCTTGTCTGTTTTTGAACCAAAAGTTTTTAGAGATGAGATATTTTGGATTGTTTTTTCTAAAGCAGAAGCAAAAAAGTTTTTCTCCTCTTTTGTTTCTTGGTTTCCTTGGGATGTTTTTTTAAAAAAACTGAACATCTAATTCCCTAGATTTTTACTTATGTCGCTATCTAAAATCTCTTCAGGTGTAGCTCCAACATAATTCATAACTAATTGACCTTTTTTGTTAAATAAAAACATGGCAGGAATCCCATCAACCCCACCAATCTCATTTGCAAATTCAAAGTTTTCTTTAGAATTTGTTATTGGGTATTTAATATTGTGTTCTTTCATAAATACTATTAAGTCTTCATTTGGTTTATTTTCCTCAACAACAACAGATAAAACTTGAAAATCTTTACCATATTTTGTCAGTAGATTATTAAGATGAGGAATTTCAGCCTTGCAAGGTGGACACCAAGTTGCAAAAAAGTTAACTAATACAATTTTGTTTGGGTAATTTTTAAATATCCAAAGACCATTTTTTCGCTCAACCGTAATCTCTTCACCAGAAGTTAAAGTTAGATCAATCGTAATATCTTTTGGTATTTGTTTTCCTGCAATAACATTTTCATCAATCCCATCTTTATTGTTGCATCCACTTATTAAAATAAGGGGAAAGAGGGCTGTAAAAATATATTTTTTAATCTTCATTTTTATTTCCTTTTGGTAGTATATGGCTCGGATTTTATCCAAACGAGGCTTAAAAGATGAGAGATCTTACTAAGAGTGATTTTAGAAAATTATGTGTTAAAAAGTTAAAGTTTTGTAGTAAATTTAGTAAATTTCAAAAAGATAAATTGATTACAAAAGAGATATTAAAAGTTATAAAAATTGAGCAAGCAAAAAATATTTTATTGTATATACCACTCGATATGGAAGTTGATGTTCGCAATATTATAGGTATTTTACGAAAAAGTAGAAAGTATAGAGTTTATGTCCCATTTATGGTTGGGGAAAGTTTAAAAATAGTTCCATTTCGCTTACCGCTAAATAAAAAGAAATATAATATTTTTGAGCCTAATAATTCAAATATTAAGGTGAAAATTGATTTAGCAGTAGTTCCAATAATTGGAACCGATTTAACTTTTAGAAGAGTTGGATTTGGTGTTGGATTTTATGATAGATTTTTTGCCTCTTTGGACTATAAACCAAAAATTATTTTCACACAACTTTGCTTGTGCCAAACGAAAACAACTTTAACCCAGATACATGATATAAAATCAGATTATATTATTACAAACAAGGGTGTAAAATGGAAGACGCAATAATAATACTTCTAACAGCTACAATCAGTGGGATTGTGGGATTTTTTATAGCAAAAAAAATTAACAGTGCATCATTTGATATATATTTAGAACAAGCAAAAGCAAAAGCGAAAGTTATTGAGCTTGAGGCTGAAAATCTATTAAAAGATGCAACAATAAATGCTAAAAAAGAATTTGAAATAGAATTTAAAGAATCAAAAAGAATCATAGAAAAAAAAGAGAAAGAGATAAATTATCATCTTGAACTTGAATTAGAAAATATCAAAAAAGAGAAACAAGAAACACTTGAATCAAAAAGTAAAATAGATGCTTTACGTAAAGGTTTGGAGTTTCAAGAGAGGGATTATCAAAAGAAACTAGACAAGTTAATTAAAGTATTAGAAAATGTAAGCGGACTTACCAAAGAGGAAGCTAAAGAGATTATGATTGAACTTGTAAAAGATGAATCAAGAGACATAACAGCTTCTATTTTTAGAAAAGTTTATAAAGAAGCCCAAACGAATTCAAAAAAAGAGATACAAAATATCCTTTCACATGCCGTTACAAGATACGCAGGGGAATTTGCTGCTGAAAGGTTGACTAATAATATCTCTTTAAAAGATGAAGAGACAAAAGGGAAAATTATTGGCAAAGAGGGGAGAAACATCAAAACTCTTGAGATGTGTTTGGGGGTTGATATTATTATTGGTGATATCCCAAATACCATAACAGTAAGTAGTTTTAATCTATATAGAAGAGCAATAGCAACTAAAGTGATAGAGGAGCTTATTGAGGATGGACGAATTCAGCCTGCTAGGATTGAAGAGGTTTATACAAGATTGAAAAGTGAATTCGATGCGGGAATATTAAAAGAGGGTGAAAATACGATTTTAGAACTAGGAATCAAAAAAATGCACCCAGAACTTATCGAACTTATTGGTCGCCTTAGATATAGAGCAAGCTATGGACAAAATGCATTAGCTCATACGCTAGAGGTTTCAAATTTAGCAGGTTTGATTGCAGCTCAACTTGGCGGCGATACTGTAAAAGCAAGAAGAGCTGGATTATTGCATGATATTGGAAAAGCTTTGACTCATGAGGTTAAAGGTAGCCATGTTGATATTGGTGCTGATTTATGTAAAAAATTAGGTGAACCTGAAGAGGTGATTAATGCAATTTACGCACATCATGGTCATGAAGAGGCTAATAGTATTGAAAGTGCTGCTGTTTGTGCTGCAGATGCCTTAAGCGCAGCTAGACCAGGTGCCAGAAGAGAGGTACTTGAAAGCTTCCTCAAAAGGGTTGAGGAGATAGAGGAGATAGCAAATAGTAATATCGGAGTTATTAATGCTTACGCGATAAATGCTGGACGAGAGATAAGAGTTATTGTAAATGCAAAACTTGTAAATGATGATGAATCTATTTTGTTAGCGACAAAAATAGCACAAAATATAGAAGATAAGGTTCAATATCCTGGTGAAATCAAAGTAAATGTAATCAGAGAGCTTAGAGCAAGTGGATATGCGAGATAAAAATCGCTTTAAAAATAATTTTAAAAAATTAAAAGGTAAGAAGTGAAAACAACATTAAGTACAAAAATAATAGCTGGAATTTATAAAGGCAAATCGATAGAACTTCCACCGCTTGAAACCACAAGAAGTAGTAAAAGTATTTTAAAAGAGTCATTTTTTAATGTCTTACAATACGATATTATCGATACTATTTTTATTGAGGCTTTTGGAGGAAGTGGCGGAATTGGTTTAGAGGCAATTAGTCGTGGAGCAAAACATAGTTATTTTTGTGAACTAGATAAAAAATCATTTAAAGTTTTAGAGAAAAACTGTAAATATATAGATGCAAATCATACAACACCAATTTTGGGCGATAGTTTTGAAGTTTTGCCAAAATTAATAAACAATAGTTTAAGGGGAAATCCAATCGTTGTTTATATTGATCCACCTTTTGATTTTAGAGATGGCATGGAAAATATCTATGAAAAATCTTATGAGATGGTTGAATCGTTTACAAATGAAGATATTTTTTTGATTACTTTTGAGCATAAATCTGAGTTATCTCTAAAAGAGGAGATTGGAGAGTTTTTAAAATATAAAACAAAGAAATTTGGAAATAGTTCACTTTCTTACTATAAAAGAGTGTCTGAGTAATAAACTTTATGATTAAAACTTATATCGTTTTGTTGGTCGCTTTTGTTTTATTTATCTTTTTTGGAGATATATTTTATACAGTTTCACCTTATGATTTAAATCCACTCAAAATTTTAGAGGCACCATCGGGTGAGCATATTTTTGGGACAGATAGATTAGGAAGAGATATTTTAGCAAGGGTGATTGAAGGAGGTAAAACATCTCTGATTATCGGATTTTTTAGTGCTACAATCACCTCTTTACTCGGACTTTTTATAGGAATTAATGGGGGATATTTTAGAGGCAAAATAGATATTTCTATTGTTGTTTTAATCGATTTATTTCTTACATTTCCAACTTTCTTTTTGCTATTGGCACTTGTTAGTTATGTTGACGCTTCATTGTTTGTTTTGATTTTTATTTTATCAATCACAAGCTGGATGGGTATGGCCAGAATGATTAGAAGTGAGAGTTTTGCAATTGGAAATAAACCATATATCAAAATTTTAAAACTAGCAAATGTTTCAAATTTTAAAATTATCTTCAAATATTTTGCTCCACTTTTAGCACCTATATTTTTGGTTTCATTTACTTTTGGAGTTGGAGGAGCAATTTTAGGAGAATCTGCACTTAGTTTTATAGGACTAGGAATTACACCGCCCCAAATTAGTCTTGGGACAATTTTGAGTGATGGTAAAGATGTTATGGATATTGCACCTTGGATTAGTTTTATTGCTGGATTTTTTATCTTTTTTGTGACATTTTGTTTGGTTCAAATTTCAGATTATATACAGCAAAAAGGGAACAAAAGAGATATTTACAAGTCTTGAAAGTATTAAATTAAGGTTCAATTAGTTAATATTCTCCATCAAAATGCAACAGCATAGAAAAATCACAAATCTTCGGCCGCATTGTTAAAAAATTAAGGAAAAATAGATGGAAAAAATAATAGATATTATCGATAGTATTGCTTATGAAAAAGGGCTTAAAACAATAGAAATTGAGGAAGCTTTAAAAGAATCTTTAATTAAAACAGCAGAAAAAATGATCGGTGGAAACCTTGTTTTTGATGCAAGTATAAATAGAGAAAAGAAAAAATTAAATCTATTTCAAAAAATTGAAGTTGTGGCAAATGATGACACTAAACTTAATGGAAAAACAATAGTTGATGATGAGGAAGTTGAGGTTAATATTGAAAATTATATTAGTCATGAGGAAGCACAAAAACTTGATGATGGATTGGAAATTGGAGATTTTTTAAATTATGATTTAGAGTTTGAGTCTATGGGTAGAAATGCAGCGACTATACTTTTTAGTAACTTAGAATACAGACTTCAAAGACATATTGAGGAGAACTTATTTAAAAAATACAATTCAAAACTTGGAAAAACAATCACAAGTTCCGTAACAAGTGTAGATAGAAGTGAAAATACTTTTATGGAAATTGGTGAGGTTAGAGCGATACTCCCAAGAAAAAATAGAATTAAAGGTGAGAGTTTTAAAGTTGGGGACTCTTTAAAAGCAGTTGTAAAAAGTGTAAAAGTTGATAAACAATTTGGATTAATTGTTGAAGTTAGCCGAACTAGTCCTAAGTTTTTGGAAAGTCTTTTAACACTTGAAGTACCTGAATTAAAAGACAAAAGGATAACAATCGAATCTAGTGCTAGAATACCAGGTGTTAGATCGAAAATAGCTATCTCTTCAACAGAAGCAAACATTGATCCAATAGGGGCTATTGTTGGTGTTAGAGGTGTTAGGATAAATGCAGTTAGTAAACAATTAAATGGTGAAAATATTGACTGTATCGATTTTAGTCCAATCCCTGAAATTTTTGTAAGTAGAGCTATGAGTCCAGCTATTGTAAATAGTGTAAAGATAGAAAAAAGTACAAATCCAAATGAAAAAAGTAAAGCAATTATCACAATAAATGCTGACCAAAAAGGGAAAGCGATAGGGAAAGATGGTCTTAATATTAGACTAGCTTCGATGCTTACAAATTTTGATATTGTTGTTAATGAAGTTGGCGGCATAACAACTACACCTTCAAGTGACGAAAACAAACCAGAAGAGAAAACAAAAGATGTTTCAAGTTTAGAGGCCCTATTTAAATAATGACTAAAATGTTTTTATTTGACAGTGTCAAAAAAGAGAAAGTTCCTTTTCTGCCTCAAGAGGAAAACAAAGTTAAGATGTATGTTTGTGGACCAACTGTGTATGATGATGCACACTTAGGACACGCTAGAAGTTCTATTGTTTTTGACTTACTTCATAGAGTTTTAAAAGCAAATGGCTACGAGGTAACCTTTGTCAAAAACTTTACCGATATAGATGACAAGATAATTAAAAAAATGGAACAAACAGGATCTTCTCTTGAAGAGATTACAAGTTTTTATATCAAAAGTTATAAAGATGAGATGGATAAATTAAATATTTTACCATCAACAATAGAGCCAAAAGCAACTGAAAATCTTGACTCTATGCGAGAGCTCGTAGATAAGTTATTATTGAATGGAAAAGCTTACAAACTAGATGATGGTATCTATTTAAAAACCTCAAGTGATAGTAATTATGGAGATATTTCACATAGGGTAAGTGATGAAGCGTCTATTGGACGAATTGAAGTAAACTCTCAAAAAGAGGACAAAAAAGATTTCGCACTTTGGAAGTTTAATACTAATACGATTAGTTATGAGGCTAGTTTTGGGTGTGGTCGTCCAGGATGGCATTGTGAATGCAGTGCTATGATTGATAAACATTTAAGTGATAAATCACTTCCATTTGCTATTGATATTCATGGAGGTGGAGCAGATTTACTTTTCCCACACCATGAAAATGAAGCATCACAAACACGGATGGCTTACGGACAAGAATTATCAAAATACTGGATTCATAATGGCTTTGTCAATATCGATGGCGAAAAGATGAGTAAATCTTTAGGAAATAGTTTTTTCCTTAAAGATGCACTAAAAGAGTATAGCGGTGAGGTTATCCGATTTTATATGTTAACAACCCATTACAGATCTGATTTATCTTTTAATACAGAGGATTTAGAAGCTAGTAAAAAAAGACTTGATAAACTGTATAGACTTAAAAAGAAGGCTAATTTTGAAGCTAAAAATGAAATTCCCATTAAAAAACCAAATCAACAGTTAAAAAGTGAAATCATGGATGCCTTAAATGATGACTTAAATACATCCAAAGCTTTTGTAATAATTGATGAGTATATTACTGGTAGTTATAATTTGTTAGCAAATAGTAAGACTAGTGATAAATCAACTTGGGCACACGATATTTTGGCAGATATTAAATTGTTTGAAGACATTTTGGGAATTGGTTATCAAAATTCAGAAAAATATTTCCAATTTGGTGTAAGTGAAGATGAAAAAAAGAAAATTGCAAAATTAATTTTAGAAAGAGCAGAAGCAAAAAAAGAAAAAAACTTTTCTTTAAGTGATGCAATAAGAGATGAACTAAGCAGTATGAAAATAAGCATAACAGACACACCAAGTGGTACATTATGGGAAAAATTATAAAAAGGAAGATGTATGAAGGTTACAGTACCAGCTACAAGTGCAAATCTAGGACCAGGGTTCGATACTTTAGGATTAGCATTAGATATTAAAAACAGGGTAATTATAAAACCTGCAAAATTCAATAGTGTTTCTTTAAAAGGTGAGGGGGCAAATAATCCAAAACTTAAAACAAATAATATGTTTATCTCTACTTTTAATGATTTTTATGAAAATATTAGTAGTCAAAGACAAAATTTTAGGTTTGAATTTATCAATGAAATACCATTATCACGCGGTCTTGGAAGTAGTAGTGCGGTTATTATTAGTGCAATTGCTTCAGCTTATGCAATATGTGAAATGGGCATTGATAAACAAAAACTTTTAAATTTAGCTCTTAGTTATGAATCACACCCAGATAATATCACACCAGCTGTTATGGGCGGTTTTACAGTTGCAACAGTTAAAGATCAAGAGGTAAATTTTATAAAAAAAGAATTACCAAAAACTCTAAAAGCAGTTGTAGTTATACCAAATCGCCCAATTAGTACAAATGAATCAAGAAAAATATTGCCTTTTAAATATTCAATAGAGGATACTGTTTTTAATGTTTCCCATAGTTCGCTTTTAACAGCTGCATTTTTTAGTGAAAATTGGCAAATGTTAAAAGAGGCATCAAGTGATAGAATGCACCAATATTATCGAATGAAACAGATGCCAGAACTTTTTGCAGTACAAAAAATAGCTTTAAGAAATGGTGCTTTAATGAGTACTCTTTCGGGAAGTGGCTCAACATTTTTCAATATCGTTTCAAGTGATGACGCCAAGAAATTAGCCAATGTGCTAAAAGAGAGTTTCCCGCAATTTCGAGTCCAAATATGCGACTTTAATAATAGCGGTGTGATAGTAGAATATTAAGTGTAGTTTGGATACAATCCGTGAATTTGAAAAATAGACCGATAAGAACTTGTATAGCTTGTAGAGTAAAATCTGAGCAAAATACAATGTTGAGATTACAATGTAATGATAAAATTTTACTCCCGTTTAGTGGTAAAGGGAGAAGTTTTTATTTATGTAAAGAATGTTGTGAAGATATTAAAAAATCGGTTAAATCACTATATAGACAATGTAAAAATAAGGCTGATTATGAACAACAGCTTAAGGAGATGGTAGAAATATGGAAGACAAAGTAAGTATAAGAGAGATAGCAGAAGAATCAGGTGCAACACACGCAGAGGTTATAGCAAAAGCAGCAGATTTATCAATAATCTTAAAATCCCCACAAAGCAAATTGACATTTGAACAAGCCGAAGAGATTGTAAACTATATTGTTACCGGAAAAAGTGACAAAATAAAAACATCATCAGTCTCAACAACAAAAAATACTACAACAGTAAAAAAATCAGAATCAAAACCAAAAGCTGAAGTTAAATCACAAGCAACAAAAAATGTTGAAGTTTTAGCTTTAGATGTTGCCGTGAATGAAGTAATTGCTAAAGTAGATAATATTATTTTGGATACTGATGACGGTGATGATACTGGAGAAGCCAAATTAACTCAATCTATTGCAGAGGGTGAAGCGCCACTTAAAAGAGGTAAGCTTACAATTGTTAAGAAGAAAAGACCAAATGAAGTAGCTTCTTTTGAAACTTATGAGCAACCTAAAAAGCAATCCATGAAATCAATGAGTGAACTTTTTGGTAATACACCTGAATCAAAAGAGGAAAATAGTCAAAAACAAGCTCAAAAAAATAAAAAACAAGTTAAAAAAGTTCCACCAAAAGCTCATGTAAATGGGTCAAAAATTGAAGTATTTACTGGTGGACATGACCAATTTAAAGAGAGTGATGATTCAATTTTAGGTGAAGAAGTTGTTTTATACGATATGGACTTACTTGAAACTTCTAAATTTTTACAAGATACTCCAAAACAAACTGAAAATATTAGAACAACAAAACCATCTGCTTTTGGAAATGTTCCAAGAGGTCTAAAAAGATCAACGAAAAAGAAAAAATATATTAAAAAAATTGAAGCTGAAGATGTTACAAGTGTAACAATCCCTGAAGAGTGTAGAGTTTATGAGTTTGCTGAAAAAATTGGCAAATCAACTGCTGATGTAATTGGTAAATTATTTATGCTTGGTATGATGGTTACAAAAAATGATTTCCTCGGGAATGATGAGATTGAGATATTAGGTGAAGAGTATGATATTGAGATTACAATCAAAGATGAACTTGAAGAGGTAAATTATGAGGGTACTTATGATGATGAGGTTATTGATACTACAAATCTTGTAGATCGTCCACCTGTTGTCACAATCATGGGGCATGTTGATCATGGTAAAACATCACTACTTGACAAAATTAGAAGCAGTAGGGTGGCAGCTGGAGAAGCTGGCGGGATTACGCAACATATCTCAGCATACACTGTTACAAAAAACGGGAAAGAGATTACATTTATAGATACTCCAGGGCATGAGGCATTTAGTTCGATGAGAATTAGAGGGGCAAATATCACTGATATTGTTATTTTAGTTGTTGCTGCTGATGATGGTGTTAAGCCTCAAACAGTTGAATCGATAAAAGCTGCAAAAGAGAGTGGCGCTCCAATTATTGTTGCAGTGAATAAAATCGATAAAGAAACAGCAAATATGGATATGGTAAAAGCTGGTATGGCTGAACATGGGATTATGCCAACTGAGTGGGGTGGAGATTATGAATTTATTGGAGTTTCTGCATTAACTGGCACAGGAATTGAAGATTTGTTGGAAAATATCCTTATTCAGTCTGAACTTCTTGAGCTTCAAGCTGACCCAACTTCATTAGCAAAAGCTACTGTAATTGAGGGCTCAACTGTAAAAGGAAGAGGTGCTGTTGCTACTGTTATTGTTCAAAATGGGACACTAAAAGTTGGTGATAATATTGTTGCTGATACAACTTACGGAAGAGTTAAAGCTCTACTTGATGATAGTGGAAAACCTGTAAATGAACTTGGACTGAGCAAAACAGGACAAGTTGTCGGACTAAATGAGGTGCCTAATACTGGCGTTTCACTTGTTGCTTTAGAAACTGCAAATGCAGCAAAAGAGATAGCAACAACAAGAGCTGAACACGCAAGAGCAAAAGAACTTAGTAAGTCAACTAAAGTTTCACTTGAAGAGATGTCAAACTTGATAGCTGAAGGTAAAGTAAAAGCACTTCCAGTTATCATTAAAGCTGATGCCGGTGGTAGTTTAGAAGCGATTAAAGCTAGTCTTGAAGATATTAAAAATGATGAAGTAAAAGTTAAAATAGTTAGTGCAGGTGTTGGTGGAATTACCGAAGCTGATGTTGCTATGGCAAGTGCAAGTAGTGATTGTATTATCATAGGATTTAATGTAAGACCAACGGGTGATGTTAAAGTTAAAGCAAAATCTAGTGGTGTTGAAATTAGAACATATAGTATTATTTATAATCTTATTGATGAGATTAAAGATACACTATCTGGAATGATGAGTGCTATTGTTGTTGAGGAAAATACAGGACAAGCAAAAGTAAGAGAAACATTTGTTGTTCCTAAAGTTGGAACAGTTGCTGGATGTATTGTAAGTGATGGAAAAGTTGTTAGGGGTGGAAAAGCTAGACTTATTAGAGATGGTATTGTTATCTACACTGGAAATATTGACTCACTTAAAAGATTTAAAGATGATGTTAAAGAAGTTGCTAATGGGTTTGAATGTGGGATTATGTTTAAAAAATTCAACGATGTTAGGGTTGGAGATTATATCGAAACATTTATTGAGCATAAAGAAGCTCAAACTGTATAATTAAGTGTAAATATGAAAGATAAAAGTATAAATCTACAAAGAACAGAATCTCTTCTAAGAGAGCTTGTTCCTGAAGCGTTAGGTGATTTGAGTGATACAAGAATTAACTCATTAACTATCACTGATGTGAAATGTAAAAATGGAAAATATGATGCTAAAGTTTATTTTGATGGTAGAGATTTTAATCCTACTGAATTAAAAGAGATTAGTAAAGCGCTTTATGTTGCAAACAGTAGAATTAAATCTTATATTTTAAATTCAACTGGCTGGTATAAATGCCCAGATTTTACATTTATAAATGATACAAATTTAGACTCAATAAATAAACTTGAAGAGTTATTTGCAAAAATCAAAAAGAACGATTAAGAGAAAGATAAAATGGAATTAGAAGAACAAATAAAAATAGCCGTAGAGGGTTGTGGTGTTGTGCTTTATGATATAGCTCAACTAAAAGAACATGAAAATAATATTTATAGAATTTACATCACATCTCCCGCTGGTGTTACACTTGATATGTGTGAAAATGTAAGTAGAATGGTGGCACCAATTTTAGATATCAATGAACCTATGAGAGGTAAATATCTACTTGAAGTAAGTAGCCCTGGAATCGAGAGAAAACTTAAAAAACTTGAGCATCTTCAAGGCTCAATTGGGGAAAATGTAAGGGGCAAACAATTTGAAATTGGAGCTTTTAAAGGGAAACTTTTAAGTTTTGATGGGGAAAATAACTTCACTTTTGAAGGTGAAGATGGTGAAATCTTTACAATTAACTACAATAATATTTTAAGTGCCTCAACTTACTACAACTGGTAATATCAAACTACCTCAAAAAATATGATATGAAAAATATCTATATGAAGCAAGCCATCTCTTTGGCTTGGAAATACCAATTTTTAACCTACCCAAATCCTGCTGTTGGTGCTGTTGTTGTCAGAGACGGGATTGTTTTGAGCTGTGAAGCACATAAACAAAGTGGAACACCACACGCAGAAGTATTGGCTTTAAAATCAGCATATCTAAAAGAGTACCCAACCTCACTACTGGGAGAGTTGAGTTCATCTTTTGAAATACATAATTTTTTGTATGAAAATCACAACGATTTTTTTAAAGATTGTGAGATATTTGTTACGCTGGAGCCTTGTAATCATGTAGGAAAAACACCAGCTTGTTCAAATTTGCTTTGTAAGGTTGGGATAAAAAAAGTTTTTATTGGCTCGCTTGATCTAAATCTTGAGGCAAGTGGTGGAATTGAAACTTTAAGGGCAAATAACATTGAAGTTGAAGTAGGGATAGAAAAAGAGCTTTGCAATAATCTACTTTTACCATTTACAAAATGGCAAAAAGGTAATTTTAGATTTTTTAAACTAGCAACCAGAGAAGATGGAAGCTGTGATGGTGGATATATCACCTCGCAAGATAGTTTATCGCTTGTGCATGAGATTAGGGCTAGGTTGGAACTTTTAATCATAGGTGGCAATACCGTAAGAACTGATAGACCAACACTAGATAGTAGGTTTTCAAAGTCAAAAAAAGCTTGTGATGTTTTGATATATTCAAATAAAACTGAATTTGATAGAACCATTCCACTATTTGATATCCAAAGTAGGGAAGTTTTTATTTCAAATAAGTTCGAAGAGAAGGAAAAAAAGTTTATTATGATTGAGGGTGGATTTACTCTTCTTGATAATGTAAAAAATGATATTGATATGTTGATGTTATTTGTTTCTCATAAAGAAAAAGTCATTAATCCTTTTGACATTAGGACTCTAGGATTTAAAAAAATCCACTCTTATTATATAAATGGAACAGATGAAGTTGTTTTTTTACTTCGGCATTAATTTTTATGTATTCACACAAAATTCATAAATAGTTTGTAATATCAGTTTTATTTTAAAGAGGTCAAAATGACAAAGTATTTACGAGAAATTTTCCTTTATTCTGGGCAATATGCTCTCTTTTATCTTTTGATGAATCTATCTTTAGGGATAAACCATTTTTTTAGTGATAATGGACATATTGTTTTACTTGTGGCTTTGGTATTGCAAATCATTTTCTCTGTTAAATTTATAGAAGATAACAGCTATAAAAAAGCACTTTTTTCATTTTTATCACCACTGATATATACACTTTATGATGGGTTTAATAATAGTGATTGGATTTATGGACTCGGACATAGTTTCTTTTGGATATTTACTTTTCTAATTGCTATAAATATCATCATTGAAAACAAAACAACAAACAATCTTGTGAAAATTATTAGCGAAGTGGTGATTACATTTTTAAATATAGCTATATTTGTGGCTATATATTTCTATTTTGATTTAAAATTATCACAAACTGAACTACTTAATCTTGGAACCATTACCCCTTACGAATTTAAAGAATCACTTGAAATTTACAATTTTTTTGATGGATTTTTGATATTTTTAAAAGACCCTGCGCATATTTATATAGTTTTAGGCGGTTTGTTTTTGGGTTCAACTATTGCATACAACAGGGTTCAAAATCTAAAATTAACACAAAAAATAGATAGATTACTTGGGACTTATCTTGATATTGCTGTAAAAAATAGACTTTTAAGTGGAGAGCAAAATTCACAAAAAAAAGAGTTAACAATCCTTTTTTGTGATATTAGAAATTTTACAGGTATTAGTGAAAAGTATGATGCAAATGAGATTGTTGAGACATTAAATATATATTATTCATTTTGGGCTGATGAAGTCTTAAAACACAATGGCGTGATAAATAAATTTATAGGTGATGCAGTGATGGTAATTTTTGGACTTGATGGCGATAAAAATAAGGGTGTCAAAAATAGTATCGATGTCTCAAATGCTATGTTAAAAAATCTTCCAAAAATAAATACTATTTTAAAAAATAAAAATCTCCCTACACTTGATGGGATTGGTGTTGGGATACATTGTGGTGAAGTTGTGCTTGGAGCGATTGGTGGGAGTGAGCGAAAAGATTATACTGTTATTGGAGATAGTGTAAATATTGCTTCAAGGATAGAATCACTGTGTAAAACTTATACTAAAGAGCTTTTAATCTCCTATGAAGCGTATCAACTTTGCGGCTCATCTAAAGATAAATTTGTATTTGTTGATGATATTTTTCTAAAAGGGAAAAATAACTCCAAAAAGATATATGCTTTAAAATAAATTCCACAATTATTTCACGATTTACCACTAAGATTTTGAAAATTTTAAAGGTGAAAAATGAAAAAAATATTTGTAAATAGTTTTTTAGTAGCTATTGCGGGATTGTCTTTTGTTGGTTGTCGAGAGAGTGGAGCTTCAAATATTGATACACCAAATCCAACAGATATTACAGTTGAAAGAGGTCCCGTAATCGGCGCTTATGTTGTTGATGATAGTGGTAAGAGGGCAATTAGTTTGGGTGGCGGACAGTATAGATTTAGCGTATCTCCAACTTATCCAATCACTGCTTATGGTGGATATATCGATGTAAATCGTGATGGTGTGATTGATGGAAATGATACAACACTTCCGATGCCTCTAAGTTTATCTTCACAAAATAGAAATAAACTTACTATTTTGACAACTTTAGCAACAAATGATGAGCTTAAAAATAGGATTTTAACAAACTATGGTTTGAATGAAGAGGAACTTTTTACCCTAACTCCAGCTACTTCACTTAAAATTTCAGCTATATCAGATGAAGTTTTTAAATATTGCGTAGAAAATAACGCAACGGTTGATGATATAAATCTTACAACATTTGCTTCGCTAGAAGATGCAATAGATACAAAAATTACAACTTTTCAAAATAGCTCTGATAGTTTATTGGAAATTGCGACACAAAATGAGATTACTTTAGTTGGTGAACTTAATATTACATTGGCTAGTAGCGATACAAATCTCACAGTAGTAGCAAATACAATCACACAAAGTGGCACGCAAACAAATGACCCAACAGTGATGCTTAATACTTTACCTATGGCTACCCTAACTGAGGAGCAAAAAGATGGTCTGGTTTTTATGTATCAAGAGGAGAAAGTAGCACGAGATGTTTATAATGAGATGTATGTGAAATGGGGAAGTAAAGTTTTTGCAAATATCGCAAAATCGGAACAATCTCATATGGATGCAGTGAAAGCGATTTTGGAAAAATATGATTTGGAAGTACCAGTTGTAAGTGATACTGTTGGTGAATTTGACCTTGAAAAGCTACGAGAACTTTATTATGATTTAATAGCTTCTGGCAATGTTTCATCAAATGAAGCGATGAAAGTGGGTGTTTTGGTTGAGCAAACTGATATAGCTGACTTGATAGAACGAATGGTAGATGTACCTGAAGATATAAAAATTGTCTATCAAAGTTTACTAAATGGAAGTTACAATCACCTTAATGCTTTTAGTAAGCAAGTGCATTAAAGATAAAATCTAAAAGATGATAGCTGATTTTCAAAAAGAGGATTATTCAGCAGATTTTTTAAAAGATTTAGGAAATGGTTTGAAAAGAAGTTCAATTTATAATGAAAATTGAAAATTTAATTCTTTACATTATGGTTGGGTCTTCCAAAAGGAGATTGAAAACCATATAGTCTTCAAAATCATTTTTTCCAGAATTTGGGATATTTTCAAAGCCATATTCCTGATATAGGCTTCTTTTGTTTTCGTAACTCGATATTTTTCGGCGAAATAGGATAAATCAAGCTTTATTTCACCAATTGAGCTTTTAATGATTTAATCTTATCGATTTGCTTTGTCGTGCCAATTCTAAGCACTTTTTTTGTTCGGCAGTTAGATTTTTGATAGGTTTGGCAGTTTGCAATTTATTATTACGAATAATATATGACATTTTAAACTCCTTTTGTGATTTTTAATACTGTAGCATAAAATTTGTTGGGTTATCTATTTCAAATTGGGAAAGTTACCAACCTTGAATGTATGCCTTCCTACTTTTGAAAAGTGGGAACGAGGGAACTCTTCAAGTTGATATTTGCTGATTTATACAGTTTTTGGATTTTTGTGCTATAATTTTTTTCTAATTTCCTTCGGGACGACCTGCTTCTTTTGGAGCAGGGTCAAATATCAAATTTTTCAATCTTTCTTTCATATTTTAAAAATCTTCTTTACTGATTGTACCTATTTTATTTAAAAGTCTTTTTGTGCTAAATGTTTTTGTTTGTGCCAATATAGCAACATCTTTTGCCAGTCTGTGTCCATCTGCTGTTTTTTTCCATAAACTCAAAATAAAAGAAAAAATTACCTTGTTTGATTTTTGATGAAGTTGGTATTCCCATAAATATATCTTTGTTCAACTTTTTCAACACAATAACAGGTCTTAAGAAATATTCACCTTTTCCATTTTGTTCATTGCCTATATTTTTATCAATATTGAGATAATAAATTTCCCTCTCTTTGACATTGAATACACCACTAGTTGATGATATCTCTTTTTTTAATCTATTCCAGTCATCAAACTCTTTCATTTTGGTGCCTCTTGATATTTATAATTTTAATGATTGTAGCATATTTGCATCACCTGTTTGACTCACTTCTGGATTTCAAATTTGGAAATTTACCAACCTTGAAATATGCATTCCCACTTTTGGAAAGTAAGAGTTATGTGCGTTAAAGTGGGTTAATATTTTGGGTGTTTTGGAAATTTAGTCTTTTTTGGTTGGAGTTACTTTTGGTAACGAAAATTGAAAATTGGTAGAAAAGATTGGTTTGGATTGTTTGAGTGAAAATAATGATTTTATTTTGTAGGTGGAGCGACCGAACTAGCACCAGTTCCACCGAGAGCTGACTTTAGAAGTCTTAAGGCTAGTAACTCTATGGATTGTATTATATCAAACAAATTAAATAAAGTCAAAAATTGAAAAAACCAAATCCACAGTTTCTTACCGATGTGAATTTAAACGAAGTTTCGGACAATCTAACTTCAAATGTTTTAACATGAAAATTGTACCAAATAAAGATAAGAAGTAGTGAAAGGCAAAATAAAATAGCTAGAATGAAGATTTATAATAAAAAAAGGTAGGAAGTGAGCCCACACGGCAATCACAACCTACCTTTTGAAGATGTGCAAGGAACACAAGTTCAACTTCAACCACATCTATTGATAGAATTGTACTAAATAAAAATAAAAATAGGCTATAACATCATCAGGTGAGAATTTAGATTTAATTGATGAAAAATATGAGGATTGAAATAAAAAAGGGAGTCTCTGCTAATAATAATAAAAATACTATTGCGACTCCTCTTGACAAAATTATACCAAATAAAGATAAAAAGTAGTGAAAGGCAAAATAAAATAACTAGAATGAAAATTATAATAAAAAAAGGTAAATCCGAGACCACAAGTCAATCGCGATTTACCTTTTTATTATAAAAAGCAGACCAAAAACTACTCCAAAATCTACGGTTGTGGACTGATGCTGATAAATCTCCCCAGCCTGAACGCCTAAAAACGGACTCCGATGGTTTTAAGGAAGTATTTTATCAAATATTACCTAATAGCTTTTATTCATCCCCATCATCCAATACCCCTGTCATCCAAATATTACCTGAGATATCCTCCCCCACAACTACATTATAATTATCGTTAATATTGTGTTTGGCAACAAAAATAGGAAACCTAAAATTTATTTCTGTTGTATTTAAAGCTTTGATAACAATCGCTTTCATAGGATTATTTAAGAGTGTAAAAT
>JFJP01037532.1_pt1 | contig 26463 bp, 27 predicted proteins | sample 431651 | NCBI WGS metagenome assembly JFJP01 (sample SAMN02602958, study PRJNA72255) | Microbial mat metagenome, whole genome shotgun sequencing project. | biome: fresh water; feature: sink hole; material: water; isolation source: purple microbial (photo- and chemosynthetic) mats found in...
TATTCAAAAAAAAAAAGCTACCTGTTTTTACACAGGTAGCCAATCATTATTAGTAATTTCTATGTCTGATAAACCTACATCTTAGGAATAATATCAATTATAACGGTACGGTTATAAAAGCGTTCCTCAGGATATTTGTTTTCGAATGGTGCTGATTTTTCTTCTTCACCAAATCCGCTAACCTGGAATTTAACATCGCTTCTGCCGGCTTTTGCAAGGCTCTTTTCAATAATTGCCTTAACATCATCAGCCCTGGCAACCGAGAGTTTCAGGTTATTGTCTTCACCTCCGATAATATCGGTATGACCCTGGATAATAACTGTTCCGTTTAAAGGAATTTTTGGTGTTACTATTTCGGCGAGGTATTTTTCGTACATCTCGTTTGCTTTCGATTTATTGAAATCATACAATATGCTGTATCTCATTCCTTCCTTGGTTTGTGGCGGTGTCCATAGTACCATGTGTACTGTTGATTCCTTTTCTTCAATCCTGCCGGCTTTTGTATCAGCTATCATTTTCACCTTGTAATCACCTGATGGTGTTGTACCAAGTATTAAACGTGTAGGGATGCTGACGCTATCAACGGTATAAGGTCCGAAGTGTTGAACTGTTCCTTTTTCGTCTTTTATTTCCAGTCTCCAGGTTTTGTAGGCTTCTGTTGCGCCTTTACTAACGAAAGTAACATAGCTTTCAACTGGAGCTACCTGCGAAGTTGTAAGAACAACCGGTTTAAGTGATGCATCAGGTCCGCTCTGGAATTCCATCAACAGTTCAGGTGAAGTGCTTTCGATAGAAACTCTGCGGTCGCCTTCACGAAGGAGTACAAGTTCATTGGTACCGCCTGGCTGTTCTGATGGAACATCAGGTCTGTTCTGGCCTTTGGTAGTAATTCTCGAACCACTGATTCCGAATACGTTAACAAGGTATTCTTTAATTGATTCTGCCATTTCGCGGCCATCTTTAGTGCCTTGACGTGACGATCCAACCAATGTTACGGAAGTCGAAGGATATTTCACCATACGGTCGCCGAGAATATTCAGGATGTTATAATATACAACCATCTGACGATCTGAACGACCTTCCATGTCTTTAGGCTTGTTTGTCTGAAGCTGGTCTTCTTTGAAATCTTTAACCTCATCCTTTTTAAGTAATACATAACGGTTAGGAATCTCAGCAGATCCTGCATCGAAGAACACATAATTGCGTACAGGGAACACTTCAGTTACTTTGAGTTCTTCAGGAGCATTTGCAGGTGCATTAACCATAAACGTAACCGGTGGAACAACAACTACAACTTCTGCAGGTGTAATTGTTTCAGCTTTAGGAGGTGCTGGTATTTCACGGCCACGTCCCAGTTTAAGGGCAGCGCCGGCTCTGATAGTGGTTATATTCCATGTTTCAATTGAACGTGGGGTCTGACCAAAATAAGGCTGGAACGAAACAAAAGGTGAAAGTACCCATTGTGTCTGATGGTTTTGCGATGAGAGCTGAATGTCATATCCGGCTCCTACCTGCATCGAAATCTGCATATCATTTATATCGCTGAAATCACCGGTAGCTTCCGGGGTAACGGCCTGATCAGGGTATGCTGGATTTATTCCCAGCTGATAGGTATATGATTTGGCGATATTGTAAGCAAAACGTGGGCCTGCATACATATAAAAATCACCTTTGAAAGGAGCAAGACGAAGACTTGGCTCAATGGTTACATAGCTTAAATCTGTTTCCAGATCAGCCGGACAATTGCATGGTGCTTTTACCTGGTCAAATTTCCCTTTACGGTTGTCCAAACCTCCCTGTAGCATAAATCCCCAGCGTGAATCAGCAGGATGATACTCAATAAGAGGAGCAACAAAAAGTCCGATACCCTGGCCTTCATGAAATGTTGCTGTAGGAGTGAAATTCGCATCCAGTTGATGTGTGGATCCTTCATAGAAGTTGAAGTTTGCAGTTCCCGCTACACCGAACCACCATGATGGCCTTGTGTATTGGGTATCCTGCGCCTGAAGCGACGTCTGCATGCCGATCAGCATAAAAGCACTTATAACAACGCCTTTAGCAATCAGGGTATAAGGGGACCACGCCTTACGCGGTCCCTTTTCTGAATTAATTTTTAATTTCATATACTTAGTATTATGGTTTTGTTATTGTATTTGTGTGTGTCATTACTACGGCACCATTCCTGGCAAGCATACGGCCTACAACAGTTGCATGCGAGTTCATTGTTATGGATGTTAAAGCCAGAACATTTCCCTGGAATATGGTATAATCACCAATAGTAGCTGAACTGCCGGTTTGCCAGTACACGTTTTTAGCCTGTGCTCCGCCGGTGAGGATTACATTTCCGCCTGCGCCACCAACTGTTGTAAAGTCAGATGCAATCTGGAATATCCAAACGGCATTAGGGTCACCTTGTCCGTCGAGCGTTAAATCACCTGATTGAATTAATAAGGTAGATGTTGATTTGTAAATACCCGGTGCAAGTGTTTTACCACCCTGATCGCCTGATACTGTAGCTGGCGCCGGTGAAGATGCTCCTTCAGCAAAAAGGTATGCATTGGTAAGATCAGTTTTAGCCTGTAAAAGCATGGCTGCAACTCCCGGAGGATTAATATCATCAGCGGCAAAAATTGCACCGTTTACTATTGTTGCCGGTGGAAATCCGGTTACTGAAGAACGAAGACCAGGATAAATCCCGACATTCATATTATTAATTACGCTGAAACCTGCAGCATTACTAACTCCAACACCTGCTAATATACCGAATTCGTCAGCTGAATTAAGATCCACGATTGGAGGAATAATTGTTCCGCCTGCGGTCCTGAAGGTCCATACATAATCTTCGGAAAGTGCTATACCTACAAGATTCATAGCGCCGGTTGTAACGGTTGCTGTGTAAGTGGTTGCCGGTAAAAGATCAATTGAAGGTGTAAATGTGGCATCGGTTCCTGAGTAAGAAACTAAACCTGCAACAGTGTTTGTACCCTGTTTCAATGTAAATGTCAACGAAGTAATTGTCAGAGGATCCATGCTCATATTAAAGCCTGCGGTAAGCATTTTGTTGAGAGCTATGTTACTGGCATTGTCCGAAGGATCGGTTGAAATTACAAGAGGCTCAGTAAGTGAGGCAGTGGTAAAGGACCAAACATAGTTTGATGCCAGTGTCATTCCGGAAACACTTGATGCGCCGGTAGTAATAGTACCGGTATAAATGGTAGATGGCAAAAGATCGACGGTTGGATTAAATGATGCAGTAGTACCTGTATAGGATACTGTTCCTGCAATTGCCGTTGTGCCCTGGTACAGCGTAAAAGTTGTTGTATTAATGGTTAACGGATTCATAGCTAAATTAAATGTTGCAGTTACCGTTTTATTAAGAGGAACTCCTTTTGCATTATTTGCCGGAGAAATGGAAATAATTGCAGGATTTAAATATGCCCCGGTTCTGAAGGTCCATACATAGTTACTCTGAAGCGAAGCTCCCTGAACATTCATTGCAGCGGTAGTAATTGTACCGGTGTATATGGTGTTTGCTGTAAGTGGACTTGAAGGAGTAAATGTTGCCTTGGTTCCGTTGTAGGTAACTGTTCCGGCAACTGATGTTGTTCCCTGTTGAAGAGTAAAAGAGGTTTGCGTAATTGTTGTTGGATCCATCGCAACGCTGAAGTTTGCTTCAACATCTGTTTTCATAAATACATTTAAAGCATTGTTTGCCGGGTCAGTCGAAATAACTGTAGGTGACAAAACAACACCGGTACTGAAAGTCCAGACATAATCAGTTTGCAATGGCGTACCGGCAAAATCCTTTATCGTAGCTTTAATCCTTCCGGTATAGGTTGTGTTGGATGTAAGCGGAGTTGAAGGCTCAAAGCTCATAGTAGCATTTGAGTTGTTATAGGTCAGGATGCCGGTAATGGCATCACTTGATTTTAAACCACTGGTCAGAACAAAGGATTCCTGGTTAATAGTTGCAGGGTCCATTTCTTCATTAAAGGTTGCGGTAATAACCTGTCGGAGAGGTACTGATGTGGCAGCGTTTGCCGGATTAGTTGAAATAACAACCGGGCATACGTAGATAGTTTCAACATAGTCATCCTTTTTGCAAGCAGTAAAAATTGCTGCTAAAGCTAAGAACGCTACGATCGTAGTAGTCCATAATCTTGTTCGATTTGTTTTCATTTTTTTGATTGGTTTAATGAATGATATTTTTTTAACGGAGCAAAGGACGCCCCAATCCAACCAAAATAATTACATAATAAAAAGTTAGAGTTACATCATTCACACATTTCATTTCAGCTTCGGGTTATGCCTCAAATACAGACTGTTAATGTGTGAATCATATAACTTATTGCCAAAGTTATGTAACTCAATTGCGCAAAAACAACCTCAACTTTGCAAAAAATTTTGAGTTCTGCGTAAAGCAGATCACAGCCCCAAAAAAAAGGTAAATGCCTGAAAAACCAAATCAACTAACTGCTTATGGCAGAAACACTTTAGCTGCTTTTAAGCGTAAAAGCCGCAAGTATTTCATGCAAAGCCGCAAGCATAAACTATTCAGGGCACTACTTACAGGTATAAGTGTGCTCATAGTAATTATCGGGATCGCTGTATTATTCATTTCACCTGTAACAAAATACCTGGTCGAGAAATATGACCTGAGATATACAGGGCGTCAAATTACAATGGACTGGGCGTATGTGAACCCGTTTACCGGGTATATACATTTCGATAACTTAAAAATACATGAACTGCAAAGTGATAGTATATTCCTTTCGGTAAAAGGTGTTAGTGCCAATTTCGCAATGCGGAAATTATTTTCCAAAACTTATGTAATAAGCGAACTTACTTTAAATAATCCAAAAGGCATTATCATTCAGATCGACAAGGATTTAAATTTTGATGATCTTATTGCGAAGTTCTCCCCGAAAATTGATTCCATTAAGGCTGTTGCACCGGTTCACTTCAGTATTCTCAAAATCAAAATTGTTGACGGGGAATTCTACTACAAAGAAAGAGTTACTCCTATAAATTACTTTATAAAAAACGTAGATATTGAAAGTACAGGAATACATTGGGATGCTGATACAATTGCTGCAAAATTTTCGCTTTTATCAGGCATTGGAGGTGGCGGAATGCAGGGTAATTTTACCATCAATACAAAAAATCTCGATTACCGGCTGGCAGTTGAGGCTCAGAAATTCGATCTTGAAATCCTGGAACAATATCTTAAAGAATTAACCAACTTCGGGTATTTTAATGGTAATATTGACGCAGACCTTAAAATTAAAGGCAGTTTTAAAACGGCTGAAAATGTAACTTTCAGAGGATTGCTGGCCATAAACGATTTTCGTACCGGCGAAAAGCCCGGTGAAGATTATGCCTCCTTCCGGAAATTGGCGGTAGCGATATATGAACTGAGTCCGAAAAATCATAAATATCTTTTCGATTCAGTTTCTCTGAATAATCCCTATTTCAAATATGAGCGTTATGATTACCTGGATAACCTCACGCGAATGTTTGTATCAGAAGAAACTAAAATTGCTGCCGAATCACCGGGAGCTAAATTTAACCTTGTTCTCGAAATTGGAAATTATATAAAAAGATTGTCGCAGAATTTCTTCCGGAGTAATTACAAAATCAACAGGCTGGCCATTTACAGCGGCGACCTGGAATTCAGTGATTATTCGTTAAGCGAGAAATTCAACATCCATCTTAATCCTTTAAATGTACTGGCCGATTCCATTACAAAAAATCAGAAAAGGGTGAGTGTATACATAAATTCCGGAATACAGCCATTTGGAAATGCAACGGTTTCATTAAGTATAAATCCTAACGACAGCTCTGATTTCGATATGAAATATATGCTTCAAAAAATGCCTGTCGCCATGTTTAATCCGTATTTAATCCAATATACTTCATTCCCTCTCGACCGGGGAACAATTTCGGTGAACGGAACATGGAATGTCAGAAACGGTATTATTAAAAGTGATAATCATTTGGTAATCATCGACCCCAGGCTTACAAGCAGAAAGAAAACTGCTGATATCAAACGGCTTCCCATGAAGCTCATAATGGCTTTTGTACGCGAACGCGGTAATGTAATTGATTACGAAGTCCCGATAAGCGGTGATTTAAAGGATCCAAAATTTCATTTACGCGATGTTATTATTGATGTACTGGGAAATGTTTTTGTAAAGCCTGCAACCACTGCTTATCGTATGGAAGTGAAAAAAACAGAGCTCGAAATCGAAAAATCACTTACCCTGAAATGGGAAATGCGCGGCAGTTCACTTACCAATGAACAGGAAAGGTTTATTTTACGCATGGCCGATTTCCTGGTCGAAAATCCGGATGCAACTATTACCGTTACACCGCAAATGTATTCCATTAAAGAAAAAGAAAATATCATGCTTTTTGAAGCGAAGAAAAAATACTTCATGACTACTGAAAGCAAAGATGAAACGTATTTCAGCCGGAAAGATGCTGAAGCGGTTGATAAAATGTCAGTTAAAGATATAAAGTTTATTAGCTATTTAAACAAGCAAACCGCTGACTCAATGCTATTTACAACCCAGGATAAATGCGGCAGATTTTTGGGCGGAACCATTGTAGAAATCAGGTACAATCAGCTGAATAAAGAAAGAGAAACCTCTTTCATTTCGTACTTCAAGGATAGAAATGTAGAGAAACGGATAATTATTTCTGCAGCACGGAATGTGATTCCTTACAATGGGTTTTCATTCTATAAGATTGTGTATAACGGCGAATTCCCTAAAAAACTAATGGACGCCTATCTGAAAATGAATGAATTAAATGATCGCGCTCCACGAAACCTGTTCAATAAAGAACGAAAGAAATATAAAAGCATCTTGTAAGATTCAGCTGATTAAAAAAAGTAAAATACTTTGGCTGATTTTTTGACTTGAATTAATGCATTTGTTATCTTGAACGTGTGAATTATACAATGAATTAAAAAAATTATATAACATGTTTCAAATGAGTAGTTTTCATCTTTGCATTGAAATCTACCGGTAAAAAGTTACATTTAAATAAACATTCCGGCAGCATTACAATTGACAGGACTTCAGCAAAATTTAGTACTTTTGGGTATCCCGTTACCAGATACTTTTGCAACATATTCAAGCTAAATGGCAATTTTTACAAAAAGGAAATATTTATTTACTAAAGGAATCGACCAGTATTTTACGGGCGTTCAAAGCGCTTATAGTTTTACGGCACTTTTCTTTAAAGAAGCGTTTAAAAGGCCTTTTCACTTTCGCGAAGTAGTTAGACAAAGTTTTGAGGTGGGTTTAAAATCACTGCCTTTAATTACACTTACCGGTTTTATTGTAGGTGTGGTTTTCACAAAACAATCGCGCCCTTCGCTCGAGGATTTTGGCGCAGCTTCCTGGCTTCCTTCGTTAATAGGTATTGCCATAGTACGGGCTTTGGGGCCATTGGTAACAGCACTGATATGCGCCGGCAAAGTGGGTTCAAGCATAGGTGCCGAACTGGGTTCCATGAAAGTAACCGAACAGATTGACGCCATGGAAGTATCGGCAATAAATCCGTTTAAATACCTGGTAGTTTCCCGTGTGCTGGCAACTACCATAACCATTCCCATACTCTCATTGTATTGCAGCTTTGTTGGATTGCTCGGTTCGTTTGTAAATGTTCATGCCGAAGAAACCACCAGCTTTATCACCTTTTACCAAAGCGCATTTTCAAGCATCAGCTTCCTCGACATATACACATCTGTTGTTAAAGCAATTATATACGGTTTTACAATCGGAATAGTAGGCGCTTACAAAGGATTTAACGCCTCACAGGGAACCCGCGGCGTTGGGAAAGCAGCAAACCAGGCAGTTGTGCTGTCTATGTTCCTTATATTTCTCGAAGAACTTGTAATTGTTCAGGTTGCCAACTGGATACGATATTTTTAAACCATGGAAGAACTGAAACAACATATCATAAATTACAATGAGGCGGTTATTTCGATCAGCGGATTATATAAGTCGTTTGGCGACCTTGATGTATTAAAAGGAATTGATTTTGAGCTTTTTAAAGGCGAAAATGTAGCCGTGCTCGGCAAATCGGGCACAGGGAAATCTGTTCTGATAAAAATAATTATCGGTTTGCTCAAGCCCGATAAAGGCGAAGTGATTGTTTTGGGCGAACAGGTAGATAAACTTGAACGAAAAGAACTTGACGCTCTACGCTTGCGGATTGGATTTTCCTTTCAAAGCAGTGCCTTGTACGATAGCATGAATGTGTATCAGAACCTGGCTTTCCCGTTAACCATGAACAGGAAAAACCTGAGCAGGAAAGATGTTGATGAAGCTGTTGCCGAAGTGCTGGAAGCCGTAAGTTTAAATGACAAAGCAAAGCAGTTGCCTTCGGACCTCTCGGGTGGGCAGCGTAAACGAATCGGCATTGCGCGTACACTTATCCTGAAGCCCGAAATTATGTTGTACGACGAGCCCACTTCGGGTCTCGACCCGGTTACCAGTGCCGAAATCATTGAGCTTATAAACGAAGTTCAACAAAAATACAATACCAGTTCAATTATAATAACTCACGATCTTACCTGCGCCAAAAATACCGGCAACCGCACTGCCATGCTGCTCGATGGCAGATTTATGAAAATCGGGACATTCGACGATGTTTTCGACACGAATGATGAGCAAGTAAAAGCATTTTTTAATTACAATTTTATACAATAACATATGAGTGAATCACCAAACAGACGAGCAGTACTGGTAGGATTTTTTGTCCTGCTGGGTATACTATTTTTTGTTGCAGGAATACTTATGGTAGGCAACCTGCACGAAACTTTTAAAAATAAAATGGAAGTGGTTTCCCTTTTTGATGATGTTAATGGTTTACAAAAAGGAAATAATGTATGGTTCTCCGGCGTAAAAATAGGGACGGTGAGCAGCCTCCATTTTTACGGGAAATCACAAGTGGAAGTTCGTTTAAAAATTGACACCAAAACACAGCAATACATTCGCCGGGATGCCATGGTTAAAATCAGCAGCGATGGAATTATCGGTAATAAAATACTGATCATTTACGGAGGCACTTCCACCGCACCTGAAATACAGGAAGGCGACACGCTGGGAGTTGAAAAAACATTTTCGACTGAAGATATGATCAACACCCTGCAGGAAAACAACAAAAACTTCCTGGCTATTACCAATGATTTTAAGGTGATAAGTAAAGGCCTTGTTGCCGGTGAAGGCACCATCGGGAAACTGCTTAAAGATGATGCCGTTTATGCAAATATCAACGCCACCACAGCATCGCTTCAGCTTGCATCAGCAAAAGCGCAGGCATTGGTTGCGTCATTGGCTGATTTCAGTGCAAACCTGAATAAAAAAGGAACGCTGGCAAACGAATTAACAACCGATACAGTAATTTTCAACTCAGTTAAAACTTCGGTCTTGCAATTGCAGCAAATGGCCGACACTGCATCGGCATTTATTGCAGATTTGAAAAAGGCAGGCACTAATCCTAATTCCACAATAGGCGTATTGCTGCGTGATGAAACCTCAGGCGCCCGCATAAAAGAAACCATCAAAAACCTGGAGAGCAGTTCTCAAAAACTGGACGAAGACCTTAAAGCAGCTCAAAGCAGCTTTTTACTGAAAGGGTATTTTAAGAAGAAGGCAAAAGCAGAGGAGAAAGCGAAAGAAGCGGGTGTGAAGTAACAATAGCTTTTAGCATCTATGAGGCTCTTATATGATGCATGGGACAGAATGTACTTTTAAACTGAGTTTTTTGTATTTTTGCATTAAATAATAGCTATATGAAAGAAATAGTTTTTTTAGTTGAAGAATCGCAGGACGGAGGTTATTTTGCTCGTGCAGTAAATCAATCTATTATCACACAAGCCAACACCATTGAAGAGTTAAAACCTATGATCAGTGATGCAGTGCGATGCCATTTTGATGAAACGGAAATGCCGGAACTAATTCATATGCATGTTACCCGTGAGGAAACATTTGCTTTATGAAACTCCCGCGCAATATTGATGCACAACAACTTATAAAAGCACTTCAAAAATACGTATACCAACCCAGCCGCCAAGCGGGAAGTCATTTACGGCTTACCACCCAGCAAAACGGCCAACATCATATTACAATCCCCAATCACGATCCTTTACGAATAGGGACTCTCAACACCATACTTACCGAAGTTGCACAGCATTTAGAAATTTCAAAGCAGGAACTTATTGAAAGATTATTTTAGACAAATATTCTCATAAGGCAATTGATTTCCAGTTCACAATATCTTCTACTTATTAAGCAATCGGTAATCATTTTCCAACAAATCATATTTCATTTTTTTAATTCTTGCCATCTGATTTTACATAAAGAAGGTAGCTGAATTTGTATTTTTAGTATTCCTATTTTAAATGCGTAAAATTTTTAATTTTCTATGCATTGGCCTGTTTGTATCATCATTCCACAACGTGTGAATCATGTAACTTATCCAAAAAGTTATGTAACACTTTCACAGTGGTTTACAGGTAATTTTGTTGCTGTTAAAATTGGCGGAGTATTGCTTCCGGCATTTTCTATTTATTACAAGCAAAAAAAATATTCATTAAAATTGCTTTAAACACCACACGCCAAGGCATGGATAAAATTAAAAAGATCAGTCCTGTTAAAAAGGTTATTCCTAAAATCCGGGTTGCCACGGTAAATTCAATGAGCAAACTCAGCGATAAAACACTCCAGAAAACCGAAGAGGCAAGCAGTTTTTTAACCGATTTTGCTGATGTAATCCTGTTTATTACCCGTATCACTAAAGAAACATTTTCGCGCGAATTCGAATTCAAAGAGTTCTTCCGACAGTGTTTTCAAATCGGGTATAAATCATTGCCATTGATTTCAGTTACAGGAGCCATTATGGGCCTGGTGCTTACTATACAATCGCGACCGGTACTGGCCGATTTCGGCGCTGTAAGCATGCTTCCCGGAATGGTTGCTGTTTCGCTTATCCGCGAAATGGGCCCGGTAATTACTGCCTTGATTTGTGCCGGGAAAATAGGTTCAGGCATGGGTGCCGAACTTGGCTCTATGAAAGTAACCGAACAGATTGAAGCCATGGAAGTATCGTCAACCAATCCCATGAGGTTTTTAGTTGTTACCCGTGTGCTGGCAGCAACCATTATGATACCGTTACTAATTCTGTATGCTGATGCATTTGGAATTTTCGGAAGCTGGCTGGGCGCAAACATAAAAGGCGAGGTAACATTCTCATTGTTTTTCTCCCAGGCTTTTGCCTCTATCGATTTCATCGATTTTATACCTGCTGTAATCAAATCATTCTTTTTCGGGGCAGTAATCGGACTGGTAGGAACATACAAAGGATACAATGCCGGACGTGGTACCGAAAGTGTGGGAATTGCAGCAAATTCGGCTGTTGTGCTGGCATCCCTGCTGGTAATTATTGTAGATGTAATTGCAGTACAGATAACGGATATGTTAATTTAAACGAAATGCAGGATACTGAAACTTTAAGTAAGCTTATGGCGGAAACGGCAAAAAAAGAGCCGGTTATCGAAATAAATAACCTGAAAAAATCATTCGGAACACAACAGGTTCTGGTTGACCTTTCGCTGAAGCTTTATAATGGGGAAAACCTTGTTGTGCTTGGCAAATCAGGCAGTGGCAAATCTGTTCTTATAAAATGCATCGTTGGACTTTTGCATGCTGATAGCGGATCAATAAACGTATTCGACAAAGATGTAAATACCTTGAAAAGTGTTGAACTGGGCGAATTGAGGCAAAAAATCGGTTTCCTTTTTCAGAGCGGCGCTTTGTACGACTCCATGACAGTGAAACAAAACCTGGAATTCCCTTTACGAAGGATTAAAAAGAATCTCTCCGAAAAAGAAATGGCAGAAAAAATAAATGACGTTCTCGAAAATGTCGGCCTGGCTGACGCATTAAATAAAATGCCTTCGCAGCTGTCGGGCGGCATGCGTAAACGGATAAGCCTCGCCCGAACCATTGTTGTTGATCCTCTCATTATGCTGTACGACGAACCTACCACCGGGCTTGATCCTGTTACTTCCGATGAAATAAGCGAACTCATCAACGACGTACAGAAAAAATATAAAACCTCCTCCATCATTATCACACACGACATTAAATGTGCCCTTGCCACTGCCGACCGGATGCTTATGCTCATGGAAGGTGAAGTTTATAAAGAAGGAAAACTCAAGGACTTTGAACACTCAACCGATCCGCTGATAAAAGCATTTTTTAATTAGATAGCCTGATATGATTGAAGGACACAAATTCAAAGAAAGAAATAGAAAATGGAAAATGGATAATAGCACACTTCTGCAAGCTCAATGCAAAAATCGTAAATTGTAAATTGTACCTCGTAAACATACTCATGCCTCGTGAATCAAAACTCACAAATCTCCTTCTTCAAACTCGTTTAACCAAACACACTTGTCCCCAAGTCCTCCCCACCGGGGAGGATTTAGGAGGGGTCAAAAACGCGTAAATCATATCTCACAACTCATATCTCACAACTCATATCTCATATCTCACAACCCCCATGGAACAACACTCACAAAAATACAAAGTACGTCTAGGACTTTTTGTTGCCGGAGGACTGGCACTTTTCGTGCTGGCGATCTTTATTATCGGAAAACAGAAAAACCTGTTTAACCCGGTTTTTAAACTTACCACAACATTTTACAACGTAAGCGGATTGCAGGTTGGAAACAACATCCGCTTCTCCGGAATAAATGTAGGCACTGTCGACAATATACGTATCATCAACGACTCCACTGTTCGTGTTGATCTGCTGATCCGTAAGGAAGTGCATCAGTTCATCAAAACCGACTGCGAAGTTGCAATAGGTTCCGAAGGGCTTATCGGCGACCGTCTGCTGATTATTACCCAAGGAAGCAATGAAGCAAAATTAGCGAAAGAAGGGCAGGAACTTGCCTCAACGGAACCTGTGGAAACAGATGCCATTATGGCCAGCCTGGAAGTATCAGCTGCCAATGCTGAAATTATCACTTACCAGCTCGCAGAGATTATGATTAAAATAAACGGTGGACAAGGAACTTTAGGCAGATTAATACAGGATACTGCGATTGCAGAGAATCTGAATCAAACCATCGAGAATTTGAAAACAAGTTCGAAAGGTTTGGATGAAAATATGAAAGCCGTTAAACATAACTTTCTTTTAAAAGGTTATTTTAAAAAGAAAGCCAGGGCTGCTGAGGAAAAGAAAACAGATGCAGTTGAACAAAAAGCTGAAGAACAGAAAAAGTAAAGAATCAGAAAGTGACTTGAACAAAATGGCAATTGCACGACAATCAAAATCAACACATGCAGACCTGGTCCAAAATACTTTTATTTATGGTTTTTGTTACAGTTGCAACATGTGATTTTGCTTTTGCCCAAAAGATTCCGGGATCAAAAGATTCAACTAAAGTTTATGAGACGATTGAATCGTTTTCTGTAAAACGCAAGGCTACAAAATTCATGTACCAGATGCTTTTTAAACCTGTAGCTGTAAGCTCTCAAAAGAAAGACGCTAAAAAAAAAGTGTATAAAAAACTAATACAGAAGCCATACAGCGCATTCGAGGGGAAAATTATCCGGAATATCAACATCGAAACACTCGATCCGTTTACATATTCCATCGCCGATACGGTTGTTAAAAATCAAGGTTTTATTGCTAAAACCGGGAATAAACTGCACATCAAATCACAAAACATAACCATTCGCAATCTTCTGCTCATCAGGCAAAACCAGGTTTTCGATTCACTTCTGGTAAAAGAATCGGAACGCCTTGTAAGGAGCAGAAGCTATGTAACAGATGTTTCCTTTTTCGTAAGGACTACCGCAAAAAACTCCGACTCTGTCGATATTTTTATCCGCGAACTGGATAACTGGAGCCTTATACCATCAGGCGCAGCTTCCAATACCAGCTTCACGGTTGGTTTAATGGATAAAAACTTTGCAGGACTGGGGCACGAATCCAAAAATGAATATACATGGAATCATGCTTCTAACGATTATGCCTATAAAATTAATTACTTCATTCCAAACATCCGCAATACGTATATCAACTCAACCCTGCATCTGGAAACTGCCGAAACGGGAGATTATACCAGGAGCATAGCTGTGGATCGTCCGTTTTTTTCGCCCTTCGCAAAGTGGGCGGCTGGGATAAATTATACGCAGCAATTCCGGCAGATAAACATGCATTTGGGCGATTCGGGTATTATACTGCAACCATTTAAATATAACATTCAGGATTATTGGGCAGGAAATGCCTTGCAGCTTTTTAAGGGGAATACGGAATACAGCCGCACCACTAATTTTATTTCTGCCATACGCTATGTTCATGTCCGTTACCTTGAAAAACCAGATGACGCTTATGATCTGCAACACTATTTTTCAGACGAAAATTTTTATATGGCCAGCATTGGTATCTCCACCCGTAAATATGTTCAGGATAAATACATTTTTAAATTTGGAATCACTGAAGATGTACCTGTTGGAAAAGTTTACAGCCTCACAGGCGGCTATCAGAAAAAAAACAATGAAGGCCGTTATTATCTGGGTGCACGCATATCAACCGGCAACTACTATCCCTGGGGATACTTAAGCTTTAACTTCGAATATGGGACTTTTCTGAATGTTTCGCATATTGAACAAGGTGCCGTTACAGCCGGAGTAAACTATTTTACAGGTTTGGTAGAAATAGGAAAATGGAAATTCCGGCAGTTTGTAAAACCTCAGCTTGTGATTGGCTTAAACCGTTTTGCTCTTGACAGCCTAACTCTTAACGACGGGAATGGAATAAATGGATTCAACAGCACTTCGTTGTCAGGCAACAGGCGCATGATGCTTACACTGCAAACCCAATCATACGCCCCATGGAATTTTATCGGATTCCGGTTTGGACCATTTGTGAATGTTTCTTTTGGGATGCTTGGCAATGAAACCGCTGGATTTAAAAACAGCAAATTGTATTCTTCAATCGGATTTGGAGTTTTGATTAAAAATGAGCATCTGATCATCAATACATTCCAGCTATCCATTGCGTATTATCCTATGATGCCGGGTACCGGACAAAATGTTTTTAAAACAAACTCATTCCGGTCAGCAGATTTTGGATTCCGTGATTTCGAAATAGGAAAACCATCGATAGTTGTTTTTCAGTAATTCAGCAGTAAAACAGGAATGATATAATCAGGTATTAATTTCAGGGTTTAAAGCGCCTGAAATAAGAGGATTCGTTGAAAACCTGAAAACCATAAAACAAGAAATAGCCATGAAGCCAGTAACTACAAAACTGAAACCAATTCATCTCAGATTTTTACGGATAAAATCCAGTTCGAAAAAGATATGGTTCCTCCTGAAGGAAACTTTTAGCGGGTTTCTTGAAGACGATGGCATGAAACTAAGTGCGGCATTGTCCTACTACACCATTTTTTCATTGCCTCCGCTGCTCATCATTATCATAAGTTTATCCGGGTTCTTTTTTGGAGCCGATGCCGTACGGGGCGAGCTTTTCGGACAAATTAACGGCCTGGTAGGTAATGCTGCGGCATTACAGATACAGGATATTATAAAAAATGTGAAGCTTTCGCACAGCTCAACATTTGCAACCACATTCGGCGTAATCATTTTGCTGATTGGAGCATCAGGCGTATTTGTCGAAATTCAGGATTCGATTAATTTCATTTGGGGACTTAAAGCAAAGCCAAAACGCGGCCTCATTAAATTTATCAAAAACCGCCTTATGTCCTTCTCCATGATTGGGTCAGTTGGCTTTTTATTGCTGGTAGGATTAATTATAAATTCACTTATGGATTTGCTTAATGCGCGGCTGGCGGTTTACTTTCCAAAGGATATTGTGTATTTAGTTTATGCCTTTAATCTTTTTCTCGTTTTTGCTATAATTACACTTTTGTTTACCGTTATTTTTAAAACCCTTCCCGACGGGCGGCTGGCCCTGCGCGATTGCCTTATCGGGGCATCTTTTACCACTGTTCTTTTTATGATTGGCAAATTTGCCATCGGGGCGTATCTTGGCCGCTCTGCAATCGGATCATGGTATGGTGCAGCCGGATCGGTAATTTTAATGCTGGTTTGGGTATATTATTCAGCAATCATACTTTATTTTGGTGCCGAATTTACTAAGGTATTTGCCGAAACCCATGGAAAGAAAATAATTCCAAACGGTTATGCCGTGCAGATAATAAAACATAAAATAGAAATTGATGAGTTGAATATGGCCTGAGGCTATTTATTCCCTTTCCCCTTGGCTTTCCCCGGATTTGTAGTATTGGGATTATGCGGGTTATTGGTGTTTTTATACCAACCCTTGTGTTTTCCATTGTCGTGTTTAACAAATGTAACGCAGGATGAAGCGCCAAATAAAAGCACGAAACACAACACCAGAAGAGTAATTGTTCTACCTGTTCTCATTAGTATAATTTAGGAAAATGCGCTATGATTCATCTTTTGTAGTGCGCACAAGGCTGATGCCGGCAGCAAAGAAAATAATTCCCAGCACACCGTAAATTATCAGTGCTTTGATATCGCGGGTGCCTCCTGAGGTATTCACAAATACAATTGCAGTATAAATAAGCCCGCCTATTCCAAGCATGGTAAGCAACGCGCCAAATATTCTTTTTAAATTCATGATTTTATTTTAAGGTATAAGTATCGAAATAGAACTGATGTTTTTAAAAACGGATTTCATGTGTTTATTTTTTGATTTTTTACGGGTCACATGGAACTCGCCAAGAAAAATAATCATTGCTCTGTGAGACAATTTATTGACATGGCTCGTTTCATGTTACACCAACTGTTCCGGTTCAACATGAACATGTTGAAATTTTCCGGCCAGCCGTTTTACACATGAATATTCGTAAGTGTACTCAGTAAACCAAATACTTTCAGAAGCCAGATGCAAACAACTACAACCACTACGATATTGAGGATTTTTTTGATTTTACGATCCATAGGGATCATAGTATTGACAAGCCACAGAACAAAACCTGCAACAATTATTACCAGTAAGATAGTTAACAGTGACATAAAATTGATTTTAAGTATTTATCAAAGGTAACCTCATGAGCAACTGATGGAGTTATATAACTTTTGGTAAAAGTTACATGATTCACACCTTTTTAGTCATTGATTAAAACTTAAGTTATCGGAAGCAATAGTCTGTCAATAATTTTCAATACCCTCATTATCATAAATATATAAACCCAGGTCTTTGCGTCCTGATATGTTTATAGTCTTTGACTTAGTGCTTTGCGTATTCGCGGTAAATAAAAAGCTAACGGAGTATTGAGGAAGTATAGACTGTCCTATTTATATCCTTCAAATTCAGGCCTCTGCAAAATCCTTAAATAGGCGGTAGCATCAGCTCAGTTACGCTATGCTCTGTACTAAATTAGCAGTGAATCCAGAGTGTACCCAAAAAGAAAAAATACTATTTCCTTCTCGGAGAAGGTGCCCGCAGGGCGGATGAGGTAGTGAGATTCAGAGGAGTTAAACTGATAACTATAACCCAGATTACGTATGAGCGTAAACATTTACTCATTACTTACACTAACCTGTTGCATATCAAATCTGCCTTGTTCCAGTTTTTCAAATTGTTCAGCTAAGGTGCTAAAAAGCTGTTCTTTACGCACCGGCTTTGCAAGATAGCCTGTGCATCCGGCAGCATAACATTTTTTGATATCTTCGGAGAGACAAAATGCAGTTTGTGCAATAATCGGCAGGCTGGGCCTAAGCTTTGAAATTATTTCTGTTGCCGCATAACCATCCATTACAGGCATATACATATCCATCAGAACAAGGTCTATTTCAAGATTGGTTTTTATAATCTCAACAGCTTCCCTGCCATTCTGAGCCCATATAACTTTTACACCAGTGCGGCGAAGTACGGCTTCCATATATATAAAACTGAAATCAACATCCTCGGTAATGAGGATTGTATAGTTTTTAAAATCAAATGGATCCTTGCTGTTGTTGCTTAATTGAGTTGCTTCCATAGATTTCTGATTATCGATTTAACTTTCTGGTAAATGCAGGAATAGATAATGTAATATTAATTAATGTGTTTTCAAAGTAAAAGTAATACGATTCACTTGCTATGTTATGAACATCAACAACTTACATATACATTCTGATGCAGAAAGTAACCAAAACAGAATTACATAAAAAAGCCTGTTTTGAAGGAAATCCGGCTAATCGACAACGAATTTAAACACAGTTTCAAAATATTTTTTGATGCCGAGAAATGAGTTAGTCACACATCATAAGCCAGAAATGAGTGATGTAAATTGAACTCAGGTTCTGCATTATGATCAGCCAGAATAGTATAAATATTTTTTATTCCGGAACAAAAATTATTGAACAAGAATAACATATTAGTTGTTAAATGCAAATATCATATCTCTATAATTAACACTTAAATAAACCAGGCCATGAGCAAAATTAATGTTGCAATCGGAGCAGCGGTTGGTGTAGCAGCCGGTGCATTATTGGGTGTATTATTTGCGCCTGATAAAGGGACTGAAACCCGCAAAAAAATAGTAGCTAAAGGCAGTGAGACTGCTGATTCGTTAAAGGATAAACTTTCCAGTATCATTGGCCGAAAAGATGGAAAACACAAAGAGGAAGTCCATCAGATGCAGGACGCTGATGATATGAACTGATCAGATTGAAACCAGACCTTGTTGGAATTACAGAATCAATAAACCGGATACACATGCCGGGTTATTGACTGCTTTGCCTATGCCTTAACAATGGTTCGGATATACCGGAATAGGAATTATTTTATGCTCCCGGAAACATACACCAGAAAATATGCTGTTGAAAACGGCATAATTTGATTTGTTTTTAATCTTTATCGTTTTTAATCTCAGTATATATAGTTTCAACCAACATTCCCTGGCTCGGATCATACTCCTTTTTAATGTCGTCAAGCGTCTTATCCGAATTTATCATCGATTTAATACTATCCTGCAGGATTTTCATCTCATCAATATGTTTCTGAATGCCGGCACGATCCACCATATCGCTATGGCCGCTGAAGAATTTTTCTGCATCCAGTTCAGCAAGCATCTTTGTAAGGGTTTTTACATGTTCAAATGAGTTCCCGCCTTTATAGGCATGAATAAGCTGAGGCCTCGCTGTAAAAATCTGGTCTCCGATAAATGCTGTTTTTTGGTCAGGGAAATATACCACCAAATCGCCGGTAGTATGCCCAACGCCAAAATACAAAAGTTCAACTTTCTCCGTTCCAAAATAAAGTTCCAGTTGTTCCTCAAAGGTTATTGCCGGTATAAAAGGAAGCAGCTCTGGTTTATTCCATTCCGATATGCTGCCATCCCTTTTCGTATGAAAGAATTCCTTCCGGCAGTTTTTGTGGGAAATAATGGCTACTGAAGCCGGGAAAAACTGGTTCCCTGTAACATGATCGGCATCGCTATGCGTGTTTATTAGGTATTTTATAGGTTTATCCGAAATTTTTGCAATTTCTTGTAAAGTTTGTTTAACCGAAATCTCATCCTGCTTTGCATCAATTACCATTATTGCATTATCGCCGATAAAAACACCACTCCTGGCTCCTTTCCCATCTAATACTTCGTAAATATTATCTGAAATTTTATTCAGTTTCACCGGTTTAGATTCCTGTTGTTGCGCAATACACAACATTGACGATAACAAAAGGGCGAAAACTGTGATGATAAAATATTTGCTTTTCATGGCGTTCCATATTGCTTACACAAGATTACTATAATTACTAACACGGCAGGGAGAGAAATGGTTCAAAATATTTGTACTCTTACCATTTTTCATGACCACTAACTGACGATGTTTACACTGTTTTAAAGACATCAGTTTATAGAAGCCAAGGTGGCAAGAGAGGCGGTGTATTCAAAGTGACTATTTGATATTGGCAAGCCATATCGTCCTGTCCGAATAAAAAACAACAACGACAGGGGTGATGGTTGCAGCTGATTTTAAACACCTGCTCTAACAAATGAAATTTGTTTTGATTTCTTGAATCTACAAAATCGATGACTCTTGTCTCCCCTATTCCCCATGTTCTTCTATCCTCCTGGCTCCCAGCCTGGGGGATGTTCATTTAAAAACGTCAGTTTCTCCAATTTAAGCCTCTTTTTTTGAGTAAATTCACTGAGCATGGCAGCAATTACATCCTGGCTCATTTCTTCACGAATGCGCTGGCGGTATGATATCCGCCTGTCTCCATCATGAATATGCTGGTAAGAATTCGATTCCAGGTATTCAGCCATAGGTTGTACCGGATCAAACTGAAGCGTGTTAAAATTAGCCTGAACGCAAAGTGATGTGGGAATATTCGGATCCTCACTGTCAATAAAAAGTATAAGGTCATCCTCAAAATGAGCTACCGCTTTCAAATCTGCGACCTCTACTGAACGATCTCTGTTTTTCATAATTTCCTTTTCTATTATTGTATTAGCAGGAATAATTAAGTGAATGCTAATATACGAAATCCCCGGCAAATTTGCAAATGCAACTACACCCCGGATCCAGGCATGGAATACGGTTATAATTTGTCGGAACCACACTTTCAATTATCATTATATGTTCTAGGAATAATATAATGTCTTATCTAAAACATCACAATTTGATCTAACCAAAACGATTCAAAGGAGTCGAGTTTTGCTCTGCTGCCAATCTAACCACGAATCTTAAGTCTCCCCCAAAAAGATAAAATACCTATTTCCTTCTCCTTGGAGAAGGTGCCCGCAGGGCGGATGAGGTAGTGAGATTTAGAGGGGTTAAAAAAGAAATCAGAAAATTAAAATAGCAGATTATTTCATTCCTATTACTTAAAGTGTTCAGCACACGTATACGATTATACAAGAGTGATCACCATTTTCTAACTCAAATTTTTACGGACACATAAACTGACTTTTTTTAAGGATTGGAATATCACCGGATAACTAAACGTTTTACGGCAACAATTAATCTGTTGTAATTTTTTCCATCTATTGTTGAAACCTGGTCCCAATAAAGAGATAACGCACCGGTATGACTCTGCATGTATACCAATAATTGTCCTTCCTGATACTATCTCAAAAAAAATACATATATAGTGTTGCGTACTATTTTAAAAAAACTACTTTTGCCGCCGATATGAATATTAATTCTAAACGCAACCATTCAATTTTTTATTCCATGAAAAAACTGTTTTCAATCCTCAGCCTTGTTATAATCTCAGCTTCATTTTTTGTAGCTGGTTGTTCAAAAGATGAAGATCCTATTCCTCCGACAATTACATTTAAACAGGATGCCGGTTTTGTTTCAGCGAACATTACTGCTGATTATGGAGATACTCTCAATTTCGGTATCACGGCCAAATCAAACGGAACTGACAACCTTGCAAAATTCCAGATCTATGCTAATGGACAGCAAATGCTCGATTCAACCATCAATACTGCCACTTTTACTTTTGATTTTTATACCGTAAAAACCATTCTGGATAAGGAAGTATGGAAATTTGTAACAACAGATATTGCAGGCAATTCAAAAACAGACTCCATAGTAATTACAGGGAATTTTGGCGAAATACTTACCTACAGTTCCAAAACCTTAGGAGCTCAGAGCAATACAACTGAAAAAGGATTTATTTCCTACAGCAACAGTACAGCAGCACAGTACACACAGGACGAGGCCTTCAATCACCAGGCTGATATTGATATGTTCTGTTTTTATGAAAATACAGCAACGAGTGTAAACATGATGACATTAGCCGCTCCCGGTTCCAATATAAAAGGGATTTTCACCGGAGCAACAGCAACCGAGCTTTACACTGTTAAAAATGTAACGTTTTTTGTAAAAACTACATTAACCGCTGCCCAGTATGATGCAGTGCAAAACGATGCAGTGATCCGTGCTTCATTCGATCCGAAAAATCAATTTAAAAAAGCTAAACTGCTTACTGCCGGGGATGTGTATTCGTTCAGGCTGCAATCAGGTAAATATGGACTTTTAAAAGTTATTACGGTTTCAGGAGCTGAAGAGGGCTCATTACAGATTGCAGTTAAAATACAGAAATAGGAATGGCTGATTTAATACAGATCGATAGCAAGAAACCACACTTCCTGTTAAAAGGTATGTGGTTTTTTGTGCTGCCGGTTCTGGCAATCACTGCATTATTCTGGTCGTGTACGAAAGATGATACTATAAGCCAGGCAAATTTAATTTTAAAAACAGGAACTTCATATACTCCTAACGGTTCCAGCATACCGGTTGGCGGAAAAATCAGGATTGGAGTACTGGCTTCCGGGGCGGGAGTTCCGCTTACCTATATCCGTATCGACAGAATTAGCAGCAACGACACACTCACCCAACTCGATCACGGATTTTATGCCGGCAGCGAAGGCCTTGATGCTGATTATTCCTTTTCAAAAGATACTTCTGCATTTGAACTCTGGCGGATCATGGTGATGAATGCCGACCGGGATACGGCAATCAGAACTTTAACCATATTCAGAGGGACAGGAACAGCCTATGGCGCCATTTATACTTTTGATATTTTAAGGCTTGGCTTGCAAAGCAATAATTCATCACCACATTATCTTGATGTAAATTCAGGAACGGTATTCGATGAATCAACAGTAACCGGCCATGAAAGTGAAATCGATGTAATTACTTATTATTACATCACATCCGGTCTTTCTTCTCCAACATTTACATGCCCGGGATATACCTCAGCCATAGGATATTACCCTCAACTTGGCAATTGGCCTATTAAAAACAATATTCTGTATGATTACCAAACCAGCGATAATAACCTGGTAACAATCAGCCAGTTTGATGCTGCCACTAACGACAGCCTGCTGGTTACTGCCTATAGGCCCGATAAAGTTAGCGGTAACTGCAAATATGGTTATACCGGGAAAGTAATTCCTTTTAAAACGCAGGATGGTAAATATGGTATGATTAAAGTAATACATGCTGATGAAAAGGAAGATGGAAGTATGGAAATAGCTGTTAAGATCCAGAAGTAAATTCCATCAGTAGTTGAACGAAAATAAAAAATAAGGCCAAGGGAATTGGAAAATAGAAAATGGTGAAAATTGTGATGTCTCAGATTAATTTATACTTAAAAAGCTCTGAAAAGAACTTTATATCTCCTTTCTTACGAATCCTACTATTTTCTATTCCCCTATTTTCTATTTCCCTGCTTTCTATCCTCCCAACCTACAGAGCTTCCGCCCAATCCTGCATCAGCGGTCAATTGGTGAATTCAGTTACAGCAGAACCTATTGCCGATGCAAGCATTGTTGTTACCGGTTCAGGTACAGGTACCATTACTGGTAAAGATGGGATCTATCATTTGTGTAACCTGCCAGCAGATTCAGTTCTCATCACCTGCAGTTATATGGGCTTTGAAACATTCATTTACAGAACAAGCCTTCAACCAGGTGAGAACAAGCTGCCTTTATTCTCATTACAACCAAAGGCTTTCCCGTTGGACGAACTTGTCATCACGGCTACACGAACCGAAAACCTGATCCTGAATACTCCTGTGAGGGTAAACCTGATTTCGCAAAAGATGCTGAAAAGCGTTCCTATGCAAAATATCGACGAGGTGCTGAAGTATGCTCCCGGCATAAATTACAGCAGGCCTTTCGGCATTTACAGCACAAAAGGCATTGTTACCATGCGCGGCATGAGCGGGAAAGAGCAAGGCCGGGTGCTTATTCTTGTTGACGGTGTCCCCATCAATAAATCAGATGGAGGTACAGTGGACTGGAATATGATCGATATGAACTCAGTTCAAAAGATCGAAATCACTAAAGGAGCCGGATCAGCTGTTTATGGCGGCAATGCAATGGGAGGAATTATTAATATTATCTCAAAAGTTCCCGACAGTAAACCCTATCTGAATGCCTCAATTGAATATGGCACTTTTAATACCATTGGCGGCAGGATCAGCACGGGAGGAAAAATAAACATTAAAAATCAACAGAATTCCTGGTACTGGCTGGTGAACCTTTCCGCAAAGCACAGCGATGGATATATATCTCAATCCGAGGCGGATGTAAAAGTAAATCCATATATCGTAAAGTCGAACATGAAAGAAGCCGGGATTAACTTCAAAACAGGTTATTCGATAGCCGGCAAACATACTGTTGAGGCCATGGTGAACTTTTATAATGATAAGCGCGGAACAGGGGAAAAAGTATATCAGCCCGAAGGAAATACAACGGATCATGATTCATACGGTATAATACTGAACTACCGTGGACAAATAAAAAACATAAAATTAAATTCTTCTTTGTACTCACTTACAGAGGATTACAAGAAAGTAAATGAATACCTGAAAGATGATTATACCTGGTACAATGTTCTTTCGACACGCCGCGATTACGGATGGTTTACTTCATTAACAGCAGCAATGGGCAAACAGCAGCTCGTTACAGGCGGTTTCGACTACAAGAACGGCAGCGTGGATGCGTATGATATGTATTATACTTCAACCGACATTGTGTATAACAAAGGTAAAATGAGCACATATGCCCTTTTTGCACAGGATGAGATAACCCTGTTGTCGGAACGACTGAGGATTATTGCAGGCCTCAGGTTCGATATGGCATCTTTTTATGACGGATCATTCCGTATCGAAAATCCTTCGATGGAAACTGAATTTATGATGGGATACCAGGTTCCGGATATGCCTGAAAAGAACTGGAATGCACTAAGTCCACGGCTTTCGGCACAATACAAATGGAATGACGATACCCGTGTATATGCTATGTATTCGCATGGTTTCAGGCCATCGGTGCTTGATGATCTGTGTCGCTCAGGCCGGATAAAAGGTGGCTTTAAAATTGCCAACCCCTCTGTAAAACCTGAATACCTGAATAACTACGAAACCGGCATAGACCTGAAACCAACTTTAAAATCTGCTTTTTCGGCTTCTGTTTACTATTCCCGAGGAAAGGATTTTCAGTACTATGTCAGCAATGGCGAAACAATTGATATGGGTTTCGGCGAAAGGCCGATTTTTATCCGCGCTAACATCAGTGATGTTGAAATGTACGGAGCTGAAGCAGAACTAAGATACAATATCCTTTCTTCACTCTCGGTTTTTGCCAACTATGCGTACACACATTCAACCATACTTGAGTATCATAAAATTGCGGGGAATGATACAATTGATCTGGCGGGGAATTTCCTTACGGATGTTCCTGAACATATTTTTGCAGCCGGTGTCAATTACAGCAACAGGATTGTAAACACAAGTGTTTTTGTTCGTTACACGGGTTCCATGTATATTAACGATCAGAATACATGGGACGAAATTCTCCTTTCGGATAAATATCCTGCATATACAACCGTCGATCTGAAACTCTGGAAATCGTTTAAAAAGCATTACAATCTCTCACTCAATATACAAAACCTGTTTGATGTAAAGTATTACGACAGTAAATATGCTGTTTGTCCCGGCCGGTTTATTACCGCCGAAATTGCCGTTAATTTCTAGTGTCTGCACACCCGCAGGGTGTCTGACACTACTCAATTCATTTCAAAATCCATTTCAATATGAAGACAATACCTGCTTTCCTTACCGCCCTCTTACTGCTGGCAGCGGTTGTGTTAAACGCACAGACAAACGATTTTTACGATGATGCCGAAACCATCAGGTTAAGAACTTCCGGCCTTGAGATTCAGGGAGAAATTGCCAATCCCGGTAAAATAAATCCTGAATCCTTACCGCTCCGATCGGTAATTGTTAAAGAAACTCTTCTGCAGGAAGGAAAAGATAAGTTCATCGGAGCCTATCGCTACGACGGTTATTCGCTGTATGATATTCTGAACAGCGTAATTCTGAAAAAGAAAAATGAAACAGAATTCCCTCCTATTATTGATTTATATGTTGAAGTAGAAAACGAAAAAGGCGAAAAAGTAGTTTTCAGCTGGGGTGAACTTTATTATCCGATTCATCGTCACGAAATACTTATTGCAACACAGGTTGCACGCATAGTCCCTTCAAAAACGAAAGATTTATGGCCCTTGCCAACAGATTCAAGACTTGTAGTTGCCTCCGACCTGCTTACACACCGCAATATCAGCAACCCAACCCGGATCACCGTAAAATCGTATTCCGGAAAATATGAAATCACAAAAGGCTTGAGCCCGATGAACAGCAATAGTATTGCCATTTCGGATGACACAAAGAAACTGGATGAAATCAGCGCTTTGCCTGCCAACCTGGTAAAAGTAACATATCCAGCGGTTTTTTATGGAAGAGGCCGCGGTATTCATGGAACAACACCTTTTACCGGAACATTGTTGAAGGAGCTGTTGGCTACCTATTTTGCTTTTAATGAAAAGAACCTTAAAACCGGGATGTTTATTATTGCCGGTAAAGATGGGTATCACG
>JFJP01012159.1_pt1 | contig 26462 bp, 24 predicted proteins | sample 431651 | NCBI WGS metagenome assembly JFJP01 (sample SAMN02602958, study PRJNA72255) | Microbial mat metagenome, whole genome shotgun sequencing project. | biome: fresh water; feature: sink hole; material: water; isolation source: purple microbial (photo- and chemosynthetic) mats found in...
GGCGATTAACGGAAGATGAAGTAGCGAAGTTGGACGAGGCTACGGATAAGATTCGGGAATATAAAAAAGACGCATCTGAAATAAGTTAAGAAAAGCCATATATTGCGTGTTCCGTTTTGAAGGTATCCTTCAGCGGAACACGCAACATGATACACGCTACAAAATTTCACACCCCAATCATTTTTTATCCATGATTATCATGTTCCGCGTCAAAGACATGCGAGTGCATGTTGGCGATCCACTGCTTGCCGTCTTCAGTCAAACGTAAATATTGAAGCGCATCCTGAATATACGGGCTGACGCCATTCCAATAAAATGAAGCATAACTCTTGCGTAAATCGTTCGGGGCTTTGTACCCAAATTTTTCATTCGCGCCCAACTCTTGAAATTCATAAAACAAGGCTGGGGTTTTTCGCAAATAATCAGGGTCGCCCAACTGACCGATAAAGTCAGCAGCGCGTACCAACCCGCCAAGTCCTTTTGTATCTTTATACATCTCATCAGGCGGAGAGGGAAAACGGGTCATTTCGATGTAGGATGCGATTAACTCTGCATCCAAAAATTTCGTCATATCATGCAACAGGCTGGAACCAAACCGCTCACGCACAAATAATTTACTGCGATTGACATGATAAGGCGTCAGCGCAACATCGGTACCTTCAGGCGAAATATAAATCAACTCATCCCCCACGCCAGTGGCAAACATCTCTTTTGAGTCGTTCCTGCACACCCCTTTGACATATCCAATATCGTGACACAGGACAGCAATCATGTAATGCAGCCAGTCGCGCGGAGTAATGCCGCCCTCGCGCAAATGTTTCCCTTCAATGATCGCCTGCCCCGCCAATGAAACCATAATCGTATGGTCAACATCATGATAAAGGGCATCTGAGTTGGCAATGTTTTCCAGCACCAAACGCCCGCACCAGGTGACAATACGCCCATAGTCGCTGTTGATATCGCCATACGTCCGTTGATAAACCGTTCGCAACTGCTCAACAAACATATCAATGATTAATTCCTGCCAGTTGATCATAATTGCTCACCTCGGTGTTAAAATGGATGTCACAATAAATATTTTTCAAAGAGTTTACCAGAAAATAGAACAGGAAATGATCTTGATATGACATCCAAAGGCGTTTTTTCAAAGGGAGTTTTGATCGGACTTGCGATGTTTATCCTCCTCAATTTACTTGCCGCGCAGTTGCTCTCTGACTGTGGACTGCCAGCCGTTCTGGGAATGAGTTTCTGCTCCGACGATATTGCGCGCGCAGGCTTTCCGCTCGTTTTCTTCGAACAAGGCGGATTCGCCTACCGAAGCATTTTCAACCTCCCCAGCCTGTTGTTCGATATTTTTATCGGTATCGCATTCGCCATCTTGTGTGGATTTATCGCGCGCTGGCTTGAAAAACGCAACAAGGCATTGGATAAATAACCCTTTTTTAGACAACAACTATTTTAGAAGTAAGGAGAAAACTTATGGGTACTTTCGAATGGGTAATCACAGGTTTTGGGCTGTTTGCAGGGATTGCGGGAATGGTTTGCAGCATTACCATCCCCATTTTGGTCATCGGCGGAATTGGATACTTTCTACATAGGCGCAATCAGCAAAGTATGGCATACCGCCAGTCTACACAAACATGGCTAAATACCACTGGCACAATTCTCATGTCGTCGGTGCAATCAAGTTACTCTGGCAGAAGTCACTCCACTTATCCGGTCGTGGTGTATGCTTACAGCGTGAATGGGCAATCCTACCAAAGCCAGAGGATTAAGGCTGGCGAGCAATTTCTCAATGTCCGCGTGGCGGGGCAGGCTCAGGCAACTGTGGCGCGCTATCCAATTGGAGCAAGTGTGACCGTATATTACAACCCGTCAAATCCCGCAGAATCTGCACTGGAGAGATAATTGGCTTCAAGCCGAATCATGCAACCCAAGCCCCCTCTCATCCTCATCGTCGGTCCGACGGCTGTCGGCAAAACGGAACTTGCCATTCAACTTGCAGAAAAATTGAACGGCGAGATCATCTCTGCTGATTCGCGCCTCTTTTATCGCGGCATGGATATTGGCACCGCCAAGCCTTCACACGAAGAAATGGCGCGTGTACCGCATTATTTAATTGACATCGTGAATCCCGATGAGACGTTAAGCCTGGCGGTTTTTCAGCAAAAAGCAAAGGAGATCATCGCCGATATTCATGCGCGCGGAAGACTGCCCTTTTTGGTCGGTGGCACAGGGCAATATATCCGCGCGGTGGCTCAGGGTTGGACCCCGCCAGAGGTGACGGCAGATGAAAGGCTGAGGGGTGAATTAGAAAGGATGAATCTAGAGAGAGGCGTGGAGTGGCTACACGCCAAACTGCATTTCCTTGACCCAGATTCGGCGGCAAAAATTGATGCGCGAAATGTGAGGCGGACGATTCGCGCGCTGGAAGTCATTTTGACCACCGGGAAGAAGTTTTCAGATCAACGCGGGCAGGCGGATTCTGCGTATCGTTTGATTACCATTGGGTTAATCCGTCCGCGTGAAGAGTTGTATCAACGGGTGGATGAACGCATTGATCTGATGTTCGCAAGCGGATTGGTGGATGAGGTGAAAAAATTACTCGCAGGTGGCTACGCGCCCACCCTACCGAGCATGTCGGCAATTGGGTACAGGGAATGTGTCAGCGTGGCAAAAGGCTTGTTGACGGTGGATCAGGCAAAGGTGGAGATGCGGCGTTTGACGCGATCCTTCGTTAGACGGCAGGCAAACTGGTTCAAGGAATCCGATCCAACCATCCAATGGTTCAAAGTTGAAAGTGGAATTGGGAAGGAAATTGAAAAATACATCCGTCAATTGATTGACTTTTGATTCTTGTTTGTATATACTTCCATTATTCCTGAAGGAGGAGCAACTATGAACAACCGTCCGTGGCTTGCGAATTACGATAAAGGTGTACCGCAAACAATTGATTACCCGAAGAAGCCGCTGTTTCATTTTTTAGAGGAAGCCGCGCGCAAATATCCTGACCGTGCCTGTACAATTTTCAAGGGCGCGGTCATTTCATACCAGGAGATGAACGCGCAGACCGATGCGATGGCTGCCGCGCTGATTGAGATGGGCGTGAAAAAAGGAGATCGGGTCGGAATTTTTATGCCGAATTTGCCGCAATTTGTGATTGCCTTTTACGGCATTCTCAAGGTAGGCGCGGCAGTGGTGGCGATCAACCCCACTTATCCGGTAGATGAGATCATCATGCCAATTGCTGACGCGAACATTGATGTGATGTTCACGCTCACCCGTTTTTACGACAAGGTAAAAGCGGCGCGGGAAAGATCGAAACTTAAGAAAATCATTGTCTCGAATCTCAAAGAGGCGCTGCCTCCATTTACACGTTTGTTGTTTACTTTATTGAAGGAAAAGAAAGACGGCGACCGTCTCGGTGAGCTGGCAGACGGCGATGTATGGATGCAAGACCTGCTCACAAAACACGCAAACTCAGCGAAGCCAACCGTGGAAGTGACGCCTGACGATACCGCAGTATTTCAATATTCCGGCGGAACAACCGGCATACCAAAGGGTGCAGTTGCCATGCACCGCAATGTGGTTGCAAACACGCTTCAAATCAAAAACTGGATGCCTGCGCTTGTACCTGGCAAGGAAGTGGTTTTGATGGGAATTCCATTATTCCATGTATATGGAATGGTGGCGGGCATGAATTTTGCGATGGCTAACGGCGCAAGCATGGTAATGGTGCCGAATGCGCGCGATCTGAAAGATGTGTTGGACAACATCAGCAAATACAAGGCGACGATTTTCCCCGGTGTGCCGACGCTGTACAATGCCATCAATAACCACCCTGATGTGAAAGCGGGAAAATACGATCTTTCATCCATCAAGGCTTGCATCTCTGGTTCTGCTCCGCTGATGCGCGAGACAAAAGAACAATTTGAAAAATTGACCGGCGGCAAGGTGTTCGAGGGTTACGGTCTTTCTGAGGCACCAACCGCCACACATTGCAATCCGCTGGATGGAGTGAATAAAACTGGGTCAATCGGAATGCCGTTGCCTGACGTTGATATTAAACTTATCAGCTTGGATGACGGCGAGACCGAGTTGGCACAGGGCGAAATCGGCGAGATCATCGTTAATGGTCCGCAGGTGATGAAGGGCTATCACAATATGCCCACAGAAACAGCCAACAGCCTGCGCCAAATGAAAGACGGCAAGATCTGGCTCTTCACCGGCGACATCGCCCGCATGGACGAAGACGGCTACTTCTACATCGTTGACCGCAAGAAGGAACTGATCAAGCCTGGTGGATTCCAAGTTTGGCCGCGTGAAGTGGAAGAAGCGATCATGGCGCACCCCAAGGTGCTGGAAGTGGGCGTCGGCGGCATTCCAGACCCACAGCGCGGTGAAACCGTCAAAGCATGGATCGTGATGAAACCCGGTGAAACCATCACAGAAGCCGAACTCAAAGCCTTCTGCAAGGAACATCTTGCCCCCTATAAAGTACCCACCCATTATGAATTCCGCGCTGAGTTACCCAAGACAACGGTAGGAAAGATTTTGCGCCGTGAATTGGTGAGACAGCATAAGGAAGGGAAGTAAGTGGGGAAAGTGAGAAGTAACGAGTAACGAGTAAAAAGAAAAGAGCCCTCTAATTGCAGAGGACTCTTTTTTACTTCTCACTTATTACTTTTTACTCATTACTTATTACTTATTACTTCTAAGCAACCTGCGGTGTGCCGCTCTTCTTGCCCAGCGGAGATGGGAAGAGTTGCTCAAATTCTTCACGGTTGATGGATTCAACTTCGAGAAGTTTCTTGGCGATAATATCCAATTGCTTGCGGTATTTCTTAACCAAAGCCTTGGACTGTTTGTACGATTCTTCCACGATCTTGCGGACTTCGCGGTCAATCTGCTCGGCGACGGCTTCAGAGTAATCACGCTGTTCTGAAATTTCGCGCCCAAGGAAGATCATCTCTTCCTTTTGACCGTAGGTCATGGTGCCCATTTCGGCGCTCATTCCCAGCCGTGTGACCATGGCACGCGCCATACGGGTCACCTGTTCAATATCATTGGATGCGCCAGAAGTGATGTCATCAAAGATCAATTCTTCCGCAGCGCGACCGCCCAGCGCCATGACCAACGTGGCAAGCATTTTCTTGCGTGACATGAGGATGCGGTCTTCATCGGGACGGAACCAGGTTACGCCGCCGGCCTGTCCGCGACCTACGATGGTCACTTTTTGCACGGGGTCTGCTTCGGCGATGGCATTGGCCACAATCGCATGACCAGCCTCGTGGTAGGCGATGATGCGCTTCTCTTCATCAGAGATAAGGCGGGATTTGCGTTCAGGTCCCATCACCACGCGCTCAATGGCTTCTTCCAATTCCGATTGGCCGATGGATTTCTTGTTGCGTCGGGCGGCTAAAATTGCGCCTTCATTAACCAGGTTTTCCAAATCGGCGCCAACGAAACCGGGTGTGCCGCGCGCAACAGAAGCAAGATCAATCTCTGGCTCCAACGGCTTACCTTTGACATGTACCTTTAAGATGGCTTCGCGTCCCTTCACATCAGGACGATCAAGGGTCACGCGGCGGTCAAAGCGACCGGGGCGCAGAAGTGCAGGGTCAAGAATATCGGGTCGGTTGGTGGCGGCAATGATAATGACGTTTGTATCAGTATCGAAACCATCCATTTCAACCAGCATTTGATTCAAAGTTTGCTCGCGTTCATCATGTGAACCGCCCAGACCCGCCCCACGCTGACGGCCTACGGCATCAATTTCATCTACAAAGATGATGCAGGGAGAGTGTCGCTTGGCTTGGTCAAAAAGATCACGCACGCGGCTGGCACCCACACCAACGAACATTTCAACGAATTCAGAACCAGAAATGGAGAAGAAAGGTACGCCTGCCTCACCAGAGACCGCCTTTGCCAAAAGGGTCTTGCCTGTTCCAGGAGGTCCAACCAATAAAACGCCCTTTGGAATACGCGCGCCAAGTTGAATAAACTTTTGAGGCTCTTTCAGAAACTCAACAATCTCTGCCAATTCCTGTTTTGATTCCTCCACACCGGCCACATCGGCAAATGTAACAGTGGGATGTTCACCACTAAACATACGCGCGCGGCTCTTTCCAAAAGACATGGCCGCATTATTACTGCCCTGCGCCTGACGGAAAATAAACCACAACACGCCGCCCATTAACAAAATAGGCAGGATATAAAACGCGCCACTTAAGACGCCCGCCCACACAGATGGAGCGCTAACTTCAACAACGACTTTGTCAGGGGCAAGTTGATCTGCGGTAACGCCAAGGCTGGCAAGTTGATCTACCAATGTAGTATTTGGCTCTTTACGAGATTCAACGCCTTCTTTTGATGTCCCATCTTTATTTACCACTGTGAAAGTATCATCGCCCTTAATAATAATTCGAGCAACAGTACCCTCTTGCACAGCCTGCGCCACTTGATTGATGGTAAGCGGCTCTTCTGTGCTGGTGGCATTCTCTCGGTAGCCCATATAAAGCATGGCGCCGATGGCAACGATCAGAAGGAAATACACAAAAAACGATTGACTACGGGAATTCACGGAATCCTCCAAATTTGACTTTCGGTTGGATTATACCAAGCCAACCCCTTGGACGACGCGTACAGCGGGAATTTATATGATTTTCTAATACGCCTCTTTACAACCGAAAATTGGCTGCAAAAACAACAGGCTTAAGTTACCCTGTGAGATATACGGTCAAACTTGGATGCGCTGAGACGCTCAAACCATACGCGCCAAAAAATTTTCAGCGGGATAAATGTCACTACCTGTTTAATAAATTTCTGTATAAAATACTCAAACCATGATTAATATCCCTACAAACCGTCCATCCCTCACACGTTTTGCCTGGCTCTCCATTGGCGCGGCAATCGCCACCATTACATTAAAGACTATTGCTTATTTTCTGACCGGTTCAGTGGGGTTGCTTTCAGATGCGCTGGAATCTGTAGTCAACCTTGTTGGCGCAATGATGGCATTAGCCATGTTAACCATCGCCGCCCGTCCGGCAGACGAAGATCACACCTACGGACACAGCAAAGCCGAATACTTTTCCAGCGGAGTTGAAGGGGCGCTGATTTTGATTGCCGCCATAAGCATTGTCGTTACCGCCATTCCAAGACTCATTGCGCCAAAACCAATCGAACAGGTTGGAATTGGGTTGGGCGTTTCGGTTGCCGCTTCACTTATAAACCTGGTCGTTGCGCTTATTCTGGCAAAAGCCGGCAAACGCTACAATTCCATCTCGCTTGAAGCCGATGCGCATCATTTAATGACAGACGTATGGACATCTGTTGGGGTGCTGGCCGGGGTGGGATTGGTTGCCCTCACTGGCTGGGAAAGGCTCGATCCAATTGTGGCGTTTATTGTCGCCGCAAACATAATCTGGTCAGGAGTTCGCATTGTACGCATGTCAGCCCTGGGATTAATGGACACGGCTCTGCCAAGTACAGAACAAGCCAAATTAAAAACAATTCTTGAAAATTACACGAAAAACGGGGTGGAATATCACGCGCTTCGCAGCCGCCAATCGGGGGCGCGGCAATTTGTGTCATTTCATGTATTGGTTCCGGGCAAATGGACAGTTCATCGCGGACACCGCCTGCTTGAAAGCATTGAAGCAGACATCCGCCGCGCAATGCCAAGTGTCACCGTATTCACCCACTTGGAATCGCTCAACGACCCAGCCTCGTGGGAAGATACAAATTTAGACCGCCCGGAAACGCCCCTACCTAAAAAAAGATGATTTCGCCGGCACTACTCCAACACCAATTCCACGGGGCAATGATCTGAGCCGAGCGTCTTCTCGTGGATGATCACATCCTTCACGCGTGGCATAAGGTTTTCAGAAACAAGGAAATAGTCCAACCGCCAGCCAATTCCGCGTTGACGCGCATTGAGGCGGTACGTCCACCAGGTATATTCCACCTTATCAGGGTACAAACGGCGGTACGCATCCACAAAGCCATGATCCAAAAACTTCTGCACCCACTCGCGTTCTTCGGGCAAAAAGCCTGAAGTTTTTTCATTCTGTTTTGGGTTCTTCAAATCAATGGGCATGTGCGCCGTGTTGAAATCGCCGGTGATGATAATGCTTTCCCCTTTTTTATGAAGCGCGTCGCACAAATTTAGCAAATGCTCGTAGAACGCAAGTTTATAATTCACGCGCTCCAGTCCGCGTTGCCCATTCGGGAAGTAAATGTTGAAGAGACGGCAACCTGCCCCAAGGGTTTGAATAACGCGCCCTTCCACGTCAAATAAATCATCGCCCATCCCCGCCACAATCTGATCAGGCTGTTGTTTGTAAAAAGTCGCAACGCCGCTATAGCCAGGGCGTTGCGCGGCGTTCCATGTAAAAGGAAGTTTCAACATGGCGAGTTGCTCTTCGCTCAACTGCTCGACGTGCGCCTTCACTTCCTGCAAACACAACGCATCGGGCTGTTGTGCAAACGCCCAGTCAAGCGCATTCTTTCCAAGCGCAGCGCGGATTCCATTCACGTTCCATGTAATAATTTTCATCGGTTAATCCATATTTCTTTTATGGTAAACTTGCCTTGAAAGACAGGAGAAAAATGAACAATACAACTGTCAGACGTATAGTTTGCATTGAAGATGAGCCTGAGATGATCGAACTCATTCAACTCATCCTTAATCGTCGTGGGTTTGAGGTACTCGGTGCGCCGGGCGGAAAAGAAGGTCTTGAATTGGTACGCAAGACTCATCCCGATTTGGTCTTGCTTGATTTAATGATGCCTGAGATGGACGGATGGGAAGTATACCAACAAATAAAAGCCGAAGAATCCACGCGAAACATCCCTGTCATCATTGTTACCGCCAAAGCGCAAAATATTGATAAAGTACTTGGACTGCACATCGCAAAAGTGGATGATTACATAGCCAAGCCTTTTGGCCCGCAGGAATTAATAGACAGTGTCGAAAAAATACTTGGACAAAAATCAACCTGAATTTTTACAGGGCGGCAAAAAAGCCGCCTTGTTTTATGATTGAACCATGCCTTCTCCCATACTCATCCACAACCTGAATAAAAAGATCTCCAGCCTGCCCAGCGTAGGATATTGCGACTCGTTTTTATGCCGCTTGCGCGGGCTAATGTTCCGATCACGCCTCGGGCTTGACGAGGGACTGCTCCTGGTCGAAAAGCGGGATTCACGCCTCGACACTTCCATTCACATGTTTTTCGTCCCCTTTGATCTGGCCGTTTTTTGGATCAACTCGGAAATGACGGTTGTGGATAAAGTCATCGCAAAATCGTGGCATCCTGCCTACTTTCCAAAAGCCGACGCAAAATACACACTGGAAATTCACCCTGACCGCATTGGGGATTATGAAATTGGCGACAAGGTTGAATTCAAGAGTTTGCTGTAAATCAGGCCAAATCTGGCTATATCCCCTAAAAACATGACAAAAAAAATCCTTTTGCTATTCTGCCTGCTTTCATTTTTTACACTTCCCCTTCAACCTGCTCATGCCCAGGAAATCAGCGGACCCGTTTACATTGTGCAGCCCGGCGACAGCCTCTCATCCATTGCAGTATTTTTCAGCATCAACCTGACTGACCTCATGTCGGTAAACGGCATCACAGACCCAAATCAACTTGCGGCGGGACAGCAACTTATTATTCCTGGGCTGGATGGCATTAGCGGGGTAATCAACACAGAACTTATCAACTTTGGCGATTCATTTCGCAGTCTTACCCGCCGCACGCAAGTACACTTGGATATGTTCAAGAAGTTAAATCATATCGTCAGCCCAAGTGAGTTTTATGTGGGCGTAAATATGATCGTACCGGTATTGGAAGGAAGCCCAAACCTTACAAAGCGTATTCCCATTGGAACAGGTGAATCACTGCTCGAAGCGGCTGTAAAACAAAACACAGACGTATGGACCATTGCCCATTACAATGGCTTGCAAGGCTCATGGGATGGCATGTCGGGTGAGCCTCTTTTCGCGCCCGGCGAAGCCGGTGAACAAGGCGCAAGCGGCTTGCCTTCGGCTTTCATTAGCGCCGAGATACGCGACCTGCCCATCAAGCAGGGCGGCACGGGGGTGATCAAAGTAAAAACCATTCCGAATGTTACGCTTGGTGGAATTTTGGTTGATCATCAATTACATTTCTTCCCACTGGAAGATGGAACACAGGTCGCATTACAAGGCGTTCACGCTCTGCTTCCGTCGGGCATATATCCCCTGCGGCTGGAAGCAACACTGCCTGATGGAAGCAAACAAACCTACGAGCAATCCATTTTGATTGTTTCGGGAAATTACCCAGACGACCCGTTGCTTTACGTTGACCCTGTAACTATTGACCCCGCCGAAACAGAGCCAGAATTAAATCAATTAATCACCACCACCACTCCCGTAAACCCTGAAAAATACTGGACGGGTGATTTTTCTTCACCCGCGTCTGAATATGCAGACGCCACCTACTTTACCTCGCGCTATGGCAACCGCCGCACATATATTGGCATAAATACAGACCTCTCGGTTCAAGGATTTCACACAGGGCTCGACTTTGGCGGCGGAACAGGACTTCCCATCACCGCACCCGCGCGCGGGAAAGTGGTCATTGCAGAAAACTGGACAGTGCGCGGCGGCACAACGATCCTTGACCACGGCTGGGGCGTGTACAGCGGATTCTGGCATCAATCCAAATTTTATGTAAATGTGGGCGATATGGTAGAGCAAGGACAGATAATTGGCGAAGTCGGCGGCACAGGCCGCGTCACAGGTCCGCATCTACATTGGGAATTGTGGGTTAATGGTATACAGATAGATCCGCTGGACTGGTTAAACTACACTTACCCGTAAATGCCTCAGCGGCTCAAAAAGACTGTTGGGCAAACAAAATTGAGGTTAAATTGTGAAACAATTGCGAATCACCTTTATTTATGTTAAACTCACCGCCTTATGAATAACATGGTCAACTTCCTAAAGCAAAGCGATATTTTCTACCAATTCACACCGACACAACTGGAATTGGTCGCAAATCTCTGCCAGGAAGTTGTATTCAATACCGGAGATATTATCTTTCAAGAAAACAGCAGCAGTAAAGAATTGTATGTAATCGCGCAAGGCGAAGTGGATATTTTGATCAATCGCGGATCAGGAAATGTCGAAAAAAAAGAGACTGCTGTGGCGCGGTTACGCAGAGGTCAGTCGTTTGGTGAAGTAGCCTTGGTAGATGAAGGATTGCGTTCCGCTTCGGCGCGCGCATCACAAAAAGATACCCGCCTGCTCATCATCCAGCGCGAAAAACTGATCATCCTATGCGAAACCTACCCACAACTAGGCTATCGCTTAATGTACAACTTGGCGGCGGACCTCGCCATGAAAATCCGCAACACCGATCTACGCATTCGCGAACAATTACTTTATAAGCCAACCGACAAAAAATAAGAAACAAAGTTTATCTAATTTACAGGAAATAAGATTGCAACATTATCCATACGGGTAATAGCATTCTGAACCAAAAAAAATTATCATAAAAGGGCTTTTGCTTTTTGAATTGCATTCAGGTAGCCTATATTTCCGAAAAAAACAAAAACGAGGCAGACGTGGTCCTTGATAATTTAAAGAAGCCACGCATTGAATTACTTGACTTGAAAGAAAAAGCGACTTATCATCCCGCCCAATAAAAACCAAACTACCCTAATTACAGTAGTTTGGTACAAATTCTCGAAAATCCGTATTGAAGGAAATTTTCGAGTTTTATTTTATTTAGGAATTATTTTACAAAAAGGAGGTGAGGCTGACATAACAAGTATTGTCTGCTGTTTTTTGTAAGCCCGCTCATGCGGGATATTGAATTCACCTAACATATTTTGGAGGAGTAAGAAAATGAATAAGCGTTTGTTCGCTTTACTGTCCGTGTTGGTTCTTGCCAGCATGGTGCTCGTCGCCTGCGGTGGCGCTGCTGCCCCCGCAGCAACCCAAGCGCCTGCGGCTTCCGGCGCCACCGAAGCCCCCGCCGCCGCCACTGAAGCCCCTGCGGCTGAAGCAATCACCCTCAAGATCGTCTCAAGTTTACCCATGACTGGTTCTTCATTGACCCAGACCCAAACCATCGTCAACGCCATGCAGTTGCGCCTCGAACAGGCCAATTACTCCGCTTGTGGTGGCGCTTATACCCTTGAGTACGAAGCCTGGGATGATGCCTCTGCTGCTCTCGGCAAGTGGGATCCCGCTGTCGAAACCGAAAACGCCAACAAAGCCGCTGCTGACACCGCCATCATTGCCTACCTCGGCACATTCAACTCCGGCGCAGCCATGCTGTCCATTCCAATTTTGAATGCCGCTGGTCCGTTGACCATGATCTCCCCCGCCAACACCAACCCTGGCTTGACCAAGGCTGACAAAGACCTCCCCGGCGTGACAGATTCCCGCTACCCGACTGGCGTTCGCAACTACTCTCGCGTAGTTGCCGCTGATGATATTCAAGGCAAAGTCGCCGCCAACTTCGTAAAATCCCTTGGCGCCACCTCTGTTTACATCTTGGATGACCAGGAACTCTACGGCAAGGGTGTTGCTGATGTGTTTGATGCAACCGCCCAAGAAATTGGTTTGACCGTCGTTGGTCACGAAGGAATCGACCCGAAAGCCGCTGACTACAAGGCTTTGATGACCAAGATATCCACCAGCAATGCCGGCGGTCCCCCAGACGCCATCTACGTTGGTATGGTTGTAGACAACAATGCCTCACAACTTTTGAAAGACAAATTTGCAATCATGGGCGACAACGAAAAAGTTAAATATGTTGGACCCGATGGCATCCAGACTCAGGCTTTCATTGATGGCGCTGGCGCTGATACCGCTGAAGGCGCTTACGCCTCCGTCGCTGGTGTCGCGCTCGACAAACTTCCCCCCGCTGGTTTGCAGTTCGTAAAAGACTACACCGCCAAATTCGGCAACCTGACCGAACCCTACGCTGTATACGGCTACGAGACCATGAATGTGGCTATCAAGGCGATTGAAGATGTCTGCGCCGCTGGCGGCGATCCCACAGACCGCGCCGCAGTCAACTCCGCTGTGTTCGCCATCAAAGACTTCGATGGCGCTCTCGGCAACTGGTCATTCGACGCCAATGGCGATGCTTCCCTGACCGATATGACCTTCTATCAAGTTCAAAAGGGCGCTTACGTTCCTGTCGGCACGTTCAAGTAATAAGTCTCTCGCACGTTCGGGGGGCGGCATAAAAATGCCGCCCCCCATATCCTTTTTATAAGCAGGAAAAAGAGGAGAACTATGGAAACCACCAGGAAAAAATTTAACTGGAGACGATTCGCCATCGCCTCGCTCGTTCTATATATTGTTTTCCTTATCGGACCCGTTGTCGGTCTTGATATACCGGTTGTCTACGCGGCAATAAAAGCCAACCCGCTTCAATTGGTTCAATTTCTAATCATTGGCATTTCCAATGGTGCGATCATCGCCATCATCGCCTTGGGATATACAATGGTGTACGGCATCATCGAACTGATCAATTTTGCACACGGTGATGTATACATGATCGGTGTTTTCACATCCCTGACGGTTCTTTCACTGACAGGCACATTGGAAAGTAAAGACCCTGTCAAAATAGTTTTTGGACTTATTCTGGCACTGATTGTCTCTGTCGTTTTTTGCGCAGTCCTTAATGCAACCATTGAGCGGCTTGCCTATCGGCGGCTCCGCAACGCTCCACGCCTTGCCCCGTTAATCTCTGCAATCGGTATGTCTTTTATTATTGAAAATATTGGTTTGATGTGGGCGGCACAGGCATGGCTTGTGCCATCTTTTGGCACAACAGGCGGCGCCTCTCAAAAAGTATTCCCAGACATGCTTGGCATCCTTTTCACAAGCCTCGGCTGGGATGTTAACCTGCTTGCATCCAGTGGAATAGCGCTTCGCCTTACCATCAAAGATGTGATCGTCATCGTCCTCGCGGTTGCATTAATGACCGGCTTATACCTTTTTGTTCAACGTACCCGCCTTGGAAAAGCCATGCGCGCCACCGCACAAAATAGGGATGCGGCGAAGATGCTTGGCATTGATATTGACTGGGTCATCACCGCCACATTCCTGATCGGCGGCGGACTTGCCGGCGCAGCCGGTTTGATGGCTGGCTTATACAACAACACCGCCTGGTGGTTCATGGGCTTCCGCGCAGGTTTGCAATCCTTCACGGCAGCGGTGCTGGGCGGCATTGGAAACATCACCGGCGGCATGTTAGGTGGTTTCTTGATCGGTTTACTGGCATCCTTCAGCGATGGCTACCTTAATGCGCGCTGGACAAACGCCTTGGTTTTCGCAACCCTCGTACTTATCCTACTTTTCCGTCCCACCGGCTTGCTTGGTGAACAAACGGGTCAAAAAGCCTAAGAGGCGTATCCATGAAAAATATCAGATCTGGTATCACCTTCGGTATTATTGGCGGAATGCTCACCTTCCTATTTGGAGGCTGGTCCGTTGCAATTATCGGCAGTTTAATGGGAGTTGGGCTTGGTATGGGGATTAGCGGCAAACTTGAACGCAAAGAGCCGCTAAAAATAATATTGGCAGTCCTTCCAACCGCGCTGGTGGCAGCCGTAATTCTCGTACTGCTCAGCCTGTATCAGAATAATTTTGTTCAACACGCTATCGGAAAACGTCCGGCGGCCGACAAAATTGTTCTATACGGCAACCTGATTGGTTTTTTTGGCACAATCTTATTCACAACACTGCTTGCGGCGCTACACGGACTTCCCGAAAAGCAGGAACAGAAGTGGAGAATGGTTCTGCTTACCCTGCTCGTTATTGCATTTCCTTTTGTAGATAAATTAACTGCGTTGCGTTGGACAGCTCAAATTATCTTTGCCTTGATTTTTGTAATTCTAGGGCTTGGACTCAATATTGTAGTTGGATATGCCGGATTGCTCGATCTTGGTTATGCGGCATTTTTCGCGATTGGCGCATACACAACAGGCATTCTCTCCTCTCCCCAGCACGGAATTTTTATGAATTTCTGGCTGGTGATTTGGATCGCCGCGGCAATGGCGGCTATATGGGGCTTTATGCTTGGCGCGCCCACCCTGCCGCTGAGAGGCGACTACCTCGCAATCGTCACGCTCGGCTTTGGTGAGATCGTCCCTGTTCTTTTCAAAAATCTGATCGACGTAACCATCAAAGAGCCATTCACCTGTTGGATTCTGCCAGGACTTTTAAAATTATTTGGCGCTCAAACAACAATGGCTTGCATTACGCTCATGGAACATGAAGACCTAACCGCAGGTGAAAAAGGAATTAGCCCAATCGGCAGACCTTACCTTCCATTCATCGGCGAGTTCAAATCAAGCGATCCAATTCCGTGGTACTTTCTGATCATCGCGATCATTATTCTCTCCGTGTTCATCATCCGCCGCCTGCGCGACAGCCGCCTGGGACGTTCCTGGATGGCAATTCGAGAAGATGAACTCGCCGCCGCGCAAATGGGAATTGACCCGGTCAAAACAAAATTAGCCGCATTTGCAATGGGCGCAACCTTCTCCGGTTTTGCGGGAGCATTTTATGCCGCTTACATCGCCGGCATCTTCCCCAGCGTATTTGACTTCAGCGCATCCATCATCATTTTGTGCGTGGTCATTCTGGGTGGTATCGGCAACATCAACGGCGTGATCGTAGGCGGTCTTGTTATTATGACTGCTGACCGTCTTTTCCTGCCTGCGCTCAAGGATTTTCTTGCATCGCTCTTGACTCACACCGTTCTTCCCTCAATTAGCGACCCTGTCGTTCAACTTGCAGTAAAAGATAACGCCAACCCAATCTTATATCGTTTTCTTTTGTTCGGGTTGACATTGGTCATCATGATGGCAGTTCGACCGGAAGGTTTGATTCCAAATGCTCAAGTTCGCGCAGAACTGCACCCAGATGAGACTCCTGCCATTGAAGTTGAGACTCCTACATCTAAAAAAGCGAAAAAAGGATAGGAGGCTGATATGAATCTCTTCGAAGCAAAAGCAATCACGATGACATTCGGCGGTCTGACAGCCGTCAATAAAGTGGATTTCAACATAGAAAAAGGCATGATCGCAAGTGTGATCGGACCAAACGGCGCAGGAAAAACCACCTTCTTTAATACCATCACCCGCGTTTACACCCCCACCAGCGGCGACATGACATTTGATGGAAAAAATCTGTCCGGCTTGCGCCCCTTCGATATTACCGCGCTTGGTATTGCTCGCACATTTCAGAACATTCGCCTGTTTGCAAATATGTCGGCAATGGAAAATGTTCTGGTCGGCCAGCACTGCCGCCTGACATCCAATTTAATCGGTCAAATATTGCATACTCGTGCAACCATGAAAGAGGAAGCCGAAGCCCGCGCCCGCGCACTCGATATGCTTGAATATGTAGGTCTGCGCCGCAGCGATGCCGATGTAACCGCCAAAAATCTATCCTATGGTTTACAGCGGCGTTTGGAAATTGCCCGCGCGCTCTCGTCCAAGCCAAAACTTCTGCTTTTGGATGAACCAACCGCAGGCATGAACCCGAATGAAACCATTGACCTAACCAATTTTATTCAACGATTACGCAAAGAACTTGATTTGACCATCCTGTTGATCGAACATCATATGCGTGTGGTAATGGCAATTTCAGACCGTGTATCCGTTTTGGATTACGGCGAAAAGATCGCAGAAGGCACACCTTCAGAAGTTCAAAAGAATGAGCGTGTGATCGAAGCGTATCTTGGTAAAGGCACATCACATAAATAAGAGGCGAGGCACACGATGCTTGAATTAAAAGATGTTCACACATACTACGGCAATATCCACGCCTTAAAAGGGATTTCGCTCAAAGTGAATGACGGTGAAATCGTCACGCTAATCGGCTCGAATGGCGCAGGAAAAAGCACAACCCTGCGAACCATTCAGGGATTAAACAAGCCGCGTTCAGGCTCCATTGTTCTTGATGGCGTTGAATTGCACAAACTGCCGGCACACGAGATCGCCACGCTGGGCGTAGCCCAAAGCCCTGAAGGACGTATGATCTTCCCACGCATGACGGTCATGGAAAACCTTGAAATGGGCGCTTACGTTCGCAAAGATCTAACCTCTTTCAAGGATGATATTGAACATGTTTTCTCGCTGTTTCCCCGCCTGAAAGAACGCATTACCCAAAAAGGCGGTACGCTCTCTGGCGGTGAACAACAAATGCTGGCAATGGGACGCGCCCTGATGGCAAAGCCCAAAATCCTTCTGTTGGACGAGCCTTCAATGGGACTTGCACCATTGCTCGTTGAGTTAATCTTCGACATCATCAAGAAACTCAATGAAGAAGGCACCACTATTTTATTGGTGGAACAGAACGCGCTCATGGCGCTCTCCATCGCACATCGCGGGTATGTCTTGCAAACGGGCGAGATTATTCTGAGCGACAGCGCCAAGAACCTCAAAAACGACGAAATGGTGCAAAAGTCATACCTCGGCGTTGAGTAAAAAAAGACAACTAATCAACCTGTCAGAAACCCGTTTTCCGCCGAAGGCGTGAAAGCGGGTTTCTTCTAAATAATCTGGAATTACTTCGTGCTGAGCGTAGTCGAAGCACGTTTGCCAAAAAAAGCCCTTCGACTACGCTCAGGGCGAAAACTTCAAATACTTCAAATATCATGAACCTACCAAACACAGCAGACATTGTCATAATCGGGGGCGGCGTAATGGGCGCCAGCGCGGCTTATCATCTTGCACTGCGCGGCATGAAGAACATCGTCCTGCTCGAAAAAGAGGATTTCTTCGGGCAGGGAGCCACAGGCAGGTGCGCGGGCGGGGTGCGCTATCAGTTTTCAACAGAGATTAATGTCAAACTTTCCATCGAAAGCCTGCCAATGCTCGAAAGATTCAAGGATGAAATTGGGCAGGAAATTGGCTACAAAAAATGCGGCTACCTGCTGGTTGCGACAACCGAAAAAGAAGTGGAAGTCTTCAAGCACAACGTCGAAATGCAGAACAGGCTTGGCGTGCAAACCGAATTGTTGAGCGGAGATGAAGTCCGCAGGCGGCTGCCGCTGATGAAGTTCGACGACGCGCTGGCTGGAACTTTCAACCCGAAGGACGGCATCGTTGACCCGAACAGCGTGGTGATGGGCTACATTGGCGCGGCGCAAAAGATGGGCGTGCAAGTCTTCACGGGCGCGGAAGTAACGGGAATCACCGTCAGCGGGGATCAGGTTCGGGAGGTGCAAACAACTCTCGGCACGATTCAGACGCGGATGATATTAAATGCGGCGGGTCCGTGGTCAAGTCCAATCGGAAAGATGGCTGGCGTCCACCTCCCCATCATCCCGCTCCGCAGACAGATGTTTACAACGAGTCCGCTAAAAGAGGTTTCAGATGATTTCCCATTTGTGATTGACTTTGCGCGTTCGCTTTATTTTCACCGCGAAGGCGAGGGCTTGCTGGTGGGCATGAGCAACCAAAATGAACAGCCTGGCTTCGACCAAAACGTGGACGAGGATTTTGAACTGGTCAATCTGGATGCGGCAATCGAGAGGATGCCGTTGATCGAGAAGGCGCAACGCGCTTCACATTGGGCGGGACTGTACGAGGTGACGCCCGACGCACACCCGATCTACGGCGAAACAAATGTGAACGGCTTTTATGTCTGCGCGGGATTTTCGGGGCATGGTTTCATGCACGGACCAATTTCAGGAAAGTTGATGGCAGAGAAAATTTTGGACGGAAAGTTTTCCAGCCTGGATGTTTCGGCGCTTGACCTGAAACGCTTTGAAGAAGACAGGTTGATTAAAGAATACAACGTGGTGTAGATAATAAGCCCGAATTCATATTCGTCGGTTAAAATCAACCCATGACATCAGCAGAAATCATCACCATCGGAACGGAAATATTACTCGGCGAGATCGTGGACACCAACACGCGCTACCTCGCGAAAAATTTACGCGGGCTTGGCGTGGATTTGTACCGCACGATCACCATCGGCGATAACGAAGAACGCATTGCGGACGCCATCCGCGAATCCATGCGGCGCGCCGATATTGTCATCACTACCGGCGGGCTGGGACCCACCATTGACGACCCCACGCGCGAAGCCGTGGCAAAAGCCGCAGGCGTGGAAACAGAATTCCGCGAAGACCTGTGGCAGCAGGTGGTTGCCACCATCGCCCGCTACGGACGCACGCCGTCTGAAAATCAAAAGCGGCAGGCGTATGTTCCGCAGGGCGCGCTGGGCATCCCCAACCCAGTCGGCACTGCGCCATGTTTTATTGTTGAAACCGAGCGCAACGCGGTCATCTCTCTGCCGGGCGTGCCAAACGAGATGGAATATGTTTTGCATGAATCCATCATCCCCTATTTACAAAAACGCTTCAACTTAAACGAAATCATCAAAGTCCGCATTATCCATTGTTCAGGACTCGGCGAAGGCACAATTGATGAAAAAATCGGCGATCTCGAAAAACTGAGCAACCCCACGGTTGGGCTTGCCGCTCACACCGGCGTGGTAGACATTCGCATTGCGGCAAAGGCCAAAAATGAAAGCGAAGCCAATGCCATGATCGCAGAAGTTGAGGCACAGGTGCGCGAAAGACTCGGCTCTGCCGTCTTCGGTGTGGATGAAGATAAACTGGAAGATGTGGTTTTGGATTTGATTGCCAAACGCGGCTGGACTCTGACCGCCATCGAATCAGGTTTGGATGGGATTCTGAGCCGCAAACTGCGCGTTCCTCACACCGCTTCGTTATCCGCCCTGACAGTTGATTCGTTGACCCAAGCCTTGCGCGCCGCCCAAGCCAGCTCGAAAGCCGAAGCCGCAATCGGCGTGGTGATCCACCCCGAAGAACGCTCCGCTGACATGGTGATGATTTTGCCAACGGGCGAACAGACTCATCACATCACATACGGCGGACCTCCGCGCAGCCTGCCACGCTGGGCGGCGAACCTGGCATTGAACTGGCTGCGTACCACGCTTGAGGAAATGGGATAATGTCCGCGCCACGCCAGAAAAAAGAATCAATTTGGGTAACACTGGCTTGGGTATTAAACCTGGCGGGCTTGGGTGGTATTGCGCTTGTGGCAATTGCCTACCTGGCGTTACAACCCGTATCCGCCGCCGCCCCACCCGCAACACAAACACAGCCTATTTCAACAGCCGCGCTGCCTGCAACCTACACACCCAGCCCAAACTTAATATTAGATCTGCCAACCGTAACACCCAACCCACGCTCGACATTAATTGTGGTACAAACACCAACCCCATTTGTTTTGGTTGGTGGAACACGCCCAACCACAATTGGCTATTCCGTTTCAGGAAGACCCCTTGAAGTTTACATATTTGGCAATGGCAGAAAACAACGCATGATTGTAGCGGGCATCCATGGCGGCTACGAATGGAACACCATTGCCCTTGCCGACGAACTGATCACCCACATTCACGAAAACCCTGACATCATCCCAAAAGATGTTACGCTTTACATTCTGCGGAACCTAAACCCCGATGGCGATGCGCGTGACCACGGGTATGACGGGCGGGTGAATGATCATGGCGTGGATTTGAATCGCAACTTCCCCACCAACTGGGCGGCAGAGTGGGATCGCGACGGCTGCTGGGATTACGGTCCAACTACGGGTGGGACTGGTCCCGGCTCCGAACCGGAGACTCGCGCGCTGATGGCTTTTCTTCAAACCCACAAGATTGAAGCGTTGATCAGTTATCACAGCGCGGCGCTTGGCGTTTTCCCCGGCGGCGAACCTTGGGAAAAGAACTCCATTCAATTTGCAAAAGACTTGGCAGACGCAACTTATTACTCATTCCCGCCATTGGATACAGGCTGTATTTTTACCGGCACCCTCGCAGATTACGCAGTGGAACAAGGCGCAGCATCTGTAGACATGGAATTATCAACACACGCAAAAACAGACTTCAACAGAAACCTAAAAGCATTAAATGTCCTGTTGAAGTGGGAAAAATAGTTTGCAGGTCAGGATTTCAGCCTGACAATATTATGATGAAAACAAAAAATGGCGGGTTACAAACCCGCCCTATGCATATCAGACAAAAAGGAGCATGAATGACCCAAAAAGTAGATACCCTTCTTACAAATGCCATTGTCCTCACCATGGACGGCAAAATGAATCAATATGACCCTGGCGCAGTAGCCGTCAAAGATGACGTGATCGTTGCCGTTGGATCAGAAGCCGAGATCGTCAAAGAATACATGGCAGATGAAACCATTGATTGCGGCGGCAAAGTGCTGATGCCCGGGCTGGTCAACGCGCACACGCACGTCCCCATGACCCTGCTGCGCGGACTCGAAGACGACCTGCGGCTTGACGTTTGGCTGATGGGCTACATGCTGCCCGTGGAACGCGAATTTGTCACCCCCGAATTTGTGCGGCTGGGAACACTGCTTGCCTGCGCTGAACAAATCCGCAGCGGCGTGACCACATTTAACGACATGTATTTCTTTGAAGATGACATTGCCCAAGCCACAGCCGATGCAGGCATGCGCGCCGTCTGCGGACAAAGCGTGATGAAATATCCCGCGCCCGACGCATCGTCATTTGAAGTCTCACTGGCTTACGCCCGCGAGTTTATCAAAAAGTGGAAAAATCACCCGCTGATTGTCCCCGCGGTTGCGCCGCACGCGCCCTACTCCACCACGCCAGAGATTCTGCGCAGTTGCGCCAACCTTGCCAAAGAGTTCGATGTGCCTTTGCACATTCACATCTCTGAAACCGCGTTTGAAGTGGAAACCATGCGGAACGAACAAGGAATGCCGGTTGTGCCATACGTCAAAAAACAGGGCGTGCTGGAAGCAAAAGTAATCGCCGCGCATTGCGTTCACATTGACCTTGGCGAAATGAAAACCCTCAAGCATGTAAACGCGGGCATCTCGCATAACCCATCATCGAACCTAAAACTCGCCTCTGGGTTTGCCCCCGTGCAAAAAATGCTCGAAACCGGACTTAACGTGGGAATCGGCACGGATGGACCCGCCTCGAACAACGATCTCGATATGTTTGAAGAAGTACGCCTGGCTTCATTCGTGGCAAAAGCCTCTAGCAATGACCCGACGGTTGTACCTGCGGCGACTGCGCTATTGATGGCTACCCGCATGGGCGCGCAAGCGCTTCACATCGGAGATATAACAGGCTCGCTCGAAGCAGGCAAACGCGCCGACCTGATTTTGGTGGACACCTCTCCCGTCCACAACTCTCCGCGCTTCCGCCGCAACCCGAACAATGCCTACGCCCAACTCGTATTTGCATCCAAATCCACTGACGTAACCGATGTGATGGTTAATGGAAAATGGTTAATGCGCGCGCACGAATTGTTAACCCTGAACGAAGCCGACCTGCTCAGGCAAGCCCGTGATGTGGCGCAAAAGATAGACGCCTTCCTCATTGAGCGCGAGCAGTCTGTACTTTCCAAATTGATCGCGCTGGGCGGATCGATGGAACAGGAATCGTTTGAGGTGCAGGTCAAGGTCAAGGTCGCAGAACCAGACCAACTTATCCAGAATATGAAGCGGACTGAGATCGAAGTCAACGCACACAAGCACTATCATCAATATGATGAATATTACATGTTCGAAGATCCATCGCAGGGACGCCTGCGGTTCCGTGAAGATAACTTGATCAACGAAAAAGCGGATGTGGAAAACGTCCGCTCGCGCCTGACCCTGCTTGGACAACAACGCGAAGATGAAATTGGGCGCGATGTATTGCTCTCGCGCAGCCGCTTCCTGGCGCCCGCCGTGCATACTTCACGTTTCTACCGTGAATATTTCAAACCCACGCAAGTCATCCCCATTGAAAAAGATCGCCTGCGCTGGCACATCAGTTACAAAGAGACTGAGTTTTTCATCAATCTTGATCACATGAAACAGCCAGACATGCGGCACTTCCTTGAAATCAAAAGCCGCACCTGGAGCCGCAAGGACGCAGACCTCAAAGCAGAGTTGGTCAAAGAATTATTACACCTGCTCGGCGTAGGCGATGCGGAAGTGGTCACACAGGATTACATCGAAATATTGACTTCATAGTTATAAGCGGGTCGCGTTTGGATACTGTTTAATAACTTCACCACGAAGTCACAAAGACACAATGCCACAAAGTTTTCCCCTTCGAGTCTTTGAGTCTTTGAGTCTTTGAGACTTCGTGCCTTTGTGGTCAAATAGCGGACTTATTAAATAGTCTCTTACAAAGCGCGACCTGCTTATTCAATTGAGACAAAATGGATTCACTTAAAAAATTTACAGGGGTTATTCTTGCCATTCTGTTCGTTCTGACGGCTGTGCCTGCGTTGATTTTTTTCAATTTTGACCGCCGCGCTTTTACAGCGGAAACATATCAAAAGGCTTTTGCCAATGCCGATTTTTACAGCAACCTGCCAGCCGTGCTTGCAGAAACCATGCTCTCGGCAAGCACAGACAAAAGCCAGTTGCCGGTTGTAATGCGCGGCATGAGCCAGCAGGCATGGGAGGATTTCTTCCGCGAGATGCTGCCGCAGGAGACGCTCAAAGTGATGGGAGATGAAATTTTGAGTTCGACGTTTGCCTACCTCAACATGCAGGTAAACTCGGTTCAAATTTCGCTCGTGCCGCTCAAAAACAGCATGGTCAGCGATCTGGGTACACAAGCCATTTTTTCACTTTTAAATACGCAACCTGATTGCACATTTGAGCAAATTGCACAAACGACGATCAGCCTGCTGAACAACGGCGAAATTCAATTTTGCAAGCCGCCCGTTGAGTTTACTTCAATGCTGGCGCCTGTGATTCAGGGACAAATGCAATTCGCCGCGCTTGCGGTCCCCGATCAAATTAGCCTGCTCAACGCGCCGCTGGAAGATGATCCACGCGTAAAATTACAAACGGCGCGAATGTTCATGCGGTTAAGCCCAATCCTGCCGCTTGCGCTTTTCCTGTTGATGACAATCTTCACAGTCAACTCGCTTAAGAGTTGGCTTGGGTGGTGGGGTGTTCCCTTATTCATCACGGGCATTCTTGCAAGTTTGATGAGTTTGATCGGCGCGCCGATCTTTGGCGTAATTATCCAACGCATCCTTGTAGATCGAATGCCTGCCTTCCTGCCGACAATCCTGCTGGGATATGCCGGTAAACTGGCATCTGTCATGTTGCAGGCATTGCTCAATCCCATTCTCTGGCAGGGGATGGCGATTGCATCCATTGGATTGATCCTGGCGGCGGGGTCCTACTTTATTAATGGAAGTTCAAGGAGCAACCATGTTTAACAATGAACTTGCAGAGGCGGTTGAAAATTTTTCCAGTTTGCTGCTGCCAATTTCTGAAAAAGACCTGTCGCGCAAATGGATGTGGAAAGACCACGACGAGGAAGGCATTCGCTTTGCATTCTTCGTGACGATCCAGGAATTGAGTCAATTAGCCGTTGAATTGGCATCCAAACGCAAGCCGCCCACGCAAGCCCAGCGCATCCTTGGTCAATATCACAAACAATACATGGACTTGCAAGCCGCAATTTTTGGGCTTTCAAAGGAAGATACAGAACGTGTTCCCGTTGAAGGTGAATGGCCAGTGCGGCGAGTCTATGCCCACATACTCGGCGCGGATGTATTCTTCAGCACGACCATCCGCTACGCACTGGAAAATCACCGCGCTGGAAAATGGATGCCCAACCGTATGTCTGACGAAGACGAAACACGGCTGGTCGGAATGAGCGAAGACGAATTTACAGCGCTGACGCGCGGATCGCTTGAAGGGATGCTGGCTTATCATCAAGTCTTTCACGCGAAGATCATTCAAGATTTTGGTCTAATCACAGACGCTGAACTTGAACTTCCATCCACTTTTTGGGAAGAAACGCGCTTCCCCATTCGACATCGGTTACACCGTTATGAAACGCACTTGATTCAGCACACAATTCAAATAGACAAAACTCTTGCCGCCATCGGTCAGACTCCAAGCGAAACAAACCGCTTGATCCGCTATTTATTTGCCGCACTGGCAGGAGTGGAATCTAATTTAATCGGCGAAGACAATTTTCGGGAAGAATGCCAGCAACTGGCAAAGGAAATAAATTCCAGAACAGCGAAAATTCGGGAAATTTTGAAAAACAGTTGAAATCAAAAACGAACCTCCGAGACAAAAGAAACTTGTCTCGGAGGTTCAAATAAATCGGGGAATAAAACTTACCAATTACTCTTATGTCGTCTCAGTCACCTTGCGAATGCTGCGCGGCTGTTCGGTGTTGTAGCCTTTGGCAACGGTCAGGTGATAGGCGAACAATTGCGCGGGCAAAATACTGATCAACGGCGAAAGCCATTCGGGGACATCGGCAGGAATGGTCAGCGGAACTTGCGCCAGTGACAACGCCCGCTTGTCATTTGAAATCACAACCAACTCAGCAGAAAGATCAGAACGCAGCCGCTTGAGCATTTCCAACATTGAATCAAAAACCTTGCCCTTCGGCGCGACTGCAAAGACAGGGTAGCCGCTAACCATCATGGCAATGGGACCATGCGCGAAATCAGCAGAGGAATACGGCTCGGCGCTGATGTAGGTTAATTCCTTCATCTTCAATGCCCATTCAAAAGCGGTGGCATAGTTGAATCCGCGTCCCAGCACAACGGTCTGGTTGATATAGCGGTATCGTTGCGCGGCTTGAGAGATGAAATCATTTTGCTTCAATACCTGTTTCATCCAACCTGAAACTTTTTCCAGTTCAGCCCAAGCTTTTTTATTTTTACTCAACGCAGCAGAAATCATCGCCACAGCCATCAACTCGCTGGTGTAGGTCTTGGTGGCGGCTACCGCTTTTTCTGGACCAGACTTCAAATCGAGGACAAAATCCGAAGCCTGCGCCAGCGGAGATTTCGACTCATTGGTAATCGAAAGGGTCAGGCAATTTTGCTTCCTGCCTTCCTCCAACACACTGACAATATCAGGCGACTGTCCCGACTGCGAAATGCCAATCACCAGCGCGTTCTTCAATTTTGGCGGCTGATTGTAATAAGTAAAAAGTGACGGGGTCGCCAACGCCAGCGGAAGTCCATTCATTGCGCCAAGCAGATAATTTGCGTAGCGTCCAGCGTTATCTGACGTGCCGCGCGCCGCAAGAAAAACATATTGAATATCGCGTTTTTGAATTTCCGCGGCAATTCGCTCAACGGTCTTTTTCTGCGAAGCAAGCAGGGATTTATTTCGTTCAGGTTGTTCGGTAATTTCAGAGTAGAGGGTCATTTAATATTTTCCAATTTCTTCAGCAAGCGGGGTGAGTAATTCCATTTTCCACGGTTCAACGCGCGGCGCGATGGAACACGCCGAACTGAGAATGTATCCGCCGCCAGGCTTGCCGATTTGAATCCGCTCGCTGGCTTCGGCGATGACTTCCTCTTTTGTGGTGTACTCCAAAATCGAAACCGAGTTCATGTTGCCTTTCAAAAAGAGCCGCTG
>JFJP01022017.1_pt1 | contig 26454 bp, 26 predicted proteins | sample 431651 | NCBI WGS metagenome assembly JFJP01 (sample SAMN02602958, study PRJNA72255) | Microbial mat metagenome, whole genome shotgun sequencing project. | biome: fresh water; feature: sink hole; material: water; isolation source: purple microbial (photo- and chemosynthetic) mats found in...
CTGTGTCTCCGGGCTTCATTTGAAAGCGAATCGGTATGATACCAAATCTCTTTTGAATATATACATAATTTTTAACAGGGATATACAGGATGAACAGGATTATCCTGTATATCCTGTATATATGCTCCGCAAGGTCTTCGAGACCGTCCGCGGATTCTTCCGGCAGTGGGTCGCGCACCTTCGGATAATAAGAATGTCCGGAAACTGCTGCATGACGGAAAGGTCCTTTTCCGATTCCGCCTGATATGCTGTATCCGTAAAATAATCCGTCAACACAATCGCTAAAAGACGATGCCAAGTAATTTTTTCTTCTATAGTGATCCACTTTCGGTTTTTTACGGCATATTTTTTGCACAGATACCGTATTCCGCTTTCGGACAGATGTCTGTGTGCTTCTGTGTGGGTCTGCGGCAAAAAAACAAAAGCGATGTATTTTCAGCCGGGGCCGTTCTGTGCGGCGTAAGAAAAAATTGAAAACTCCCGGTCTTCCTCAATTTTACAAAACAGGCATTTTCACACTCCAGTCTGAAATATAAAAAACGATGCTTATTATATTTTTGACAAATGAATGACGGAGCGATATAAAATGAAGCATATTAAGCCTTGACGATATTGTACATTACTGTAATATGGTAAATGTGAATTGCGATACCCTTGAAATTCAGAAAAACTTTTATTTTATTATTCGGAAACGAATAGAAACAAAAATCTTCATCGGGAGTGGAAAGCATGAGACCTTATTTTGAAAGAATGCCGGATTTCGGAAGGGAACTTAGCGAAGGGCAGATAAAAAGCAGCGAACAGAATGTGAAGCAGATCAAAGATGTGGAAATGAACATCAGGGATGAATTTGAAAAAATCAAAAAAGTCGGAATGCCCGAAGAAAAGATCAATGCAAGAGGTGAACTGACCTTCTGGCAGCGGCTGGAATACCTGATTGATCCGGGGACCTGGTGTCCCCTGCATACTTTTTTCAATCCCACGGATAATGAAATAGGCACCACCAATGTTTTTGACGGGCTTGCAAAAATTTCAGGGAAATGGGCGGTGGTAATCGGTTTTGACAACAAGTATGTTGCCGGCGCATGGATTCCGGGGCAGTCGGAAAATATCCTGAAAGTGACGGATATTTCAAAACGCCTGAACATTCCTCTGGTCTGGTTAGTCCATTGCAGCGGTGTGAAATTGGATGAACAGGAAAAATTCTATGCCGGGCGTCGGGGCGGCGGCACAACTTTTTTCAGGCACGCGGAATTGGAAACCCTCGGTATCCCGATTCTTGCCGGCATTTACGGCACCAACCCTGCGGGCGGCGGCTATCAGGGCATCAGCCCCACCATTCTTTTTGCCCATAAAAACTGCAATATCGCTGTGGGCGGCGGCGGCATCCTCAGCGGGATGTCACCCAAAGGTTCTTTTGATATCCAAGGCGCGGAACAACTGATTGCCGCGGCAAAACAGTACAAAGCCGAGCCTCCGGGTTCTGTAAAGATTCATTATGATGAAACCGGCTTTTTCCGCTATGTCTATGACACTGAAGAAGGCGTTCTGGACGGGCTGAAAGATTACATGAAAGACATGCCCGCGTACAATCCCAAATTTTTCCGTGTGGCGGACCCCAGGCCCCCGAAACTTTCCGCAGATGATCTTTACCGCCTGATTCCCTTTAATCAGAAGCAGATGTACAGCTTTGACGAAGTGCTGGCACGTCTGGTTGACAGCAGCGAACATCTGGAATTCCGTCCGGATTACGGTCCTGAAATTTATACAGGTCTGTGCAAGGTTGACGGCTATCTGGTGGGCTGTATCGGAAACCGGCAGGGCTGGCTCGGAGAGAATTATCCCGAATATGCGGATTATCCGGGCATCGGCGGAAAACTTTACCGTCAGGGGCTGATCAAAATGAACGAATTTGTCACCCTCTGCGGAAGGGACAGAGTGCCGGTTATATGGTTTCAGGATACAAGCGGCATTGATGTGGGCGATATTGCCGAAAAAGCCGAACTTCTGGGATTGGGGCAGTCGCTGAACTATTCGATTCAGCAGACAGATGTTCCCATGATGCTCTTTGTTCTGCGGAAAGGAACTGCGGCAGCGCATTATGTCATGGGCGGGCCCACAGCGAATCGGCACAATACCTTTACGCTGGGAATCCCGACCACCGAAATCTACGTCATGCACGGTGAGACTGCCGCGGCTGCGACCTATTCACGCAGGCTTGTGAAGGACAAAAAAGACGGAAAACCGCTGGAGCCGATCATTGAGAAGATGAATGAAATGGTGAAACAGTATTACGACTATTCACGGCCTCTTTATTGTGCCAAACACGGGCTTGTGGATGAAGTGGTTTCACTGACGGACATGCGGAAGTATATGGCAGCCTTTGCGGGCGCGGTTTATCAGAATCCCAAATCTATCTGCCCACAGCACCACATGCTGCTGCCGAGAATGATCAGGGGATAATTTTTGCAAGGGAAATCGGATGTTCAGCCGATTTATTTTCTCGTTACGAGGCTCTGCCTCGTAATGAGAAAACGTAGGTAGCGGTACAGAAGCAGGTGATTCGGAAGTGTCATTGTTTCGACAGGCTCAACAACCGGCGCTGCCTTAGCGGAGCCGAAGGAACAGGCTCAACAACCGTGTTTCGGCAGGCTCAACAACCGCCGCTGCCTGAGCGGGTCCGAAGGAGCAGGCTCAGAAAGCGACATTTCCGAATCCACCTCTTATATAGCGCTCCTGCGGCGTTTTTCAGAAAAATTTTCATATCGTCGCCAGAGAATTACGGAACGATTTCATTACCAACTGCTCATGATACTTTCGCCCATATTCTTTGCAACCTGATCCTGGAACTGTTGGAAACGATAGCCCACAACCCTGACAATGAAAGACATCACCAAGTATCCGAGTTTGTGATCTTTTTCAAAAAGACTGAGAAGATCGTTTTTGGCAATTTTTATCACTTTGCAGGTTCTGGAAGCGCAGTATGCCGAAAGCCTCATTTTGTAGGGCGGCACAAAGCAGGACCACCCCAGGGTACTGGCGATTGAAGGTTTGGCAGATAGGGAAGATACGGTTTGGTCGTTTGCCTGCGCATTTCTGCCCGGCAGTTCGAAGCGCAGATCAACCTGTCCTTCAAACACAAACCACAAATGGGCTGCCTCATCCCCTTCCATAAAGAGCCTGTCCCCGCGCTTATACTCTTTCATCTGGCAGTGTTCCTGAATCGCAGTCAACTGATCGTCGTTCAAACCTTTAAAGATATCGAATGTTTCCAGCAAATCGAGACTGATCATGAGACCTCCTTGAAATATTTATTCAAAATAATTACATATACGCCGCAGATAAAGATTCTCCGCTGACGGCAGTTGCGGACATATTTATATGCAATCAGTCAGTATAATTAACACCCATATATCATTTGATTAAAAAAAGCAACCGAATATTTGAACATTCTGCAAGATTGCAGGGGCAACCCAGCGGCTGCACCAAATCTTTAAAACCCTTCGTGCATTCCCACGCAGCCGATGTTTTACATCTGACCTATCTTATAAAATGGGTCGCCTTGCGGCTCATTTCAGCACTCCGGAAGCCATGCAGCCATGCAGGGCGGACAAAGCGGAGCGTGTCCGCCGTTTCAGAAGCGAATCGGCATAAGAATATCAGAATTAATGTATTCCCTTTATTTTTCCGACCATATCTGTTATATTAATCTATGACTGATGTGGCTGATTCGGCTTCAAATTCTGAAAATCCTGCTCAAATATTTATTACCGCAGGCTGTTCATTGTTGCGCCGCTGCCAAAAATCCTTGTAAATCTTCGGGCGGTTGTTGAGCCTGTCGAAACGGCGATTCATGCTCAGATTTATTTTTGTATTTCTTTCAATTTACAGCCTCATGCACGCACTGTTTTTCCTGCGGGTCAGAGTGCTTTTTTCAGGCAGGCTTGTGCAGCGGTGGGCAATTTTATTTCTGATCATAATGATAGCTGCGCCCTTTATCTGTCGTACTCTGGAAAAAACCGGATATGAAACACTGACACGGGCGACAGCTTTTATCGCCTTCAACTGGATGGGATTCATTTTTCTCTGCTTTGTCCCTGTCTTTTTTATGGGAATTGCCGATTTTTTTTCATGGGCAATAAATACACTTGCCCGGATGAATCTGCCTTCGTTTTCCGGAAAAACGCCGGTTCTTTTTATGCTCGGAGCCGTCATGTTATTGAGTGTTTACGGATTCATGGAAGCCCGGAACCTGAAAATCGAAGAACTGCACATTGCAACAGACAAACTCCCTCCCGGAACTGACAGCATCAGAATCGTTCAGGTTTCGGATATTCATCTCGGATTGCTGGTTCGGGAGGCTTGGCTGAAAATCATCATAGAGAAAATCAAATTGCTGAATCCTGATATTCTCGTCAGCACCGGAGATATTGTTGACGGCGACATTGACCATCTCTCTGAATTATCTGATTTATTTCAGGAAATCCGCCCTCAATACGGAAAATATGCGGTAACGGGGAATCATGAATATTATGCGGGGCTTGAACAGTCTTTGGCATTCATGCAGAAAGCCGGTTTTGTGATGCTGCGGGGAGAAGCACAAACTGTAAATTCCCTTATCAATATTGTCGGCGTGGATGACCGGCATAAAGGCGGCTCCGCGCAGGAGTTTTCTTTGCTTTCTTCGGTTCAGAACGGTCTGTTCACACTTTTTCTCAAGCATCAGCCTGCGGTTGCGGAAAAAAATTTCGGACTTTTTGATTTGCAGCTTTCGGGACATACGCACGGTGGGCAGATTTTTCCCTTCAGATTGCTGACATCCCGATTTTTTCCTTTTTTAAAAGGATATTATGATTTGCCCAAAGGTTCGGGGATTTACACGAATCGGGGAACCGGGACCTGGGGACCTCAGATGCGGATACTCTCGCCCCCGGAAATCACGGTGATTGAACTGAAACGAAAATTGGGGGGATTAAGATAACTTCCTGTCCGGAAACGCAATTCCGATGCAGAGAAAAGCAGGACAAGGTAAGCGGTGTGCATCTGCCTGACCGCCCGGTTGGTTAAGTTTTGTTACATAGCCACTGATCAAGATTGAACCCGACAATGGATACATCATCAAGTCTGTCATTTTCTCCCAAATGCTTTTCAAAAGCGGTCAGCAGTATTTTCCGCTGTTCAATAAAAGGAAGATGATAAATTTCCTCCAGCTTTTGAATCAGGCGTTTCTTACCGAATTTACGCTGAGGAACGCCGCCTATCTGATCGGTAAACCCGTCGGTATGTAAATAAAAAAACATTTTGCCTTGTATGGAAATGACATGATTGGTATAATCAAAATTGATATCAGCTCTTTTATAGCCGATGCTTTGCCTGTCCCCTTTTATGACCGCAGCCTGTCCGTCCCTCACATAAATCAGAGAAAGCCTGGCACCTGCAAAGGTCAGTGTTTTCATGCTGCTGTCAATATACCACAGGGAGACATCCATACCGTCATCCGAGAGAGATTTTTTCGTATCCTGCCGCAGTGTCTTTTTGACAAAGGTATTGAGCTTTTTCAGAATAAGCGCCGGATCCTTGCAGTTTTGTTCCTTGATGATATGGCGCATTCCGGAAGACGCGAGCATGGACATAAATGCGCCGGGGACGCCGTGGCCCGTACAGTCGGCAACTGCCCCCCAAATACCTTCTTTGCTGTGGTCAAAAAACACGATATCCCCGCCGACAATATCTCTGGGCATCCATAAGATGAAACTGTCAGGAACATCGGCTTGCAGTTCCTCTGAAGACGGCATGAGGGATTGCTGAATACTGCGGGCGTAGGCGATGCTTTGCATCATCTGCCTGTTTGTTTCTTCCGCTGATTTTCTTGCCTTTTCCGCCTCCTGACAGGCTGATTTCAGAGCGATATGGGTATGCACCCTTGCATTGACAATGGATGGGCTGAAGGGCTTGATGATAAAATCCACCGCGCCCAGTTCAAATCCTTTGGTTTCATCTTTCACTTCGTTCTTAGCGGTGATAAAAATAACCGGTATTCCTTTGGCGCGGTTATCCGCCTTGAGACGCCTGCATACTTCATATCCGTCCATGTCGGGCATCATGATATCCGTCAGAATCAGATCCGGCGGGTTGGAAGAAAAAGCAATCTGCAAAGCCTTTTCACCGTTTGTAGCTACTAACACCGTATAATCGGCTTTTAATAATTCTCTAAGCACTTTAATATTAGTCGTTTCATCATCTACTACCAATATGGTCTGTTTTTTATCAGTCATGGTTGATTCGTCAGGAAATTTTTAAGGAATTCATAAAATGATACAACGCGTTCAGAGCATTGTCATAATCAAAAATATCAATAGGTTCTTCAATCTGCTGAAGCTGTTCGCCGAACCTTGATCCTTGCAGTATCTTTTTCAATTCTTGCAAATAATTTTCCACATCTGAATCATTCGCTTTGAGCAATTCTTCCATTTTCAGCAAAACAGGCATGATTTGTTCAGTTTCTGTCTTTATATCCTGTTTATTCTTTTGTTCCGGGCGATCCTGCGCCAAACTTAGGATTGTCTGCATAACAGGCTTTAAGGCTTGTTCAAGATTGGAGAGCAGCAGTCCGCAATCAGTTCCGGGTGACTGATCTTTAGCCGCTGTTTCCAAATCCCGCGCGGCTGACTGAACACTTTCAATCGAAAGATTGCCTGCAACCCCTTTAACTGTATGGGCAATTCTGTTCACACCTGCAATATCGTTTCGGATGAGCCTGTTTTTAATTTTTTCGGCAACATCGGCATACTTTTTTGCAAAATTAAAAAGCAGTTGTTTATATAATCCCTTATTGCCGTTTACACGCTCAAGCCCTGCTTTGACATTGATACCGGGGAGGCTGTCGGGAAACTCCTCTTTGTCATTTCCTGTTTCAGCTTGTTCACGCTGAGTTTTTATCTCAGGGCTTGAAGTGCGAATACCCGGTTTGATCCATTTCACCAGGGTTGAAAACACCAGCCTCGGATCAATCGGTTTGGTGATGTGATCGTTCATACCGGCTGCCAAACACTTTTCGCGCTCGCCGGTCATGGCATGAGCCGTCATCGAGATAATCGGAAGTTCTTTATATAGCGGATCGCTTCGTATAATGCCTGTTGCCTGATATCCGTCCATTTCAGGCATCTGAATGTCCATGAACACCAGATCAAATTCGGAAGTCTGAACATGTTTTACAGCCTCCGAACCGTTATCGGCGACTGTAATAACCATTCCCGCCTGTTCCAGAAGCTCGGAAGCCAGCTGTTGGTTGATTTCATTGTCTTCAACGAGTAAAATCCTTGCGCCCCGGATTTGCTGCAAGGCAGCGTTCTCTTCCTCCCGCTGCTCCTGCTTACCGGGTTTTATATGAATTTCAGACTCTTTGCCCAATGTCTCCATAATGGTATTGAACAGAAGAGAAGGATTTACGGGTTTTATCAGAAAAGCATTTATTCCGATCTTTTCTGTCTGTTTCATAACTTCTTCTCTGCCGAAAGATGTTACCATAATCATCAACGGGATTTTTTCCGCTTTGAAATCATTTTTGATTCTTTTGGAGAGTTCGATCCCGTCCATTTCAGGCATCTTCAAGTCAATAAAAGCCAGATTATATGGCTTGCTCTTCATTGCCGATTCAATCTCTCTGAGCGCCTTCATGCCTGAACTGACAGAAGTTACATTGCTGAATTTGAAGGAGGTCAGATGTTCTGTCAAAACCTCTCTGGCTGCTTCATTATCGTCCACCACAAGAACTTTTAATCCGTGAATATCCTGAGGAATTTCCGGATAGACATTCTTTACCTCAGACGGAAATATAAACGGAAGCGTAAAAGTAAAGCAGGTTCCTTTTCCCGGTTCGCTTTCCACTGTTATCTCGCCGCCCATTATATGAATCAGTCTTTGAGAAATGCTTAAACCCAGACCTGTTCCCCCGTATTTCCGCGTTATAGAAGTATCTCCCTGTGAAAACGCTGTAAAAAGTCTTTCCATCTGTTCTCTGCTCATTCCGATACCGGTATCTTTTACAGAAAACTGAACGTGGCAGGAAGACTCATTTTTCTCTGTTAAATGAACTTTCACCAGAATATAACCCGATTCTCCTGTGAATTTGACAGCATTGGCAGTCAGATTGATCAGAATCTGTGTGAGACGGAGAGGGTCCCCTGTCAGCGTGAGCGGTATATTTTTATCCAAGGATGTAACTAATTCAATCCCTTTGTCAGATGCCTTTACCGAAGATATATCTGAAATGGCGGTTATGATGTCTTCCGGATTAAAATCAACCGAATCAATCTCAAGCTTTCCGGCTTCAATCTTGGAGAAATCCAGAATATCGTTGATAATTCCCAGCAAAGATTTGGACGACGATTCTATTTTACTGATATACCCGCGCTGTTTGGGTGTCAGATCGGTCTTTAAGATAAGATCGGAGAAACCTATAATTGCGTTCATGGGCGTTCTGATTTCATGGCTCATGTTTGCTAAAAATTCGCTCTTTGCGGCAGTTGCAGCCCGGATAATATCCATCTGTCTTCCGACTTTATCGCGGATTTTATTATAAGAATTTACAAGTTTGCCTATTTCATCATTTGATGAAATCTCTATTTTTGTATCTAAATCAATTTCTTCCTGTTCGGCAATCTGGGATAACTTTGCAGATATGATATTTATAGGTCTTGCCAATTTTACAGATATAAAAACTCCCGATATCAGAATGATAAGTATAAGCACCATGAGTAAGATCAATGTCGTCAGTTTTAACTGATCCGCATCTGAGAAAAGTTCTTTTTTTAAAATCAGACCGATTAAAATACTGCCCAAACTCCTGATTTTGACATAATTCATAATATATTCTTCAGAATTATATTTTAATGTTTTAATATTTTCCGAAGAATCTTCTTCTCTGATACTGTTCAGAAACGGCAGTTTTACATCTGAATAATTCTCAAAACTCTTTCCTTCTTTATTGAACAAAGACATTATTCTGTTATCTGCACTCACAAAATGGATTTCACTGTCAGCGCCGAAATTTAGCTGTTTTAAAAGATCACTTAAAAAAACAGTGCTCAAATCAATAAACAAAATTCCCAAGGGTTCATTTGTTTCAAGGTTCCGTATCAGCCTGACCAAAGACATGGAATAATTTATCGTATCATTTCTGGCGTATTTTTTATCTATAAAATCATGATAACCGATCCAAAAGGGTTTATCAATATCAGAGAGTTGATTATAATAAGAGAAACGGCCAGTTATCTCTTCCATTGAAGCTTCATATACATTGTAATAACTTGTTGAGACAGACCTTCCGCCCTTTTTTATGATTATAATGTTGATGATATAATTACTGCTGTTGACAATATTGGTTATATACTTTTCTGTATCTCTTATCCCTTCGGAATAATTTGCTGATGATAAGTAGGTTTGAATATGAGAATTGACACTGATGTCAACAGCGGCTGCTTCAATATTTGAAGAAAAAAAATCAAACGTCTTTTTTATCTGATTCATGCTGTTATTGACAGAAGTTATTGTCTTTTTTTCTATGAAGGATATGGAAAATTTATAAGACAGATAACCCATTAAAATAATCGGGATGATTGTAACCGAAAATAAACCGATCAGTTTTAATGTGATAAGGGAAAAATAATTTTTTAAAAAGCTTTTCCTGAAAGTTCCGCTTTCCAAAGATTGATCCTCTATGTTCAGGTTCTGTAAAAAAAAATTGGCAACGGTGCAGAGATACAGGTGACAGGGCGGTGTCACTCAGTAAAACGGGTTTCAAACCCGTTCTACAGAAAAAACAGTAAAACGGGTTTCAAACCCGTTCTACTTTTATGTTGCGCTCAGACGGTTGTTGAGCCTGTCGAAACATTGAGCTTGTCCGGTCCGATTCCGACATGTCAGCAGAACAGTTTTTTTATTTTATTAATTCTTCTATTTTTTCCTGAGCTTTCTGACAGGCTTCCCTCGGACTTATTTTACCGTTGAGCGATAAACTTCCGTAATATCCTACGCTGTTTTCCAAAATAACGCCAAGTTTGGGAGAAGAAGGAATCCATGAAATACCCTTATCTACAAGAAGGTTGGCTATTTTAAGCGAGTCAAGCTGAACAGGATATGAAGGATTTGTTTTTATCAATTCTTCATCCTGATAATTGGAAGTTCTGACAGGGACGCCTTTATTTTTAACATATTCATTAGATGTGAATTTACTTGTCATATAAACGATAAAGGCCCAGGCGGCGTCTTTATTCTGAGAACTTTGAGGTATTCCGATATTCCATCCGGCTAAAGCAGCCGCATCTCCTGCGGGTCCCTTTGGCGGAACAGTATATTCGATTTTATCATAAACCGCGCATTTCTGAGGATCGGATAAAAGCGGAATCAAACCTGTCGCATCAAACCACATCGCTGTTTTTCCCGATGCAAAAGCTTTAACAGCTTCATCATGAGAATACAAAGATACATCAGGAGGCGCATATTTTAAAAGTTCCACATAAAACTGCATCGCGTCTATAGTTCCCTGTTCATTCATTGTCGGTTTCCCTGTTTTTTCATCCAATATACGCCCGCCGAAATTATACATGATTGTCATAAAGCCGGATGCGAAAGGCACACCTTCTTTTGCTCTCATGGCAATGCCGTAAAGCCCCTCTTCTTTATTATTGAAGAATTTTGCCAGATCAAGCAATTCCTGCATCGTTTCGGGCGGCTCTTTGGCATACTTTTTAAATAAATCTTTCCGGTACCCGACAACGCGTGTTTCTCCCGCGATAGGAATACCGTATATTTGATTATTGAATTTCCCTATACCGTTTCTGTAAGCCGGAATTATATCATCATAATCATACCATGCAGGCGTCATATCACCGTTGATAAAATTATGGATAGGGACAATCGCCTTTTTACTGACATATTCACTGAGCCAAAAACCGTCCACCATAACAACATCATAAGTTTTATTACGATAAAAATCAATAAATTGTTTATCTTTTAAAGAATTTTCTTCCATTATATTCCACTTTAATTGAATACCTGTTATTTTCTCAAACCCGCCTCCCATTATTTTGAATGCTTTTGCTGAGGGATGGTCTGAAAAGCTCAAATTAAGCGTTATTCCGTCAAACTTTTTCTTTACTTGGGATGCCCAGTCTTCAAGACTCAGACCTTTTGAGAATTTAACATCAGCCGCAGGATCAGCGATCTTAACCTGATCGCTTCTTCCCTCAGATATGACTAAGATGAAAATCATAAAAGTTACAATAATCAGACATATTTTTTTTAAGTTACCGGACATATTGAATTCCTTTCAAAAAGTTTTTTGACAGTTAAAAGTCCTGATTTTCACCGCTGAAACACCCTACAGTCCGTCGCTGACAGGCTCCGCCGTTCAGACACCGCATCTGTCCTGAAATGACATGGAAACATGGGGAGAGCGAATCTTCTCTCGGATTTTTGCTGCCGGATTTTCAGTGTCTGACGATAATGATATAAAAAAGTGTCATAGTTAAATCCTGAAGTCAAGAAAAATGTTCCGGATTCCTTTTGTTCCGACTTTCGTTTGGTGTCAGTGCGGGTAGGGGTACGCCCCTGTGCGTACCCTTTCCTTCGCCCTGTGTCATTCTGAGCGCAGCGAAGAATCTCTGTCTGCATCACAAAACGGTGAGATTCTTTGTTGCGGACAGCAGGGTGGGCAGCCAAGCCGCCCACCCTGTTTCTTAAAAGCAGCTCTTTGATCTCATACCAATTCGCTATCAACATTAGACCTCTTTCAAAACTCGGATTTGCCCCATTGATTTTATTGGATAAAAATTGACTTTTGAAAGAGGTCTATTGATGTTTTCCGTATCTGTTTTAAGCCGGGGGCGCTTTTCAGGCGGTTCTTCGTATCTGTTTTAAGCTTCGGCGCTTTTCAGGCGGTTTAAGCGATTTATCTGTTTTCAGCCGGGGCGCTTTACGGTCTGAATCTGTTTTAAGCCGGGCCGATCTTTGAAAGCGAATCGGTATCAGCCAGTTCAGCAAGATTCATGCCAATTCTCTTACATTTAACCGAAAAACTGAAATCCGATTAATCAGACTGATAACCAAGAATTTTTATTTTGTCAATATATTTTTTTACGTTTTTTTGGGACTTTTTTTCAGAGGAGACAGAGCGTTCCCCGATGTGTTTCACGCAGGGGCCCGGATAGAACGACAGGGCTGAAATCGTCAAACCGGTTTTACTGTGCTGATGGAACGGGGAAAAGGAAAAATTCCCAGTCCCGTCCGCATGAAGATCAGAGTTTGGGATAAGCGCTGACAATTTCACCTTCGGAATCAAAGATTTTGAGCGGCGGCGGGCTTTTATTCCGCCGCCCGCTCCGCCCGCTGCCAGCATTTCATTGTTTTTCTGCTATGATCAGCATTTCAAAATCTTCGGTTGATAATTTATCGTTTCGACTGAAAGCGCCGAGCTTCGCTCCGCAGATATCGATAGTTTTGAAATCCAGCGTCTTTAATAGCCAGGTTATTTCGGACGGCACATAATACCGTTCGCTGCATTGCAGTTCTTTTTTGTTCCCAAGATCATCTTCGACATATATAGTGTTACTTTCTCGGAAAGTCATCAGATCAAATGAAAGACTGCCGCATTTCGCATTCCCTTCTTTTGTTTTTGAATCAAGGAAATCTTTGACGGAATGAAACAGAGGAAACAAACCGTTCAGGGTGGTAAATATCAGTTTCCCTTTTGGCAGCAAGGCATTGGCGGCATTTCGGAGAATCCGGAAATTCATCTCGTCAGTTTCCATCAGCGAGAATGCGCCTTCGCATATCATGATGATCAGATTGAACTCATGAGAAAAAGGCAGGTTTCTCGCGTCATGTTTTTGAAAAACGATTTGCAGGTTTTGTGCAGACGCCTTTTCTTTTGCCCGCTTTAACTGCGATTCAGATAAATCAATCCCGACAACATGATATCCTCTCTTGGTCAATTCAATGGAATGCCTGCCGGTGCCGCATCCTATATCCAGAATCCGTGCCGCTTTGTCATATCCGATTTCTTTTTCAATAAAATCACACTCTCCTATGGTTCCCTGCACGAAATTTTCTTTATCATATTTCATTCCGTAGTTTTCAAACAGCTCTTCATACCATTGTTTCATTGGTCTGTCCTTTCATTCAGATGCTAAGTAACCGTTCATAAATTCTTCAATGACAGACCTGCGGTCCCGGCTAAAAACAGATCGAAACCCCGCAGGTCTTTGGCAGGCATCAGCCTGAAAAAAATATCAAAACAGAAAACACAAAAACCGGGTTTTCGGAAAAACCCGGTTTTTCTATAATGTTCTTATATGTAAGAAATGGTGCCGAAGGCCGGATTTGAACCGGCACGGGTGATCCCACTACCCCCTCAAGATAGCGTGTCTACCAATTCCACCACTTCGGCACAGGTGATATTTAATTTTGAGATTTTTCTCCTGTCTGCTCCGGCGGATTTGCTGCCGGTTCTGTTAAAGGTGCGGCAGGCTGTGAAGCCGCGGGTTCCGCTTGCTCGGCTTTTGCAGGAGCGGGTGCTGCTGATTCGCTTTTTCCTGTTCCCGCACTCTCCGCCGGCGATGCTACAGGAACAACAGGCTGTGAAGCTGCCGGTTCGGATGCCGCTTTTGTTGCAGATGCCGGTTTCTCTTCCGCTTTTCCTGTATTTACCGCCGGTTCTGTTGCAGATTCAGCAGGCTTTTCCGTTTCAGACTTCCCTGCTGCCGGTTCACTCTTTGCTTTATCCTCAATCGGTGCAGGTGTATCGTCTATAATGGATGTTCCCACTCTGTGACTGGAGAGATAAGCAAGCACCAGCGATGTCAGCATGAATACAACAGCAGCGACCGTTGTTGCTTTTCCCAGAAAAGTGGATGCGCCCGTACTTCCGAAAAGGGTCTGGCTGCCGCCGCCGCCGAAAGATGCGCCCATATCTGCGCCTTTTCCGGTCTGAAGCAGCACAATCATAATCAATGCTACGCACACGATGACGTGTACAATCACCAATAATATTGACATAAGTATTTACGATTTAAAAATTGAAACCGACCTATTCCCCGGTTTCTTTCAACTCCTATCTGAAATGAACAATCTTGGCAAATGTTTCAGCGTCCAGACTTGCGCCGCCGACCAATGCGCCGTCCACATCGGGCATGGACATCAGTTCCGCGATGTTGTTTTGCTTTACACTCCCTCCATACAATATTCTGACGGATTTGGCAAGCATTTTTCCAAATTTTTTTTCAATCAGGGAACGAATGAACAGATGCACTTCCTGAGCCTGAGCGCTGGTGGCGGTTTTGCCTGTGCCGATTGCCCAGACAGGTTCATAGGCAATCACCAGCGTCTTCACATCATCTGAAAAAAAGTCTTTTAAACCTTTTGATACCTGTTTGTCAAGAACAGAAAACGTATCTTTTGATTCCCGCTCTTTTTCAGACTCCCCGACACAGAAAATCGGTATCAATTTCGATGATATAGCCGCTTTAATTTTTTTATTGACCGTTTCGTCTGTTTCAGAAAAATACTGACGCCGCTCAGAATGTCCGATGATAACGTGGCTGCATCCGGCAGATACCAGCATGGGTCCTGAGATTTCGCCGGTATATGCGCCTTCGTTTTCCCAGAAAATATTCTGCCCGCCCAGCAGAACATGGCTGCCTTTTATCATATCCCGGACATCCGAGAGCGCGGTAAATGTCGGCGCGATCAGCACTTCTCTGTCATTCATGCCTGCCGTGAGTTTCACAAGGTTTTCTGCCGTCTCGACAGCTTCGGAACAGGTTTTGAACATTTTCCAGTTTCCGGCAATCAGGGGCTTGCGTTCTTTATTCATTTTCGTTAAAAATTCCTTTCTGATAAAAAAAATTATGGGGTTGATTCATCATTCGTATCCGAATCTTGTTCGCGGATGTTTTTCATTAATAAGAGAAATTTGTGTCTGCCTTGCTCAATCGCCTGATACGAAAGCATAAGGTTCGCATTTATCGGACGGCTGACATTATATGTTCCGTCTTCTTTGTATTGAAAGAATCTGTAATTATTTTCGTTGCGTGAAACAATTACTGCCTGTAAATTGTCTTTGATGAATTCCAAATATCTCAGACAGAAATCAATATAATCGGAGATTGAAAGAAATCTGTTTTTATCTGTGGCAATATCAAGCAGTTGTTTTATTTTCATCTTATCGAATTTCTTCTTTCCTCGTTTGCACGGTCAAAATTTATCCATTCTTCCTTTGTCTTTCTTATAACATTTTCTATCCGTGCAACAGCCCACCGATTATATTCAGTGCAGATTTCACATCCGAGCCATTTTCTGTTCAGTTGTTCGGCAACAACTGCGGTCGTCCCCGAACCTGAAAAAGGATCAACTACCGTATCATTTTCATTGCTTGAAGCCAGCATCAGGCGGCGTATCAGTTCTTCCGGTTTCTGAGTCGGATGGGGCGTTTTTTCCTCCATGCCGTTGCATATTGTCGGTATTTCAAATACATCTCTGGGTTTTGCACCGTCAGGATGCGGTATCCACACATCCGATCTTTTCCCGTTGTTTCCGTACTGGCTTGTAACCGCCTGCGGATGCGAAGGATATTTTAATGTATGTTTCCCATAAGGGACCCTGACGTCATCAATGTTGAAAGTAAATTTACTCCCTTTCCTCAGATGAAGAATGCTCTCATGAGAGCGTCCCCAGTCCTTTCCCAGATTTGCCTTGTTTTTATAATACCAGATCAGCCATTTGCATCCTCTGAAATATTTCATTGACGGATGTTTCAGATCAGCCAGAATTTCTGTAAAGCCGAAAATATACAATGTGCCTTTTTCTGTCAGGATTCTCGCCGCCTCCTTAATCCACCGCATTGACCACTGAATATATTTTTCCTGACTTTCAAATTTATCCCACTCAGTCTTTTTGATATTATAAGGCGGATCGGAAAATATCAAATCCGTGCTTTCCGATTCCAAAGACTTCAGCCATTCAATACTGTCTCCCTGAAAGAGCTTTCCTTTTTCATTACAGTACAATAAATAAAATGCGTCCGTCCCGTTAATACGTTCAGACAACGCTCCTTTCATCTCATTTTTAAACAAAAATAACTGCTCCTTTCCTTCATGTCTTTTAACCGGCATATATCAACTTTATCATTTGCATAACAACGAAAGTTCAGTGGCAGCCAGATAGAGCTGTCCACTGCAACTACCGGTTATGCTCCTTATTTCAGGGCAATTTCCATGGATTAATGATAGGAACCTCTCCAACTTCAAAATCGCTTTCATTGCGGGTAACCAGTGTCAGATTATTGACAATGGCTGTAGCAGCGAGAAGACTGTCAACTGAAGACATCGGTTTTCCGATTTTCTCTGCATTACCCTGAAGGAGTCCCCATTTCTCAGCGATTCTCAAATCAATAGATAAAATACGTTTCCTGTATAATTTCAGAAGAGTATCAAGCCAATCTGTCAATCGTTCTTTTTTTTCTGATGATTGTAACTTTGACAATCCCTTTCTGATTTCTCCAATTGTAATTACGCTTAAAAATAAAGAATCAGAAGGAATCTTTTTTAACCACTCAATGATCTTCTGATTCGGAACAGATTTCGACAGTTCTGAAATAAGACATGTATCCAATAAATATCTCACAGTTCAACATTCCTTGAGAAGTCTTTCTGTCGCTCTGTTTCAAAATTCATATCTGTTTTAGGACAACTTATTAAAAAATCTGCAAAATCAGGCTTATCAGAAACAAGATGTTCATACTCTCTGACAGAAATGATGACAACCGTTCCGGTTTCCTGTTGAGTTACATACTGCGGACCTTCTGACAGCGCACTTTTTATAATCCTTCCCAACTGTCTTTCAGCTTCCTGATATTTCCAAACGGTTTTCAAATCAGCATCCTTAATATTTTATTAGACCTCTTTCAAAAGTCGCAAAGTTCCTTTTGTTATCTGACAGCCCGAGCCTTTGAAACCGTACTTTTGAAAGAGGTCTATTGAAAGGGGATAACGACAAGCTCAGCGGTTCGGTTTTGCGGAGCGGAGCAAAACCGAATCCGCTGGAGCGAGTTGTTATGCGCTAATCTGCTGCGATTTCTGCTTTTTTTCCTTCTGTCTTTGTTTTGAGAGCAAACTTTCAGTCCTTTTAATCCAAAACTCAAGTTGCTCATCCCTTGATTTATCTGATAACAACTGTGCAACATATTCCGCACCACGTCGTTTCATAGCTACACATTTCGGTTCACTGGTCTTCATATTGAATTACCTCCAATGGGGAATAAATACCTATTTGCCTGTATCCTTTCAATATATTGACTGCGTTATATTTCGGTATCTTGTCGAAATGTACTATATGCTTGAAATTCCAACTTACTATGAGATCGCATTCGGATACTGTGGCAATTGCAACATGAAGTGCATCATCGAGTGATTTTTCTGTAACCACTCCGGAATTAATATATTCCATTTGCAGTTCAAAGATTGCCTGATTTGGAGAAGCAATATCCGCTTTCTCGGCATATTGAGCAAAAAATAGACGAATATTTTCCGGTGCCGGTTCAATTTCTGCTTCAACCACGGCGGAAGTCACCAAAGAAAATCTTCCCGAATCAACTTCATTGAAAAACTGTTTACTTGGATCCGAAAATTCCGGATCAAATACGCCGCCAAAAACAGATGTGTCAGCATATACTTTCATTGTTCAATCTCATATATTTATTTATTGTGTTACAATTTCATATATGACACTTGCAGAGACATTTCCGCTTCTTGTTTTACTCGCCGGATGATACGCATGTAATTCATATTCACCATTAAAAGGGAGGCTTTTTACCGATTCAACCCACTGACTTATCATCTCTGTCTCTTGTCCATTATGTAAAGTTATCATAGTGAAACTAATATCATAAGAATTCTTCATAGGTGGAAGCACTTGGATAAACATATTTTATACCGTTCACTAAAGCAATGACTTTAATTTTTATGCTTTCATTTTGGAGATCATATGCTCTTACACCACGAATAATTAATTTGTTCTCTGCAAGAGTTGAATTAGTATTATTTCCTGCCTGTTGTTGATTAACAGAAGGTGATTGCTGCTTCCCAAACACAAATCCCACAAATAAAACTGCTCCTAAAAATATCCATATAGAAAATAGTATTTTTAGCCAACTCGGATATAGTGCAAGAAAGGGTATCAAATCGGAAATTGCTTTAATTATTTTCTCCATATTTCACCTTTAGTTTGTCAGAGTGTAAGTTAAGGAGCATAACCAGTGATTATATGGACACCGTGCCCCTCTCTCAGGCATATAATATAGTGATCCGCTTTCGGTTTTTTACGGCATATTTTCCGCATATATGCCGTATTCGGCTTTCGGATATCTGTCTGTGTATGTCTGTGTGCGTCCGTGGCAAAAAAACAAAAGCGGATCAGTATATTATAATGCTAATGCACATCTGTAAACATTACGCCGGCATATAATATCAAGCATCCTGCCTGCAAATTTACGAATAAGCAGGATGCCTGTTTTCGCTTTTAAAGCTGCGAGCCGATCATCGCGGCAAGATCAACCATCCGGGTGGAATATCCCATTTCATTGTCATACCATGAGAGAACTTTTACCATATTGTCAACCACATAAGTCGTCTGTGCGTCAACAATCGAAGACAGGGGAGAACCGTTGAAATCCGAAGATACCAGCGGCAGATCGCAGTAACCGAGTATGCCGGAAAGCGGACCTTCGGACGCGCTTTTCAGCGCGCCGTTAATATCGGAAACCGTAACGCCTGATTTTTCCACAGTGACAACAACATCCACGATAGAAACATTGGGCGTGGGAACACGGATGGCAAGCCCGTTGAGTTTTCCGGCAAGTTCCGGCAAGACCAGAGAAACCGCTTTTGCCGCGCCGGTGGTGGTCGGGATCATGGACAGCGCGGCGGCTCTTGCCCTGCGAAGGTCTTTGTGCGGAAAATCCAGCAGACGCTGATCTCCTGTATATGAATGAATCGTGGTCATCAGACCGCATTTTACGCCGAAATTTTCAAGCAGCACTTTGGCAACCGGCGCAAGACAGTTGGTGGTGCAGGACGCGTTGGAAATAATATGGTGCTGTCTCGGATCATAGCGGTTGGAATTGACGCCCATCACAATGGTAATATCCGGGTCTTTGGCAGGCGCTGAAATAATCACTTTGCGCGCGCCGGCTGCAAGATGTTTGGACGCTTTTTCCGCGTCTGTGAAAAGCCCTGTGCATTCTGCAACAATATCAGCACCGAAATTTTTCCATCCGATCTGCGCCGGGTCTTTTAAAGAAGTGATGGCAACGGTTTTCCCTCCGACCTCAATCGCATTTTCTTTTACGGTCACTTTCGTATCCAACTTTCCGTGAACCGAATCATAAACTAAAAGATGCGCCATTGTCGCGGCATCCATGAGATCATTGATCGCCACAACTTCCACATCCGGATGTTTCAGCGCAGCCCGAAACACGAGACGCCCGATTCTTCCGAATCCGTTAATTCCTATTTTTATCCCCATGATTATCTCCTTTCAAGTTTCCAATTTCCCCCTTTTCTGAAGGGGGACTGAGGGGGATTTCTGCCGCATGGGTTCAAATCACCCTTGCCTCCCTTTAAAAAAGGGGGGCTACGCAGAAACTCCCCGGACTCAACTGTTTGATAAAACGATTTGAAAAATCGTTTTACGGATTGATCTGAAAATTCAACTCCGTTTATTTCCTTTCAGAATGCCGCTTGCCATCGAAATGCTTTTTTTCCCGTAAGTCTCCAAACATGCGGCAAGCTGGCTGAGTTCCATTCCTTCCCGTGAATTCACAGCTTTTATCAGAATCGGAAGATTGACCCCGGATATAACTTCCACCCGCCCTTCTTCCAAAAAAGAATAGCTTAAATTGGAAGGCGTTCCGCCGAACATGTCCGTAAGGATCACAACTCCTTCTTTCTGCTTGATTTTTTTAATGCCTTCCGCAATTTTTTTACGCAGATTGTCTGCATTTTCCTGAATATTGATGGAGACCGCTATAATGCTGTCGGGGCGTTTTCCGAGAATAAATTCCGATGCGTCAATCAGTGCATCTCCGAGTTGGGCATGTGTCACAATTAAGATACCTATCATAGAACTCCTTTGAATGGAGAATTGAGAATTGAGAATTGAGAAGTAAAACGGCCCGGGTTAAAAACAGATAAACCCGTTCTACCTTGCACCCCGGAAGTGAGAAGTGAGAAATAAACACTTCTCACTTCTCATTTCTACACGCTGTTAATATCACGATGGGCAAGTTCAACCCGTCTTCCCGGCTTATTGACATGTTCAAATATGGCGCGTGCAACAGCTACGGACCGATGACGTCCTCCGGTGCATCCCACGCCGATGGTCAGATAAGCTTTTCCTTCCTTTTCATATAAAGGAATAAGATAATCAAGTAAGTCCAAATACTTTTGCAGAAATACACGGGTTTCCTCACTGTTCAGCACATAATTTCTGACCGACTCTGTTTCGCCGTCCGAGGCTCTCAGTTCGGGAACAAAATAGGGATTCGTGAGAAAACGGACATCAATCAGCAGGTCAGCGTCATGAGGAATACCGTATCGGAACCCGAAGGACAGAATATTAATCTTCATCAGTGCCAGTTTTCTGATTTTCTGAGCGATGTCAAGAATAACGGATTTCAGTTTGTGAACATTGTACTGAGAAGTATTGATAATCCTGTCAGCCGATTTTCTGAGGTCTTTCAACTGTTCCTTTTCCGCCCGAATGCCTTCGACAAGGCTTTTGTCCTGAGACAGGGGATGGTAGCGGCGAGTCTGGCTGTATCTTTGCAACAGAATCTGCTCATCGGCTTCCAGAAACAGGATTTCAAAATTATATCCTTTTTCCCTGAGCGATTCAAAAACCGACTGATAGTTAGAAAGAAAACTTTTTTCCCGAAGGTCCATCACAAAGACAAGCCCTGCAACCTCCGTGCTTCCCATGGGGAGTTCCAGAAACTTGGGAAGCAGCGCGGCAGGCATGTTGTCCACGCAGAAAAATCTTGCGTCCTCAAATGCCGCCATTGCGGTGCTTTTCCCGGAGCCTGAAAGTCCTGTAATAATAAATATTTTTAACTCTTTCAAAATATGATCCGCTCAGATTTGACGCTGCAAATATAACGCATCTGCGAAGCTCTCCGTTTCTCATTTCTCACTCTAAAAAGCCTCATCTTCCTCCCTGATAATATTAAGGATATCCTCACTGTTCGCGGCGTTCAGCAGTTTTTCTTTAAACGGCTCATTTTTCAGAATCCTTGAAATCCGGGCTAAAAGCTTTAAGTGAAGACCTGTGGAATTTTCAGGTGTTACCAGAAGAAAAAAGATATGGGTCGGTCGGCCGTCCATAGATTCAAAATCAACACCCCTCCGGCTCAGGCCGAAACCCATTGCCAGCGAAAGCAGTCCTTTGATTTTACCGTGGGGAATACCGATGCCGCCCCCGATACCGGTACTTCCGAGACGTTCCCTTTCCATCAGTACCCGCACCAGTTCCTCATGACTGATACCGGCAATGCGGGCTACCGGCTTTGCCAGTTCTTCAACAAGGCTTTTTTTGTCTTTCGAGTTCAGGTTGACAATAACTGCCTCTTTCTGTAGTACATCAAGAATTTTCATAATATCTGTCGCTTGAGTTGTCAAATTGCAGGGTCACGCCGGCGGCGTGACCCTGCTTGGTCCGGAATGCAGACCGCCGAACTTAATTGTTCGGCTGAATCAGCCCGTAATTGCCGTCGCTGCGGCGATAAAGAACATTAACCCGGTCTGTCCGGGCATTTGTAAAAACCAGAAAACTGTCATTCTTCAGGTCTATCTGCATGACAGCTTCTTCAACATCCATAGGCTTGTATTCGATATTTTTCACCATGACCTGCTTTGAGCCGCTTTCTTCCTCACCTTCAAGCGCCTCATCCGCCATCATTTCAACGACCTTGGTTTTGGGCGCGTTGCTTCTGCGCTGTTTCTGCTTGCTCTTCTTTATCTGTTTTTCAAGCTTGTCCAGAACCATGTCTATGGCAGAGTACATGTCATTTGTCTCTTCCTTGCCGTTTATCTTCAGCCTGTCTCCGATGATGTTGACTTCGGCAATATGACGGAATTTTTCCACCGAAAGGACAACATTGGCTTCCGCAGGGTTGTCAAGAAACTTGTCAAAACGGTTGAGTTTTTCGCTGATATAGGACTTCAGCGTTTCCGAGGGATCAAGGTTTTTAAAAGTCACAGATGTCTGCACGGCTAAAATCCTCCCTATATCTGTCTTCGTTTGTTGGATGGTAATATTCTGAGCATTTCTCTATACTTGGCTACAGTTCTTCTTGCAATGCTGATATTCATTTCTTCCAGAAGGCTTGCAATCCTGTCATCGCTGTAAGGTTTTCCCGGGTCTTCGCTCTCAATAATCCGTCTGATTTTTTCATGGACCGTCGCTGCGGCAACTGCCTCTCCGCCGTCTGTACAACCGATAGAACTGTTGAAAAAATATTTCAATTCAAAAAGCCCCTGGGGCGTATAAACATATTTGTTTGTTGTCACCCTGCTGATGGTGGACTCGTGCATACTGATGTCTTCCGCAACATCTCTGAGAACCAGAGGTCTGAGATATCCCGGACCTTTTTCAAAAAAATCCCGCTGAAATTTGAGAATGCTTTCCATAACCTTATAGACAGTTTTCTGACGCTGCTGGATACTTTTAATCAGCCATGTTGCGGAGCGCAGTTTTTCCTGCATGTATTCCTTCGCTGCCGCCCCCCCTTCTCTCAGTTTGTTTGTCATGTCATGGTAAAGCGAATTGATACGAAGCTTGGGCATCCCGTCATCGTTGAGTATAATCATAAAATCATCTTCCACTCTGTAAATATAAATATCCGGTTCAATATAATGGAGTTCTTCATCGCTGAACTGCCTGCCCGGTCTGGGTTCCAAACCCTTGATAATATTGACCGCGAGCAGCACCTCTTCCATATCTGTTTTCATTGCCTTGCAGATGGCATTATAATTTTTGTTTTCCAGATGGTTCAGATGATTTTCAATGATTTCGGTTACAACCGAATTGCAGACGCCGAAATGCCTTGCCTGTATGAGCAGGCATTCTTTGAGGTCTCTGGCGCATACCCCGACAGGATCAAAGGTTTTCAGCAGAAACAGAACCTTTTCCACTTTTTTACGGGAAACCCCGCCGGTACTGGCGAGTTCTTCCGCAGAAATATCTAAATAACCGTTTGCATTCAGATTTCCGATAATAAGGCTTCCGATCTTTTTTTCTTCTTCTGTGGGAGAGGTCATCAGCAACTGCCACAGAAGATGTTCGCTCAACGATTCTCTGTGTGAAATAAAAGCCTCAAATTTCAGCGTTTCTTTTTCTTCATTCTCAAAACTGAGATTTTTCCCGGGTGAATTGTATTCATCAATATAATTGCTCCAGTCAATCTCGTCATGAATTTTTTCTTCAATGACAACCTCCTTTTCTGCCGGAACAGTTTCAGGAATAATTTCGGGCAATTCAGGGGAATGCTCTTCCTCTGAAAATTCCTGAACTTCTTCCAGAGCCGGATTTTCCTCTAATTCCTGAGAAATCATGTTGATAAGTTCCAGCCGGGTCATTTGGAGAAGCTTGATCGCCTGCTGAAGCTGAGGCGTCATGATTAATTGCTGATTTAATTTGAGCTGCTGTTTTATTTCTATTGTCATTTTTTTATCAAAGGTCAGAGGTCAGGGGTAAGAGGGGCAGTCTCTCACCCCTGACATCCGACCCCGAACCCCTGACCCCTCACCTCTTGACCCCTTACAATTTAAACTCATCCCCCAGATAAATACGCCGGGCAGTTTCGCTTGACGCTATCGTTTCCGGGGAACCGGATTCGATAATTTTTCCGTCGCTTAATATGTATGCGCTGTCACAGGCACCGAGTGTTTCTCTTACATTATGGTCGGAAATCAGAATGCCGATGCCCCGTTTTTTGAGATGCGCGATAATCTGTTTGATATCAATCACCGCGAGCGGATCCACGCCTGCAAAGGGTTCATCCAAAAGAATAAAACAGGGGTCCGTTGCAAGTGCGCGTGTAATTTCAAGGCGCCGGCGTTCTCCGCCTGAAAGCACACCGGCTTTGCGGTCAGAAAGATGCCGGATTCCCAGTTCATCGAGAAGCCTGTCGGTGTAAGCTTCCCGCTCTGCTTTTGAGGCAAATCTCCGATTTCCGTCTGTCGGCTGTTTCTCTCCGTTATCAGACGAAGCATCTGAAATAATTTCAAGAATCGCCATGATATTCTGCTTGACCGTCAGTTTTCTGAAAATGGAAGTTTCCTGCGGCAGATAGCCGACGCCTCTGCGCGCTCTCATATACATGGGATAGTCTGTAATATCTTCATCATCCAGCAAAACGCGTCCTTTATCCGGTCTCACCATTCCCACCGCCATATAAAAAGTCGTGGTTTTGCCTGCGCCGTTGGGTCCCAGAAGACCGACCACGACACCGCTTTCCACGTTCAGACTCACGGAATTTACAACCGGTTTTCCGTGATAGTATTTCACCAGATGCTGAAGCGACAATGTTGCCATGTTTTTTATTTTTATAAAAAATGGTCTCTCGCAAAGGCGCAGAGGGCGCAAAGAAAAACCTGCAAAAATCTGTGTAAAACGAGTTTTTAACTCGTTTTTTTCTTTGCGGTCTCTGCCATTTTGCGAGAGATTTTTCCGATAAGGTCTAACTCAGTAAAGCGATTTTGCAAATCGCTTTTAAGCGAATTAAAAATTCACTTTACAATTTTATAGTCGGCGGCGTGTCCCTACTCTATAACTCGTTTTTTTCTTTGCGGTCTCTGCCACTTTGCGAGAGATTTTTCCGAATAAGGTCTAACTCAGTAAAGCGATTTTGCAAATCGCTTTTAAGCGAATTAAAAATTCATTTTACAATTTTATAGTCGGCGGCGTGTCCCTACTCTATCCCTTTTTCGCCGGAATGAAGCACGGCTTCGACCGGTTTTTCTTTGCTGCTTTCGACTTTGATCCTGCCGTCGGCGCGGTAAAAAGTGATTTTCGAGCCGGTAATGGAATCGTTTCCGCTGGTAATTTTGGATGTTGAACCTGTCAGAACCAGCACTTTGTCCTGTGTCGTATAAGTTGCCTGATCGCTTTCCGCAACTTTGTCTTCAAATTTTATTTTTACGCTGCCCTCTGCGATAATTTTTTCAACCGAATCTTCGTTTGAGGCTGATTTTTCTTTGTTATCCGAGCCTGTCTTGTAAAAAATTTTAAGGCTGTTTGCCGTAATGACGGTGCTTCCCTGAACAGCTCTCACATTTCCCGTAAATTCGGCATATTTTGCCCCGCTGTCAACCGTCAGGGTCGCTGCGGAAACCTGAATCTTTTCCTGTCCTTTTCCTGTTGTTCTGACAGCGGCATTTTCCGCATACACGCCTGGCCCCGCCGCGCATAGCAGCAGAATCAGAATAAGAAATAAAAATAAGGGCTTTGCCGAATTACAAGGCAACATTCTGCTGAAATGCTCCTTTCACGCTTCCCTGAAATACGGTTCGATTGGTGTTCAAATCAAAATACATCGCGTCAGCCCCAAGGTCAAATGTCGAGCCGATAATTTCCACCCGCGATTTTGAAGAAAATATGCGCCTGTCATGTTCATAATACAGTTTTTCGGTTTTCAGGTTATAGTCTTCATTTTTTACAACAACATTTCCTGTAACTTCAATGTCATTGGAATCTGTTTTCAGAATGCCCTCATTTGCCGTGAGATAAACTTTTTTGTTGTCTTTCATGAAAAATGTCACCGACAAATCTTGAAAAACTGCCTGTTTTTTTTCATTAAGATATTTTGCCGAAACGCTTTCCAGACTCCATTCCGTGACGCCGTTGCGGGTGGCGGTCTGCCGGATTTTGCCCACAGAAATGCTGGCACCTTCTTCAATCAGCGCCATCACTTTTTCGGGCTTGCTCAGAATCCGGCGGTAATCGGCAAAAATTGCTGTCAAAACGCCCAGAATCGCCAGAATGACCACAAGCAGAAAGACTTTTAAATTTCTGTTAAAAAAAGCGGTGTTTTTTAACAAGTTGTTTCCTTTTTTTTACCACGAAAGCACGAAACTTACGAAAAACACGAAAAAAAATTATCTCGTTTATCTCGTTCCCACGCTCTGCGTGGGAATGCGGCCCGGACGCTCCGCCCGAACAGTAAAACGGGTTTCAAACCCGTTCTACATTTCTCGTTTCTCGTTCCCGCGCTCCGCGTGGGAATGCAGCCCGGACGCGCAGCCCGAACAGTAAAACGGGTTTCAAACCCGTTCTACATTTCTCGTTATCTCGTTCCCACGCTCTGCGTGGGAATGCAGCCCGGACGCTCCGCGTCCGACTGTC
>JFJP01036224.1_pt1 | contig 26453 bp, 17 predicted proteins | sample 431651 | NCBI WGS metagenome assembly JFJP01 (sample SAMN02602958, study PRJNA72255) | Microbial mat metagenome, whole genome shotgun sequencing project. | biome: fresh water; feature: sink hole; material: water; isolation source: purple microbial (photo- and chemosynthetic) mats found in...
GGTGCAAACCTTACGTGAAGAGAGAAGAATACATCAACGACACCGAATGGCAGCGATTCATCGCCTTTTCGGAAAACCTGGAGACACCCTGCGTGGTGATCAACTTGCGGACCATCAAGAAGAACTACATCAAACTGCAGAATTCCTTTCCGTTTGCGCAGATATACTATGCGGTCAAGGCCAATCCCCACCCGACGGTTGTCTCGCTTCTCGCCGAACTCGGTTCCAATTTCGACATAGCCTCCAGATACGAACTGGACAAGGTTTTGGGCCTCGGTGTGGCTCCGGAGCGCATAAGCTACGGCAACACCATCAAGAAAACCAGGGACATCGCCTATTTTTTCGAGAAGGGCATCCGCATGTTCGCGACGGACAGCAAGGAAGACCTTAAAAATATCGCAAAACACGCACCCGGCGCACGCGTGTATGTCCGCATCCTCGTTGAAAACTCCGTCACCGCCGACTGGCCTCTCTCCCGTAAATTCGGTTGCCACCCCGACATGGCGTACGACCTTCTGGTCCAGGCGCGCGACGCGGGGCTCACCCCCTACGGCATCTCCTTCCATGTGGGAAGCCAGCAGCGCGATATCGGACAGTGGAACGACGCCATCGCCAAGACCAAGTACCTCATGACCTCCCTCGAAGAGGAAGAAGGCATCAAGCTCCAGATGATCAACATGGGCGGCGGCTTTCCGGCCAACTACATCCAGCCCACTAACGACTTGAAGGAATATGCCTCCGAAATCACCCGCTATCTCCGCGACGACTTCGGCGACGAGATTCCCCAGATCATTCTCGAACCCGGACGGTCCCTCGTCGGCGACTCCGGAGTCCTGATGACCGAGGTCGTGCTCATCTCCCGCAAGAACAACACGGCCTTGAACCGCTGGATCTACGTTGACGCGGGAAAATTCAACGGCCTGATCGAAACCCTCGGCGAATCCATCAAATACCCGATCGTGACGAACAAGGACACTCCCGACGGGAAGACCGGCGAGGTAATACTTGCCGGCCCCACCTGCGACAGCATGGACATCATGTACGAAGACACCAAATACAAGCTACCGCTCGACCTCAAGACCGGCGACCGCGTGTATTTCCTCTCGACCGGTGCCTACACCTCGAGCTACGCCTCGGTGGAGTTCAACGGTTTTCCGCCCCTCAAGACCTATATCATGGAATAAATGAACCTCCGGACAACCGCCTGACTGGGTTGTCCGGAAAGCTTGCGCCGGACTTCTTTTATATGGTAAAATGATGGATATATAAGGAATACCAACATGAAAGGAATCATTCTCGCCGGCGGTTCGGGCACCCGGCTCTATCCCATCACAAAAGCGGTCTCCAAGCAGATTCTTCCCCTCTATGACAAGCCCATGATCTATTATCCCCTGTCGGTCCTGATGCTTGCGGGAATCAGGGAAGTGCTCATCATTTCGACGCCCCGCGACATCGGCGTATTCCGCGAGCTTTTCGGCTCCGGCGCCCAGATCGGCATGCGTTTCGAATATGCCGTCCAGGACAAGCCGCGGGGACTCGCGGACGCTTTCATCGTCGGAGAGAAATTCATCGCGGGCGACTCGTGCGCCCTCGTGCTCGGGGACAATGTGTTTTACGGCAGCGGCTTCAGCGGAACCCTCAAAAAAGCCGCGGCCGGCATCGAAAAGTCCGGCGGGGGAGCCATTTTCGGCTATTACGTCAAGGATCCGACTTCTTACGGAGTCGTAGAGTTCGACGCATCGGGCAAGGCGCTTTCCATCGAGGAAAAACCCGCCGCGCCAAAATCGCATTTTGCGGTACCCGGTCTCTATTTTTACGACAAGACCGTCGTCGACATCGCGAAAAACGTGAAACCTTCGGCCCGGGGCGAAATCGAGATCACCGCGGTCAACAACGCCTATCTCGAACAGGGCCGCCTGTCGGTCGAAAAGCTCGGACGCGGCATGGCCTGGCTCGATACGGGCACGTACGACGGACTCCTCGAAGCTTCCAACTACATCGCGACCATCCAGAAGCGACAGGGCATGTACGTCTCGTGCATCGAGGAAATCGCCTACGCCAACAAATGGATAACCAATGCCGAACTTCGTGCTCTTGCGGCCGGTTACAAGACCGAATACGGCGAATACCTTATGTATATCGCGGAGACCCTCTAGATCATGGCATTCACCTTCATCCCGTGCCATATCGAGGGTCTGTACGAGATCGCCCCGAAAGTCTTCGGCGACAGCCGGGGCTATTTTTTCGAAAGCTGGTCGGAACGCGATTTTCATGCGGCGGGCCTCTCCATGCATTTTGTCCAGGACAACCAGTCGAAATCGGGACGCGGCGTGCTTCGCGGCCTCCATTTCCAGAAAACCCATCCGCAGGGCAAGCTCGTGCGCGTCATCGAGGGTGAAGTGTTCGACGTCGCCGTCGACATCCGTCCGCTTTCGCCCACCTACGGCAAATGGCACGGGGTTACCCTCACCGCCGAAAAACAGAACCAGTTTTACGTTCCCGAAGGATTCGCCCACGGTTTTCTCGTGTTGAGCGAAACCGCGATTTTCGCGTACAAATGCACCGATTTTTATCACCCCGAGGACGAGGGCGGCTTCATGTGGAACGACCCGGCGATCGGCATTGAATGGCCCGATATCGGAACCGTCTTCCAGCTCTCGGACAAAGACACGAAACATCCCTCTTTCGTAAAAGGAAAATCATGATCTGGCTCATCGGAAACAAAGGAATGCTCGGCACCGAGATTTCCCTCATGCTCGAATCCGCCGGCCTCGACTTTACCGGCACCGACCGCGAGGTCGACATAACGGATCCATCCTCCCTCGACGCGTTTGCGGCCGGCCGCAACATTCAATGGATCATCAATTGCGCCGCTTACACGGCCGTCGACAAGGCCGAGGACGACATCGCACTCTGCTCGGCGCTCAATGCCGACGGACCGGCGAACATCGCGGCGACGGCGAAAAAAATCGGCGCGAAACTGATCCACATCTCCACCGACTACGTGTTCGACGGGAACGGGAAGCGGCCCTACCGCGAGGACGACCCGACCGCACCGACCGGCGTCTACGGCCGTACCAAGCGCGACGGCGAGCTCCGCGCCTTTGCGGGGAACGAAGCGACTTACATAGTTCGCACCGCCTGGCTCTACGGGAAGCACGGAAACAACTTCGTATTCACGATGCTCCGGCTCATGAAGGAAAAGGAAACCCTTTCGGTCGTAAACGACCAGCGGGGCACGCCGACCCGCGCCACCGACCTCGCCCGCACCCTCGTCGCCTTCATCGAAGCCGACAAGGCAGGCAAGGCCGCGCCGTACGGGATCCATCACTACACGAACACGGGCGACATCACGTGGTACGATTTTGCCCGCTCCATCCAGGAAAAGGGCAGGGCCCTCGGCCTCCTTTCGAAGGACTGCGCCGTCAAGCCCTGCACGAGCGCCGAATTCCCCGCGAAGGTCCGCCGCCCCCCGTACTCCGTCCTCGACAAGTCGAAGATAACCGCTGCGCTCGGCATAACCATACCCGGCTGGGAAGACAGCCTCGATTCATTCATGAAGGATATAAAATGAAGACAGAACGGAAACTGACAAACATTCTCGTCACCGGCGGCGCCGGTTTCATCGGCTGCAATTTCATCCATGTGCTTCTACAGAAGACTCCCGGTTTTACCGGACGCATCGTCAACCTGGACGCCCTCACCTACGCGGGCAACGCCTCGAGCCTCGCGGACATCGACAAGGAGTTCGGCGGGAGCCGCTACTTTTTCGAGAAGGCCGACATTTGCGACCGCGCCGCGGTGGACGCCGTCTTCAAGAAATACGACATCGACACGGTCATCCATTTCGCAGCCGAAAGCCACGTGGACCGCTCGATCCTCGGCCCCGAAGCCTTCATCAAGACGAATGTAATGGGCACCTTCACGCTTCTCGATGCCGCGCGAAATGCATGGAAAAATTCCGCCGGCACGATGCGCGACGACGTGCTCTTCCACCACATCAGCACCGACGAGGTGTACGGCTCGCTCGGCGACACCGGCTTCTTCACCGAGACCACGCCCTACGATCCCCGATCGCCCTATTCCGCGAGCAAGGCTTCGAGCGACCATCTCGTGTTCGCCTACCACCACACCTACGGCATGCCCGTCACCCTCTCCAACTGCTCGAACAATTACGGCGCCTACCATTTCCCCGAAAAACTGATCCCCCTCATGATACTCAACATGCTCGCAGGGAAGCCGCTTCCCGTGTACGGCGACGGCAAGAACATCCGCGACTGGCTCTTCGTCGAGGACCACAACACGGCCGTCTGGGCCATCGTCAACCGGGGAAGGACCGGCGAAAAGTACAATATCGGCGGCGAGAACGAGTGGGAAAACATCACGCTCCTCCAGCGCCTCATCGACATCGTCGCGGAAAAGGCCAAGCTCGACCCCGCGAAAATCAGATCGACCATCATCTACGTCAAGGACCGCCCCGGCCACGACAGACGCTACGCGATCGACTGCTCGAAGCTCAAGGCCGAACTCGGCTGGAAGCAGAGCGTCACCTTCGAACAGGGTCTCGCGCGTACCGTCGACTGGTACCTCGCGAATACCGAATGGGTAAAGAACGTGCAGAGCGGGGACTACCAGAAATGGATGGACAGCAACTACAAGGGACGGAACTGATCGCATGCGCATAATGCACGTACCCGAGTCTATAGGCCGGACGCATGGGCGCTCCGGTGCCGTCGGGCCTGCCGGGGGCGAGAAGGTCCTGGTCGTTTCAGCCGTCAGGAAAACCGAAGCTACCGCACAGGCGCTCCCTTCGGAAAACGGGTATGAGGTCGTCATATCGGACGAAGCGCTCGCGAGAAATTCCGAAGTGCGTGCCCACGAACGGTCTCATCTTGCCGCACTCGGTCCGGCAGCGGCGTCCGGCATCATCTACGACACGGTAAAGGGTCCCGGCGGGGAGACGATTGCCGTCGGGGGGCGAATCGCCGTGGATCTTTCGGAGGTTCCCGGCGATCCTGCAGCCACCCTGAGAAAAGCGCTTTCGGTCATCGCAGCGGCAAACGCTCCTTCCCGGTCTTCGGCCGGCGACCAGCGCACCGCCGCGAGGGCATATGCCCTCGCCATCCAGGCACGGCAGCAACTGTCAGCGGGTCTCGATATACAGATATGACGCTAAAAGGGGCATCGTGATGGAAAGAAGAACAGGGCACAGAGTTTTCCATCTCGATACGCGTCTTCTATTCGTCGTGATGGGGCTGCTTCTTTTATCCTGTCTGACCGTCGGCATCACCAGCTACAACATCGCGCGCCAAGCCTTGAACGACAAGGGAAAAACCATTCTAAAAAACAGCGTCGAAATGGCGCTTTTGCTTATCGACTCCGCAAACGCGTCGGTACTGAACGGCCGGTCGACGTTGGAATCGGCGCAGGAACGCGTCAAGCAGCAGCTTTCAAGCGTTAGAAGCCCCGAAGGGAAACGCCAGCACAATACGAAAATAGACCTCGGGAAAAACGGATATTTCATCGTATACAGCAGGGACGGTGTCGAGCTTTTGCATCCGACCCTGGAAGGGCAGAATGTCTGGGATGAACGGAGCAAGGGAGGCTCCGCCGGGTATCTGGTTCGGGATCAGATAGCGAAAGGCCTCGCGGGAGGCGGATTTTCCTGGTATACGTGGAACTATCCCGATTCGGAGACGCTGGGCGCAAAATTGACCTATTCCAAGCTCGATCCGCATTGGAACTGGATAGTCGTTTCGAGCGCCTACCTGTCCGACCATAATGCGGATGCACGGAAAATCCAGTTCGTTACGGCGATGTCCTCGATGGTGCTTCTGCTTCTGGGCGGCTTGCTCGCGTCGTTTTTCATCAAGGGGATAACGAATCCGCTCGCCGAAGTGATCAAGGGCATGGAGCAGGCCGGGATGGGCGACTTTTCCCGTATTTCCGATTCGTCAAAAACCGTCGAAATGGCGAGGCTCTGCACCGGTTTCAACAGCATGGTCGCGGCGATCGGCAGCGCGCAGGGGAAGCTGATGAGCCAGGACGAAAAAATCCGGAAATTCGCCTATTATGACCGGTTGAGCGGGCTGCCCAACAACAACAAATTCAAGGAATATGTGAGCGGCAGGATGGAAGCGAAATCCGGCCAAGGCTGCCTTGCCTTGATGGCGATCAAGGACTTCAAGGCTATCAATTCGATTTACGGTACCGCATACGGCGATGCGATCATAAAGCGGATCGGCGATGCGCTCGCCAAACTCGGTTTTTCCATGATTGCCAAGTATGAGTGGAATGAATTCGCTTTTTGGCTGGAGTCGCCGTCCTCCGATGATTCAGCCCGGTCGATGGTCAGCCGTATCGAAAAGATTCCAGGATTGCTTGCCGAAGGGGGACTTGAAAGCCGTATGGAATTCATTACCGGTTTTTCCGTGTTTCCCCGTGATGGTTCCGATTTCGATTCGTGCTACAAGAATGCGGGGATAGCCCTGCGTCACGCCAAAAAAACCGGCATCAAGGAGATCCGGGAATACCGGAGCGAATTTTCCGAAAACCTCGAACGAGAGGAAAATATCAAGACGATCGTCGAACACGCCCTCGCGCAGGACGGGTTCAAACTCAACTATCAAAACAAGATCGATCTTGCGACCGGGAAGATCGTCGGAGTCGAGGCCTTGGCCCGCCTTCATTCCCCCGCTCTCGGACACATTCCCCCGTCCGATTTCATCCCCGCGATCACCAAGTCCAATCTGATGAATGAATTCAGCGCATATATTTTCAAGAAGGCCCTGGATGATTTTCCGAGACTCCAGGCGAAGTTCCATCCGGCAGTCACCGTTTCGATCAATATCTCGCCCGTTTTTTTCCTGCAGGACTCCTTCACGGAGTTCGTGCTTGCCGAAATCGCGAATCGGACGATTTCGCCGGGTCAGGTCATCCTGGAAATAACCGAGGATATTTTCATAACGAATTTCGATACGATCAAATACAAGGTGAGGGAGCTCCGGAAGGCCGGCGTGAAGATATCCCTCGACGATTTCGGGACCGGGTATTCCTCCCTCAATTATCTCGCAAGCATCGATTTCGACGAGATCAAGATAGACAAGGCCTTCATCGATTATCTGGCGAGCGACGCCAAGGCGTTCTCCCTTCTGCGTTCCATCGTGGAAGTGGCCAGGATATTCGATTATAAAATCGTCGCCGAAGGCGTGGAGACCACGGCTCAGCTCGATAAACTCGCCGAAGCCGGTTGCCAGATCATCCAGGGCTACCTGTATTCGCGTCCCGAACCGATTTGACTGAATCTTTCCGGGCCGCTTGCTACACGAGCTTTTTCAACGCTTCAAGCACTTTTTCCTTTTTCATGGGAAGTGCCTGCAGGCGGATGCCCGTCGCATCGAATACCGCGTTTGAAATCGCCGGGGCGACCGGATTCAAGCCGACTTCTCCCATACCCTTGGCTCCGAACGGACCCTGCGCATGGGGATCCTCTATGATGATGGTTTCCATTATCGGCATGTCGGTGATGCGTGGAACGCCCAGTTTGCGCAGGTCATCGGTGATGATGCGCTTCTCGTCCTCGAGGAATTCCTCCGAAAGTGCATAACCGAGACCCATGGCGGCAGCACCCTCGATCTGGCCGCGGATATTGGCGGGATTGATCGCCTTGCCGACATCCTGGGCGATGGCGATTTTCAGCGGTTTGATGATGCCCGTATCGGTATCCACCTCCACAGCGACCGCAGCGGAAGCGAAGCAGTACGCATAATGTATGTCGTATTCAGCCGGCAGGCGTTCCGGAGACGGATCGGCATCGGTCCTGTGTGCGTATGTTTTCGGCGGCACGTAGGTAAATTCGAAAGATGCAGGAACACCTGCGGCGGCCGCGAGGCCGTACGCATTCCGGAGAACCGTTTCGGTAATGCCGTTCCCTTCATGTGCCTGTGCGTCGAAAAAAGGCTGCAAGCGGGACTTGAGTCCAGCGGCGGCTTCCTTGACCGCGTTCCCGGTTACGAATGTCTGGCGGGATCCGGTGGTCATTCCGCCGTCAGGACAGCGGTCCGTATCGCAGGCGACGACATCGACCAGATCGTAGGGGACATCCAAAATGTCGGCGGCTATCTGTGCGGCGACCGTATTGGATCCCTGTCCGATTTCGGCGGCGCCGGTACGCACCTCGATTCGTCCTGCCGATGTCAGTTCGACCGCAGCTCCGGCGTGATCCGAAATGCCGGTGCCGATGCCGACGTTCTTGTATGCTCCCGCCAGACCGAAACCGAGCTGTACGTTGGGCGGCCGGGGCAGCGGCGACAATTCGGCTTTCATCCGCTCAAGGGCACGGGCGACGGTTTCAAGGGTTTGGCGGTATCCGATGCTGCCGTGCAGGGTTTGCCCCGTACCGGTGACCGAACCCTCGCCGTAGGCGTTTCGCCTGCGTAATTCGGCGCCGTCAAGTCCGAGAGCGCGTGCGAGCTTGTCCATCTGGATTTCGGCGGCGAAGCTCGCCTGCGTGCTGCCGAAGCCGCGGAACGCCCCGCAGGGATTGTTATGGGTGTAAACACCGTACGAATCGGCGGAAAAATTGGGTACTTCATAGGGTCCGGTCGCGGTTACCGCGGAACGGAAAATGACCGGTTTGGTCTGCGAGATGTATGCGCCCGAATCCGCGATTACCCGGGACTCGATCGCGACAAGAGTGCCGTCTGCGGTCGCGCCATGTTTCATCCAAAGATTCATGGGATGGCGCTTGGTGCTCGTGCGGATAGACTCCTCCCGGGTCAGCACGATTTTTGCCGGCCGTCCGGTCCGGAGCGCCGCAAGGGCCGCGTGGATCTGGCCCGCGGGTTCCTCCTTTCCCCCGAAACCGCCTCCGCACGCGGTGAGCACTACCCGCACTTTGTCCAGCGGCAGGTCCAGACTGGCGGCGATCATTTCCCGGTATTCCTGCGAGCCCTGATTGCCGGTCCATACCGTAATTCCGCCCTTGCCGTCCGGTTCGGCCAGACAGGACTCTGGTTCCAGGTAAGCATGCTCGATCGCCGGCGTGTAATAATTTCCTTCCACGACGACATCGGCCAGGGCGAAGGCCGAAGCCGCATCGCCTTTCCTCACCGATACATGATGGACGATGTTGTTTTCCGTTCCTTCCTGTACGAGGGGACTGCCGTTTTCGAAATTATCGAGGGCGGAAAGAAGTGCGGGCAGTACTTCATATCGTACCCTGACGAGGCTCCGTGCGTGTTCCGCCTGTTCCCTTGTTTCCGCAAAGACTGCCGCGACCACGTCGCCAAGGTATTTTACTTCCGTACCGGCGATGACCGGTTGTTGGGGGACGAAGAGACCGAACGAATTGCGCCCCGGTATGTCTTCGGCCGTGTACACCGCGACGACTCCCGGCGCCTTGCGGGCTTCCGTCGCATCAATCGAGACAATTCGCGCATGGGCGTGTTCGCTGAAGAGCAGTTTTCCCGTCAAAGGATTCGTCGATTTCAGGTCGTCGGCGAACAGGGCCTGACCGCGCACTTTTGCCGGCGCGTCCTTGCGTATCACCGAAACACCGACCGCTTGTGCCGAGCCGCGCCCCGGGCGGTTATCCCGCCGAATGCCGGCCGTGCGCCGGAAGCCGGCTGCCCGCAAAACGGCGCGTTCGATCGCCGCGTATCCGGTACAACGGCACAGGTTGTTTTTCAGCGCTTCCCTGATTTCAGGCAGGGAGGGATCGGGATTGCGGTCGAGGAGGGATTTGGAGGCCAGCACCATGCCCGGCGTGCAAAATCCGCACTGAACTGCGCCTTCGTCGAGGAAGGCCTGCTGGATGAAGTGGGGTTCGCCGTTTTCTCCCTGCGCGAGACCTTCGATCGTTTCGACCTTCAGCCCGCTTGCGCGATTCATTTTGACAAGGCACGAGCGCTTGGCCTCGCCGTCGATGATGACAGTGCAGGTGCCGCATTGGCCTTTTTCGCAACCGTTTTTCGTTCCAGTCAATTGCAGGGTTTCCCGCAAAAAGCGGAGCAGGGACCAATCGGATTCGACTTCACGTTCGACTTGTAAACCGTTAACGATAAGGGAAACGGGGATTTTCAATTACAGACTCCATTTATGCGATTTTAATGACAGCGGCCATTATACCCTGTTTTCCCGGTTATAGGGATGCCCCAAGGCCGTGGGCCTGCGGAGTTTGGATGTGCGCGCCAGTGCGAGAACGACGATTACCAGCACATACGGCAGCATGACCGCGAATTCGTAGGGGAAATCGATGCCCATGACTTGCGCTGAAAGCTGGAAGGACTGGGCTATGCTGAACAGGAGGCTTCCCCCAAGTATGCCCAAAGGATGCCAGCGGCCGAAGTATACGAGGGCCACGGCGATAAAGCCGCGTCCGGCTATCAGGTCGTCGGCGAACATTTTCGCCTGGCAGAGGGACAGGTAGGCGCCTGCGAGACCGGCCAGCGCGCCTCCGACGGCAAGAGCCTGCAGCCGTATGCGTGTCACATTGATGCCCATCGAATCGGCGGCACGGGGATAGGTCCCCACTGCCCTGATTTTGAGGCCCCAGGGGGTTTTGAACAACACGTACCAGGCGACGGGCACGAGAAGGTACGCAAGGTACGCTACCGGGTTCAGGTTGAAGAAGATCGGTCCGATGACCGGAATTTTCGCGAGCAGGGGAATCGCGAGGTTGTCGATTCCGTGTACTCCCGTTACGCCGCCGACATAGTGCCGGAACAGCGTTCCCGATACGCCCACCCCGAGCATTTGCAGTCCGATGCCCGCGATTCCCTGCGGTGCGCGGAAAACGACGACCACCAGGCCGAATACGAGGCCGAGCAGGGCCCCAACGGATGTCGCGATGACGAGACCGACGAGATTGGATGCATTCTCGCCCATCATGTCTTTCAGGAAGAAGGGGGGAAGAAAAGCGAGAAATGCGCCCATCGCCATGATGCCCTCGCAGCCGAGGTTGAAAACGCCCGAGCGCTGGTTGAACATTTCGCCCGTAGAGGCGAGCATCAGGGCGACGGAAAAGGGAATTCCGAGCGTAAGAATATTGACGACAATCTGTAAAGTGCTCATGATTTCACCTCCTTGCGGGAAATCAGGGAGCGCAGCCGGATCGCCAGTTTAAATGCCCTGTCCCGGGCGTACGGATCGTTCAGGTAGGTTTGCGCCGAGACGATCGACAGAATAATGGCGCCTTGCAGGACATTGACCATGTTCGCCGGGACGGACATTGATCGCTGGGTCATATCGGCGCCGATCAGCAAGAGACCGAAGAATACGGCGGAAGGAACGATAAAGAGGGGATGAAGCGCGCCGAACAATGCGACCACGATGCCGGAAAAACCGTAGCCCGAAGAAATCGCCTCGATGGCACGGTGGTGTACTCCGGTCAATTCCACGGCTCCGGCCAAACCGGCCAACCCGCCCGAGATGAGCATGGCGGAAATGAGGGAGCGCTCGACCTTGATGCCCGCATAACGGGCGGCGCGGGGTTCTGCTCCCGAGGCGCGCAGGCGGAATCCGGCCGAGGTACGCCAGAGCAGTACGAACACGATGACCGCCATGACCAGCGCGATGATGATTCCCGCGTGCAGACGGGTTCCCGGTATCAGGCGGTCGAGCCAGGCGTTTTTCGCCAGGCGTACGGTTTGCGGCGTGCCCGATCCGACCGTCAGCTCGTCGGGATCGATCATGGGACCGCGCAGCAGGAAACTGTAAACCTGTGCCGCGATATAATTGAGCATTACGGTAGAGAGTATTTCGTTCACGCCGAGTTTCGCCTTGAGCCACCCGGCGACGCCTCCCCATAACGCGCCGCCGACCGCGCCGGTAAGCAGGACAAGGGGGAGCAACAGCGGTTTCGGCATGTCGGGGAGTGCTATGGCCACGGCGGCGGCCGAGATGATGCCTATCTGCATTTGTCCTTCGGCGCCGATGTTCAGGATTCCCGAACGGAAGGCCACCGCGATGCCGAGGGCGATCAGGATGAGGGGTACCGATCGGACCAGAATCTCGGTGATACCGTAGAGATCCTGCAACGGATCGGTCAGGATGACCTTGTATACGTCAAATACATTCACGCCCAGGGCCATGAGAACAAGCGCTCCAATGGAAACCGCGGCACCCGCGGCGATCATGACGACGGAGACGGTGTATACGGTGCGGAATTTATTTGTCATTTTGCGTCTCCCCCGTCGACAACCCCGGCCATGAGAATGCCCAGTTTTCGTTGGTCGGCTTCATGGACGTCGAGAATTTTCAGGATTTTCCCCTTGTATATGACGGCTATGCGGTCGGACAGGTTCATGATTTCCTCGAGTTCCTCGGAAATGAGGAGAATCGCCGTTCCGGTCTTGCGTAAAGCCAGGAGTTTGTTGTGTATGAATTCGGCGGCTCCCATGTCCAATCCTCTTGTCGGATAGACGGCGACGAGGGTCGACGGATTGCGTGCGAGTTCGCGCGCGAGAATTACTTTCTGGATGTTTCCGCCTGAAAGGGATCCTGCCGCGGTGGCTGGCGAAGGACAGCGGATGTCGAAGCGTTCGATGAGTTCGCGGGCGTTCCGTTCCGTAACGGCGAGGCGGAGGAAAGGACCCGCGGTGAATTTTTTCGTCGCGAAATCCTTCAATACGAGATTTTCCCTGATGGAAAACGAAGGGACGATGCCTTCGTCGTGGCGGTTTTCGGGAATGTAGCCCATGCCCGCGTCTATGATCTGTCTTGGGGTTTTTCCGAGCGTCTCCTGTCCTTTCAACCGGATGGATCCAGATTTCGCCTTGCGGAGACCGGCCAGGACGTCCGCCAGTTCCCGCTGCCCGTTGCCGGACACGCCGGCCAGACCGACGATTTCACCCGAGCGGACTTCGATATCCAGACCGTCGAGAGCCTGGTTTCCGCGGTCGCCGCGTACGCGCAGGTCGTGTATCTCCAGAACCTTCTTGCCGCAACCGTCCTCGCACGAGTTGCGCGGAAGGATCACCTCGTGTCCGGTCATGAGGGCGGCGATGTCCGCGGAACTGTGATCCGCGGTTTTGCCCTGGAATACGACGGTTCCCCGGCGGAGCACGGCGATGGTATCCGAAAGAGCCTTTACTTCATTCAATTTATGGCTGATGAATATGATGGACAATTCCCCGGACATCCGCTTGAGGAGCGCAATGAGCTCGTCGGTCTCCTGGGGGGTAAGTGCGGAGGTTGGTTCGTCCAGAATGAGGAAGCGGGCTCCGAAGCAAAGCGTTTTTACCAGCTCGACCCGCTGCTGTTCCCCTACCGAAAGCTGGTCGATATAGGCATCCGCGGGTACCGGGAGGCCGTAACGCCCCGAAATTTCCGCGATGCGACGTCGGGCCGTTTGCAGGTCGAGACGCATGAAACGGTGCAAGTCCCGCGAGCCGAGGGCGACGTTTTCGGCGACGGTCAAATTCGGCACGAGCATGAAGTGCTGGTGCACCATGCCGATGCCGTGGGCATGGGCCTCTGCCGGCGTACGGAAGCGCGTTTCCCTGCCGTTTACGAGAATACGTCCCTCGTCGCATTGGTAGAGACCCATGAGAATGTTCATGAGCGTGGTCTTGCCGGCTCCGTTTTCGCCCACAAGTGCCAACACCTGGCCGGCTTGCACTTTCAGGGAAATATTGTCGCAGGCGAGCACGCCCGGAAAACGTTTGGTGATATTTTCCAGGCGCAGCTCGGTGATGCGCGTTTCTTCAATCTGCATCGACACCCCTGTTGATCAGTATTTGACGTCGCGCCAGGCGAGCGTGAGTTTCCCCGCGGTGAAATCGTCAAGGGCTTTCTGGGCCGCGGCGCGGGCCTGTGCAGTGAGGGCCTTGCCGACGGCATCGTTGAATTTGAATTCGAAACCGTCGTTCTTGAAGTTCATGGGAATGCTTTCCCCTCCGGCAACTCCCGCCGCCCGTTTGGCGATCAGGGCTTCGACGACTGCCTGGTACCGGTAGCCTGCAGCCGAAAGAACCTTGTAGCTTTCGGGCGTGGCCAGCTGGGCGGTATCCTGTCCGAGCCACCAGATCGGCTTGTCCTTGAATTCGGCGACCGCGCGGAGTCCGCCGAGGGACTGCTGGGCCGAACCGGTAAGGACGTCGGCACCTGCCTGGATATGGGTATGGGCCAGTTCCGCGGCCTTGACGTAATCGTTGAAGCTGCCGGTGAATGCGACCTTGACCGTCGCCTTGGGATTGGACGCGCGGACGCCGAGGATGACGCCGCGGTTGTAGCTTGCCGCGTCGCCGCCGTCGACGGGGCCGACGATGCCGATGATGCCGCTCTTCGTGACCAGTCCGGCGATGACGCCGTTGAGGTATCCGGTCTCCTCGCTCTGCGGCATGTAGGTGAATACGTTTTTGGGACCGATTTCCGCGCTGGTTCCGAAGGCGAAACTGGTCTTGGGAAAATCTTCGGCGAGCTCGAGCACCGTGTTCTTGAATTGTGCGCCGTGGCAGATGATGATGTCATAACCCCGGGAAGCGTATTGACGGGCCGCGGAACCCGCGTCCACCGGTTTCATTTTTTCGCTGTAATTGTATTCAACGAGATCTTTTCCGTATTTGACCTGCACCGCCATGATGGCATCGTGCATGGATTGTCCCCAGCCCTTGTCGTCCACGGTGGATTCGACGATCAGGGCGATTTTTACCTTGGATACCGGAGCGGCAAACAGGGCTCCCGACAATACAATGAATGCAGCAAGGATCGCGAATGCTCTTTTCATGACAGCCTCCAAATTCATACGTACAGAGTTGTGTTGATTGAAACTGAAGGTAATTGTCGTTTATTCGAAACCGGTACAGGTGCGGCGGGCAGGAATGACGGCCGTCGCTCGAAAACAGGTTTCGTTTTGGCGACATTGCCGGTCAGTTCTGTGTACGGCAACGCCGGATTCGTGATTCTTACCGGTGAATCGTTTTTTGTCAAGCAGGTCGCACTGCCTTTCGACAAATTCCCCCTGTCCGGGATTTGCCCGTACAGGGGAATGAATCAGCCAACAATCCGGCTTTTCGATACAACCGGACGATTGAAAAATGAACTCAATGCATGACGAGACTGAGAATGAAAAATGCCGAGACTATCCAGGTAACGACGGTAATTTGCTTGAATTTGCCGGTAGCCGCCTTGAGAATCACATAAGACAGGATGCCGAAAACGAGACCCTTCGCGATGCTGTAGCTGAGCGGCATCATCAGGATGGTGAGGAATGCGGGAATGGCTTCCGTCGCGTCGCCGAGATCGATGTCCTTTACCGGGGAGAGCATGAAGAATCCGACCAGAATGAGGGCCGGGGCGGTCGCAGCCGACGGGATGATCAGGAAGATCGGCGACAGGAACAGCGCGAGGAAGAACAGGATGCCCGTGGTGAGCGCGGTAAGTCCCGTCCGTCCGCCTTCCGCGACGCCTGCGGTGCTTTCTACGTACGAAGTGACGGTCGATGTTCCGAGGCATGCGCCAGCCACCGTGCCGACGGCATCGGCGATCAGGGCCTGCTTGACGCGGGGGATGGTCCCGTCGGCGTTGATCAGTTTACCCTGTGTCGTTACGCCGAGGAGCGTTCCGACGGTGTCGAAAATGTCGACGAAAAGGAAGGTGAACATGACTACGAAAAAGTCCAGGCTGAAAATTTTGGAGAAGTCGAACTGGAAGAGAAGCGGAGCGGCGGGGAGGCTGAACGGCTTGAATCCCTCGTGAATTGTCGTTACGCCGAAGGGGATGCCGATGACGGTCGTCGCGAGGATACCGATGAGCAGTGCGCCCTTAACCTTGCGTGCGAGGAGGATCATGATGATGACAAGGCCGATGATGGCGACGAGGGGGGCTCCTTTGGTCAGGTTGCCGAGCATCGGGAATACGTCGAATACGACGGCTTTTCCGTCAATTATGCCCGCAGGGGTGTCGAATGCGATGACGCCTGAGTTCTTGAGACCGATAAAGGCGATAAAAAGACCGATACCGACGGAAACTGCCTTCTTGATGTTATCGGGAATGGAATTGATGATTGCTTCCCGAATATTGAAGAAAGACATGACGAGGAACAGGATGCCCTCGACAAGTATCGCGGTGAGGGCGAGCTGCCATGAATAACCCATTCCCAGGACGACCGTATACGCGAAAAACGCATTCAGTCCCATGCCCGGGGCCAGGGCGACCGGCAGATTGGCGATCAAGGCCATCACGATGGTGGCGATGCCTGCCGACACCGCTGTTGCGGTAAACACCCCGCCTGCAGGCATACCGGTCGCGCTGAGGATACCGGGGTTGACCGCGAGAATGTAGGCCATGGTCATAAAGGTAGTAATACCCGCCATAACCTCCGTCTTGATGTTCGTCCTGTGCGCCTGGAGTTGAAATAGTTTCTCCATTTTATTAGCCTCCTGAAAAAAGAATGACAGTATGACCTGTAAATCCTAGACCGGTTTACGGGAAACCGCAAGCAATATATTTGTTTTAATCGCATGGATTATACTTTGACAAATAAACAAACCGTATTAGAATGATAGGGACGTACCGGGTTCCGGCAGGAGGTTTCCCACGTTAACGTATGAATATATCGCGGCCGCCCGCGGGACGGTGCCTTCAGACCTCAATTTGCTCAATTGCCGCGTTATTGATTTTTTCCGCGGGCAAATAATGGAAAATACGACCGTATCCATCTATAAAGGATATATCGTCGGTGTCGGGGAAGCGCTTCCCGCGAAAGCCGAACTCGACATGCAGGGCCGGTATCTCTGCCCGGGTCTCGTCGACGCGCACGTACATATAGAATCAAGCCTGCTCAGTCCCCTGGAATTCGCCCGTACGGTAACCCCGCTCGGTACGACCGCCGTGATAGCCGATCCCCACGAAATCGCCAACGTGCTCGGATACGACGGCATCAACTGGATGCTCCGCTCGTCGGAGGGTCTGCCTCTCGATGTATACATCATGGCGCCGTCCTGCGTTCCCGCCACCGATTTCGATACCTCGGGCGCGGCGCTCTACGCATCGGATTTCGCCCCGTTCATCCGGGAAGACCGGGTGCTCGGCCTCGGCGAGGTCATGAACTATCCGGGGGTCCTTTCGGGCGATCCCCGCGTTCTCGACAAGATCTCGCTTTTTTGGACGGCAGCCAAGGCCATCGACGGCCATGCGCCCGGCCTGTCGGGAAGGGACCTTTCCGCCTATGCGCTGTCGGGTATCCGCAGCGACCACGAGGCGACGACGCCGGAGGAAGCGCTCGAGAAAATAGGCAAGGGAATGTGGATAATGGCTCGTCTCGGATCGAGCGCCCGCGATCTCGAAAATCTCATACCGGCCATGAATGCCGACACGGTGCACCGGATGATGCTCTGTACCGACGACCGTCATCCGAACGACATAGCGTCGGAGGGACATATCGACGCGGCAGTGCGGGCATTGCTCGCCGGCGGCATTCCGCTTGTGTCGGCCCTTCGCATGGCGACATTCAATCCCGCCCAGTTCTACGGTTTGCGCCGTTCGGGCTCTATTGCTCCCGGATACCGCGCCGACCTGCTCGCATTCGGAAGCATCGAGGATTTCCGCGCGGACTATGTCTTCAAGTCGGGTATCCTCATTTCCCGGGACGGAGCCGCCGAACGGAGCTGGGACGGCTTCAACCGCGAGGACCGGCGTTCCCCGGTGCTGCGCGATTCGGTAAACGTCAAGTATCTCGAGGAATCGGATTTCAGGATTCCCGACGAGGGCGGGGAAGTCAGGGTGATCGAGGCCCGGCCCGGTTCCATCATAACGGGCAAGAGCTTGATGCGCCCCCGGGTCGTCGACGGTTTTTGCGAGGCGGACACTGAGCGCGACCTCGTCAAGATTTTCGTCATCGAGCGGCACACGGGATCCGGTTCAATAGGAAAGGGTTTCATCCGCGGTCTGGGGTTGAAGCACGGGGCTATCGGATCCACGGTTAGCCACGATTCCCATAATCTGATCGTCGCGGGCGTCGACGACCGGTCGATCTTCAAGGCGGTCAAACGGCTCAACGCGATGAAGGGCGGTTACGTGGCGACGGACGGGGAGGAGATCATCGCCGAACTATCACTTCCCATAGCGGGGTTGATGAGCGACAAACCGCTTGCGGACGTGCTCTCGTCCCTGGCCGTGTTCGAGTCCTATTTCGAGCGCGAGGGGATCCCGGGTGCCTCTCCTTTGATGACGCTTTCGTTCCTCGCTTTGCCGGTGATTCCCTCCCTGAAGATAACCAACAAGGGCCTTGTCGATGTGGACGAATTCAAGGCTGTTTCTCTTTTCGTCGATTCCGGGAATTCCTGAAAACCTTCACTGTTTTCCGGTGTTTTCTTTTTTGTTTCTGTTTCGATTTTTTACATGCGGGCGGTGCACAAGTATGGAAAAACAGATTCGTTTCAGGTTGAACGAGACGGATTGCACGATAGCGGGCGAAGGGAACGGTCTTGCGCTCGACTGGATTCGCGGCACGGCAGGTCTCAAGGGGACGAAGGAAGGCTGCAGGGAAGGCGATTGCGGAGCCTGTCTCGTCATGCTAGGCGGGAGCGGGGCCGACGGCAGGATGGAATGGCTTTCCGTGACATCCTGTACCCTCGGTCTCGGGGATCTTGACGGCCGTCATCTCATAACCATCGAGGGTCTCGCGAGTCTCGGCCTGACACCGGTAATGGAAGCCATGCTCGACGAAGGCGCGAGCCAATGCGGGTTTTGTTCGCCGGGCTTCGTGCTCGCGCTCACCAATTTCCTCGTTTCGGGAACCATCGTGGATCCGGTCTCGGCGATGGTCGCGGTCGAGGGAAACCTGTGCCGCTGTACCGGTTACGGCTCCATCCGCCGCGCCGCGGCAATCCTCGCCGCCCGCTTTTCGGACCTGCCAGTCGGTCTCGAAGAGCGGCTAGACGTGCTCGCCGAAAGGAAAGTCCTTCCTCCCTCGCTTGCCTCCCTCATGAAGAAACCGCCATTCCCCGCAACGGACGGATCAAGCGAAGCCGGCGCGCGGCCGGACGTCTCCGGCAAGCCGGGCATAATCGGCGGCGGTACCGATTATTTCGTACGCAACCCCGATCCGTCGGAAGACGTGCGTTTTTCGTATACGGACCGTGAGCCGGAAGCGCGCACCATACGGAACATTAAAAAAGGCGAGGAGAGTTTGCTTGAAATAGGCTGCGCGGTTACCGTAACCGAATTTTTTTCCTCCGGCATCATCAAGGCGAAGGCTCCCGGAATCGACCGCTTCGCATCCGCCGTCGCTAGCCTTCCCATACGCAACAGGGCGACGCTCGCGGGTAATATCGCGAACGCGTCCCCGATCGCCGACATGACCGCAATGCTCATCGCACTCAAAGCCAGGGTGCTTGTCGGCAATGGAGTCGACGGGGGGCGTGAAATCGAACTCGACCGGTTTTTCCTTGGATACAAAAAAACCGACATGAGGGAAACCGAACGCATCGTGTCGATATTGATTCCCGGCGGTGCGGTGCTGTTCAATTTCGAAAAAGTCGCGCGCCGCTCGCATCTCGATATCGCCTGCGTCAACTCGGCTCTTGCGGTCAGGATGCATCCTGACGGAACTATCGCCCGGGCGAGACTGTCCGCCGGGGGAGTTGCCGCCGTCCCACTTTTATTGGAACAGGCAGGTTCCGCGATGGAAGGAAAAACCCCCGACGCGGCTCTCGCCAAATCCGCCGGATTGCTTGCCGCGCAGGCGGGAAATCCACAAAGCGACGTTCGCGGATCTTCGACCTACCGGAAGCGTCTGCTCGAGCGGCTTACCTGGGCGCATTTCATCAGGCTTTGGCCCGATCTCCGCCTTGACGAGGAGCTGTTGCGATGAAGCGAAACCCCGATGCCGTACTCAACGTACTGGGCAAGACAGTGTATCTGGATGATATCGCCGAACCTGCCGGAACGCTGCATTGCGCCCTGGTCGCCTCACCTTCCGCGCGCGGTACCTTCGTAACCCTCGATACCGCGGATGCGCTCGCCATGCATCCTTCGGTGCGGATTTTTACCGCCGCGGACATTCCCGGGGAAAATCAGCTGGGCACCGCGGTGATGGACGAACCCCTTCTCGCCGAGGGCAGCTGGGAGTACCGCGGACAGGTCGTCGCACTCGCAGTCGCATGCACCCGAAGACTCGCGCGCAAAGCCGCTTCGTTGGTAAGAATTACGGGAATCGAAGAACTGAAACCGGTGCTCGATCCCCGCGAGGCGTTCCGGAACGGCGATATAATTCTTTCGTCGCGTACGCAGCGCACGGGAGATACGGAGGCGGCATTCGCCGGCTGCGCGGTGGTGGTTGCCGGCCGGGCGGATTCGGGCGGGCAGGAACACCTCTATCTAGAAACACAGGGATGTCTTGCCTTTCCGGAAGATTCGGGCGGCGTACGGCTGGTTTCGGGCACCCAAAGCCCCTCGGGCGTACAGAAAATCGTATCCCGCATACTCGCTCTTCCCATGCATCTGATCGAAGTCGAGACCCGCAGGCTCGGCGGCGCTTTCGGCGGAAAGGAAGACCAGGCCTCTCCCTGGGCCGCCCTTGCGGCGCTTGCGGCCTTCCACACCGGCAAGCCCGTAAAACTGTACCTGAACCGGCGTGACGATATGTTCATGACCGGCAAACGCCATCCCTATTCGTCCGATTTCAAGATCGGCCTTTCCGCCGACGGGATGATACTCGCCTACGAGGCGGATTTTTACCAAAATTCGGGAGCCGCCACCGATCTCTCCCCGGCCATCCTTCCCCGCACGCTGTTCCATGCGGCCGGGGCCTATCATATTCCGAATGTGCGGGTGACCGGCACGATGTGCCGAACCAACCTGGTTCCCTTTACCGCCTTCCGCGGTTTCGGCGGACCGCAGGGTCTGTTCGTCATCGAAAGCGCCATTTACGAAGGAGCCCTCGCCCTTGGCATGGATCCGTCCGAAGTCCAGAGAAAGAATCTGCTCGCATCGGGAGATATGTTCCATTACGGCATGCCGGTGACCGATTGTCTTGCCCGGGAAACCTTCGACCGCTGCGCCTCAAAGGCGGGATTGCATGACTTGCAGGCCGCACAGGCCGATTTCAACCGGAGGAACCGGTCATTCAAGAAAGGTTCCGCCGTTTACCCCCTGTGTTTCGGCATCAGCTTCACCAAGGAAATGATGAACCAGGGAGGCGCGCTCGTGCACATTTATACCGACGGATCCGTCGGCGTCAGCACGGGAGCCGTGGAGATGGGGCAGGGCGTAGGCCGCAAGATAGTCCTCATCGTCGCGCATTCCCTGGGCGTGCCGGAAGAACGCGTCCGCATCGAACCGACGCGCACGAGTTCGGTCGCCAATACCATGCCGACCGCCGCCAGCACGGGGACCGACATCAACGGCATGGCGGCGCAGGTCGCCTGCGGGGAGTTGCGGGAACGGCTGTTGCTCCTGTCCGCGAATATCCTCGGATTGCCACAGGAAACACTCGTTTTCAAGAACGGTGTCCTTCTCGTCATAGAGGGAGATACGTTCCGTGAAACCGGAAAGACGTTTGCCGATGTCGTTCGCCTCGCGCATGAAAAGCGCGTCGATTTGTCGGCCCACGGTTTTTACGCTACTCCGGGCCTGTTTTATGACGCCGCCGGGGAGAAGGGATCCCCGTTTTGCTATCACGTCTACGGCTGTGCGGTAGTTACCGCTACGCTTGACGTCGTTCACGGAACCTACGCGTTCGACGAGGCGCATATCGTCCACGATACGGGAATATCCCTCGACCGGCTGGTCGACATGGGCCAGGTGGAAGGCGCCTTCGCCCAAGGCCTCGGCTGGGCCGCCCTTGAGGACCTGAAATTCGACGACACGGGCAAACTCGTCGCGGACACGCTTTCGACCTACAAGGTTCCCGACAACGCGTTCATGCCCGAACTGCGCGTAGAACTTTTCGAGCGGGCAAATCGCCTGGCCGTATCGAATTCGAAGGGCGTCGGGGAACCGCCGCTCATGTACGGAATCGCCGGCTACTTCGCCGTGCTTTCCGCCCTCAAGGCCGCAAGACCGGGAAAGCGTGCCTTTTACGATTTGCCCATGACTGCCGAAAAGGCGCTCGCTTTTCTTATGGAGGAAGATCCATGCTGATAAAAAACGCCGTCTGCGCCCTCCCTCTGGACGATGTCCCCGTCAAGGCCGATATCCGCATCAACGGGGAGAAAATAACCGAAGTCGCCCTGCATCTGACCGGACTCGACGGCGAGGAAGTTCTTGACGCGCAAAATCTCGAAATCTTTCCCGGAGCCATAGATCCGCATGTTCATTTTGACGAGCCGGGCTTTACCCACCGCGAGGATTTTTTTCACGGCAGCATGGCCGCGGCCAGGGGCGGGGTCACGAGCGTCATCGACATGCCCTGCACCTCGCTAACCGCAGCGTCGTCGATTTCGCCTTGTTCGGCGGCATCTCCGGCCACCGTATCGATGAAGCGCTCGCCGTGGATATGGCGGCCCTCGCCCCGTTCGTCGTCGGTTTCAAATGTTACTTCATATCAGGTATGGACACTTTTCACGCCGTAGACCATTACGGTTTCGCCCGTGCCCTCGAGAAAGCGGCCTCCATCGGCAGGCCTCTGCTCGTGCACGCCGAAGATCCGGGAATCGTGCTGTCCGCAACGGCGGCCATGAGAAAACGTGCCGTGGATGAGAACCGTGGCGCCTCCTGGGCCGATTACTGCGATTCCCGGCCCGAAAGCGCGGAACTGTCGGCGGTCGCCTCGGCGCTCGCCAGCGCCGGCCGGAATGCGCACGCCCTCCATATCGTGCACGTCGGGACGGCGGAAGCGGCCGAACTCGCATGGGCCGGTTTGACCGGCGGAGAGCGGGGCGCGACCTGCGAAACCTGTCCCCAGTATCTCGCGTTTTCCCGCGACGACTTCGACACCCGCGGCTCCGCGCTCAAGACGGCCCCTCCGGTGAAAAGCGCCGGACAGGCCGCACTGCTTTGGAAACTGCTCGCCGACGGTAAGATATCCTTTGCCGCGAGCGATCATGCCCCGGCGCCGCCACACGAAAAAAATACGGGATCCCCCTGGACAGATTACGGCGGAATTCCGGGGACAGGCACGCTTTTTCCCTATCTGTATTCCGCGGGATATAGGCAAAAAAAACTCGATATGCGATCATTCGTCCGCGTTACGAGCGGTGCCGCGGCTGAACGCTACGGTCTTTCCGGAGCGAAGGGATGCATCAAGCCGGGGATGGACGCGGATCTCGCATTCATCGATCCGCGCATGACGCATACCGTGAGGGGCGGGGAGCTGTTGAGCCGCGGCGCGATCACTCCCTTCGAGGACATGGTGCTTGAGGGGTCTGTTCGCATGACGATGGTGCGTGGACGTTTCGTCTGGCTCGCCTCCGAAGCGGAACGAAGCGGCAATCCCGAAGACGGGATACGCGTAGGGGCAGGGTACGGTAAGAATCTGTTGTGGGGGTGCATGTGAGCAAGATAATGCGGACGATGCCGATGAAGGATCTGATGACGAGGATCGCGGGCGAATGGGAAACCCGCAATTCGATTTTCGATATTCCCGGAGAACTCGTACGGCGGGTTCTGGAGCTCGAGCGTACTTCGCCCGGCTTCAAGATAAACGGGATGGACGTATCCTTTCCGGTAGGACCCGCAGCCGGTCCCCATACCCAGATCGCGCCGAACATCGTGGCCTCCTGGCTTGCCGGGTCGCGGGTGTTCGAACTGAAAACCGTCCAGGAAAACGACCGGCTCGAAATCGCGAAGCCCTGCATCGACGGCATGGACGAAGGACACAACACCGAGTGGTCAACCGAGCTGCTGCTCGAGGAAGCCTGCGCCGAATATCTGCGGGGCTGGATCGCGATACATGTATTGCGCGCGGCCCTCGACGGCGACAAGAGGCCTGTCATGTTCAACATGTCGGTCGGCTATACGCTTGACGGAATCAAGGGCAGGAAAGTCGACGCCTTCATCGAAGGCCTCCGCTTTCCCGCCGCTACCGGAATATGGAAAACCGCGCTTGCCGAAGCGGCCGAAGTCGCCGCTTCTGACCAGTTCGCCCGGGCCTTCGGTCAAGCCGGAGCGGAACGGGCCCGTACGGTCGTGCACGCGATGCCGGACAGGCCTGTGCATTCGGTCACCCTTTCCACGATGCACGGCTGTCCTCCCGCGGAAATAAGCCGGATCGGCGCGTACCTCATCGAAGAAAAGGGTTTCGACACCTATATCAAACTGAATCCGACCCTACTTGGGTACGATGCGGTGCGCGGGATCCTCGATGCCTGCGGATGGCAGCGCATCAAAATCTCGCGTCCGGGCTTCGAACACGATCTGCAGTTCGACGCCGCTCTCGACCTGATTTCCACCCTGCGCGAGAAAGCGATCAAGAAGGGCGTCCGTTTCGGCGTCAAGCTTTCGAATACCCTGGCCAACGAAAATGACGGGACACGTCTCGGCGGAAACGAACGGTACATGTCGGGCCGCGCCCTCTTTCCCATAACCGCGCGCCTCGCTGCGAAAATCGCGGCCGCCCTCGATACGCCGATTCCTTTTTCGTTTTGCGGCGGCATAAGCGCCCACAACACGGCTTCCTGTCTCGCTTCCGGATTGGGTCCGCTCACCCTCGCCACCGATATCCTCAAGCCGGGCGGTTACCTCCGCCTCGAGCCGATCGCGCAGGCCGCGGTCGCCACCCTCTCTGCCGGAATTCCCGCGCAGCCCGATGCCGCCGCCCTTGCCCGCCTCGCCGACCAAGCTCTGCGGGACGAAAAATATCGCGGCGATTATAAAAAAGGCGAGACTTCAGTCCCGCGAAAACTGCCCTTGACCGACTGCTTTACGGCCCCGTGTTTCGAGGCCTGTCCCGCCGGCCAAAAACCGTCCCGGTACATCAAGGCGCTTTCCCGGGGAGACGGCGAAGCCGCCCTCGAAATAATCCTCGCCGACAATCCGCTGCCGCATATCACCGGTCTGCTGTGCGACCATCAATGCATGAGCGCGTGCGCCCGGGTCGATTATGAAGGACCCGTCGAAATACGCTCCCTCAAGCTCGCCTGCGCGCGTTCCTCCTCCATTCCCGTCAAGGCAAAACCCGCCGTCGCGGGAAAAGGCAAGACCGCCGTATTCGGTTCGGGTCCCGCCGGTCTTTCCTGCGCGCATTATCTCTCGAAGGAAGGATACCCGGTGACCGTTTTCGAAAAAGAAGCATGTGCCGGGGGCATACCCGCAGGCGTCATTCCGAAATTCAGGATTCCGCGCGAGGACATCGCCGCCGACATTGACCGCATCGAGTCGATGGGCGCGCGTTTCAGTTTCGGCTGGAGCGGCAAGATTGATTTCGCGAAACTCCGCTCCGGGGGATTCACTTCGTTCGTACTCGCTACCGGAGCCCCGGTTCCCCGCGAGCTTCCCCTGTCGGGCGGGGGCATCCCCGTCGTCGACGCGCTCGCGTTTCTCGAAGCCGCGCAGAGCGGATCGGGTGCGTACGATTTCGCACGGGCGGTGGTGGTGGCCGGCGGCGGAAATACCGCGATGGACGCATCCCGCGTGGCTGCCCGCCTTCCGCTCAAACCCGCCGTGAGCATCCTGTACCGGCGCACGCTTGCCGAAATGCCTGCCGACCGCGAGGAGTTCGAAGCCGCCCTGGCTGACGGCGTCGAGTTCCACGACCTGTCGCTCCCCGAAACGATGCTGCCGCAAAACGGCGCGAACACATCTTCGCTGCAGGTACGCACGATGACCCTCGGCACCCCCGGTCCCGACGGCAGACGGCTGCCCGTTCCATCGGATTCGACTTTTACCGTTCCCTGCGACCTCATCGTCGCGGCCGTCGGCGAGACTCCCGATTACGCGATGCTCGCCGCGACCGGTCTTGCTTCCGGGAAGGATGGCCGTACCCTTGTAGACTCCGAAACGATGGCCGGCAGTCTCGACTCCGTGTACGTAGCCGGCGATGCGCGCCGGGGGCCTTCCACGATCATAGCGTCCATCGCGGACGGAAGAAAAGCCGCGCGGAGCATCCTGACGCGGGCGGGAATCGCGTTTGCTTCGGATGCTCCGGTCGCGGACAAGGCCGACCGGGAAGCTCTTTCCCGGCGCGGCGAGCCGAAGGAAAACGCGGGGAAAGCCGCCGCCCCGTTAACGCCTGAATGGATTGCCCTCGAGGCCGCGCGCTGCATGTCATGCGACTCGGCCTGCCTCCGTTGCGTGGAGGTTTGTCCCAACCGCGCGAATTTCTCCCTTCCGGTCAGCGTCGAAAACGGCTCTCCCTTTTCACAGCCGATCCAGATACTGCATGTGGACGACCTCTGCAACGAATGCGGAAACTGCGGCTTTTTCTGTCCCTACGACGGAGAGCCTTTCGCGGGAAAACCGACGCTTTTCAGCGGGGAAGAAAGTCTTCGCGCGAGCCGGAACGCCGGTTTTGTATTCCTTCCGGGAAGCACCGAACCGTCTCTCTTGCTTCGCGAAACTCCCGGAACCGG
>JFJP01024027.1_pt1 | contig 26439 bp, 24 predicted proteins | sample 431651 | NCBI WGS metagenome assembly JFJP01 (sample SAMN02602958, study PRJNA72255) | Microbial mat metagenome, whole genome shotgun sequencing project. | biome: fresh water; feature: sink hole; material: water; isolation source: purple microbial (photo- and chemosynthetic) mats found in...
TTGAGAAAAATAATATCCTCATCAAAAAACTCCAAATAAAAGCTATACAACGCCCAACCGACGGATACGACCCAACTCGCTGGATGGACTAGGAGAAGGTTGAGGATTCCAAAATAGTAAAACTATTTTGTTTTTACAGTAGCACTTGCTGAAGCCACTGCTTAATTTGTAAATTTTGAATTTCCTAAAAAAATAAACGTATCGATATAAAAATTACGTGTAAAAAATTTTTAAAATATGATAAAAGAGGGATTGTGTAAAAACGGTGGTGGACCCTCAGGGATTCGAACCCTGGGAGGTTTAACCCTCGCCGGTTTTCAAGACCGGTGCAATCGACCAACTCTGCCAAAGATCCACGTTTGTAAAAAAAGAAGTGAGTTATAAAAAATTGGAGGTGCCACCCAGATTTGAACTGGGGATAGCAGCTTTGCAGGCTGCGGCCTTACCACTTGGCGATGGCACCAGTCAATCAATTTTTTACGTAATGGTGCCCGAGACCGGACTTGAACCGGTACAGTATTGCTACCGGGGGATTTTAAGTCCCCTGCGTCTACCGATTTCGCCACCCGGGCATGGGTGTCTTTCAACAATTTAATAATTTTAATGGAGCGGGAAACGAGGTTCGAACTCGCGACCCCAACCTTGGCAAGGTTGTGCTCTACCACTGAGCTATTCCCGCAATTTTCTGACACTTAATTTTTAAGTGGGTGGAATTATAGCCAATTAATTTTCATTTGTAAAGAGCTTTTGGATAAAAATTTCGAAAAAATGATATAATCGCATTTACAATTAAGCAGTATAAGGATTTTTATGAGAAGTGATATTATAAAAAAAGGGTTTGACAAAGCTCCTCACCGTTCATTGCTACGCGCAACAGGCTTAAAAGATGAAGACTTTGATAAGCCTTTTATTGGGATTGCAAATAGTTATATCGACATCATTCCAGGACACTTTTTTCTCCATGAATATGGCGAAATAGTCAAGCTTGCTATTCGTGAAGCGGGCGGCGTTCCTTTTGTTTTTAACACTATTGGTGTGGATGACGGGATTGCTATGGGGCATGACGGGATGCTTTATTCTCTGCCTTCACGTGAAATTATCGCTGATTCGATTGAAACTGTCATGAACGCACACAAACTTGATGCGATGATTTGTATTCCTAACTGCGACAAAATTGTTCCAGGGATGATAATGGGTGCGCTTCGTGTTAACGTGCCAACTGTTTTTGTCTCTGGCGGTCCGATGGCTGCAGGACACAAAAAAGATGGCACACCTATAGACCTTGCCACTGCTTTTGAAGCTGTGGGAAAACATGCTGAAGGGAAAATAAGCGACGAAGAGCTTTATGAAATTGAGTGTGAAGCTTGTCCAAGCGGTGGAAGTTGTTCAGGAATGTTTACGGCAAACTCCATGAATACTTTATGTGAGGCGATGGGTATCGCACTTCCTGGAAATGGAACCATTCTGGCAATGACACCTGCTCGAATAGAGCTTGTCAAAAAAGCTGCAAAAAGAGTTGTAGAGCTCGCTAAAGCGCAAGACCCTAAATACAACATGCGCAATATTTTAAATGAAAATGCGATTCATAATGCTTTTGTTATAGACATGGCGATGGGGGGAAGTTCTAATACTGTTTTACACCTTCTAGCCATTGCCAAAGAATCGGGAGTTGATTTTCCTATTGAGAGAATCAATCAAATAGCGGACAATGTGTCGCATATTGCTAAAATATCTCCATCACTCAGCACGGTTCATATGGATGACATAAACCGTGCAGGCGGTGTAAATGCGGTTATGAAAGAGGTGAGCCGTCGTGGAGGCATGCTTCATACCGATAGCCTCATGATAACGGGTGAGACACTAGGTGAGCGCATTGCGGATGCAAAAATTTTGGATGAGACAATTATCCACACAAATGAGAATGCTTACTCTAAAGTGGGTGGTTTGTCGATTTTATTCGGAAATCTTGCAACGGAGGGTGCGGTTGTAAAAACTGCTGGCATCACGGGAAATATGAGACAGTTTAAAGGCAAAGCGGTTTGCTTTAACTCTCAGCAAGAGGCGTTAGCAGGCATCATGAGCCGTAAAGTAAAAGCAGGGGATGTTGTCGTTATCCGTTATGAGGGTCCAAAAGGGGGTCCTGGAATGCAGGAGATGTTGGCACCTACTTCACTTATTATGGGCATGGGACTCGGTGAGAGTGTTGCACTCATTACTGATGGTCGTTTTTCAGGTGCAACGCGTGGTGCTTCTATCGGTCACGTCTCACCAGAAGCGGCAGAGGGCGGACTTATCGCACTTGTTGAAGACGGCGATGAGATAGAGTTAGATACCGATGCGCATCATTTGCAGCTAAATGTCGACGAAGAGATTCTCGCACAAAGACGAGCTGCTTGGAAACCTCATAAAAATGAAGTGGCTTCTAAATGGTTGAAGCGTTACGCTTTACTGGTATCAAATGCTTCAAACGGAGCAGTTCTCAAAACTGAGCTTTAATAATCTCGAACAACAAGAAATAAACTATAGGAATAAAAAAATTGAATGCAATAGCCATAAAACATAATGATGCAATAGTTGATCTCCAAACAGCAAAAGAGATGGGTTTTGAAGGGGAACAGATTCACCTTGACAACTCTGCTGACTCTTTAGAAGTTCTTCGCCACTCCACGGCACACCTTATGGCTCAAGCCATAAAATCGCTCTATCCTGATGCAGAGTTTTATGTAGGACCAACTGTTAAAGAGGGCTTTTACTATGACTTTAAGACAAAAGAAGAAGTGGGTGAGGCGGATTTGAAAACGATTGAGAAAGAGATGCTCTCTTTTGCAAAGAAAAAATATCCAATCGAAAAATATTCCATAACTATGACACAAGCCAAAGAGAAGTTTAAAGATGACCATTTGAAACTTGCGGTCATGGAACGCATTAAAGATGAGAGAGTCTCCATCTATAAGCAAGGGGAGTTTGAAGACCTTTGCCGTGGGCCACATTTACCTGACATTGGGCTTATTAGAAATTTTAAACTTACAAAAGTTGCAGGTGCTTACCTCGGTGGAGATTCTAAAAATGAGATGCTTACACGAATTTATGGCATCGCTTTTGCAGACAAAGAGGCACTCAAAGCGTACTTAGACCAAATGGCCGAAGCTGAAAAACGTGACCACCGTAAACTTGGTAATGAGATGAAGCTTTTTACTTTCCGTGAAGAGGTTGGTGCTGGTTTTCCTATTTGGCTTCCAGCGGGTGGAAGGCTTCGTGCAAGACTCGAGTCACTTTTATTTAAGGCACACAGAAAACGTGGTTATGAGCCTGTTCGCGGACCTGAAATGCTTCGAAGTGATTTATGGAAAACTTCTGGTCACTACCAAAATTATGGTGAAAATATGTACTTTACAAATATAGACGAGCTTGAATTTGGTGTAAAACCTATGAACTGTGTTGGGCACATCAAGGTCTATGAAGAGGAGTTACACTCGTACCGTGACTTGCCGCTGAAGTATTTTGAGTACGGTGTTGTCCATCGTCATGAGATGACGGGTGCTCTTCATGGACTTTTCCGTGTACGTGAGTTTACACAAGATGATGCACACATTTTTTGTACTTCAGACCAGATTGAAGAGCAGATTATAGAAGTTGTTGATTTTGCCGATAAAATTATGAGCACGTTTGGATTTAACTACAAAATGATGATTTCCACAAAACCTGCAAAAGCGGTTGGAAGTGATGAAGTTTGGGAAATTTCAACACAGGCACTTAAAAATGCTATGGAGAAAAATAGTCTTCCTTACGAGATTGACGAAGGTGGCGGTGCATTTTATGGTCCAAAAATCGACATCAAAATTACAGATGCTATCGGTCGTGAGTGGCAATGTGGGACAATCCAGTTAGATTTCAATTTACCTGAGCGATTTGAGCTTGAGTACAACGGCGAGAATAACGATAAAATTCAGCCAGTCATGATTCATAGAGCTATACTTGGTTCATTTGAGAGATTTATAGGAATTTTGACTGAGCATTATGCTGGAGAATTCCCAATGTTTATAGCGCCTACACAGGTTGCAATTGTTCCTGTTGCCGAGAGTCATAAAGATTACGCTAAGGAATTATCAGATAAACTTATTGACATTAACGCTGATAGCGAGATTTATGCGAAGAATGACTCTTTAAATAAAAGAATTAGAACCGCAGAAAAAACGAGAGTTCCTATGATTGTAGTTATTGGTGATGAAGAGATTCAAAACAAAACAGTAGCTATTAGAGATAGAAGATCAAGAGAGCAGTACAATCTAAGTGAAGCAGATTTTCTCTCACTTATAAAAACTAAAATAAATGAGGTAAATTTTTGAACAAAAAAGATCGCGTAGTCATGAATGACGACATTCGTGCAATAGAGTTAAGATGTAATGTGGATGGAGGAGAATCTTTAGGGATTATTTCTACAGATGAGGCTATGAGAAAAGCTAATGAAATGGGCTTAGACTTAGTTTTAATCGCTCCAGATGCAAAGCCGCCTGTTGCAAAAATCATGGATTACAGCAAGTTTAAATATCAAGAAGAGAAAAAACTTAAAGAACAAAGAAAAAACCAGACAAAAATAGATATCAAAGAGATAAAACTCTCTGTGAAAATCGCTGAAAATGATGTCTCTTATAAAGTCAAACATGCGAGAGAATTTTTATCTGAGGGCAAGCATGTAAAATTTCGTGTATTTTTAAGAGGTCGCGAGATGGCACATCCAGAAGCTGCAAAAGAGGTACTTTTAAAGATTTGGCCTATGGTTGAAGATTTGGGAACGATGGATAAAACTCCTCGCTTTGAGGGTCGCTACTACAATATGTATATAATTCCAAATAAATAATTTATTTCATATTTTTATATTTGAAGATGATTTTTTAGTATTTCATCTTCGTTTTTTCCCTAGTTAATTTAAAAAATGTTGTTACTCTAAAGCTTTATTGCTTTGATTGAGCATCTCTTCCATGTGATTGTAAAGAGCTACGCTATTTTTTTCCATTTCTTGAAAATTTGTAATAATCTTATTTTTATTTTCAACTACTAAATCATGCGGATATATAAATGATATATTTTGCTCTACGAGTTTATGTATTGCATGATGGGGTGCATTCATGGCTTGATATGATTTACAATGGCCAAATTTTACTTTCGCAGGTCCATCATACCATTTTCCAAGACTACAGGCTGTAGCAGAAGGGAATTCAATCCGTTTTTCACGGCGAAATACAGATGAATAAGCATTAGATTTATAAATTGTGTGATCAATTTTTGCCAATACAACAAAAACCATATTTTCAAGAGCAAGAGCATAAGAAGAAGCAGTTTTTGCGTCTTTACGAAATGCATCAAGTGTATTAGTAAAATTATCTATGGTTTGGCTTGAACTATACGCAATCTTACTCATATCATTAGCACCATCTTGCAAATCAGAGGCATCTTGCTTAAAAGTTTGGATAGATATAGCAATCTGACTTGTTGCTTTTTGAGTACTTTCTGCAAGCTTACGTACCTCATCGGCAACAACAGCAAATCCACGGCCATGTTCCCCAGCTCTTGCTGCTTCGATGGCTGCATTGAGTGCGAGTAAATTCGTTTGATTGGCAATCTCTTTAATAAGGTCAACGATTGAATTTATGTTAGCGGTTTTTTCGTTGAGTGCATCAATTTTTTCTGAAGCATTATGCACGCCAGAGATAAGATTATGAAGTTTGTCGCTGACTTCATTGATAGCGTTTGTACTTGCAGATACAGAGTTTTCGGTAGATTTACTAACTTTTACTATTTTTTCGATGTTTTCAAGTGAGTTAGAAAGGTCTTTCTGGAGTAAATTAAGCTCACCGATAACACCTTGACCGATTGTTGATATCTCCGCATTGATGTCAGTATTTTTAATTTGCGATGTATCATTTTTCATATGAGCAATTGCATTATTCGTAATATTAATATTCTCTAAAAATTTACCAGAAAAATTTTCTTGGCTAATATGCGGGTAAGACTCTTTTGAACTTGCTTGAGTGATTGAAGAAGAAACCTCTTTAAGAAAGTTGTTAAGCTGATTTAAGAGAGCATTGAAATTTTTACGCAACTCTTCAAGCTCTCCCCCTTCTTTGAAGTCTGTGATTTGATTGCTCAAAATTCCATTTTGTGCATCAGCCATAGCTTTACTAAAAAGACGAGTGTTCAATTGAACTTTGCGGATATTTATAAACATATACCAAGCTAATGCAAAATTAGCGATATTAATAATACGCATAATATCAAAACCATAATGGTATATTTCCACTATAAGTGCTATAGAAAAAATAAGAAGCGAAATTATATTTGCATACTGAATCTTGGTCAACGAAGAAATATTACTCATGATGTTTCCTGTCTAAAAAATTAATCTATATTGTATTGCACTAATTCTTCAATGAAGAATAAACAGTATAAAATTTCTCTTAATACCTACTTTAAAGAAATTTTATTTAGAAATTTTAGCTCTTAACTCTTGCTCTTTAATTGCATCAGAAGCATATTTTATAACAGTTAAATTTTCTGTTTCATTTATATACCATTCTGCAATATGCTCACTTTCCAAAGCATTGAGCTTGTCTGTATCAACCTGTGAGTTTGGAATATAAAGATGAGAAAACTTTACCGGATTTTCTAGTTTAAGTGTCCAAAGCAGCCAGAGTGTTGTCAAAAGTGCTACGGCAACCCCAATATCTGCACGATTATTTGCACTCTCACTTATATCTAAAAAAAGACCCGTTAAAGTTCCCCCTAAAAATGTTGCAAAATAAGCAGCTGAATTGGCAATGCCAAGAGCCGCCCCTTTTTGATGTACTTTTGCAAATTTACTAATCATGGACTGAACAAGAGGCTCCATCATATTAAATGCTATAAAAAAGAGAACAACACCCACAACAAAAATATTAGCGATATTTGTGAGTCCCATGATAAGAAAAGATGCTATGAAAAAAACTATAGAGATAAGAAAAATTAGTTTAGGTTTATTCTTCTTTTCTCCAAAAACTACGGCAGGTCCCATGGCTAAAAGACCAAGAATCATGGCAGGTAAATAGGCTTTATATAAATCTGATTTTTCCCAGCCAAAAGCGTCGCTTGTGAGAATGATAGGGATAAGAACAAAGGCAACAGTCATTAAACCTTTTTGCATCGCATTGATGATTATCATGTTTGAAAGGTTTGGGTCTTTAAGAATGTCTGATGTTTTTGAGGAGGCATGATAAATGTGTTTAATTCTAGGCGGCGTAGGAACTTTCGTAAAAAGGACGAGCATGGCTAAAATAGAAAGAACCGCTGTGATGATAAAGAGGGTGTCAACGCCATAAGAAGCACCTATAACAGGACCAACACCCATAGCGACTGCAAAACTTATGGCGATGGAGCCGCCCATAAGAGCCATAGCTTTGCCACGAACCTCTTCTTCAACTAAGTCAGAAATCATCGCCGTTATAACCGAGCCGATTGCCCCTGCACCTTGAAGGAAACGCCCCACCATGAGCGTATAAATGTCGGTAGAGTAGGCACAAATAATAGAGCCTATTAAGAAGATGATTAAGCCCACTAAAATCGTAGGCTTTCTCCCTATTTTATCGCTCATGCTTCCAAAAGGAACTTGAAAAACAGCTTGTGTCAGGGCGTATCCGCCAACAACAACACCAACTAAAAGAGGTGTCGCACCTTCTAATTCTAAAGCATAAACAGAAATAACAGGAAGAACTAAAAAGAGACCTAAAAACCTAAGCGAAAGAATCGCAGAGAGAGGAAAAACTTTTTTAAACATGGGAAGCCTTGATGGTTTTATTATATAATGGCGCCATTATAGTAAAAAAATATTTATTCAAACTTTGTAGAATTTAGAGTTTGTCATTTAAAGATATGTATAAGGAAAAATAATTTGAAAATAATTTTAGCAACCTCAAATAAAGGCAAAGTAAGGGAAATAAAAGCACTTTGTCAAGATTACGAAGTCTTCGCATATAGCGAGCTCATAGAAGAGTTTGAAATCATTGAAGATGGGAAAACCTTCAAAGAAAATGCTCTTATCAAAGCAAGAGCCGTATTTGAAGCACTCAAAAAAAAGATGCCCAATGAGCTTGAAAATATAGTTGTTTTAGCAGATGATAGTGGTATTAGCGTTGATATTTTAGATGGAAGGCCTGGTATTTACAGTGCCAGACATGCGGGAATAAATGCGAATGATAAAGATAATTTGTATAAATTGATTGCAGATATACAAGAGAAAAATGTTGCAAGTTCTCCTGCGCACTATACTGCTGCTGTGGCTCTTGTGACAAGTAAAAGTGAATTTTGTGTTCATGGCTGGATGTATGGGGTTGCTCTTGCAAAGTGCGAGGGTGATGGCGGTTTTGGGTATGATCCAATGTTTGTCCCAGAGAATTTCCATAAAACTCTAGGAGAGTTGGATGAGAGCCTTAAGCGCGATTTATCTCACAGAGCAAAAGCACTTAAACTTGCAAAAATTATTTTGCAAACCTTGTAAGTTCTTATAAAAACTTAATGCTTAAGTTGTAAAAAGAGTTTTCTAGGGCATTAAGTAAAGTAAGCAATTTTGTGTTGTATCCATGAATTGTTTTCATAATGTCTCCTTTATGTGAAGTAAATAAGCAATATTTATTCCATTTTAGAGAGACCTTTTAAGTAAAAATCACCAAGAGTAAAATCCCAAAAAGTATTCTATATATCCCAAAAAAAACAAAAGTAAATCTCTCTAAAAAAACTAAAAAAAGCTTGATGGTAAAATAAGCTACAACAAAGGAGACAAAAAACCCTACACCCAGCGTCACTAAATGAGCGTCATTAAACTCATGATAATGTTTCAGCAAATCATAAGCGGCAACAGCACTCATCACAGGAAAAGCGAGCAAAAAACTAAACTCTGCGCTTGCTTTTCTACTAAGGCCAACAAGCAAAGCTCCTATGATGGTAGAACCCGCTCTACTTGTCCCTGGAATGAGTGCAAATACTTGAGCAAGTCCGATAAGCAATGATTGCTTGAAGGTTACATCTTCGACATCGTTGATAGGATTGGTTTTTTGGGGTAGAAAAAATTTCTCTACAATTAAAAAAACTATACCGCCGATGATGAACATGATGGCTACAATTTGGATGCTAAAGAGCTCTTTTATCTGATGGGAAAAAATAAATCCAACTATCCCAATAGGCAAAAAAGCTAAAAAAACTTTAGCCCATAAAGAGATTTTATCCATAGAGAATTTATCTCTGTAGTTAAAAAATACGGCTAAAATCGCCGCAAATTGGATGATGACTTCGTAAGCTTTTGTGACGCTATTTTGCTCAAGTGCTAAAAATTCACTTGCTACGATGAGGTGTCCAGTGGAAGAAATAGGGAGAAATTCTGTGAAACCTTCAATGATGCCAAGAAGAACCGAGTCTAAAATTGTCATGCGCACTCCTTTATTTTGGGATGTGATTTTAACATACAAAAGAGAGGCTTTAAGTTTTTTTGATATAATGTTTGGTTTTAAAATCTACACTATTTTTAGGAATTCCTTCATGTTACTTTTTACTCCCGGTCCAACTCCAGTTCCGCAAAATGTTCGAAATGCTATGAGTGATGCAACGTTGCACCACCGCACACCAGAATTTGAAGCTATATTTGAAAAAGCGAGGAAGTATCTTTTTGATCTTTTCAAAAGTGATGAAATCGTCATGCTCAGCTCTAGCGGGACGGGTGCTATGGAATCAGCTGTGATTAACCTATGTCATAACACTTTACTCAATATAAATTCTGGTAAATTTGGGGAGCGTTTTGGGAAAATAGCACTTGCTAATGGGCTAAAAAGTGTTGAGATAAAAAATGAATGGGATACGCCAGCGACAGTTGAAGCAGTTATGCGGGCTATTGAAAATAATCCTGCGATAGATGCTATTGCGATTCAAATCAGTGAATCTGCAGGGGGACTTCGCCATCCAGTGGAAGCTATCGCAAAAGCTATAAAAGAGGTTAACCCAAGTATTATGGTTATAGCTGATGGAATCACTGCTGTGGGTGTCGAGGTGATAGATATTACAAATATAGATTGTCTCATTGCAGGGAGTCAAAAAGCTCTCATGTTGCCTCCTGGACTCTCTATTTTAGGACTTAGCAATAAAGCAATTGAAAAAATTGGTGCTGGAAGAGGGTACTATTTCAACCTTGCTATTGAGATTAAAAATCAAAGAAAAAACACAACAGCTTGGACTGCGGCAACGACTTTGATCATAGGTCTTTTAGAAATATTAGAAACCATAGAAAAAGATGGCGGTTTAGAGAAATTGTATAAACAAACTGCCATGAGAGCAAAAGCTGTTCAAGCTTCACTTGAGGCAATCGGGCTTCATGTGTATCCAAAAACTCCAGCCTTGTCTATGACAACGATTGATGATATCAATGCATCAGAGATAAGAAAAATTTTAGCAAAAGATTTTGAAGTAAATGTTGCAGGCGGGCAAGACCATCTGGCAGGTAAAATTTTTCGTATCAACCAAATGGGTCTTATTCCAATATATGAAATGGCTTGGGTTGTTAACGCAGTAGAACTCTCTCTTGCAAAACTAGGGCGAAGAAAATATGATGGAGAGGCAAATAAAGTGTTTAATGAAGTTTATTTTCAGGCAGACATATAGATGATACTTGAGCATGAGATTCCACAGGGGACGAGACTTTATTTTGGCAATACGGCTAAGATTAAAAGAAATATAGAGAGTGTCGCAAGTGATGTGTTATATGAAAACGGGTTTGAGGAGATTGTAACACCTGTTTTTTCCTATCACCAGCATTTAAGTATCGCTGACCAAAGAGAACTTGTAAAAGTCAATGATACAAAAAATAACTCTTTGACGCTTCGCGCTGATTCAACTATTGATGTTGTGAGAATCATAGAAAAAAGACTCGGTGAAAATACGGAACATAAAAAATGGTTTTATATCCAACCTGTTTTTCGCTACCCAACTGAAGAGCATTATCAAGTGGGCGTGGAGTTTATGGGTGAAAAAAAGCTCTCATGTGTGTTAAATATTGCAGTGACAATACTTGAAAAATTAGAGCTTTATCCTTTGGTGCAAATATCAAATATGCGTATACCACACATTTTAAGTGAGATGTTTGAGGAGTTGACTTTAGATGATTTTCGTCATCTTAATATCGAAAAATTTTTAAGTCTTAATGTTTTATGGCTTACAAAACTCGTCTATCTTCAACACGTTGAGCAGCTTCATGAGCTCCTGGAAATCGCACCTCCAGAGATACAAAAAGAGCTTATAAAAATGAAAAATATTTCAGACGAAATGCAGTGTGGAAAGATTGTTTTAGCCCCTTTGTATTATGCAAAAATGCTTTACTATAAAGAGTTGTTTTTTAGAATAATAGATAAAAATGAAGTGTATGCAAAAGGTGGAAGATATACAAATAATGGGAACTCTTCAGTCGGATTTGCAATTTATACAGATACGGTATGTGAAACATTAACAAAATAAATAATGGAAAATAAGATACGGCTAAAGCCGTACATCCAAATATCCAATTAAAGAGGAATATATGAAAGCAGATTTAATCGTTGGTATTCAATGGGGAGATGAAGGAAAAGGTAAAATCGTAGACAGACTTGCACAAGAGTATGACATGGTTTGTAGAAGTCAAGGTGGGCATAATGCTGGGCATACTATTTGGGTGGATGGTGTTAGATTTGCTCTGCACCTTATCCCCTCAGGTGTTCTTAATCCACTTGCCATCAATATCCTTGGTAATGGTGTTGTTTTGTCTCCTGAGGCTATTATCAAAGAGATGTTACAGTTTGAAGGCTTAGAAGGTCGTCTTTTTATCTCCGATAAAGCACACCTCAATCTCCCTTACCATGCCCTTATAGACCAAGCTAAAGAGAGACTCAAAGGTACTAAGGCTATTGGTACAACAGGCAAAGGAATCGGACCTGCGTATGCTGATAAAATCAATCGTGTAGGATTTAGAACAGGGGAGCTTTTGAACCCTAAGAAACTTTGTGCTTCAATCATTGAGTATTTTGAACAAAATAGAGAAATTTTTGACATTTACGAAATTGAGACCCCTTCTGAAGATGAATTGCTGACACAGTTGGAGAGTTACAAAGATAAACTTGCCCCTTTTATTACAGATACGACTCAGATGGTTTGGAAAGCTTTAGATGCAAATAAAAAAATACTCTTAGAAGGCGCACAGGGGACAATGCTTGATATTGATCATGGAACGTATCCATATGTCACTTCTTCTGCAACCGTGAGTGCAGGGGCTTGTACAGGTTTGGGCCTCAATCCTAAAGATATTGGGAAGGTAACAGGCATCATAAAAGCATACTGTACTCGTGTTGGAAATGGTCCGTTTCCAACAGAAGATTTTGGTGAAAATGGTGTCAGACTTAGAAAACAAGGACACGAATTTGGAACTACAACAGGTCGACCAAGACGCTGTGGATGGTTTGATGCTATTGCTACGAGATATGCAAGCCGCCTCAATGGATGTGACGAACTTGCCCTTATGAAGCTTGATGTTTTAGATGGTTTTGATGAGGTGAAGGTTTGTGTCGCATACGAATTTCATGGAGAAGAGATTGACTATCTTCCATCAAATCTTGAAGATGTCATCCCTATTTATAAAACTTTCAAAGGGTGGGATAACTCTGCAGGGATAAGAAGATTTGAAGACCTTCCCGTAACTGCGCAAGAGTATGTGAGAGTTATCGAAGAGATATCTCAAACAAAAGTAGGTATCATCTCTACTTCTCCCGAAAGAGATGATACAATTATTCTGTAAGTTTTTTTCGCATAAAAGGCTAACATGATGGATGTAAAGGGAAGTGTATGAAGAGCCGTTTTAGTTCATTGGTTATTTTGAAAAAAAATATCACAGATAAAAGCGAACGTGTTGTTCAAAAAGCCAATGCTGAGGTCAACAATGCTTCGGTTGCCCTTGAATCTTCCTATATTTCGCTTCAAAATATGCATTCTCCTCAAAGTGGAAAAATGAATGATTTTAGAGCGCAAAGAACGCTTTTAGACTCTCAAAGAGCACTGATAAAACACAACCAAGAGTGGGTTGCCTATACTAAGAAGCAAGCTTATTTAGCAAAAGAGCAACTAAAATCAGATATGATTGAATATGAAAAATTTAAATATTTAGAACTAGAAGAGATAAAAATAATGATTAAAAACATCAAACTCAAAGAAGCCAAAGAGCTTGATGAGGTGGCTCTCATAACCCATGCACGGAATTCTAAGATACGTAAAGAGATGCCATGATAAGGTTATTTGTTTTATATATGATCTTGTTTTTACCTCTTGGCGCACTTGAGACCAGTGACAAACTTTTTGAGTGTACAGAAATATTTCAAGAGAGAAAAAACGAACTTTTAGTCGAACTTGAGAGAATAGATGAGCAAAAACAGGCTTTGAGTGCTTTAAAAACAGCAACAGAGGAGTTATTGCGAAAAAAAGAGACAAAGTTGGCTCAAGAAGAGGAAGTGGTAGATAGAAAATTGGGAGAAATTTCAAAAAAAGAAAAAGCAACCAAAGAGATGTTGGCTAAAAACGAAGCGATACTTAAAGAAGTTAAAGAGATTAAAATGAGCAAAGTTTCTCAAACTTTTGCAAAAATGAAACCTGCGGCGGCGGCAAAAGTACTCTCGGATATGGAAGTTGAAGAAGCGGTTGATATTTTAGGGACTTTAAAACCAAAAACGGTAGGACAAATATTGAGTAAAATGGACGCAAAAAAAGCATCACAAATCACCGCTATATTGAGCAAATAATCAAACTTTTACCTTATTTAGAGTAAAATCTCTCAATTTATTTAATAAACAAGGTTCTTCAATGAAAATATCACTCAAATCAATCCCCCACATAGCCAATAAAATTTCTATCGATTTAAACAAGAGTGGTGTAGTCACAATGACGAAAGGACTTGAAGCCGTTGCGCATGAAGCAGAAAAAATATTGATGCACAATGTACGCCAAGAAATAGCTTTAGAGGATAAAGCTGCTGGCATTTGTGATGATAATGTAGAAGAGATAGATTTTATGCTTGTAGATGAGCGACAGTTATTTTTTATGATTAAAAAGAAGCTTGCTCCAGAATTTGGAATAATCCTCAATTATGAAGAGCGATATTCAGATTTGTCTCACAAGATTTTAGATGAACTTTATGAAGAAGACCTCATTCATTTTGAAGTTACGGAAAATAGAATAAAAAACATCATCTATAATGCAATCACCTCTTTTATAGCTGATTCTTCCCAAATAGAAGATGCTGTGATGGAAAAAATACGAACGTATAAGAAAAAATATATTCCTGGAACGGATGAATTTGAAATTTTACATGAGAAAATAACAAGAGAAGAACTTATGAAAAGAGGCATGGAGTAATGAGTAAAGTTTATATATATCTTGAAAATGGGGTCTATTTTGAAGCAAACAGCTTTGGTGCAGAAGGGACGGCTGTTGGTGAAATAGTTTTTAATACCTCATTGAGTGGGTATCAAGAGATTATGTCTGATCCCTCTTATGCAGGTCAATTTGTCACTTTTACAATGCCAGAGATTGGAAATGTCGGAGTCAATGAGCAAGATATGGAGAGCTTAAAAGCCCATGCAAAAGGGATGATTGTAAGAAAATATCAAGATAGATATTCAAATTTTAGAGCACAAGAGTCTCTCAAGAGCTTTTTAGTAAAAAATAATATTTTAGGAATTTGCGACATTGATACGCGATTTTTGACTAAGATGATTAGAGCGCAGGGAGCTATGATGATGGTTGCCTCTACTCAAATTAGTGAAAAAAATGAATTGAAACATATTTTAGAGAGTTCTCCTCGTATTGAAGATATCAATTATATTGAGCAAGTAAGTACAAAAAAAGCATATCACCATACCTCTTCAACGTATTGCAATACTCAGTTTGCATACGAACAAGCACCAAAAGAAGAGGCAAAAGTTGTCGTCATTGATTTTGGTGTAAAAAGAAATATACTCAATGAGCTTGTCAATGCAAATATCGGAGTTGAAGTTGTTCCAAACGACTTTAGTGCAGATGAATTGATTTTAAAATACAACGCCAAAGCAATAGATGGGGTATTTTTGTCCAACGGCCCAGGTGATCCGCTGGTTCTCAAAAAAGAACAAGAGCAAATTAAAAAGCTTATAGAGGCAAAAATCCCTATGTTTGGAATCTGTTTGGGTCATCAATTGTTGTCGATTTCTCATGGATACGATACCTATAAACTCAAATTTGGACATCATGGTGGAAATCATCCTGTGAAAAATATTCAAACAGGCTTAGTAGAGATTACTGCTCAAAATCACAACTATAATGTTCCAGAAAACATCATAGAAATTGCTCAAGTGACTCATGTAAATCTTTTTGACAATACTATTGAAGGTTTAAAATATAACAGTGGAACTATCTTTTCAGTACAGCACCATCCAGAATCTAGTCCAGGACCAAAAGAGAGCCGTTATATCTTTAGTGAATTTCTCTCCCTTATCAAAAGATAAGAAAATGCCTTTAATAGGCATTCCTCTCATGGCATAGACTTCTTAAAAAAAGATTTAAAGACTCAAAAGTAAACAAAAAAACAATATATTGCAAATTTTGTCACAAAAGTGTCACTCCTTAAGATAATTTAAACTATTCTGTGGCTATTATTATAGAGTTAATTAGTTTGATTAATTAATTATTAATTAATTATCCCTAATTGCTTTGAATCTTTCAGGAGGCTATATATGGAGAATCGTCCATTAGAGTACGACTACACAGTTGCAAAGATGTTCATGCTTACGACAATCTTAACAGGAATTGTTGGTATGCTCATCGGTGTAATATTGGCATTTGAGCTTGCTTTTCCAGAGCTTAATACAATCTTAGGTCAAGGGTTAGCAGAATATACTAACTTTAGTCGTCTTCGTCCACTGCATACAGATGCAGTTATTTTTGGTTTTACTTTAAGTGGTGTTTTTGCTACTTGGTATTATGTTGGTCAACGTGTTCTAAAAGTGTCAATGGCTGAATCAGGCTTTTTGATGTTTATAGGTAAACTACACTTTATATTATACGTAGTTGGTGTTGCTGCTGTTATTTTTTCATTGCTTGCAGGTGTTACGACATCAAAAGAGTATGCTGAATTTGAATGGCCAATAGATATAGCTATTGTTGTTGTATGGGTGTTATTTGGTATTAGTATTTTTGGTCTTATCGGTATTCGCCGTGAGAAATCCCTTTATATTTCAGTTTGGTATTACATAGCTACTTTCTTGGGAATAGCCATGCTGTACTTATTTAACAATATGGAAATTCCTACAATCCTTGGAGCAAATGGGATTGGTGAAGCTGGCTTTGGTAACTGGTGGCACTCTGTTTCTATGTACGCTGGTACAAACGATGCATTGGTTCAATGGTGGTATGGTCACAACGCTGTTGCGTTTGGTTTCACGGTGCCTATTGTTGCTATGATTTATTACTTCCTACCAAAAGAGTCTGGTCAAGCTATCTACTCATATAAACTATCATTGCTCTCTTTTTGGGGACTTATGTTTGTTTATTTATGGGCAGGTGGTCACCACTTACTTTTCTCAACTGTTCCAGATTGGATGCAGACGATGGGCTCGATTTTCTCTATAATACTTATCCTTCCGTCATGGGGTTCAGCTATCAATATGCTTTTAACTATGAAGGGTGAATGGCAACAAGTTGCGGCATCTCCATTGATTAAGTTTATGGTTCTTGGTTCAACATTCTATATGTTCTCAACATTAGAAGGTCCTATCCAAGCTATCAAATCTGTTAATGCAATTGCTCACTTTACTGACTGGATTGTTGGTCACGTCCATGATGGTGTTCTTGGTTGGGTTGGCTTTATGATTATGGCTGCACTCTACCATATGTCTCCTCGTGTCTTTAAAAAAGAGATTTACTCTAAATCTTTGATGGCTGCACAATTTTGGATTCAAACATTAGGTGTTGTTTTATATTTCACTTCTATGTGGATTGCAGGTATCACTCAAGGTATGATGTGGCGTGCTCATGATGAATTTGGTAACTTAGCCTATTCATTCATCGATACAGTTACAGTTTTACACCCATACTACACGATTCGTGGAGTTGGTGGTTTATTATATCTAGTTGGTTTTTTAATGTTTGCTTACAACATCTATAAAACTATGACTTCAGGTCGTAGAGTAGAAGAGAGTGAACTTCAATCTGCGTCGCCTATGGGCGCTTAATAGAAAGGATTAATTATGTTTCATTGGTTAGAAAAACATCCGTTCTTTTTTGCGGTGGCTGTATTTTTAGTGATTGCTTTTGCTGGTTTGATTGAAATTCTTCCAAACTTTGCACAGGCATCTCGTCCTGTAATCGGAACTGCTCCATACTCTACTTTAGAGTTGGCGGGTCGTCATGTTTATATTAAAAATAGTTGTAATGCTTGTCACTCTCAACTTGTTCGTCCATTTAAATCAGAAACTGACCGTTATGGTCACTACTCTTTAAGTGGTGAGTATGCTTATGATCGTCCATTTCTTTGGGGTTCTAAAAGAACAGGTCCAGATTTGATGCGTGTAGGCAACTACCGTACTACTGACTGGCATGAAAATCATATGAAGAGCCCAACAAGCGTAGTTCCAGGTTCAATTATGCCTGCTTATGCATGGATGTTTACAAATAAAGCTGATATTGAGACTGCATATGCAGAACAATTGACAGTTGCTCAGTTCTTCTCAGTTCCTTACAACAAACCAGTCCCTATGAAGGATGGTTCTACTATGGAAGTTAAAATGGGAGCAGATCTTGCAGAAGCAAACAAATTAGCTTTAGAACAAGCAAGCCTAATCGCAGCAGATATGAAAGACCAAGATGTCAAAGATGCAGTAGCAAACGGTCAGATTCCTGAAATCGTTGCTTTAATTGCATATATGAACAGTCTTAAATAGTAAAGGTTTGTAGTGGATATTGCTGAATTACAAGCTTATGGCTTTTTTACTCTGACTGCTTTAATGGTTGTTGTCCTTTACGGGTACATCTACCATTTATATACAAAAAAGAAAGATGCAGACGGTCATGACTATGAAGATTATAGTAATATAGCGTTAAAAGATGATATCAGCGATACACCTGTATCGGCTATATCTGAGCATAAAGAGAAATAGGAGAGATATATGAATAAGCTTTATCTTTGGGGAATTATTATTACAGTAGTGATGCTTGCTGCAACCTACTACACTTTAGTGATAACAGCAGGAGATTCTGGTAAGAGTTTATCAGAAATCCTTAGTGGTGATATTGTCAATGCTTTAGCAATCGCGGGTGCAGTAGCTCTTGTATTTATTACAATTTTTGTTGTAATAAAATATGTACGACAAATGCAAACTGATACTGCTGATGGGAAGTTAGCTCATGAAAAATGGGATGGTATTGGTGAATATTTAAATGAATTGCCGATGGGTTGGGCAATTATGTTCTTGTTGACTATAATTTGGGGAATGTGGTATTTTGTACTTGGATATCCAGTAAATGCTTACTCTCAAATAGGTGAATATAACGAAGATGTTGCTGTGCATAACGCAAAGTTTGAAAAAGAGTATGAGTCTATTACTGGTGAGAGATTAGTAGAGATGGGCGAATCTGTTTATTTGGCTGAGTGTAAAGTTTGTCACGGAATCAGTGCGGATGGTATTGATGGAAAGGCAGCAAATCTTAATGCAAGAATTGAAGCAAAAAGTGTCAAATATGCAATCGAGCATGGTGCAAACAACCATCTTTTAGGGATGGAAAATCCAATGCCTGATCGTAATGGACTTATGAACAACAACACGGGAGCACTGATTACAGATGCTGAAATTGATGCTGTTTCAACTTTTGTTGCAAATAAAATGACAGGAGCTGGTGCTGATGTTTTTGCAGGGACTTGTGCTGTTTGTCATGGAGAAGATGGCAAAGGGATGGAGTCTGTTGCTCCAAATATCGTTGCATTTACACCAGAGCTTGTTATAAACATCCTCAATCATGGTAAAAAAGGTGCAATCGGCGCAATGCCTGCATTTGATAGATTGAATGCAAAACAAAAAGAGGCTGTTGGTGCTTACATCACTAGTCTAAGTAAATAAGGAGTCAGGTATGAATGAAAATAGAAGCGTATTTGCTCTGGATGGTGTCACTGGAATGTTAATTGCGACGGTTTTATTGCTCAGTATCTTAGCTGGTTTAACAGTTTGGGGTTTGAGTGTACAACAAAGCAGTGCTAGCAATTATTACGATATTAAAGATGAGTCGTCTATAAAAATGTTTAGTCAAGAAAATACTAAACATTTGGTTGATGTTAATAAAGGAGAGTAAAAATGGAAAAAATCATTTCAATAGGCCTAGTAATAATGGCTGTTTACACACTTTATGCGGTTTTAACACCAAATCATCTTTTCGTCGGTTAGGGAATTTCATTGAAATTTTCACGAGGGCTTAGGGCCCTCATCCTCCTAATATTTTTTTATACAGTAGCATCAGCAGAGTATTTATATAAAGATGAAGTTATCTTCAATCCCGATTTTAGTACAGAGGTTGAAAAATTGGGCAATGAGCTTTATGAAAAGACGGGAGTTTCTCTACGGCTTGTCATGATAAAAAAATTGCCAATGAACCAGAGTATAGTCGCATATGAAAAAGAGTTAATAAAAGATTTTAGCGAGCCTACAATTTTGTTAACCTTTTCAGAACTTGACTCACAGGTTGATATATTGGCATCATCACCATCTTTATATGAGTATTTTGATAGAAAGCAAGTTTTAAGTCCAGTCACTTCGCCCGTTCAAGCTTTTGTGATGGCACTTTTTTATAGCGATAGTTTTGCTTCTTTTAAAGAAACAGCAGGAAATTATGGCGGGACGATTATCCCTCTTTTAGCGGGAAAGGCTAAACCAGAAGAATTGCTTGGAAAATATTCGGGTTCTATGTTTAACGGCTATGCAGATATTGCAGAACAGATTGCAGCGAGCAAAGAGGTAGTTTTAGAAAATGCCGTGGGCAATGCAAACCGCATAACTATTTTGATAATAAAAACTCTGTTTTATAGTATTATTATTGCGGGAATATACATGTATTTGAGAAGAAAATTATTTTATAGAAGGCAAAGACTTGAACAAAAATAGTGGAAGAATTTGGCCATATGCCATTTCAGCATCGATATTATTAGTTTTTGGATTTTGTGTAGCGACAATCGTCGTAACAACCCAAGCACCTGTAGAAAAAAGTGATACGTACATGATGGGCTACCATGAAGCTGATGATAAGGCAAATGAGCTTATAAATGCTCAGATAGCATTTGATAAAAAATACAAAATACAATATATGACCGATGAGTTGAATGTACAAAAAAGTGTTTTAAAATATAAAATTACAGACTTAAACTTAAATCCCGTAAATGAGGCACAGCTAAAAGTCGTGGTTACTAGACCCGATAATCATAAAAATGATCAAGAGCTTGTTAGTCCAACTGTAGTTAATGGAGTATACTCTTTTGCACCCATGACACTTCCTATTGCTGGTAGATGGGATATTATGGCGAAAGTAAAAGTGGGCGAAAATGAAAGATTTTATAATGTTAAAGCTGATACAAGATCTAAAGAGGTTTATGAGTATTAAGTTTCATGCATGAAACCATTATAGTTTTACCCTCGGCTCGTGCCATTAGGCATGAGCAGCTTCACATAAAAAATCAAACACTCTTTTTGCCAAACTATATAACGATGTCAGAGTTTATAAATAAGCTTTGTATTGTTGAAGATTTTAAAATAGCCGATGATGACAGCAGAATTTTACTTCTTTTAGAAGCCTCTGATTTTAACGCATTTTCCAAACTTCAAATAGAGCGTAATTTTTTTACATTTACAAAAAACTCTACCTACATTTTTAAGTTTTTTGAAGAGTTGAGCGCTGAAATGTATGATATAAACAGGCTTGACACCTCAGACATCTATGCCGAATATGAAGAGCATATAAGCATACTTCAAGAGTTATATAAAAGATACGAAACCCTTTGTAGGGAGAGAAAAATTTTAGACAGAATTTTTCTGCCAAAACTTTACACTTTTAATGAAATATACGTAAAAATAAATAACAATATAGAAGTGCACATTGAGGGGCATCTTACAAATTTTGAGCTAGAACTTTTAGAAAAATGCTGCGAATATGCCAATGTAAATTTGATTTTAAATACCTCTTCGTTTAACACTAAAATGCAGAGTAAATTTTTTGACCTTGGCGTGGAGTTGGAAAAAAACTACACTTATACAATCTCTTTAAACTCAAAAAAAATAATAGATAAAACAGAAATAGTAAAAAATAAAACTATCGTCTGTGAATCATTCAGCGAATCTATTTTACAAGTTGCTTTTATAAAACAGAAGATTTACGAGTTTGTAAAAAAAGATTTAAGGGCCCAAAACATTGCCGTTATTTTGCCTGATGAAAAAATGGCGGAAGTTTTGCGAAGTTTTGATAATGAATCGAATTTTAACTTTGCCATGGGTGAGCCATACGCTAAAACTTCAAGCTATGAAAAACTCCATGCAACCTGCCAAGCTATTGAGCAGGATTCTCGTGAAAATGTTGCAAGACTCTCCCGCGTTCATGACGCGCATTATGCAGAACTCTTTGGCATCTATCATAAAAAAGCCCAAGAGGTTGACATAAGCGCTTTTTTAAATAAATATAAAGAGAGCATTCCCTCAAAGAGAGAGAAAAAAATTTACGAAGAAGAGCTATACAGTTTTAAAAATATTTTGTCTTTCATGCATGACATGAGCATCAAATCAGTTCTGTCAGTTTTTTTGCAAAGACTCGCCGCTCGGACACTTGACGATGTCCGCGGCGGCAAAATTACCGTCATGGGAGTCTTAGAGACGCGAGGAGTTTCGTTTGATGGAATAGTTATCGTAGACTTTAGCGACTCAAATGTTCCAAAGCGAAGTGATAAAGACATGTTTTTAAATACGCAAATACGCAAAATTGCCTCACTTCCAACCATGAGCGACAGAGAAAACCTTCAAAAACATTACTACCAAACGCTTATAAACCGCTCTAAAGAGGTGGCAATTTGTTATGTGAAATCGAGCCAAAGCAGTGCTTCAAGATTTCTAAAACAGCTAAATATAGAAGAAGCCAAGACGCATGCCGAACTTGAATATACAGATATTTTATTTCAAAAGAAACTTCCCAGTGTTAGAGCACAAGAGAAAATAGTCGGCACATATAATTTTAAAGAGCATAAACTCTCCGCTACAAAACTCAAAACGTATCTGAGTTGCAAAAGAAAGTTTTACTACAAATACCTACAAAATATCAATAACCATGAGATTCCAAAAGATATGCCGCAGGAGTGGGAAATAGGAACATCTGTTCACCTTGCACTCAAAGAGTTGTATAGCAAAAAAAGTAGCTACAAAAATGTAGAAGAGTTAAAAAAAGATTTGCACAAAGAACTTGACTCGGCATGTGGAAAGAGCGAACTCGATAAATATTTGATCAGTCTGCAAAAAAGAAGAATGATTGCATTTTGTGAAAATGAAGTTCGTAGATTTAAGGATTCTTGGCATGTAGAGCTCTGCGAAAAAAACCTAGAGTGTGAGTTTGCGGGAGTGACTCTCAGCGGCGTAATCGATCGCATAGACAAAAGAGGCAATGAGATTTTTGTCCTCGACTACAAAACAGGAAACTATCCAATCTATACAGAAAAAGATTTTAGACAAGCAACGGACTTTCAGCTAGAGTTTTACTATTTGCTAGTAAAACAATTTGAGCGAGAAAGTGCTTTGCAAGGGCATGAAGCCGCTACTAAATTTTCATGCGGATATTATGATTTAAAAGAGTCAAAAATCGTACATGAGCAGTTTTTACAAGAGAAGCTTGGAGTTTTAGAGTCCAACATCAAAGACCTGCTCATGCACGAAACACATGAGTTTGACAAGTGTGATGATGCGAAGGATTGTCTGTATTGCGAATATAAGATTATGTGTGGACGAGAGTAGAGATGTTGCAAACACTCTATGAATAGAGTGAATTAAAAGATGAAAAACGCAATATTTTTCTATATATAAAAAAACTATATACAAACTTTATATATAAAACGCTACAATCAACTTATATTTTTCTAACAAAGGATGCTAATGTTTCAAAGTGGAAGCCCAGTAAAGGGAAAAGATTTTATAGATAGAAAAAAACATCTTCCACTCTTTAAATCCTATCTTGATAACAATCAGCATATCATGATAAAAGCCCCAAGAAGATTTGGAAAAACATCGCTCATCAAGCATATGTTTGAGTATGAAAAGGGTTATGATTTTATCTACATAGACATAAGACTGCACCACTCTTTAGACTCGTTGTCCAAACAAATACTAGACAGTGCATACAGTTTTGTAAAGATTGAAAACTTTATCAGACAGACAAAAAACTCCCTTTTAAATCTTCTAAAATCTATCAAAACCATCTCCATTCCAGATATGGCAGAAATCACCATTGATTTGGTAAGTAAAGAGAGTGACCCCATAGAGCTTTTTATCCACTCTTTAAATGTAGCCCATAGCATAGCGACTGCAAAGGGTACAAATATAAAACTCATATTTGATGAGTTTCAAGACATCACAAAACTCTATGATAAAAATATTTTAGAAGTGCTTCGCTCAGTTGCACAGCATCATGAAAATATCACTTATGTTTTTTTAGGAAGCATAGAGTCCATCATGACTGACATTTTTGAGAGCAAAGCATCGCCGTTTTTTCATTTTGCAAGCGTGATAAAACTAGACGGACTTGACGCTGATGAACTTTTTGACTACACCAAAACAGAGTTTGACAAACATGGCATCGCTTATGATGCAGAACTTTTATACAGCACAATAACTTTTTTAGAGGGGCATCCTGAGTACAGCGCAAAAGTATTGCAAACTCTCTACATAAACGCCATGTTAGAAAAAAAGTCCATAGATTATAGCTGCGCGCTTAACGCCATAAGCTTTAGGGTGCTAGAAAACAGAGCCTATCTTGATGAGCTTATATCGAAACTTAAATCTAAAAAACACCACTTTGAAGTGGTCTATGCCATGGCAAATAACCTAAGCCATGCAATGGACTCAGCCACGCTTTACAACACACGCGTATCACTAGAAAATATGGGACTCATAGCAAAACTGCAAAAAGGCGAATACAAAATAGTAGATATATTTTTAAAAATCCTCCTGCAGCAACATGATGATAGGATGGTGGCACTTGAGGGAAGATTGGATATTGGGCTTGAGTATGAATAATCGGAAATTTTACACTCAATGATTTATTCTAAAATAATCTACGAATACAGCGAAGTAGAAGATGCTAATTTAAAGCAATTTATTATAAACACTCCAAAGCTTCACAAATATTTTAAACTCGACTGGAACATCTTAAAATCACGCCAATATTGCGGTGTACTTAATGTTGAAGAGAAAGATTTTTATCTGCTCCCGAAAATCAGCAACAAAGATGAAAAAACTAATTTAGACACTTTTATTTATATGCTCATGTTCGCGTACGACATCAAACTACAAAACGAAGATATTGCGTCGTGCCAAAACGAAAGTCATACAATTTTAGAAGTTTTTATACAACTCTTTGCAAAAAAATTGTTTCAAGAGTTGCAGTTTGGTATTTTCAAAGAGTACATTACAGAACAAGAAAACCTCACAACGCTTCGTGGCAAATATCTCATCAATGAGAACCTCAAATATAACCACATAAAAAACAAAATCTACTGCGAATATGATGAGTTTAGCATGGACAACACGCTCAATCAGTTTCTCTTATTTGCTGTAAAATCCTTACTTTTATTTGCAAAAGATAAGCGGATTTTGATGCAGTGTGAAATCGCACTTGATGAAGTCGAGGTTAAAAGTTTTGATATCAACACCTTAAACATCCATTTTCACAGGCTCAACAACAGGTTCAAAGAGAGTTTTGAATTTGCAATTTTGCTTTTGCAAAAGTCTATTCCGCTCTTTAGCAAAGATAAAAAAAGTTTCGCATTTTTGTTTGATATGAATGAGCTGTTTGAGAAATTTATAGGCAAAATGATTTTGAGCCTAGACCCAAAAACGAAGCTTCAACACCATGAAGAATTTAATGATTTAAAGTTAAAACCAGACATAATAACATCCAACATGATAATAGACACAAAGTACAAAATATTAAGAAGCAAAGAAGACTTGGAGACGAGCGACAAATACCAAATGTTTGTCTATGGCACTAACTTTGAAGTAAAAAACACGATGCTTTTGTATCCGAAGCATTTGGAGCATTTTGATTATGAACTGCATTTGGGCAAGGATGAGAAGGAGATTGGTTTGAAGATTAAGAGTATTGATTTGGAATGCGAAGGTTGTGGGCATGATGAGTTTGTTGGGGAAATTAAAAATAGAATTGGAGATTTATTATGAGCAGTTGGTTAGTAAGTAGCAAACCATCGTATTTTGATGCTTTAAGTGCTTTTAGAAAATATGAATTTATTGATTGGGGCAACGGAGCTAATAATAAAATAGAAGTTGGAGATATTGTTTATATTTATATTTCAGATACTCTCAAAGAAATCAAGATAAAAACAGAAGTTGTAAAAGTTAATTTAAGAGCTAGTGAATTATTGAATAATGACGCAGAAAAAGAATTTTATGTCGCTGGAGAAGAAAATAGATTAAAGCCTGATTTAGATAATTTCTTCAGATTAAAAAGAATTCAAATATTTGATGATGTAATATCTCAAAAATTATCATTAGAAACTTTACGCACTCATGGACTCACTAATACCCAAAGCAAAACAAGAATCAAAGAAGATTTACTCTCATACATCAATCAAGTCGAAAATGAAAAATTGGAGAATATAAACAAGATGCTTAATATCAAAAACATAATCCTCTACGGCGCTCCCGGAGTTGGGAAAACTCATAACTATAAAAACTTAATATCCATGATAGAAGAGGGAAAAAATCAAAAAGAGGTATTTGATACTATTTCAAAAAATCGGCATGTGGATTTAGAGAATGAAACTTTTGAAACTATCAAAAAAGAGAAAAGAGTGGAGTTTGTAACCTTTCATCAAAGCACCTCGTATGAAGATTTTATAGAGGGTTTTAGACCAAATGAAAGTGGAAATATTAAGCTTGAAGCTGGAATCTTTAAAAGATTATGTGAAAAAGCATCAAAACGAACAGAACAAAACTTCTACATAGTCATAGACGAAATCAACCGTGGCAATATCTCTAAAATCTTTGGCGAACTTATCACACTCATTGAAGAAGATAAAAGAGATATTTATGAAGTGACGCTTCCCTACTCAAAAAAAGAATTCAAAGTCCCTTC
>JFJP01001864.1_pt1 | contig 26436 bp, 27 predicted proteins | sample 431651 | NCBI WGS metagenome assembly JFJP01 (sample SAMN02602958, study PRJNA72255) | Microbial mat metagenome, whole genome shotgun sequencing project. | biome: fresh water; feature: sink hole; material: water; isolation source: purple microbial (photo- and chemosynthetic) mats found in...
CAGTGTTGCGATCGGCCCGCTCATTCGGCATTGCGCATTTGCTGGCCGTCATTCAGCCTGATACGCGGCAGCCCGAGAAAGATGTGGCTGATTTCGCCGCGATACGGCGTTTTGGCGAAATCATGCCATCCGTTTCATTGGCCGGCGTACCCCCAAAGATATTGTGATTACTCCCCAGCAATGATCCGATCTTGAACCCCTGCGCAGTGTTTATCTCCTTTCTGGCCTGGAGTACGACGAATTCCTTTCAGGCTGCTTGCCGCGATGAGCGCCCGGATGCACAAGCTGGTTAATGAGATCGATAGATTAAGGCTGATGAAAGGCGCGGATCGGTTGCAGCAAAATCTACTTAACCATTCCGATCTGGACAAAACCGGTCGTCACAAGGTGGAGCTTGAAGCGCCGAAACAGGTGATCGCCTCGCGCATTGGCGTCAAGCCGGAAACCTTTTCGCGACTGTTGCACAAGCTCACCAATATCGGCTGCGTCGAAATGGATGGCAATACCCTGTAAATCCGCGATCCGGAAGCGAAGCCGCAAACCCGCATCGAACTAATCGGTTCAGCTTTCCAGAATCAATGCAGCAGCGACCCGACGCCCTTCAGCGGCAAGGATGTTATAGGTTCGGCATGCCGCCGGGGTATCCATGACTTCAACACCAATTCGCGCCTTGATCAGTCCGGCATAAAGGGCGGGTGACGGAAAACGCAATTTTCGGCCGCTTCCGAGCAGGATGATTTCCGGTGCGCGCAGGGCCAGAGTGTCGAAATGTTCTGCGGCTAATAGGGCCAGCGTGTTTGCCCAGCCGGTGATGACTTCATCGGGCAAGACAATCAGGCTGGCTTCATGGCGTACTCCATTGACCAGAATGTGATCGCTGCCATAGCCGGAAATCAGATTTGTATTTGCGCTGTGAGAAAGATGCAGCTTCATGGCGGTCGGGTGAAATGTTGCCGGAAATTTTGGTAGAAAACAGATGGCACAAGGCTTGTTCACATCGCAGAGTAACTGCAATTGTAGGCAGCCAACGACTAGGTGCATCAGATTGCCCGTGGATTGGGCACTCGGGTAACATTACACGCTTTTACAAAGCCTGACTTTACAAAGCCCCGCGATGGACGAGTTCCCCAGAATTACACGACTGCCACCTTATGTTTTCAATATCACCGGCGACCTGAAAATGGCCGCCCGGCGGCGGGGCGAAGACATTATCGACTTTGGCATGGGCAATCCAGATCAGCCTACGCCGCCGCATATTGTCGAGAAGATGATTGAAACCGCGCGCCGCGGTGATACCCACCGATATTCAGTTTCGAAGGGCATCCCCCGCCTGCGCAAAGCGATTTGCAACTGGTACAAGACGCGTTACGACGTTGATCTTGACCCGGAAAAGGAAGCCATCGCCACCATCGGTTCGAAGGAGGGCATTGCCCACCTGGCGCTGGCAACACTGGATCGCGGCGATATTGTGCTGGTGCCGAATCCCAGCTACCCGATCCACATCTACGGTCCGGTGATCGCCGGCGCCGACATCCGCCATCTGCCGATGACGCCGGGGGTCAATTTCTTCGAGGAAATGGAAAAGGCGATCAAGGACTTCTGGCCGCGACCGAAGATGTTGATCCTGAACTTCCCAAGCAACCCGACCACGCAATGCGTGGAACTCGAGTTCTTCGAGAAAGTGGTGGCCATGGCGAAGGAGTACGGCATCCTGGTGGTGCATGACATTGCCTATGCCGACATCGTGTTTGATGGCTATAAAGCGCCTTCCATCATGCAGGTGCCCGGCGCCAAAGATGTGGCAGTGGAATTCTTCACGTTGTCGAAGAGTTACAACATGCCTGGCTGGCGGGTCGGTTTCATGGTCGGTAACGCCAGGTTGTGCGCGGCGCTGGCGCGGATCAAGAGTTATCACGATTACGGCACCTTTACACCGATCCAGGTGGCGGCGATTACTGCGCTGGAAGGCCCGCAGGATTGTGTCGAAGACATTCGCCTGATGTATCAGAAACGGCGCGATGCGTTGGTCAAGGGTCTGAACGAAGTCGGCTGGAACGTGCAGGCACCGAAAGCCACGATGTTCCTGTGGACGCCGATTCCGGAACCTTATGCGCACATGAAGTCATTGGAATTCTCTAAAAAAGTACTGGCCGATGCCAAGGTCGCGGTCAGCCCCGGCGTTGGTTTTGGCGACTACGGTGACGACCACGTGCGCTTCGCGCTGATCGAAAACGAAATGCGTACCCGCCAGGCCATTCGCGGCCTGCGTGACATGTTCAAGAAAGATGGATTGCTGAAATGAAACCAATCAATGTAGGCCTGCTCGGTATCGGCACGGTCGGTGGTGGTACCTGGACCGTTCTGACACGAAATCAGGAAGAAATTACCCGCCGCGCCGGGCGTCCGATTCGCATCACTGCAGTGGCGGATCGCAATCTTGAGCATGCCCGTTCGCTGGTTGGCGATCAGGCCAAGCTCACCGACGATGCTTTCGCCCTGGTGAAAGACCCGGACATCGATATCGTCGTCGAACTGATCGGCGGCTATACCACGGCCAAGGAACTGGTGCTGCAAGCCATCGAAAACGGCAAACATGTGGTCACCGCCAACAAGGCGCTGTTGGCTGTGCATGGCAACGAGATATTCGCCGCCGCGCAGAAAAAAGGCGTCATGGTTGCTTTCGAAGCTGCCGTGGCCGGTGGTATTCCGATCATCAAGGCGTTGCGCGAAGGTCTTTCGGCCAATCGCATTCAGTGGATCGCCGGCATCATCAACGGCACGACCAACTTCATCCTGTCCGAAATGCGTGACAAAGGGTTGTCGTTTGATGCGGCCTTGAAGGATGCGCAGAAACTGGGTTACGCCGAAGCGGACCCGACCTTCGACATCGAAGGTATCGATGCAGCGCACAAAGCAACTTTGATGGCGTCGATCGCCTTCGGCATTCCGGTGCAGTTCGACAAGGCGTATGTCGAAGGCATTACCAAGCTGCAAGCGAAGGACATCCGTTATGCCGAACAACTCGGCTACCGGATCAAGTTGCTCGGTATTGCCAAACGCAAAGAGGGGGGGCAAGTGAGCGGCGTCGAACTGCGCGTGCATCCGACGCTGATCCCGGCCAAGCGCCTGATCGCCAATGTGGAAGGTGCGATGAACGCGGTGCTGGTGCAGGGCGATGCGGTGGGGGCGACGTTGTATTACGGCAAAGGTGCTGGCGCCGAGCCGACCGCCTCTTCGGTGATTGCCGATCTGGTCGATGTCACCCGCCTGCATACCGCCGACAAGCACCATCGCGTGCCGCACCTGGCGTTCCAGCCGGATCAACTGACCGACTTGCCGATCCTGCCGATCGAGGAAGTCGAAACCGCCTATTACCTGCGCATGCGCGCCGCCGACAAGCCGGGGGTGCTGGCCGATATCACCCGTATCCTGGCCGACCTGGAAATTTCCATCGACGCGATGTTGCAGAAGGAACCGGATGAAGGTGAGGATCAGACCGATATCGTTTTGCTGACGCATGTTGCCAGGGAAAAAGCGGTCAATGCCGCAATGGCGAAGATCGAAGCGCTGACCACCATTGCCGGCAAAGTGACGCGGATCCGGCTTGAAGAATTGAACGGCTGACATGCGTTACCTGAGCACTCGAGGTCATCCAACGGCACTGAACTTCTCGCAAATCCTGCTCGGCGGCCTGGCGCCGGATGGCGGTTTGTATTTGCCCGAGACGTATCCGAAATTCAGTGCCGACGATCTTTCCGACATGCGTGGCATGGATTATCGGCAGCTGGCTTTTGTCGTGTTGTCGCGCCTCGCCGACGACATACCGGCCGGCGATCTGAAAGCGCTGATCGACAAAACCTACACCATAGATACCTACTGTCATGGTCGCCAGGATTCGGATTACTGCCAGATCACGCCGGTGCGAAAACTGGAAGATGATCTGTACATCCTGGAACTGTCTAATGGCCCGACGCTGGCGTTCAAGGATATGGCGATGCAGTTGCTCGGCAACCTGTTCGAGTACGCTCTCGACAAGGCCGGCCAGGATATCAACATCCTCGGCGCCACTTCCGGTGATACCGGTTCGGCGGCCGAATACGCGATGCGCGGCAAGCACAATGTGCGCGTCTTCATGCTTTCCCCAGAACATGGCATGACTCGGTTTCAGCAGGCGCAGATGTACAGCCTGCAAGACGCGAACATCTTCAACATCGCGGTACGCGGCGTGTTCGACGACTGCCAGGACATCGTCAAGAGCGTGTCCAATGATCTCGAATTCAAGGCGAAATATCGTATTGGCGCCGTCAATTCAATCAATTGGGGGCGGATTGCCGCGCAGGTGATCTATTACTTCAAGGCCTACTTTGCAGTTACCAGCGAGAACACGCAGAAGGTCAGCTTCTCAGTACCTTCCGGCAACTTCGGCAACGTTTGCGCCGGCCATATTGCGCACATGCTGGGCCTGCCGGTGCAGAAGTTGATCGTCGCCACCAATGAGAACGACGTCCTCGACGAGTTTTTCCGGTCCGGTATCTATCGCCCGCGCACGGCGGCACAAACGCTGCATACCTCCAGCCCGTCGATGGATATTTCGAAAGCGTCGAATTTCGAGCGCTTCATCGCCGACTTGACCGGTCGAAACACCGCCAAAGTGGCTGAGTTGTGGCGTGCCGTCGATGCCGGTGGCAGCTTCGATCTGAAGCCGGATGGCTTGTTCGATCAGTTGAAGGATTACGCGTTCGAATCCGGCTCCAGCAGCCATGCCGACCGGATACGCACCATCCGCATGGCCTGGGAAAAATACGGTGTGATGATCGACACCCATACCGCCGATGGCCTCAAGGTTGGTCTCGAACATCGCGAAGCCGGCATCCCGCTGGTCTGTCTGGAAACCGCCTTGCCGGCGAAATTCGAGGACAGTATTCAGGAGGCCTTGGGCATCCAGCCTGAACGTCCCGCCGGACTGGAAAATCTGGAATCGTTGCCGCAACGTGTCGAAATCATGAATGCCGATGTGGCGGCCATTCAGGCTTTCGTCGCGAAGCACGCCAACGACTGAATTTGATGCTTCGCCTGCTTCGGTTTGCGCTGCTCTTCCTGGTTTGCGGGCTGGGCATCGCATCGGTCGTTGCGTCGTCTCCCGGGCATGCTTTCTGGTGGCAAAGCAAACCCACAGCCAGTCTGGAAATCCCGGTTGAGAACCTGCCACCCGAGGCGCGTCAGACGCTGATCCTGATCAAGCGGGGCGGGCCGTTTCCGTATTCCAGAGACGGCATCACGTTCGGCAACCGCGAGGGGCTGTTGCCGCCGCAGCAGCGCAATTACTACCGTGAGTTCACGGTGCCGACGCCGGGACTGAAGCATCGCGGTGCGCGTCGCATTGTTGCTGGCAGGGCAGGCGATTATTGGTACACCGCTGATCACTACCGGTCGTTCAAGCGCATCCGTGAAGCATCGAATGGAGCGCGTTGAAATGGCCAATCCCGAGATGGGCAACCCGAAAATGATCCAACGCGCGGTGTCTGAAGTGCTGGAACAGCCGGAACGGAATGGAATTTATCGGCTTTCGCAATCCGACTTCGGCTTCCAGCCCGTTCTGGATGGCCGCGCACTGCGCAGCAAGAAGTCATTGCTTGCGGGTGTCGCACGGGCATTTGATTTCCCTGATTATTTTGGCGAAAACTGGGATGCGCTGGAAGAATGCCTGAGCGATATGGGTTGGCGCGATGGTGAGATCAGCCTACTGATCGAACATGCCGACTCCATCCCGGATGCTTTGTTTGCTACTTTCCGGCAAGTCTTTGGTCAAATGGCGGAACAGTGGGCCGGCGAAGGCCGGGTATGCAGCTTGTTCCTGACCGGTCTGGAAGATTCCGATATTCCGCTGCTGGCGTAAACGATTGCCAGAAGGTTGGACTGGGCGTTAATGCACTTCGTCGTCGCGATGACGACGCCAGATGATGGTCATCACCAGGCTGATGAACAGGCCGAACAGGGTGATTACCCAATGGATGTGCATACCGTGACCGACCATAAAACTGTAAGCACCAAGCAGGACCAGAATGCCAAGGTTTTCATTGAAATTCTGGATCGCGATGGAGTGACCCGCGCCCATCAGTAAATGTCCCCGGTGTTGCAACAAGGCATTCAGCGGCACGACAAAAAAACCGGATAAGACACCGATGAAGAAGAGCAAAGCGGCTGCGATACGCCAATCCGAGACGAACACCAAGGCGATCACCGTGAAGCCCAGGACGATCCCGGCAGGCAGGACTTTGACCGAACTCTCCAGGCGTACCCATTTGCCGGCCATGCCGGCGCCGACGGCAATGCCGACCGCCGACATGGCGGTCAATTGCGTCGCCTGGGTCAGGTCGAATTTAAGATTGAACGCCGCCCAGGCGAGGACGACCAGGCGCAAAGTCGCGCCGACACCCCAGAATAAAGTGGTGACGGCAAGCGAGACCTGTCCAAGCGGATCCTTCCAGAGCAAATTGAAGGAATGCCAGAAGTCATGCAGCAGAAAAACCGGGTTCCGCTTCGGGGTTTTGTGATCGGCGGGCAAGCGCGGGATGTATAAATTGAACCAGGCCGCGATCAGGTACAAAACCAGAATTACCATAATCGCGAATTTGGGCGCGGTAATCCATTCGGCCAGGTTCCACTCAACCAAGGCGGCACCGACAATTTTGGGACTGATCAGCAAGCCACCGAGAACTGCGCCAAGAATGATCGCCGCCACGGTGGCGCCCTCCATCCAACTGTTCGCTTTGACCAGCAAAGCCGGCGGCAGGTATTCGGTGAGGATGCCGTACTTGGCCGGCGAATAGGCCGCCGCACCAAGACCGACTATCGCGTAGGCATACAGCGGTTGCATGCCGGCCAGCATGGCAATGCAGCCGATCATCTTGATCGCATTGCTGATGAACATGACGCGACCTTTTGGTGTCGAGTCGGCAAAAACGCCAACAAACGGCGCCAGCAAGATGTAGGAAAGGATGAAAAACTGCTGCAGCAGCGGGACATGCCAATCCGGCGCTGAAAGTGACATCAGCAACGCGATTGCCGCAAACAGCAATGCGTTATCCGCCAATGCCGAAAAAAACTGGGCAATCAGAATGATGTAGAAACCACGATTCATCTGGCCAGTTTGCGCTGTGTCATGGATGTTGGAAGCAATGTTTGCCAATACTGGCCGAAGGGCCGCGAGTGCTATCAGGTTGCGAGTCAGGTAAGCGGGAATGACATTGAAACCGGTGGGTATGACATTGAGACCGTTTACCGGCCTCAGCCTGCGGCGAAAATTGCCACGTCGTTCACACCACGGTGGACGCTTCGGTGAACACCTTCGCGATCACCTCAGCGGGCGCAGATATTAGCTTCAAATTCGAGCCCTGATCACGTTTTCAGGCAAATTCCGTTTGCTCGGAAGCACATTTTTTCGACTGTCATAAATTAGAGAATTATGATTGAATCGCATAATTAAAATTTATCCGCGCATAAGAAAATGGCTGATCGCCGACTGCAGGTTTTTCATACCGTTGCCAAGCAATTGTCTTTCACCAAAGCGGCCGAATTGTTGTTCATGACGCAGCCGGCGGTGACCTTTCAGGTCAAACAGTTGGAAGAGCATTTCAACACCCGCTTGTTCGAGCGTTCGCATGGCAGGATTTCGCTGACTCCGGCGGGTGAGTTGGCACTCGATTATGCCGAGCGCATTCTCAATATGACGGGTGAAATGGAGGCGCGCATATCCGAGCTCACCGGTCAGGTCAGTGGACCATTGTTGATCGGGGCCTCGACGACGATTGCTGAGTACATGCTGCCGCGTCTGCTCGGCGAATTCAAACAGAAACACCCGGAAACCCAGGCGCGTCTGACCGTAGCCAATTCGGAAACGATCGAAAACAAGGTTGCCGATCACACGTTGGACATGGGACTGATCGAGTCGGCCTCGCACCATCCGAATCTGGTGACTCAGGTCTGTTGCGAAGATGAGTTGGTGATGATCTGCGCGCCTTTTTCAGACCTGGCCCAACTTGATCATGTCACCCCGAAACAGGTTGCTTCGCATCCGTATATCAGTCGCGAATCGGGTTCGGGGACACGCGAGTGCATCGACGATTTCTTCCGCAACAACGGCGTCTCGCTGGATGAAATCAATCTGGTCATGGAGTTGGGCAGCCGCGAGGCGATCAAGGGCGCGGTGGCTGCCGGGCTTGGCGTCGCGGTGTTGTCCAGCACCACGGTAACCAAGGAAATCCGGCTTGGCGAACTGGTCGCGATTCAATTGGACCCGCCTTTGCGGCGGCAGTTATCCCTCGTGTATCCGCAGGAAAAATTCCGCAGCAAGTTGTTGCAGTGTTTCCTGGATTTCCTTGAACAGAGTCCGATGATCAAGGATTTCGTCCTACCCAAGGTCAAGTGATGACGGTGGATGAGCGGCGCTTGCTGCGCCTGTTTCGCGCGCTTTCTGAAACAAGACAAGCGGGTTTGCTCGACTACGCCGAGTTTTTACTGGCTCGCGTTGCGCCCGAAGAAGTGCCCGTCCCGCAAACGCCACTCGAAATCGCGCGCCCGAGCCAGGAAAGCGTGGTCAAAGCGATCAAGCGTCTGCGTGAAACCTACCCGATGCTGGACCGTGCCAAATTGATCCATGAAATTTCCGCCTTGATGAGCCAGCATCTGGTGCAAGGCCGTGGCGCGCCCGAGGTGATCAACGAACTCGAAGCGCTGTTTCTGCGGCATTATCAAGTCATGCAAGATATTCAATAAGCGCTGCATGCAATAGCCTCAGGCTGCGCGGCGTGCCAATATGGCGGGCGAATTCAGCCGACTATCCAAGGAAAAACTATGAGCAATTCCGATCAAGCCGAACTGGACAAGTTCAGTCAACTCGCCCACCGCTGGTGGGACGCCAACTCCGAATTCAAGGCGCTGCACGACATCAATCCATTGCGTCTGCAGTGGATTTCCGATTTGGCGGGCGGTTTGCAGGGCAAGCGCGTGGTCGATGTCGGCTGTGGCGGCGGCATTCTTTCAGAAAGCATGGCGCGCGCCGGTGCTCAGGTTACTGGCATCGATCTGGCTGAGAAGCCGCTCAAGGTTGCCAAGCTGCATAAACTCGAATCCGGCGTTGAAGTCGACTATCGACTGATTGCGGCGGAAGAACTGGCTGCGGTCGAGCCGGAAAGCTTCGATGTCGTGACCTGCATGGAAATGCTTGAGCATGTGCCGGACCCGGTTTCCGTGATGACCGCCTGCGGACGCATGGTCAAGCCGGGCGGCTGGGTGTTTTTTTCTACCTTGAACCGGAATCCGAAAAGCTACCTGTTAGCCATAGTCGGCGCCGAATATGTGCTGAACATGTTGCCCAAAGGCACGCATGACTGGGCCAGATTCATCAAGCCGCATGAGCTTGCCGCTTATGCTCGCGAGGCCGGCCTGGATTCGGTCGATTTGATGGGCATGACTTACAACCCGATCACCAAGGTCTACCGACTGGAACGCAATACCGACGTGAATTACCTGTTGGCTTGCCGCCGCGCCTGACTTTTCCGGACAAGTTACGCGTGAGTCGGGTATTGCAACAAGATATCGCCGCAGTCCTGTTCGATCTGGATGGCACGCTGGTGGATACCGCACAGGATCTGGGCGGTGCGTTGAATGCCATGCGGCAAAAACGTGGCCTCGCCGCGATCCCGGCACCAGCCTGCCGCGCCCAGGCATCCCATGGCGCGCGCGGCCTGCTCAAGCTGGGCTTCGATGTTGAACCGCAGCATCCTGATTTCTTGGATTTGCGGCAGGAGTTCCTGGACGTTTACGCCACGAGACTGACCCGCAATTCGCCTTTGTTTGACGGGGTGGCGGAAGTACTCACCGCGCTCGATGAACGCGCGATCAAATGGGGTATCGTCACCAACAAACCGGCTTGTTACACGCAACCGCTGGTTGCACATCTCGGTCTGGCTGAACGCGCTGCCTGCATCGTTTCGGGCGATACCTGCAGCCGGCCAAAACCGCATCCTGAACCGGTTTTGCATGCTTGCCGGATCGCGAATGTGGCAGTGGAAGCCTGCATTTACGTCGGCGACGCCGAGCGCGATATCCAGGCCGCCAATGCTGCCGGTATGCCTGCTTTGGTGGCCATGTATGGTTATCTCGACGCGGTCGATCGACCCGGCGATTGGGGCGCACGAGGCTTTATCCAGGCGCCGGCGGATTTGCTTGCCTGGGTTTAACCCTGCCGCGTGGTTCGAAGCCGGCCCAGTCAAACTTCAAGCCCAGTATTTCGCCTTCTCCGGTAACACCCAGCGCACGCCACCTTTTGGGTCCGCCTTGTCACCCAAATAGCGTGGAATGACGTGGATATGCAGGTGCGGCACGCTTTGGCCGCCGGCGATGCCCTGATTGATGCCGATGTTGTAGCCATCCGGGCGGTGCTCGCTGTCGAGCAATGTCTTGCACACGTTCAATGCACGCAGCAACGCCTGCTGCTCCGCTTCGGTGGCATCGAACAACGTCGGAAAATGACGTTTCGGGATGACCACGGTATGGCCGGGCGACACCGGAAATCCATCTTTGTAAACGACGGTAAGTTCGTCCTCGGCCAGGATGCGGGCGGGATCGAGAACGCAGAACGGGCAGGCTTTTGGAGTCATGTTCAGGCTGAGCTTGAAAAAATCGATATCTGGACACGACATTATCGGGGAAACCCGTTGGCGCTGGCCATGTCATGCATCAGGCCGCTGATCGTTCGGATTTATAAGCCCGACATGATTTCTTCGCCATGTCGCCTTTGAGGGAAAGTGCCATTCCGGTATCATTGCGCATCCCCGCATCAGCTATATTTATGACCCGTTACGTATTTGTTACCGGTGGAGTGGTTTCCTCATTGGGTAAGGGCATTGCTGCCGCCTCTTTGGGAGCGATTCTTGAATCTCGCGGGTTGACTGTCACCCATCTCAAGCTGGATCCCTATATCAACGTCGATCCGGGCACGATGAGCCCGTTTCAGCATGGCGAGGTATTTGTCACCGAAGATGGCGCCGAGACCGACCTTGATCTTGGCCACTACGAGCGCTTTACGCGCGCCAAGATGGGCAAGCGCAACAATTTCACCACCGGCCAGATCTACGAATCGGTGATCAAGAAGGAGCGGCGTGGCGAGTACCTGGGTCGGACCGTTCAGGTTATTCCGCACATCACCGACGAAATCAAGGCTTACATCAAGCGTGGCGCCGAAGGTGCCGAAGTGGCGATCATTGAAGTCGGTGGTACGGTGGGCGATATCGAGTCGTTGCCGTTCCTGGAAGCGATACGCCAGATGGGGATCGAAGAGGGGCGTGGTGCCACCTGCTTCATTCACCTGACGCTGTTGCCCTACATCCACGCCGCTGGTGAACTGAAGACCAAACCCACCCAGCATTCGGTCAAGGAATTGCGTGAAATCGGTATCCAACCGGATGTGTTGTTGTGCCGCGCGGACCGGCACATTCCCGCTGAAGAACGGCGCAAGATTGCTTTGTTCTGTAATGTCATGCCGGAAGCGGTGATTGAGGCGCTGGATGCCAGTTCGATCTACAAGATTCCAGCCATGCTGCATGATCAGATGCTGGATGAAATTGTCTGCCACAAACTTGGATTGCTCGCCAAGGCAGCTGACCTGTCGGTCTGGAAAAACCTCATTCATGCTTTGGAACATCCGCAGCATCAGATCGATATTGCATTCGTCGGCAAGTATGTCGATCTGACCGAGTCATATAAATCGTTGTCCGAAGCACTGACGCACGCCGGCATTCATACCCAAAGCAAAGTCAATATCCATTATGTCGATTCGGAATCAATCGAACGTGACGGTTGCGATATGTTGGCTGCGATGGATGCCATCCTGGTCCCGGGCGGTTTTGGCATCCGGGGCACGGAAGGCAAGATCTGCGCCATTCGCTATGCCCGCGAGAACAAGATTCCCTATCTTGGCATCTGCCTGGGCATGCAATTGGCGGTGGTGGAATACGCGCGCAATGTCGCCGGCATGAGCGGTGCCCATTCGACCGAATTCGAGCCGGCAACGCCGTATCCGGTGATCGGCCTGATTACCGAATGGCTGACCGCTGATGGTCATTTCGAGCAGCGCGATGAAAACTCCGATCTTGGCGGTTCGATGCGTCTTGGCGGCCAGGTTTGCAAGCTGGATGCCAGTTCCCTGGCGCATACCATCTATGGCAAGGACGAGATCATCGAGCGGCATCGACATCGCTTTGAAGTCAACAATGCATTGCGCGCGCGGTTGGAAGGCGCTGGATTGCGGGTTTCCGGACGCGCGCCGGGAACTGATCTGTGTGAAATGGTCGAATTGCCACAGGACGTGCATCCTTGGTTTGTCGGGTGTCAGTTTCACCCTGAGTTCACCTCCAACCCACGCGATGGTCATCCCTTGTTCAAAGCCTTTGTTACCGCGGCACTGCTTCATCAGCAAGGAAAATCATCATGAAACTATGCGGATTCGAAGTCGGGCTGGATCAGCCCCTGTTTCTGATCGCCGGACCGTGTGTTATCGAATCCGAACAGATGGCGATGGATACCGCCGGAAAGTTGAAGGAAATCTGCGCCGCCGCAGGCGTCAATTTCATCTACAAGTCGTCGTATGACAAAGCCAACCGTTCCTCCGGCAAGTCTTTTCGTGGTCTGGGGATGGATGAGGGCCTGCGCATCCTGTCTGAAGTGAAAAAGCAGATCGGCGTGCCGGTCATCACCGACATCCACAGCATCGACGAAATTCCCGCCGTCAGCGCGGTCGCCGATGTGCTGCAAACACCGGCTTTCCTCTGTCGCCAGACCGATTTCATCCAGGCTGTTGCCGCTTCCGGCCGGCCGGTCAACATCAAGAAAGGCCAGTTTCTCGCTCCGGGCGACATGAAGAATGTGGTCAACAAGGCGAAGGACGCCAATGGTGGTGCAGACAGCATCATGGTCTGCGAGCGTGGCGTTTCGTTCGGTTACAACACCTTGATCTCCGACATGCGCGGTTTGGCGATCATGCGCGAGACCGGGTGCCCGGTGGTGTTCGATGCGACCCACTCGGTGCAGCAGCCGGGCGGTCAGGGTGATCGTTCCGGTGGCCAGCGAGAATTCGTGCCTGTGCTGGCGCGCGCGGCGGTGGCCGTGGGCATTGCCGGCTTGTTCGCCGAAACGCATCCGGATCCGGCCAACGCCATGTCGGATGGCCCCAATGCCTGGCCGCTGCATTTGATGCAAGAATTGCTGGAAACACTCAGGGATATCGATGCCCTGGTGAAACAAAAGGGCTTTATCGAAGCCCGGATTTGAGTAGAAACCTAAATACGCGCCCGTTGCTTACCCCCGTGACGAACTCTGCGCGCCTTCATAAAAAGGAAATGATATGAGTGCCATCGTTGACGTAATCGCCCGTGAAATCCTGGATTCTCGCGGCAATCCGACCATTGAAGCCGATGTGCTTCTCGAATCCGGCGTGCTCGGCCGTGCCGCTGTGCCGTCCGGCGCCTCCACCGGCAGCCGCGAAGCCATCGAACTGCGTGATGGCGACAAATCGCGTTATGGTGGCAAGGGCGTGCTGCAAGCTGTCGAAAACGTGAATACCGAAATCGCCGAAGCGATCCTCGGCCTCGACGTTGAAGAACAACATCTGATCGACCAGACCCTGATCGATCTCGACGGCACCGAAAACAAGGCTCGCCTGGGCGCCAACGCCATCCTGGCCGTTTCGCTCGCCTGCGCGCGCGCCGCCGCTGAAGAAGCCGGCTTGCCGCTTTACCGTTACCTGGGCGGCGCCGGTCCGATGCAGTTGCCGGTGCCGATGATGAATATCGTCAATGGCGGCGCGCATGCCGACAACAACGTCGACATCCAGGAATTCATGATCATTCCGGTCGGCATGACCAGCTTCCGCGAAGCGCTGCGTTGTGGCGCCGAAATCTTCCATACCTTGAAGAAACTCCTCGGCAAGGCAGGCCATCCGACCTCGGTTGGCGATGAAGGCGGCTTTGCACCGAGCTTCAAGTCGAACGAAGAAGCGCTCAAGTTCATCGTTGAAGCGATCAGCGCGGCGGGTTACACGCCGGGCAAGGATGTCATGATCGGCCTCGATTGCGCCGCCTCCGAGTTCTACAAGGATGGCCGTTACGTGCTGGAGTCTGAAGGCTTGAAGCTGACCTCCGCCGAGTTCTCCGACTACCTCGCTGCCTGGGTCGACAAGTACCCCATCATCAGCATCGAAGACGGCATGGCGGAAGGCGATTGGGAGGGCTGGGCGATCCACACCGCACGTCTGGGCAAGTCGATCCAGATCGTTGGCGACGACCTGTTTGTCACCAACGCGAAGATTCTGCGTGAAGGCATCAAGAAGAACATCGCCAATTCGATCCTGATCAAGGTCAACCAGATCGGTACCTTGTCGGAAACCTTCGAAGCGATCGAAACCGCCAAGCGTGCCGGCTATACCTGCGTCATTTCGCATCGTTCCGGCGAAACCGAAGATTCCTTCATCGCTGACCTGGCCGTGGCCAGCAATGCCTTGCAGATCAAGACCGGTTCATTGTCACGCGCTGATCGTATTGCCAAGTACAACCAGCTTCTGCGTATCGAGGAAGAGCTCGCCGAGCGCGCGCGCTACCCCGGTCTGGAAGCGTTCTACCAACTGAAATGAAATGCGCGCGCTTGCCTGGACGCTGGCGGTGCTGATCGTGCTGCTGCAGTACCCGCTCTGGCTGGGCAAGGGCAGCTGGTTGCGCGTGCACGAACTGGAACGGGAAATTGCTGCCCAGAGAACCGCCAACCAGGCATTGGAAGCGCGTAACGTGCAATTGGCGGCGGAGGCTCGGGATCTGCATTCGGGCTACGACGCACTCGATGAACGCGCCCGCTTCGAATTGGGTATGGTGCGAAATAACGAAGTTTTTTTTCATGTCATGGAGCCGGTGGCAGGCAAATCGCTACCGGCCCCGCCACAGGGTAATCGGCCATGATGACCACGCTTCAGATTGTTCTGGCTATTGTCGGCGTTGTTCTCATCGCCATCATCGTTATCTATAACCTGCTGCAGGAACGACGCTTTCGCAAGGAAGCCGAGAAAATGTTCTCGCACAAGCGGGAAGATGTCATGTTGGGTGAGTCGATTCGCGGTGAACCCGGCTCGCGTCGCTCCGAATCCCAGATGCAACTTTCGGATGACTCGACGCCATCGCCAAAAATGAATCAAGCCGGTGAAGCGGCGATTGCCCCATTGCAGTCGATGGATGCCTCGCGCAGACCCGATTCCGGTTCGATCTTGCATTCACTGGAACCCATCGAAACAGGCGAGTCCGATGCGCCTTCGGTAAGTCCGGGCAAATCAGCAAGCAGCGGCATGACACCAGAGAAGCCGTTGGCTTCCCGGCCATTGCCCCAAACACCAACTGTTCCTGCCGCAAAACCGCAAGCATCACCAGTACCGGCTCCAACACCGACGCCAGTGTCAACGCCAAGACCTGCTTTGGCGCCTTATTCCCTGCCGCAGACTGATCGACCCGAAGCGGCGACGGCGGGAATGTTTACGCCGAGTGGCCTCGATCCATTGACCGAGTACATCGCCAGATTGAAGTTTTCCGCCCCGACGACGGCGAATTTCGGTTCCTTGTTGAATAGCTTGCGTCGCGTTGGCAAACCGGTGCGGGCTGTTGGTCGCCGCGTTGATGGCGCTTGGGAGGCGTTGAGCAGCCATCCAAGAAGCGCACTTGATCTGGTCGAATTCGGTCTGCAATACGCCGATCGAAGTGGCGCATTGTCACAGGATCAACTCGACATGTTCTCGCGCGCGCTCTACGAATTTGCCGCCGAAGAGGGCGGTGCGGTGACCTGTCCTGACAAACCGGAAGCACTCGATTTGGCGCGCGATCTTGATCTGTTCTGCATGGATGTCGATGTGCTGATTGGACTCAATGTGGTTTCCGCTGACAGCCGGCCGTTTACCAGTGAGGCGATGCACGGCCTGGCGCTGGAATCGAATCTTTCGCTTGAGGCGGATGGCAGTTTTCATGCCCGCGACAGCCAGAGTCATACCCTGTTTACTTTGGCCAATCAGGGCGAAGAACCATTTCCTCGCGATGGCCGTGGTCTGACCACGCATGGCGTGACCTTGTTGTTCGACGTGCCGCGCGTCGCCGACGGCCTGGCAGTATTCGACCGGATGACGCAACTGGGGTTTGACCTGGCCAATCGCCTTGAAGGTAGGCTGGTTGATGACAATGGCCGCGCCGTCAGTGAAGACAGTCTGAACCGTGATCGCAGTCGCTTGGTGGCGTTCTATCAACGCATGGAAGCGCGTGGCATTCCGGCTGGCGGCGAGCGCTCTTTGCGCCTGTTTGTCTAGTTCATTCGGGCATGACGAACCCCGCGGCCGGGGACGCGCCTGATTCGCCTGCCGCTCGCGTGCAGGCGCTGCGGGCGGCAATCAACGAGGCCAACTATCGCTATTACGTGCTCGACGCACCGACCTTGCCGGATGCGGAGTACGACCGCTTGCTGCGAGAGTTGCAGGCTATCGAAGCGGAACACCCCGAACTTCTGAGCGTCGATTCGCCGACCCAGCGGGTTGGCGCCGAACCGCTGAAAGCGTTTGCCGAAGTCGCGCATACGATTCCCATGTTGTCACTCGGGAATGCCTTTTCCGAGGCGGATGTGGTCGCATTCGACCGCCGTGTGCGGGAAGGATTGGCGCGGGAAGCCTCCAACACCGAGATCGAATATGCGGTTGAGCCAAAGTTCGATGGCCTCGCGGTTGCACTCCATTACCAGAACGGTCTTTTCGTGCGCGGTGCGACTCGGGGTGACGGCTTCAGCGGTGAAGATGTCAGTGCCAACCTGCGCACCATCCATAGCATTCCGATGCGTCTGGCGACAGACGACCCGCCTGCCTGGCTGGAAGTGCGCGGCGAAGTACTGATGCTGCGAAGTGATTTTGAAAGGCTGAACGATATCGCGCGGGATAAGGGCGAAAAGACCTTCGTGAATCCACGCAATGCGGCGGCTGGCAGTTTGCGTCAACTCGACCCCCGCATTAGCGCGCAGCGCCGCCTGTCATTCTTCGCCTACGGGGTCGGGCGCGTCGAAGGATTTGAATTGCCGGAAACGCATGCTGCCGTGATGGATAGGCTGGCTGAGTTGCGCTTACCGGTATCCGATGAGCGCTCGGTCGCGACGGGTGTTGCCGGCTTGATGCGCTACTTCACTGCACTCGGCGAGCGGCGCGATAGCCTGCCATTCGACATCGACGGCGCAGTTTACAAAGTCAATCGGCTGGCAGATCAAGCTGTGCTTGGATTCGTCGCGCGCGCGCCGCGTTTCGCGATTGCGCACAAGTATCCGGCGCAGGAGGAAATCACCCAGGTCGAGGCAATTGACGTGCAGGTCGGCAGAACTGGCGCGCTGACGCCGGTTGCACGCCTGAAACCGGTGTTCGTTGGTGGTGTCACGGTGACCAACGCCACGTTGCACAACGAAGATGAAGTGCGCCGGAAAGATGTTCGCGTCGGTGACAGTGTCATTGTCCGGCGTGCCGGCGACGTGATTCCCGAGGTGGCTGGCGTACTGCTGGAACGACGGCCGATGCGGGATCTGGTGACGCCGGAATTTCCGCCATTTCGCATGCCAACCAGCTGTCCGGAATGTGGTGCGCCGGTTATCCGGCTGGAAGGCGAATCGGCGGCGCGCTGCAGCAATGGTTTGAGTTGTCCGGCCCAGCGCAAGCAGGCATTGATCCACTTTGTATCCCGCCGTGCCATGGATATCGATGGACTGGGAGAAAAACTGGTCGAGCAATTGCTTGAGCGCGGCCTGATCCGGACGCCAGCCGATCTATATCGATTGCAACGTGAGGAACTGGCAGGTCTGGAGCGGATGGCTGATAAATCCGCTGACAATCTGCTGCGCGCGATTGAATCGAGTCGAGGCAAAGACTTGGCGCGTTTCATCTATGCGCTCGGTATTCGCAATGTCGGCGAGCAAACCGCGAAAGATCTGGCACGTCACTTCGGCAGTCTGGATGCCTTGATGCAGGCCGATTCAATCGCCTTGCAACAGGTGCCGGATGTCGGCCCGGTGGTGGCGCAGTCGATGCTGGCTTTCTTTGCCGAACCGCACAATCAGTCGGTGATCGCGAACCTGCGCCTGGCGGGAGCCTGGAAAGATGGCGAAGCACAACCGTCTGTCGCCGGCAACCTAGCGGGAATGACCTTTGTCTTGACCGGTACGCTGCCGACTTTGTCACGCGATCAAGCAAAAGCGTTGATCGAAGCTGAAGGCGGCAAGGTGGTCGGCAGTGTTTCCAGAAAAACCGATTTTGTGGTGGCTGGCGCCGATCCCGGCTCAAAGCTCACAAAAGCGCAAGAATTGGGCATTAGAATCCTTGACCAGGCAGCATTTCACGAATTGATTTCAAACGGAGAGAAAGCAAAATGAAACGTGTCACAAAAGCTGTATTTCCCGCTGCCGGTCTCGGCACCCGTTTTTTACCGGCAACCAAGGCCAATCCCAAGGAAATGCTGCCTATCGTCGATAAGCCATTGATTCAATATGCGGCGGAAGAAGCTGCCGCAGCGGGCATCACCGACCTGATTTTCATCATCGGACGTAGCAAACGTTCCATCGCCGATCATTTCGATAAAGCGTATGAGCTCGAGGTCGAGCTGGAATCCAAGGGCAAACTGCGGGTGCTGGAAGAATTGCGCGGCATGCTGCCGATCAACGTCAACTGCATCTACATTCGCCAGGCTGAAGCACTCGGTCTGGGTCATGCCGTGTTGTGCGCGCAGCCGGCGGTCAATGAGGAGCCGTTCGCAGTGTTGCTGGCCGACGATCTGATTGACGGCAAGCCAGGCGTCACCAAGCAGATGTGCGATCTGTACAGCTATTACCAGTGTTCACTGGTCGGCGTGCAGAACGTTGATCCGAGTGAAACCGCGTCTTACGGCATTGTTGCCTCTGAACCGATGGCGGAACGGCTGTCGCGGGTGACCCAGATTGTTGAAAAACCGAAGCCTGAAGTGGCGCCGTCAAATCTGGCCGTGGTTGGACGCTATGTGTTGACGCCGCGAATCTTTCACCATTTGCGCCATATCGAGCGCGGCGCCGGGAACGAGTTGCAGTTGACCGATGGCATCGCCGCGTTGCTCAAGGAGCAACAGGTGTTGGCGTATGAGTTCGAGGGCAAACGCTATGACTGCGGTACCAAGCTGGGTTATCTCGAAGCAACCGTTGAATTTGCGCTGGAGCACAGCGAGGTGGGCGCCGAATTCAAGAAGTATCTGCAGCAGAAATACTGCGCCGAGTGCGGGCCGACTTAACTTGGTATCTTGATATCTACGCGGGTACGCGGGAACTTCCATGGAAAACCTTCCCGCGTATGTCGGCACTTTCCTGCCCCATCAGGTAGAGCAGATTGGGTAACAGATCATCCAGTTGCGGCAGGATGTCTTTCGCTTCGCCAGGGTGGGTTTTTGCCCGTTGCGGGGAATTGATCGGGCCGGGTATCAGCAGATTAATGCGCATCGGCGTCTCCGCCCATTCATCGGCCTGAACTTTGAAATAGGCTTCCAACGCGGCTTTCGACACCGCAAATCCGCCCCAGTAGGCGACCGGTTCATGGCCGTGGGTTTCGCCCACCAAAATCACTGAAGCATGATCGCTGGCTTCCAGGTAGTTCGTACAGGCGCGATTGATGGCGGCCGGCGCGGCGGCGTTGACCTTGAACAGCTTGCTCCAGCCTTCAACACTCTCCAGCGCTTGCGGCGCTAGCGTTTCAAACGCGGCGGCGCAGTGCAGGATGCCGTCGAGGCGGCCCAGTTGATAACCGATGGCCTGCGCCATGGCAGAGAAATCGGCATCGCTTGCGGCGGCCAGATCCATTGGAAAGATGGCTGGTTGCGGGCCGCCAATGGCGAGGATCTCGTCATAGACCTGTTCCAGTTTGCGCACCGAACGGCCGAGCAGGATGACGGTGGCGCCATGGCGTGCATAAGCGATGGCGGCAGAACGGCCAAGGCCCTGGCTGGCGCCGGTGACCAAAATAGTGCGGTTTTTCAGGAGATCGGGGGCGGCAATGAAAGCGGTCATTTTGGGTCGGCAAGGATCAATCGAGCGCATTCTACGCCGCTACGCACGGCGCCTTCGAGGGTGGCGGGATAGGTGAGGCCGACATCTGCGCCGGCGGTGTAATCGCCGGCCAGGTAGCAACCTGGCAGCGATGTGCGATTGGCAGGGCGTGGCATGTCGGGTGTGCAGGTGTAGGTGGCGCGTTTTTCGGTGATGGTTTTCCAGGCCAGTAATTCAGGCAGCGGGCCAAAACGCGCCGCCAGCAAGGCGAGATAGTCATCGCGCAGTTGTTCCGCCGGCAGGCTCAGGTGCGGGCCATCGGCGCTGGTCACCAGGGAAACGACGCCCGGCGCAATATCGTTGCGCTCGAATACCCAGGGTGCGTGGCTGTCGCCCAGGCCGAGCATCGGGAAGGGAAGTGGCAGTGGTTTTGCAAAACGCAGCCAGAGCGTCAGGATCGGCTGCCAGGTGTAGCCATTCAGTTGGGCGGCGACGCCTGCAAGTTCCGGCAAACCATTCAGCAAAGCAGGCAGGCGGGCGGGGTGCGGCGCTAATACAACCTGGGTCGCCGTGAACTCCGGTCCGGCCAGATGAAAGCCCAGATTGCTGCGGGTGATCGCTTCGACCTTGCTGCAGGTATGGATTTCGCACTGCCGCTGGCGCAGATAAGTCTCTCCGGCATCGGCCAACAGCGTGCCCAGATCGGCTCGATTGAATAACAGGTCGCTGTCGGCGCGGGTGCCGGCCAGGCTATCGCGCAGGACGTTGCAGAACACCTGGGCGGAAGCCTGCTGCAGAGGCGTGTTGAGGGCGGCGATGCACAGTGGCGACCAGAGTTTTTCGATCAGATTCTTGGGTTGGCGCTGGTGTGCAAGCAGTTCGCTGACTGGCTGGTCAGCCGCCAATATGAAGTTGAGTGCTTGCAGATGGCGCATGAAACGCGCCGCTGCCAATTTGTCGCGCAGACTCAAACCGTGGGCGGTGAGCAGGCCAAAAGCCAGATGCAGCGGCTTCGGTAAACGCGGCAATTGCAGCAGAAAACCGGGCATGCTCAGTTGCAGTTGCCTGCGTTCCAGATGCTGGGCAGTGCCCAGCCGAGTCATCAGCCGCAGCGTTTCACGATAGGCGCCGATCATCAGATGCTGGCCGTTGTCGATTGCCAAGCCATCCCAATCGACTCGGCGAGCGCGGCCGCCAAGTTGTTTCGCGGCTTCGAACAGGGTCACTGGAACACCTTGATCGGCGAGTTCGATGGCACAGGCAATGCCGGCCCAGCCGCCGCCGACGATGGCGACCTGCTTTGCTGGCATGCCGGTCAGCCTTTGAACCAGGTGCGCCAGGCCAGCCAGAGCTTGCGCAGCGGCGTCAGCGAGGTGCGCCGGTCGAGTACCAGGAAACCATCAGCCTGAATCTCGTCCAGCAGGGTGCGATAGATCGCCGCCATGATCAGGCCGGGACGTTGCGCTTTGCGGTCCGCTGCGGGTAACAAGGCCATCGCTTCGTCATAGGTTTGCCGGGCGCGTTCGGTCTGGAAGGCCATCAGTTGGCGGAAGTTGTCGCTCATTCTGGCCTGCAGCAGATCAACCGGACTGACGCCGAATTGCGCCAGTTCATCGGCTGGCAGGTAGATGCGGCCGCGCCGCGCATCCTCGCCGACATCGCGAATGATGTTGGTGAGCTGGAAAGCCAGGCCGAGTTTGTTGGCGTATTTCAGCGTGACGCGGTCGGTCATGCCGAAAATCGACGCCGCGACTTCGCCCACCACGCCGGCCACGCGGTGACAGTAAAGGCGCAGTGATTTGTAGTCTGGGTAAAGCACGGGCTGACCATTGGCGAAGTCCAGATCCATTTCCATGCCGTCGATGATTTGCTCGAACGCATCCCGCGACAGATGAAACGGGACAATGGCTTCGGCTAACGCCAGCGTCACCGGATGCCCGGGCGAGCCGTCGTAAAGCCGTGAAATTTCGTCGCGCCACCAGGCGAGCTTGGTGCGCGCCAGATTGGTGTCCTGGCATTCATCGGCGATATCGTCCACCTCGCGGCAGAAGGCATAGAACGCAGTGATTGCGCGTCGCCGGTCGGGCGATAGAAAGCGGAAGCTGTAATAGAAACTGGAGCCGCTGGCGATGGCTTTGGCCTGGCAATAGTCGTGCGGGCTCATGTCATGCGGACTCATCGTAGCCTGCATCTCAGTGTCCGCAACCGCCGCTACTGCAAGATGCTGACTTGTTGTTGCGCTTTTGTTGGGTAAAGGTGGCGCGCCAGAGCATGGTGAGCCAATCCTTCCAGCCCAGTTTCGGGCGTTGCTGGAACATGTCGCCGCGACTTTCGTGCAATTGCATCAGGATGCGTTCGCCGCCGAGGATGATCAAACGCATCTCGAAACCGACGCGCCCCTTCAAGGCGAGGCCGAGCGGTGCGCCGGCCTGCAACATGCGGCGGGCGCGTTCGATCTGGCCTTTCATGAATTGCTGCCACAACGCGTCGCAACGACCATCAGCAATCTGGCGTTCGCTGATGCCGAACTTGGCCATGTCGTCCTGCGGCAGATAGATGCGGTTTTTCTGCCAATCTACCGCCACGTCCTGCAGGAAATTGATCAACTGCAATGCCGAGCAGATGCCGTCTGACCAGGCTTGATGCTTGGCATCCTCATCGCCATAGAGTTTGAGCAGCAGACGACCGATCGGATTGGCGGAGCGTTTACAGTAGTCCATGACTTCACCGATATGGGCATAGCGGGTTTTTGTGCAATCCTGTTCGAAGGCGGATAACAAATCATGGAACAGCGGGTAGGGCAGGTTGAATTGTCGAATATGCGGCGCCAGCGCCTTGAAGATGGGATGCTCGACCGCATTGGCGTCCGAACCACTCCGCTCCAGTTCGTCAAGATGCGCATGGTAGGTGGCAAGTTTCGCGAGCCTGACCTCGGCCGGATCGTCGCCTTCATCGGCAAAATCATCGGCGCTGCGGGCAAATGCGTAGATCGCCCGAATTGGGGCACGCAAGCGGCGGGGCAGGAAGACTGATCCGACAGGAAAATTTTCGTAATGCCCGGGAGTCATCAAATTATCTGGCATATCTTTATTCATTTTAATGAAATCATATGGTTACGTTGATTCACCGGCGGGTGTCGGCTGGCGGGAAAGGGGTGCCTTAGTTTACACTTAGCCGTTTTTGCGAAAGTGGCGGAATTGGTAGACGCACTGGATTTAGGTTCCAGCGCCTATGGCGTGGGGGTTCGAGTCCCCCCTTTCGCACCAAGATGTAGACGGCAACTTTTAATAAACCAACAGGTTTTCAGGTGTTTTGGCAGATGAGCGATCTGGCATGAATATTGATCATTCAAGGAAAACCTTATGACTGCAACCGTGGAAATTCTTGACGGCCTCAATCGCCGCCTCACTCTCAATGTCAACCAGGCCGCTATCCAGGCCGAGGTGAGCAAGCGCCTGAACCAGGTAGCGCGGACAGTCCGAATGGACGGTTTCCGTCCCGGCAAGGCACCGAAGAATCTGGTTGCCGCTCGCTACTCAGGCGAAATTCGCAACGAGGTGTTTGGCGAAGCCCTGCAACAGGAATTCAGCAGCGCAATTCAATCCAACAACCTGCATGTGGCCGGTTATCCGCAATTCGCTCCGGCTGAAGGTGGTGCGTTCAACGCGACTTTTGAGGTGTTCCCTGAAATCAAGTTGGGCGATCTGTCGCAGATCAAGGTGAACCGCCCGGTGGTTGAGGTGGCTGATGCTGATATCGATCGCACGCTCGATGTGCTGCGCAAGCAGCGTGTGACCTACCACGCAGTCGAACGTGAAGCCCAGCAGGGCGATCGTGTGCATGTTGATTACATGGGCCAGATTGATGGCGTTGCTTTTCCCGGCGGCGAAGCCAAGGATTTCCCGGTCGTGCTGGGCGAGGGCCGCACTTTGCCGGCATTCGAAGGTAGCCTGACCGGCATGAAAACCGGTGACAGCAAGTCGTTCGATGTCACTTTCCCGGATGATTATTTCGCCAAGGAACTGGCTGGCAAGACCGCGAATTTCAATGTCACGGTCAAATCCGTGCATGAAGCCAAGATGCCTGAGGTCGATGCCGACTTTGCCAAGAGCCTGGGCGTCGCCGACGGCGATGTAGCGCGTTTGCGTGATGAAATTCGGACCAATCTGGCGCGTGAAGCCAAACGTCGCGTGCAGGCCAAGGTCAAGGAGCAAGTGCTGAACGGCTTGCTCGAAGCAACACCGATCGACGTGCCGAGCAACCTGGTTGCGATGGAGCGCACTGCGTTGATGGAAAAGGCGGTTACCGATCTGAAAGCGCGTGGCATGAAGGAAGCCGACATCAAATTGAGCGACAGCGTGTTTGAACCTCAGGCTAAACGTCGTGTCTGTTTAGGTTTGCTGATGGATACGATTGTGATCGATCAGAAGATCATTGCTGGCGAAGACCAGGTGCGGGCCATGGTCGACGAGTTCGCGCAAAGCTATGAAGATCCCTCCGAAGTGGTCGGCTGGTACTACCAGGATGCCACTCGCTTGAAGGAAGCCAAGGCGCTTGTGCTGGAAGAAAATATTGTTAATTGGTTGTTGGGACAGGCTCAAGTGACCGATCTGCCGACAACCCTGGAAGCCTTGATGGGGAATGTTTGATGAATAACTGGACACAGGAACCTTCCGGCCTGGGGTATATCCCCATGGTCATCGAGCAGAGCGGTCGCGGTGAGCGCGCTTACGACATCTATTCGCGTCTGCTGAAAGAACGCGTGGTGTTCATGGTCGGGCCGGTAAACGATATGACTGCCAACGTGGTGGTGGCGCAGTTGCTGTTCCTGGAGTCGGAAAACCCTGACAAGGACATCTACCTGTATATCAATTCGCCTGGCGGTTCGATCACTTCCGGCATGGCAATTTACGACACCATGCGCTTCATCAAGCCGGATGTGTCCACCTTGTGTATTGGCCAGGCGGCCAGCATGGGCGCTTTCCTGCTTTCCGCTGGCGCCAAGGGCAAGCGCTTCGTGCTTCCCAATTCGCGCGTCATGATCCATCAACCCTTGGGCGGTTTTCAGGGCCAGGCGACGGATATCGAAATCCACGCCAAGGAAATTCTCTACCTGAAGGAAAGACTTAACGGCTTGCTGGCTGAACATACCGGGCAACCGATGGAAACCATTGAACGTGATACCGATCGTGACAACTTCATGAGCGCTGAAACCGCCGTGGCTTATGGCTTGGCGGACAAGGTGCTGGCAAATCGCAACGATCCCGCGTAAACTTGACTGAAATTATCGGGTATTAGATTTACTTTACGCACGGAGCTCAACATGGCCGAGAAATCAGGCGACGAAAAACTGCTTTATTGCTCCTTCTGCGGAAAAAGTCAGCATGAGGTTCGCAAACTGATTGCAGGACCGAGCGTATTCATTTGCGACGAATGCGTTGATCTTTGTCTCGACATCATTCGTGAAGATGTCGGCAAGGAAGCCGACAAGGAAACCGGCGACCGTCTGCCGACACCGCAAGAAATCAGCGCGGTGCTGGATCAGTATGTGATTGGCCAAAGCGTGGCCAAGCGGGCGCTGGCGGTTGCCGTTTACAACCATTACAAGCGGTTGCGTCAACCGGGCGGCAGCAAGGACGACGAAGTCGAATTGGCCAAGAGCAATATTCTGCTGATCGGTCCGACCGGTTCTGGCAAGACGTTGCTGGCACAGACACTGGCTCGCCAGCTCAATGTGCCGTTCGTGATTTCCGATGCAACCACATTGACCGAAGCCGGCTATGTGGGTGAGGACGTCGAGAACATCATCCAGAAACTGTTGCAGAAGTGCGATTACGACGTTGAAAAAGCCAAGAACGGCATCGTCTATATCGATGAAATCGACAAGATTTCGCGCCGTTCGGAAAACCCGTCGATCACCCGACAGTTGCCTCGATACCGCCGCAGGGCGGGCGCAAGCATCCGAATCAGGAATATATTCAGGTTGATACCACCAACATTCTTTTCATTGTTGGCGGTGCCTTTAGTGGCCTTGAGCGCGTGATTCGCGATCGTACGGAAAAATCCGGCATCGGTTTCGGCGCGGAAGTGAAGAGCAAGGACAACCGCAAGGATATTGGTGAAGTTTTCCGCATGGTGGAGCCGGAAGACCTGATCAAGTTCGGCCTGATCCCGGAATTCGTCGGTCGCTTGCCGGTCATTGCGACGCTGGAAGAACTTGATGTGACCGCGTTGAAACAGATTCTGACCACGCCGAAGAACGCGTTGACACGGCAGTTCGAGAAGCTGTTCCAGATGGAAGGCGTCGATCTCGAGTTCCGTGAAGAAGCG
>JFJP01005559.1_pt1 | contig 26436 bp, 25 predicted proteins | sample 431651 | NCBI WGS metagenome assembly JFJP01 (sample SAMN02602958, study PRJNA72255) | Microbial mat metagenome, whole genome shotgun sequencing project. | biome: fresh water; feature: sink hole; material: water; isolation source: purple microbial (photo- and chemosynthetic) mats found in...
TCGGTTTTCAGGCGTACAGGGCCAGGGGTGAGCAGCATCACCAGGCTGACAGCCAGGGCTTGAAACAGGTAGCGGAACCACACTGCCACCAACACGGACACAGCAGCACTGGTGAACTTCACCGTGGTGTCGAGCACCACAAAGCAGGCCACTGCGCACAACACAAAGGCAATGCCATGCAGCGGACGGGCTGCAGGTGTCGGTGCAGCGGTCATTCAGTGCCAGTGAATGCGGTCGGCCAGCAGTTCCCACACGGGAGTGAGTTTGCCTTGCAAGTGGGGCAGGGCACCCAGGTCGGTGTGGCTCTCGTCGGGGCTGTGGAAGTCGCTGCCGCGCGAGGCTGCCAGGCCAAACTCCAGCGCCATGTCTGCGTACTGGATGGCCTCGGCTGCGCTGTGACTGCCTGTTACTACCTCCACCCCTTGGCCGCCGTGGGCGATGAACTCGGTGAACAGCGCGTACTCCGCCGTCGGGCTGTGGTCGTACCGGGCGGGGTGGGCAATGATGGCCATGCCGCCGGCCTCTCGGATCCAGCGCACGGCGTCGCCCAGTTTGGCCCAGCGGTGCGGCACAAAGCCTGGTTTGTTTTCTGTCAGGAAGCGGCGAAACACCTCATTGGTGTCCTGGCACACGCCCGTTTCCACCAGAAAGCGCGCGAAGTGGGTGCGCGAAATCAGCTCCGGGTTGCCCACGTATTTCAGCGCGCCGTCGTAAGCGCCTTTGATGCCCACCGCCGCCAGTTGGTCGGCCATCTCCTGGGCGCGCTGGTCGCGCCCGCCCCGGGTTTGGGCCAGGCCCTGTACCAGGGCGGGGTGGTCAGGGTCAAACCCCAGGCCCACGATGTGAACTGTGACGCTGGCAAACGTGACGGACACCTCTACCCCCGGGAGGTAGGGCAAACCCAATGCGCTGGCCGCTGCCATGGCACGGTGTTGTCCACCCACTTCGTCGTGGTCGGTCAGGGCCCACAGCTCCACCCCGTTGGTTTTGGCGCGCTGGGCCAGTTGCTCTGGAGTAAGTGTGCCGTCTGATACCACCGAATGGCAATGCAAGTCAGCGTTCAGGATGCCGGTGGGTGTCAGGGTTTTCATGGGGGCATTTTAGGGAGCGACCGCCGCCCGTGGTCGGTGCGGGGCTTCAGCTTTCAGCTGCTTCCACCAGAAACCGCACCCGGCGCTGCCCCTGCCACTCATCGGCGTCCAGCCTGAAGGCCAGCTTCACGCGGGCGGGCAGGGGTTCGGTGTGGCTGAACCACATGGCGTCCACCGGGTCGCCTTGGTGCTTGAGCTTCAGGGCCATGTGTTTATCGCCCACCAGTCGCTGGCTCACCACGTCCACCATCTCGGCAAACACGGGCGGGGCAAAGCCCTGGCCCCACACCTCTTTGTGCAGGGCATCGACCACGTCGATGCGGCGAAACTGTTTGTCCAGCGGGCCGTCAGCCGCCAGTCGGCGGGTGAGGGTGGCGGCATCCAGCCATTCATGGGCCACCTGCTGCAGTGCAGACTCGAATTCGTCCAGCCGGTCGGCGTCAATGGTGCAACCCGCCGCCATGGCGTGGCCGCCAAAGCGCAGCAACACGCCGGGGCAGCGTTTGGCCACCAGGTCGAGTGCGTCGCGCAAATGAAAGCCCGGAATGCTGCGACCCGAGCCTTTCAGCTCGTGTTCTTTGCCCTCGGCCTGGCTCATGGCAAACACAAAGGTGGGGCGGTGCAGCTTGTCTTTCAGGCGTGAGGCCACGATGCCCACCACACCTTCATGAAAGTCGGGGTCGAACACACACAGCGCCGGCGGCGGTTCTTCGGACTCGTCCAGCATCTCGTCGGCCAGTTGCAGGGCCTGTTCGCGCATGTCGCCTTCAATGGCTTTGCGTTCGCGGTTGATGCCGTCGAGCATGCGCGCCAGATCGGTGGCCCGGGTGGGGTCGTCGGTGGCTAGGCATTCAATGCCCAGCGTCATGTCAGACAGGCGCCCGGCAGCGTTCAGGCGCGGGCCGACGGCAAAGCCAAAGTCAAAGGCGGTGGCGGCCTCGGGCTTGCGGCTGGCCACGGCAAACAGCGCGGCCAGGCCAGGGGGCAGGGCACCGGCGCGCACACGCTTCAGGCCCTGGGCCACCAGGCGGCGGTTGTTGGCGTCAAGTTTCACCACGTCGGCCACGGTGCCCAGCGCCACCAGGTTGGCTTTTGGCATCGAACACACCTCGGTTGCGCAATTCGGCCCGCAGGGCCAGCAGCACGTAGAACATGACGCCCACACCGGCGATGGCTTTGCTTTCAAACCCGCAGTCAGGCTGGTTGGGGTTGACGATGACGCAGTCGGCGGGCAGTACGGTTCTGCCGTCCACCTGCGCGGGCAGGTGGTGGTCGGTCACCAGCACCTGCAGGCCCAGCTCGCGGGCGGTGGCCACGCCTTCCAGGCTGGCAATGCCGTTGTCGACCGTCACCAGCACCTGCGCGCCGGTGGCGGCCACGCGCCGGGCAATGCTGGGCGTCAGGCCGTAGCCGTCGGCCACGCGGTCGGGCACCAGGTAGCTGATGCCGTCAAACGCAAAAGGCGCGGCCAACATCTTCAGCCCGCGCAGGCCCACGGTGCAGGCGGTCGCCCCGTCGCAGTCGTAGTCGGCCACGATGCAGATGCGCTGGCGCTGCTCAAACGCGTCGGCCAGCAGGCGGGCGGCCGTGTCGGCGTGTTTCAGGGTGGAAGGGGGCAGCAGGCGGGCCAGGCTGTCGTCCAGCTCGTCGGCGCTGGCCATGCCGCGTGCGGCTACCGGCCTGCTCCAGCGCCCACAGGGCGCGGGGGGGCACGTCGCGGTCAATGATTTTCATAGTGGTGAAAGCAATTCAGATAAGCGCTGGGTGCCAAAAAGGCTTGAAATCGTGTTGCCCAATCGTTGCCAAGGACTGCGCGGGCCCCAAGCCAGGGTGGTGAAGCTGCGCTCGCCACACAGGGTGAGTTGCACCCGCTCACCAGCTGTGGCGCGTGCCAGCCAGCCGGGCAGCACTTCGGCGTCGAGTTGTTGCCAGGCCAGTTGCCATGCGGCCCAGTCGCCGCGCAGGGCGGGGGTGCGCAGGCGGTCGTCCACCGTCACGTTGTCGGCAATACCCGCTGGGGTGGTGGGGCACGCACCGCTGCCGCTGATCCAGAACGCGTTGACCGGGGTCAGCCCGGCGGCCACCCGTTCGTCGTGCGCGGGGTGGGTGTAGTACAGCATTTGCGCTTCGTTTTGCAGGCGGCGCAGCGGGGCAGCGGCCGGGGCCATGGGCAGCCACGGCGCGATGGATCGGCCCACCACCCGGTGGCCAGCCCTTCAAACACAGCGCCTTGCGCCAGCCAGCGGTCGGGCGCGTGCCAGGTGAGGGCGATGCCGTCTTCTTGCGCCCAGGGTTGCAGCGCGGCCAGCAGGGTGCGGGAATGGGCTTCGCTCAAACCCAGAGCCTGCGGGTCGTGAAGCGTGACGTGGCCGTTCCCCACCTCCTGGTGGCAGGGCGTGAACCAGGCGGCGGCAGTTGTGCTCTGGGTGCTCCACGCGGCCCAGGGCACTTGGCCGTCGGGCGCATTCATGCCCAGCAGTGCGGAGTGGGCGCGCTCGTGCGGCGGGGTCAGCGTCCGTTCGCCATCGGTGGGCGCTGGGGTTTCAGGCGTTACCGTGGGCCCCAGGGCCAGCAGCCGGGTGAGATGGGGTAGTGCGAGGGTGCCCAGCGAGCTTTGGCAGCCTTCGTCCAGGACCGAGGCGAACGGCAACAGCAGGTGCGGCAGGGCCCGAGTGGGTGACACGGACACAGGACGTTGGGAAGGCAAAGGCGCAGCAGACATGGCGGGCATTGTGCGGGATGCCACAATTCCCGCATGAACCTTCCCTATGAACTGTCTCTGGGCTGGCGCTACACGCGTGCGGGCCGGGCCACGCGGCGCAACGGATTCATTTCCTTCATTTCCGGCGTGTCCATGCTGGGCATTGCGCTGGGGGTGGCGGCGCTCATCATTGTGTTGAGCGTGATGAACGGCTTTCAAAAAGAGGTGCGCGACCGCATGCTGGGCGTGTTGTCGCACATCGAGGTGTTTGCGCCGGGTGGCGCGGCCATTCCCAACTTGCCCCAAACCCTGACCGAAGTCCGCGCCAACCCCAACGTGGTGGGCGCTGCACCCTTCATAGCTGCGCAGGCATTGCTGGCGCGCGGTGAAGACATGAAAGGCACACTGGTGCGCGGGGTGGACCCGGCGTTGGAAGGCGAAGTGACCGACATGTTTGCCCGCAACCCCGTGTTGCAACGCCTGGTGCCCGGTGGGTTCGGCGCGGTGCTGGGCGCAGAACTGGCTAACAGCCTGGGGGTGCGCGAGGGCGACGTGGTTACCCTCATCGCCCCCAGCGGCCAGGTGACCCCTGCGGGTGTGGTGCCTCGCCTGAAGCAAATGACCGTGGTGGGCACGTTTGACTCGGGCCACTTTGAATACGACAGCGGCTTGGTGCTGCTGCACCAGGACGACGCGGCCAAAATCTTTCGGCTGGAAGGCCCCACCGGCGTGCGCCTGAAAATCAAAGACCTGCACCAGTCGCGAGAGGTGGCTCAGCAACTGCTGATGACGCTGACCGGCGACCTGCTGGTGCGCGACTGGACGCGCCAGAACCGCACTTGGTTTGCGGCCGTGCAGCTTGAAAAACGGATGATGTTCATCATCCTCACACTGATCGTGGCGGTGGCAGCTTTCAACCTGGTGAGCACACTGGTGATGACTGTGACCGATAAGCGGGCAGACATTGCCATCCTGCGCACGCTGGGGGCCAGCCCGCACAGCATCATGGGCATTTTTGTGGTGCAAGGAGCCATGGTGGGCGTGATCGGCACCGTCAGCGGCTTGTTGCTGGGTCTGGGCGTGGCGTTCAATATCGATGTGCTGGTGCCCGCGCTGGAGCGCCTGCTGGGCGCCACCTTTTTACCGCGCGACGTGTACCTGATCAGCCGCATGCCGAGTGACCCGCAGCAGGCCGACATACTGCCCATTGCCGTTATATCTTTGGTGCTGGCCTTTGTTGCCACGCTCTACCCCAGCTGGCGCGCCAGCCGTGTGAACCCGGCAGAGGCGTTGCGTTATGAGTGATCAAAAAATTGTGCTGCAAGCCACAGCCCTGACCAAGCGTTTTGTCGAAGGCCGGCTCGACGTGACCGTGCTGCAGGGCGTGGACCTGACGGTTCGCGCGGGTGACACGCTGGCCATCGTCGGTGCGTCGGGCTCGGGCAAAAGCACCTTGCTGCACCTGTTGGGCGGGCTGGATGCGCCCAGCAGCGGCAGTGTGACGCTGATGGGCCAGCCGCTGGCGGGCCTGAGTGCGGCGCAGCAAGGCGTGTTGCGCAACCAGCACCTGGGGTTTGTGTACCAGTTTCACCACCTGCTGCCCGAGTTCAGCGCACAGGACAACGTGGCCATGCCCCTGTGGATTCGCCGCACTGACCGGGCCGAGGCCGCCGCCACTGCAGCCGCCATGCTGGCACGCGTGGGTCTGGCCGAGCGCCTGCACCACCGGCCAGCCGAGCTGTCGGGCGGCGAGCGCCAGCGCGTGGCCATGGCACGGGCGCTGGTGACTCAGCCCGCCTGCGTGCTGGCCGACGAACCCACCGGCAACTTGGACCGGGGCACGGCCGACAGTGTGTTTGAGCTGATGCTGCAACTCGCCCGCGATCAGGGCACAGCGTTCATTGTGGTCACCCACGACGAGGCTCTGGCGCAGCGCTGCAGCCGACGTGCACGCCTGGTGCGTGGCCTGCTGACGGAAACCGCCTGAACCACCACCTGCATCTGATTGTTTTTTTGAATCCCGCACCGTCATGAAGAACCTTGGCATCAACACCCGCATCGTCCACTCCGACCGCAGCTTTGGCGTCGAGCACGGGGGCGTGCGCAAGCCCATTCACACGTCGGTTCAATACGGTTTTGACACCGTGGAAGAGCTGGTGGGCGTGTTCCAGGGCAGCGTCAAAGGCTACAACTATGCCCGCCAGGGCACGCCCACCACGGCGGCGCTGGAAGCTCGTATCAACGCGCTGGAGGGCGGTGTGGGCACCATTTGTTTTGCCACCGGCATGGCGGCCATTTGCGCCACGTTTCTCACGCTGCTCAAGGCGGGCGACCACCTGGTGGTGAGCCAATTTGTGTTTGGCAACACCAACAGCGTTCTCGGCACCCTGCGCGACTTCGGGGTGCAGGTGAGCACCGTCGATGCCACGCGGGCCGCGGCCGTGGCCGAGGCTTTGCAACCCAACACCCGCATGGTTTTCGTGGAAACGGTGGCCAACCCCGGTACCCAGGTGGCCGACTTGGCCGCCATTGGTCAACTGTGCCGCGATAAAGCGCTGGTGTATGTGGTGGACAACACCGTCACCTCGCCCGCCCTGTTTCAGCCACGCACCGTGGGCGCCAGTCTGGTCATCAACTCGCTCACCAAAACCATTGGCGGCCACGGCACCGCTCTGGGTGGAGCGGTGACCGACACCGGACAGTTCAACTGGGCCAATTACCCGAACATTTTTGAGCCCTACCGCAAAGGCGAAGCCCGTCAGTGGGGCCTGGTGCAGATCCGCAAAAAAGGCCTGCGCGACATGGGTGGTGCGTTGTCGTCGGAACACGCGCACACCTTGGGCAGCGGTGCCGAAACGCTTGCCCTGCGCCAAAAACAAAGCAGTGAAACGGCATTGGCGCTGGCACAGTTTCTGGAGGCGCACCCTGCCATTGCCAAGGTGCACTACCCCATGCTGCCCTCACACCCCCAGCACGCGCTGGCCACGCAGCTGTTCACGTCCGGCTCGTGGTTGCTGTCGTTTGAGCTGGCCAACGCCGAAGACTGCCTGGCCTTCATCAACCGGCTGACCATTCCCACGGTGGGCACTGGCTTGGCGGACACGCGCAGCCTGGTGATTCCGGTGGCTACCACCATTTTTTGGGAGGCTGGAGCAGCGGTGCGGGCACAGATGGGCATTGGCGACGGGCTGATTCGCTTCTCGGTCGGCCTGGAAGATCTGGCCGATTTGCAGGCCGACTTCGCCCAGGCACTGGGTTAAGTCCCAGCGCTGAGGCCACACAACCCTCCACCGTTCAGGCGGCGTTGCACCGTGTGGATCGATACCCATTGCCACCTGGATGCGCCGGAATTGCTGGCGCTGGTCAATGGGGGTGCTGCGCATTTCAGAACCTTGGCGCGGTCGCGGGGTGTCGGCCTCTGCGTGTTGCCCGCTGTCGAGGTGGCCAACTTTGACGCCGTACGCCAACTGGCCCACTCCCACAACGACGCCTATGCCCTGGGCATCCACCCGCTGTACGTGCCCCAGGCCCGAGAGTCTGATCTGGCACTGCTGGACAGCGCTCTGACGGCCCTGGCCCACGACCCTCACCTGGTGGCTGTGGGTGAAATCGGGCTGGACTTTTTTGTGCCTGAGCTTTGCACGCCAGCCATGAGCGAGAGGCAGCAGTTTTTCTACCGCGCCCAGTTGAAGCTGGCCAAGCAGCACGGACTGCCTGTGTTGCTGCATGTGCGCCGCAGTGCTGACCTGCTGCTCAAGCACCTGCGTGAGGTGTGGGCGGGCGCACCTCCCGGCGGCCGAGCGGGCATTGCCCATGCCTTCAACGGCAGCAACGAACAGGCGGCCGCGTTTGTGAGGCTGGGGTTCAAACTCGGTTTTGGTGGAGCCACCACGTTCGACGCCGCACGGCAGTTGCGCAGGCTGGCCGGCAGCCTGCCTGACAACGCACTGGTGCTGGAGACAGACGCACCCGACATGCCGCCCCAATGGCTGTATGCCACTGTCGCCCAGCGCGAAGCGGGGGCGCAGCAGGGCGTCAACACCCCGGCCGAGTTGCCGCGCATCGGCGCGGTGGTGGCGGGGTTGCGGGGCACAGCCCCCAGCGCCCTGGCCGCGCTGACCACAGCCAATGCGCTGGTTGCGCTGCCAAAGCTGCAGAGCTTGTGGGCGGGCGTGTCCGCTGCTGGCCAGACCCAGGAATGACAAGCCACATGGGCGCGCCTGAGCCTGTCATTTCACCCACCCGTTTGGTGGGCTTGCCGCCGCTGGTGAACACCCATACCCGCGTATGGGTGCTGGGCAGCTTTCCGGGCGTTGCCTCGCTGGAGGCCCAACAGTACTACGGCCACCCGCGCAACCACTTTTGGCCCATCATGGCCCATATCTTTGATGCTTTATTGGCATCTAACGCATGCCCAATAAGCAGAGACAGCTATTGTTCTGATTACACCCAGCGTACCGCATGGCTGTTGAGCCACGGCGTGGGGCTGTGGGACGTGTACGCCAGTTGCGAGCGCCAGGGCAGCCTGGATGCCGACATTCGCCATGCGGTGGTGAACGATTTCGACACCCTGCGGGCACTGTGCCCGCAACTGCGTCTGGTGGCCCACAACGGGGCGACCAGTTTTCGCCACCACCGGCACACCCTGGCGCTGGGTGTGCCGGTGGTCAAGCTGCCCTCCAGCAGTCCGGCCAACGCCAGCTGGAGCCTCGAACGAAAAAAAGCCGCCTGGTGGGCGGCCTTGGGCCCGGCACTGGCCGGTTGAGTGGGGCCGGTGGTGGGTCAGGCCACCGTGCGATACGACACAGGGGTTTCCGGCACCGGGTAGCCCGCCGAGCCAAAGGTGGTGGCCACGGCTTTGTGCGTGTCGAAGTAGACCTGCCAATAGTGGTCGGTGTGGGCGTAGGGGCGCACACACAGCAGCGGGCCTTCGGGCGTGAACTGAAGAATCTCAATGTCAGGTGCTGGGCTGACCTTCACATTGGGGATGGCGGCCACGGCCACGCGCAGGCGGGCGATGGCGTCCTGTGCATCGACGCCGTTGGCCACCTTGGCCAGGCAGTCCACGCGGCGGAAGGGCTCGTTGCTGAAGTTCTGGATGTTGTCTGAAAACACCTTGTTGTTGCCCACGATGGTGGTGACGTTGTCGGGCGTGAGGATGGTGGTCGCAAACAGCCCCAACTCCTTCACCGTGCCCACGGTGCCCCCGGCGCTGATGAAATCGCCCACCTTGTACGGCCGAAGCACCTGCAAAAACACGCCAGCCGCAAAGTGCGTCAGCAAACCACCCCAGGCGGTGCCGATGGCCAGGCCCGCGCCTGCCAGCAACGCGGCAAACGAAGTGGTCTTGACGCCAAAAATGTCCAGAATGGCCAGGATCAGCACCACCGTCAACGCCACGCTGATGATGGACTTGAGGTAACGGATCAGCGTCTGGTCAAGCTTTTTGGCGCGTTCCAGGCCGCCGCCGATCAGGCCCACCGCCAGGTTGATGAGCCAGCGGCCCACCACCCAGGCGGCGATGGCGCCCAGTATCTTCAAGCCGAAATCCGCCCCTTGGGTGGACAGAAAATTCCAGATCAGTTCGGTGTTCATAATGAATCCTTTCAAGTCAAGACAACACCTATGCAGTATTTCCCGGTTTCTGTGACAGCAGGTCGTTGCGCGACAACGACTGGCTTGCATCGCGTGCAAATGTCCGGTTTTGTGTTGTCAGCACACACACGCGGGGTGACGACATGAGCACACAGGCCACCACCGCACGGCCCCGCCGACCCGCCGCTCCGGTGCTGCCAGAGGTCAATTTTTCGGATTACGGCAACGTGCGTTGCCTGCACCTGGGCACCGAATGGGTGCAGGGCAGCATGTTGCTGGACCAGCCCTACGACATCGAGCTGGAATACGTGCAGCGCATGATGGCGTGGCTGTTGTTCAACGATCCCGCCAAAATCGGCAAAAAACACGCCATGCAGCTCGGGCTGGGTGCTGCGGCGCTGACCAAGTTTTGCCGCAAAAAGCTCAAAATCTGCACCACGGCGGTGGAGCTGAACCCACAGGTCATCTCGGCCTGCCGTTTCCTGTTCAAGCTGCCGCCCGACGACTCCAAGCTGCGCATCGTGCTGGCCGACGGAGTGGACAGGCAACGTCGATGCCCTGCAGGTTGACCTCTACGACCACGAGGCCGCAGCCCCGGTGCTCGACAGCTTTGACTTCTACAAAGACTGCCGCCATGTGCTGAGTGAGGGCGGGTGCATGACGGTCAACCTGTTCGGCGAGCGCAACAAATACCCCGACAGCGTGGAAGAAATTGCCGCAGCTTTCGGCCGCGACGCGGTGTGGTTGTTCAAACCCACCAAAGAAGGCAACACCGTGGTGCTGGCCCAGCGCACGCCCAGCCGCCCCACCCGTGCCGAGCTGGAAGCCCGTGCCGCCGACATACAAGTGCGCTGGGGCTTGCCTGCGCTGAAGTGGCTCAAAGTGTTCAAGCCATTGGAGTCATGAGTTCAATCATCTATTTGCCTTGTGCCGCTTGATTGACCGGATTTTGTAGCTATAAAAACAGTCAGGGAGCGCACCATGCCTTCGAGCTGGCCGTCAAAAAACACGGAGGTGAGCCCTTTGCCCCCACGCGCCTGTCGGCGCTGCCCCCCCGAGGGGGCTCCAGCCACCTTGGGGCGGCCCGGCGGTGGCTGGGGCTTCGTTGACCTGTTCTCCCGAGTTCGACACCAACTGCGCTAAGTCCTTGATTTGTATAGGCTCGGCCTCTCGGCTGCCACTACAACAGGCCTGATTGGGCGTCGTCTGAGGGCTTTGTGATCTTCAGTGCGGCCAGCACATCCGTCTGGCGTTGGGCTATGGTCGAAATACCCGCAATGGGCGCGGCGGTGCGGATGCTGATGCTGTGTCGCTGGATGCGCCGCAAGTCAGCCAGTGCAGACTCCGGTGACAAGTCGCTGCCACTGATCTTCAGACGTTGGCGGCAGACGATGGAACACCGGTGCAATCTCGATCTCCGACTTCAGCACCCAAAACCCTCGTTCGATGTCGGCCAGCGCCTTGTAACGGCGCACCACCTCGCCCGGTGTCAAATCCTGAACATTGGTCCCCAGCAACAATTTGCCATCCATCGCCTGGGCGCGTGCCAAGGCTGGCCGCCAATTTGGCACCCCTTCGTCGAAGACACCGGCGTTCCAACGGAGGTGTTTTTTGTGTCCTGTTTGGCCGAAGGCGCTAGGCTGCGGGCCATCAAATGGACTGCGGCCAGTGACGGTGTGGCGCCCGACATGACGCAGCGCAGCGCCGACTTGATGCACTTGCGAGGAGGTCTGAACCCCTGAACCAACGAAAATAACCGCATGAAGCCGATCCGCGCAACTGCCCAGCCACACCCATCGCCCGGTGGCCCACCGGTTCATTTGTTCCGCAACTACACCCGGTTGATGGGGGCGGTCTATGGGGTGATTCTGCTCGGACTGATGTCGTTTTTTGCAGTCCAGCTGCAGGACCGGTTCGCTTCTGAGGTCGAGCTGATCGAGTCGAACGTCAAGCGTCACAGCCAGTTTGTCGAATACGTCATTGGCCGGTCTCTGGACCAGCTCGACGATTTGCGGATGTTGGCCGATGACGAGGACGATATCGCCGCACGGGTAACGGTTCCCGGTCGGCCGCTGCCACACTGGCCGGGTTTTTCGGTGCAACTGGAGGGGGCAGAGCGCAGCTTCAGTCTGGAAACACCCATTGACTTTGACCGTACCGGAAACCTGGTCGGCAATGGGAGTCTGGAGGGACGTTCACCCGAGTTCTACGGCGACATGGAACAGGCCCTGCTGATCAACGCAGGTCTGCGTTCGCTCATTTTTACCCTGCCCAACGCTGCGAAGGCCCGGTTTCTGGCCACCGAGCAATTTCTGCTGGTGTCTCCCTGGCGGCCTGCGCGTGACATCGCGTTCAGTTCCGACGCTTACCTCGACCCGGTCTGGCGTCTGGGCAGCACGGAAATCAATCCCGACCGTGAAAAACAATGGGCCCCGACTTATTTCGGTGGCAAGGATGTGGGTTTGCTGGTTCCGGTGCTGGTGCCGTTGTACCGTGAACAGCGCCTGGTGGGTGTGCTGGCCATTGACACCAGCCTGGATTACCTGAACCGCCTCTACAGTGATTTTTCCTACCCCAGCGGGTCGCTGATGCTGGTCGATGCCTATCGGCAGGTTCTGGCCCATCCGCCGTCGTATGCCAATCCGCTGGCGATTGACAAACCTCTTCCATTGGCTGACGTGCTCCCCCCCGCGCTTCAGCCCAGGGATCTGGCCCAGCTTCCGATGGATACCCATCGGATCGTGAACGGGTATGTCGTGATCTCCCACCATTTTGTTGGTGCGCCCTGGACCCAGTTTTTCCTGGTGCCGGAGAAGGACATCTGGCTGCGGGTCATTTCTGACCAGAGCGTGTCGATTCTGGCCACCCTGATGGGGCTGGTTGTGGCGATGGCGGCAACCTACATCGTGACGTCTCTGCAGTTTGTGGCGCCGGTTACCCGGTTGCTTCGCCAGTTGGCTGCAGAGGTCCACTTCAAGCCATCGGCCATTCCGTGGACACCGACGTCGTGGCGACCCTGGTTCGATGCGCTCGCTCAGGCATTCAAGGAGTCGATGCATCGAACGGGCTTGCAAAAAGAAAGGGACGCAGCAGCACGGTTGCAACAATCCATGCTGCCGCCAGGGTGGCCCCATCACCCCAAATACGGCCTGTGGGGGATGCTCCGCCCGGGCAAGGAGGGAGGTGGGAATTTCCATGACCACTTTGTGGCCGGTGCAAGTCTGCAGGGGTGGGTGGTTGCTGATGTACGTGGCAGTGCAATGGGGCCTGGCTTGTTGGGAATGAGAACGCAAACCCTCGTGCGTGTGCTCGCCATCCATTCCACACAGGATGTGGGAACGGTGGTGGAAACTGCCAACAAGGAGTTGCGCCCGAGAAACGATGCGTCTGCATCCGTGGCGCTGGTTTGCCTGATGTTCGACCCCGATACCGGCGTTCTTCGTTACTGCAATGCGGGACTTCCGGCACCCCTTCGCATCGGCACCAGCGGGCGGGTGACGATGTTGCCGGTGGTGGGCGGGATGGCTTTGGGTATGCAGGCCGTGGGGCCTTATCCCGCTGGCGAGCTGACCCTTCAACCCGGCGATACCGTGGTGGTTTGCAGCGAGGGGGTCATCCATGCCCGCAACCCTGCGCATGAAGTCTTCGGGCATGACAGGCTGGCCGACCTGCTCAGAGAGCACCCCTGCCAAAGTGCGAGGGAGACCGTCGAGCGCGTGGTGGCAGCCGTTCGGGACTTTTCCGGAGGTATTGAACTGGCGGATGACCTCACTTGCCTGGCGCTGGTCTATCGGCCCGAGGTGACCCCATGAAGGTGTTGTGCCAGCGGATTCGCGCACCGACGCACGAAATCTAGGAAAAACGGGGGTTTGCTGTCGAACTCGGGGGTGGTGCATTGGTTTCGGGAAGGGCTGATTTCGCGTCTGCAGAAAAAGTGGGGATTGCCTACCCCCGCTTTCACCAGTGAGCGGGAGCAACGGTGGCTGCACAACGAGTGCGGCGAGCAGGTGGGCCCCGAGACACCTGGGAACTGTCTCTGCTGCCCGTGCAGTGTGCTTTCAGGCGCCGGTGTCCGTCAGGTACTTCATCATGACTTTTTTCAACGCATCAGGTGACGCTCCGCGGTCAACGTATTCCGATGCGCCCAGAAGAACGCAGCGTTCTTCTATCTGCTGGTCGCTGTAGGCGGAAATCATCACCACCGGGATGTCCGCAGAGACCGGGTTCGACTTGATCTGTTTGAGCACTTCGAGTCCATCCATGCCGGGCATGGAGATGTCCAGAACAATCAGCCGGATAGGCACGCCTGACATCACGATCTCAAGACCGTGCAGCGGAGAAACGGCAACCCTCACCGGAGTGGATTCCTGGATGAGAAAGCCGATGAACTCCAGGTTGTTTGGCGTGTCGTCAATGATCAGGGTGCAGGGCTGCATGGCGCCTTCGACGGCTTCCACGGGCGGGCAAACCACCCCTGCGGCGGTCAATGCCGCGCAGGCTTTGGGAAGCTGATACGCACAGAGCAGATCGCCGATGAGGGTGGCGTTGACACGGTCGGCGTTCGACACTTCCGTTTCGTGTTCCATCCAGAGTTGGGGTGCCTTGGGGGAGTCCAGTCTGGCCGCGAGCAGCACTTCTGCCAGGATGCGGCCCACGCGGTCTCCGGCATCGGCATCGGTTTCGGGTCGTTCAGCCGGGCGGGTTGCAGGATAGGCATCGCCCGGATCGGGTGCCTGGGGTTCGGTTGTCGGTGATGCGATCTTCAGGGCTTCGGCACGGACCGGCTCGCGCCCACCTGCGAGTGTCTGCCCGGATGGTCTGTCCAGCACGACGATGGCCCAGAAGGTCGAACCCTCTCCCTCTTTGGTCTCCACCCCCACGGAGCCGCCCATCAGGTGGGCGAGACCCTGTGTGATGGCCAGTCCCAATCCGGAACCCGCAAAACGCCGCTTGCCGAATTGTGAAAATCGGGTGAAAAGAAGGGAAATATCCTCGGCTGCAATGCCCACACCTGTGTCCTTCACGGACATTTTGATGGTTGCGGTTTTCTGATCAAGGGCCAGGCACCTCACGATGACATCAATTCGGCCTGAGTGCGTGAACTTGACCGCATTGTTCAGGTAGTTGATCAGTATCTCTTTCAGGCGCACAGGATCGCCGACCACAACCACAGGGACCGCTTCGTCGATATCCACTCCGAGTTCGATATGTCGGGTTTTCAGTGCCGGCTTGATCATTTCAACGGCATCTTCAAGCAGTTGGTCGATTCGGATTTCTTCGGGAATCAGGTCGAGCTTGTAGGCATTGAGTTTTGAAACGTCCAGAGCGCGGGTGACAATCTGGTTCAGGTGCGTGCAAGATCTTGCCAGAAGAGATGTGAATTTTGCCTGAGACTCGCTGAGATTGCTCTTTTCCAAGAGAAAAAGCATTCCTGCAATGCTGCTCAGGGGTGTCCGTATTTCATGGCTCATACTGGCAAGGAAGTCGGATTTTTCTTCCGCGGCCAGCGAGGCTTCCCTCATTTGATGCTCAAGGTCTTTCCTGATTTTTGTATTTTCGAGGGTGGTGGCATGGAGGTTCATGATCGCACCTGAAAGTGCTGTCATCTCGCGGATATGAGAAACGACGAAAGAGTTTATAAAATAATCGAACCTAGTGTATGATTGGCTTCCTTTAATTGCTATTTTTTCGATACTTGAAAGGGGCCGAATAAATACCATGTAAATGGCGATCATGACCAATAGGCTGAGCACCATGATGGCAAAAGTGAACATGCTGATCTGATGGCGCATGGACTCCACAATCACTGATGTCTTTTTGAGATCTGCGTCAATGTTCTCAAAAGCACTGGCCGATGTTATTGTCACATGACTTTTCACTCTGTTTTTCAGGTGGAACCATGATGTTTTGAGGTCTTCCTTTTCAATTTCCCTTTTTTTTCCAATGAGCTTGTATATCTCCCTGATGTATTCATCGGTAGGACTGAATTCGTCTAGTCTGGATATGTAAACCGTCAGATTGATGGATCCGATGGCCTCCTTTTCTTTTATTTCGTTTTCGGTTGTGATGGCAGTCTCTGCGAAAACCATCAGATCTTCCATGTATTTGATGTTCTTGATGCTCTGGAGAGAAACGGGAATGGTGGACTGAGAAATGCGGGTAATGGTTCGCAGCACATCCTGCTGGCCTTTGTCGATCAAGTGGCTGAGCCAAAGGGCAATCAGCACCGCAAAGCCAACAATGAAGGCGAAATAGAACCCGGCCGATTTTTCGTTATCTATGGCATTTCTGTACTTCATGATGCCTCCCGCTGCTTGTTGGTAATGTCCGTCATCCTGAATGGATCAAAGAACGGGAGTCAATGTACCCGTCCCTAGCATTGTCTTGCAGCAGGAGCCCAGTGCGATGTGGCCGAAGCAGCGATCGGGTAGGGCAACGTGGCGCAGGGCAGTTCTTGGTGGCGCGGGCTGCGCGGCGTAGCATGGCGGTCATGTCGAAGACCGAACGCTCACCGGACACCCCACGCGAAACCTCTGCCCTCGTTGGCCCGCTGGACTGGAGGCGGCTGGTCCAGTGGCTGGCCGATGACGGAGTGATATCCGCTGCCGAGGCCGAGCGCACGGTGGCCCGCTGCTCTGCCGCACAAAGTGCCCAACCGCCGCTTCAGCGCCTGAGTGTGGTGGGCATGGTGCGCGAGAGTGACGGTGCCACCCTGAGCCTGGATGCCCTGAGCGAATGGCTGGCCGGGCACCTGGGTCTGCCCTTTGTGCGCATCGACCCGCTGAAGGTGGACGTGGGCCGTGTGGCCGAGGCCATGTCTGCCCAGTACGCCGAGCGCCACAAGGTGCTGCCCGTGCAGGTAGGTCCTGCCGAGGTGGTGGTGGCCACATCCGAACCGGGTCTGACCGACTGGGTGCCCGAAGTTGAGCGGCAGACCCGCCGCACCGTTCGGCTGGTGGTGGCCAACCCGCTGGACATCAAACGCTATACCGGAGAGTTCTACGCGCTGGCCAAGTCGGTCAGGGCGGCCGTGAAGGCAGGTGGTGGCCCCCAGGCCAGCTTCGAGCAACTGGTGGAGTTGGGACGCAGCAACCGCACACTCGATGCCAACGACCAGGGCGTGGTGCAAGTGGTGGACTGGCTGTGGCAGTACGCCTTTGACCAGCGGGCCAGCGACATCCACCTGGAGCCGCGGCGGGAGCAGGGGGTGATCCGCTTCCGCATCGACGGCGTGTTGCACCCCGTGTACCAGTTGCCTGTCACGGTGCTGGCAGCCATGACGGCACGCATCAAGCTTCTGGGCCGCATGGACGTGGTGGAAAAACGCCGCCCGCAAGACGGCCGCATCAAAACCAAGAATCCGCGTGGCGATGAAGTGGAAATGCGGCTGTCCACCCTGCCCACCGCCTTTGGCGAAAAGATGGTGATGCGCATTTTCGACCCCGACACCACCGTCAAGAACCTGGATGCGCTGGGTTTTTCGGCGCACGATGCCAGGCGTTGGGAAGCGCTGGTCAAGCGACCCCACGGCATCGTTCTGGTGACCGGCCCCACGGGTTCGGGCAAAACCACCACGCTGTACTCCACCCTCAAGCGGCTGGCCACCGAAGAGGTGAACGTCAACACCATTGAAGACCCTATCGAGATGATCGAGCCGGCCTTCAACCAGACCCAGGTTCAGGTGCACCTCGATTTCGACTTCGCCCAGGGCTTGCGTGCGCTGATGCGCCAGGACCCCGATATTTTGATGGTGGGCGAGATCCGCGACCTGGCCACGGCAGACATGGCCGTGCAGGCTGCACTGACTGGCCACCTGGTGTTTTCCACTTTGCACACCAACGATGCCCCCAGCGCCATCATGCGGTTGATGGAACTGGGTGTTGCTCCGTACCTGATCAATGCCACCGTGCTGGGCGTGCTGGGGCAGCGGCTGGTGCGCACGCTGTGCCCACTGTGCAAAGTGCCCGATACCGAGGCCAGCCGGGCTGCGCTGGACGAAGTCATCAAGCCTTGGCAAGCCAGTGGCAACTACAGCCCTTACAAGGCGGTGGGGTGCATCGATTGCCGCATGACCGGCTTCAAAGGCCGCATGGGTCTGTATGAGCTGATGGTCACCACAGAAGCTTTCAAAGACAAGGTCAACCGCGAGCCCAGCATGGACGCACTGCGCCGTCAAGCCGTGACCGACGGGATGCGTCCCTTGCGCGTGGCCGGTGCCCTCAAGGTGGCCGAGGGGCTGACCACGCTGGACGAGGTGCTCGCTTGTACGCCGCCCTTGCATTGAACTTGAAGCTTGCCCCGTGCACTTGGTAAGCTAGGGCCCACTGTGACTCCAAGCTTGAAAGCCGCCTTATGAACACCCTCGTTTGGGTTCATGCCCTGACGTTGGGCGCCGCGATGGCCGTGTTGGGCTGGGCTCTGACCGCCGGGCCCCTGCGCATATTCAGCCGCGCATCGCGCCATTTCACGGGCTTCAATGCACTGGTGCTGCTGGCCAGTGTGGGTTGGTGGCCATGGGGCTTGCTCGCGCCTCTGCCGCCCGCGTTCCGCCTTGCTTTGGGGTTGATGCTGGTGCTGGCCGCCATCCAATGGCTGTGCCGTGGTGTGCAGACGCTGCACGACATCAAGCCCGCCTATGTGACATCTCCGCTGATGCTGCCTGCGCTGGCGATACTGATGTCTGGTTTGGCCTGGCTGGACGCTGGGGGCGGCGGCCTGTGGCTGGCCTTTTTCAGCGCTTCCCTGTGGGTGCTCAGCGTCACCGTGCAACAGGCGTTCCCCTCGCTCATGGCCCAGGGTGGAGTGCGTGTGGCCCGCTGGAGCCTGAGCCCCATGGCTGCAGCCGCGCTGCTGTGGCTGGGTGGCATGGTCGGCACCGTGGTTCAGGCCTTCATGGGAGCCCCCTCAGTTGGCCGACCGCTTGCAGATGCCGCCGCCCAAGCGCACCTTTTTGCCATGAACGAATGGCAGGTGCTGCTGCTCATTGGAAGCTGGGGCCTTCTGAACGGAGGGTTGACGGCCCTGCTGATGCTCAAGCTGGTCGACAAGATTCGCGAGCTCAACACCGAGGACGAGCTCACCGGGGCTCTCAACATGCGCTCGTTTTTGTCCCTGCTGAACGTGGAGCGGGACCGCTTGCGTCGCACGCCCCAAACACAGTCTCTGCTGGTGTGCGAAGTGGATCAGTACCACGCGCTCAACAAACAACTGGGTTTTGCGGCTGGCGATGCCGCCTTGCGCCACGTCACGGCCGTGTTGGGGCGCGGCTTGCGCAAGACCGATCGGCTCGGCCGGTCCATGAATGCCGAATTGCTGATGTTTTTGCCCGCCACTCCCGCCATGGGTGCCATGCAGGTGGCTGAGCGCACGCAGGCGGCGGTCAAGGCCAACCCGCTGTTGTGGAATGGGCAGTCTGTTGGCCTGTCGCTCAGTATCGGGGTGGGTGAGCGGAGTGAAGACAACATGCCCTCTGAAACACTGATTGAATTTTGCGAGCAGGCCGTTCGGCGCGCCCAGCGCGAGGGAGGGGGGCGCATTCGGGTGGCTCAGTACGACACGGCACCCTCTCAACATGCACCTCTCAGCCCTTCTGATGGAGCGCCAACCGGGCGTTGAGACGGGCTGACGGCCAAGCCCCGGGCAGCAGGCCACAAGGGCATTCCCCGGGGTGTATATTTTCACCCCCATGATCCCCATCAAAACCGAATCAGCCTGGCGTGGCACCGCAGATTGCCGCAACTGCGGCATTCGGGACATGGTGCTGTTTGCCGATCTGAAGGAGGAAGACTTCGGCCTCATCCATGCACCCATTGACGATCTGGAGTTCAATGCGGGCGACAGCCTCCAGCGCATGGGAGACCCGGCCTCCAGTCTGATGACGCTGCGCGTGGGCATCGTCAAGCTGGTGCGCAACATGCCCGATGGGCGCCAGCGCATCGTGAGGGTTTTGCGCCCAGGTGATGTGCTGGGTCTGGAGGCGCTTTTTTCCAGTACCTACGAGTGTGAGGCGGTTGCTTTGACCGGTGCCAAAGTGTGCCGCCTGCCCGTGGATGTGATCCACCGGCTGAACCAGGAAACCCCCCGATTGCACCAGCGCCTGATGGGCAAATGGCACCAGAGCCTGAAAGAAGCCGACGACTGGCTGGCCGACCTGAACTTTGGCAACGCCCGCCAGCGCCTGGGTGGCCTGGTGCTGAAAATGCTTGCACACGCGGTCGCCGCCACGCCGCTGTCTGGCAGTTCCTCGCCAGACGGTGTGGTCACACTTTTCTCGCGCGAGGACATGGGCGCCATGCTTGATCTGAAACTGGAAACCGTGAGCCGCACACTCAGTGCCTTCATCCGCGAAGGCTTGCTCGAACCCATGGACCGCCAAGGGCGTGTCTACCGGGTGCTCGACGCAGAACGGCTGGCGAATCCCAAAGATTGAATTAGGGTAAACCCTTGTGTTGCGGTATGTGGTATCCACAGCCGCACCGACCCGCCGGACGCGCAGAATCTCGGCGTTCCAACGTTCGAGGAGATCGCTTGTGCTGGTGAAAAATCAGAAAGACTTTTTTGGTGGGCTGCTGTTCACCGTCGTGGGGGGGGGCTTTGCCTATGGCGCAAGCACGTACCAAGTGGGCGATGCTGCCCGCATGGGGCCAGGGTATTTCCCGCTGATGTTGGGCATCATCCTGGCGCTGATGGGGGTTGTGGTGGTGTTCCAGTCGCTCATCAAAGGACACCCAGACGGAGACCCCATTGGCAAATGGGCGTTTAAACCGCTGTCGCTTGTCTTGGGTGCCAACATCACTTTTGGCGCACTTCTGGTGGGTGTGCCCGCCATTGGTTTGCCCGGTTTTGGCTTGGTGATTGCCATTTTCGCTTTGGTGATCATCGCCAGCTTTGCGGGCGATGCCTTCAATTTGAAAGAAGTGCTGGTGCTGGCGGCCATCCTGTCGGTGGGCAGTTACCTCGCCTTCGTCAAGCTGCTGGCGTTGCAGTTTCCGGTGTGGCCCACCTTCATCACAGGTTAAAGAAAGCACACCATGGAACTCTTTGACAACCTCGCGTTGGGTTTTGGCGTGGCCTTCACGGGCCAAAACCTGTTGTATGCCTTCATCGGTTGTTTGCTGGGCACGCTGATTGGTGTGCTGCCGGGCATTGGCCCCGTGGCCACGATCGCCATGCTGTTGCCCGCCACCTACGCGCTGCCTCCTGTGGCAGCGCTGATCATGCTGGCCGGCATCTATTACGGCGCGCAATACGGCGGCTCCACCACCGCCATTCTGGTGAACCTGCCGGGCGAATCGTCGTCGGTGGTGACCGTGATTGACGGTTACCAAATGGCTCGCAAAGGGCGTGCAGGCCCTGCACTGGCCGCCGCTGGTTTGGGCTCGTTCTTTGCTGGCTGCGTCGGTACGCTGATTCTGGCTGCCTTCGCGGCGCCGCTGACAGAGGTGGCATTCAAGTTCGGCCCGGCCGAATACTTCTCTCTCATGATCCTGGGCCTGATCGGCGCGGTGGTGCTGGCCTCAGGTTCGCTGCTCAAGGCGCTGGGCATGATCGTGCTGGGTCTGCTGCTGGGCATGGTGGGCACCGATGTGAACTCGGGCGTGCCCCGTTTCACGTTCGACATTCCCGAACTCTCCGACGGCATCAGCTTCGTGGTGATTGCCATGGGCGTGTTCGGTTACGGTGAAATCATCAGCAACCTGGCACAGGGCGAAGAAAAGCGCGAAGTGTTCACCGGCAACGTTCAGGGCTTGTTCCCCACCAAGGAAGATTTCAAGAACATGGTGCCAGCCGTGTTGCGGGGTACAGCGTTGGGTTCAGCCCTGGGCATTTTGCCCGGCGGTGGTGCGCTCTTGTCGGCTTTCGCGGCCTACACCATCGAGAAAAAGACCAAGCTCAAGCCTGGTGAAGTGCCGTTTGGCCAGGGCAACATCCGTGGCGTGGCGGCTCCGGAAGCCGCCAACAACGCGGGTTCGCAGACATCGTTCATCCCACTGCTGACGCTGGGCATCCCGCCCAATGCCGTGATGGCGCTGATGGTGGGCGCCATGACCATCCACAACATCCAGCCTGGCCCCCAGGTGATGACCAGCAACCCTGAGCTGTTCTGGGGGTTGATCGCCTCCATGTGGATCGGCAACGCCATGCTCATCATCCTGAACCTGCCACTCATCGGCATCTGGATCAAGCTGCTGACCGTGCCTTATCGCTGGCTGTTCCCGGCCATCGTGCTGTTTTGTGCTGTTGGCGTGTACTCCACCAACAACAACACTTTCGACATCTGGATGGTGGCGGCCTTTGGTGCCATTGGGTACACCTTCATCAAGCTGGGGCTGGAGCCTGCGCCCTTGCTGCTCGGCTTCATCCTGGGCCCCATGATGGAAGAAAACCTTCGGCGCGCGCTGCTGCTGTCACGCGGCGACTGGAGTGTGTTTGTCACCCGCCCCTTGTCAGCCACGCTGCTGGCCTTTGCCGTGCTTTTGTTGGTGATCGTGATGTTGCCAGCGGTCAAGAGCAAACGCGAAGAAGCGTTTGTGGAAGACTGACGCACAGGCTCCGCCCGAGTGGTGGGGCCTGTCACACAAGCGGCACCCAGGCGGCACCCGACAGGGTGCCGCTTTTCATTGGGGGCCGAGTCCCCAGCCACAATTCGAGTCCCTGCCCAGGAGCTGACCATGACCCTTGCCTCCGCCGTCCAAACCCCCAACCCCTACCGCAGCGTGCGCCTGCCGGTGTTCGCGCGCAACGTGGTGTCTACCTCGCACCCTCTGGCCGCGCAGGCGGGCTTGCACATGCTGCGCAGCGGGGGCAATGCAGTCGATGCCGCCGTGGCAGCCGCTGCAGTCATGACCGTGGTGGAGCCCGTCAGCAATGGCTTGGGCAGCGATGCCTTTGCGCTGGTGTGGGCAGGGGGCGAGTTGCATGGGCTGAACGCGTCGGGCCGTGCCCCGCAGGCCTGGACGCCCGATTACTTCACCGCCAAAAATGGCGACAGTGCCACCGCCCCGCCCAAACGCGGCATCGACAGCGTCACCGTGCCCGGTGCCGTCAGCGGTTGGGTGGCCTTGAGCGAGCGCTTTGGCAAACTGCCCTTCGGTGACCTGATGCAACCCGCCATTGAAGTGGCCGAGCGCGGATACGCCGTGCCCCCGGTGGTACAGGGCAAGTGGGCGGCGGTGGTGAGCGAACTGGGCAGCCAGCCCGGCTTTGCCCATGCGTTTTTGCCCAGGGGCCGTGCGCCGTTGGTGGGTGAATTGTGGTCATTCAAGGCTGCAGCGCTCGCCCTGAAAGCCATTGCAGCTACCAAAGGAGAAGCGTTTTACCGGGGCGACATTGCCCAGGCACTGGCCCGGTTTGCCGCTCAGCACGGCGGCGCACTCACGCAGGCCGACCTGGCCGCCCACGCCCCCGAGTGGGTGCAGCCCATCGGCCAAGCCTACCGGGGTCACACCCTGCACGAGATACCTCCCAGTGGCCAGGGCATTGCGGCGCTGATGGCGCTTGGCATCCTTCAGCACTTCGACGTGGCGGCCCTGCCGGTGGACGGCGTGGCGGCGCAACACCTGCAAATCGAGGCGATGAAGCTCGCCTTTGCCGATGCCTACCGCTTCGTTGCCGAACCCAGCGCCATGCAGGTGTCGGTGGAAGAGCTGCTCAGCCCCACCTACCTGGCCGAGCGCGCCAAACTGATCGACCCCCGCCGTGCCCAGGCCCCGCAGGCTGGCACGCCGAACGACCCACACCGTCGGGGCGGCACCATTTACCTCACCGCCGCCGACGAGAGCGGGATGATGGTCAGCTTCATTCAGAGCAACTACATGGGCTTTGGCTCGGGCTGCGTGGAGCCCACGTTTGGCATCAGCCTGCAAAACCGGGGGCATGGCTTTGCGCTGCCAGCCGCGTTTGCCGGGGGCCAGGGCAACCCGGCCAATGTGGTGGCACCTGGCAAGCGGCCCTTCCACACCATCATCCCGGCTTTCCTCACCCGGCCCGGTGCCGACGGAGCGCTGGACCCAGTGATGGCCTTTGGTGTGATGGGTGCCAACATGCAACCGCAGGGCCACCTGCAAACCCTGGTGCGCCTGCTGGACCACGGCCAAAGCCTGCAAGCCGCGTGCGACGCGCCGCGCTGGCGGTTCAACACCGGCCTGTCCATCAACGTGGAATCGGGCATGAACCCCGACACCGTGGACGGGCTACAGGCCCTGGGCCACCGGGTGGACGTCATCCAGGACAGCTACCAGGACTTTGGTGCAGGCCAATTCATCTGGCGCTTGGGCGACCCTGGCACCGACGGCTACATCGCCGCGAGCGATCCGCGCCGCGATGGCTTGGCTGCCGGCTGGTGACCGCGCACCAGCGGGGTAAGTGTTTTGGATAGAAAAGTGCCTCCAGCGCTTAATGGTATTGCACTGGCAGCTAGAAAAAAAGTATTGCTGGGCCTGACCCTGGCCGCTGCAGGTTCCATCGCGTTCAGCGGCAAGGCCATCATCGTCAAGCTGGCGTACCGCCACGGGGTGGATGCGGTCACCCTGCTGATGTACCGCATGCTGTTTGCCCTGCCCATGTTCCTGGCCATGGCCTGGTGGGCCAGCCGGGGGCAACCCGCCTTGAGCCGGCGCGACTGGCTCGGCGTTCTGGGCCTGGGTTTCAGTGGCTACTACCTCGCCAGTTTTCTGGACTTTTGGGGCTTGCAGTACATCAGCGCCAGCCTGGAGCGGCTCATTCTGTACCTCAACCCCACGCTGGTGCTGGTGCTTGGGTGGGCGCTGTATGGGCGGCGCATCACCGGCCGGCAAGCCGGAGCGATGGCGCTGAGTTATGCCGGTGTGTTGGTGGTGTTTGGGCACGAAGTGAACTTTGACGCGAGTGGCACCCTGCTGGGCGGAGCCCTGGTGTTTGGCAGCGCGGTGAGTTATGCCGTGTACCTGCTGTACAGCGGCGAAATGGTCAAACGGCTGGGCTCGTTGCGCCTGGTGGGCCTGGCCACCACGGTGGCCTGTGTGCTGTGCATCGGGCAGTTTGTGTGGTTGCGCCCGCTGTCAGCGGCGGTGGTGGCACCCGAGGTGGTGTGGCTCTCGGTGCTCAACGCCGTGGCCTGTACCGCCGCACCTGTCCTGATGGTGATGATGGCCATTGAGCGCATTGGCTCTGGCCTGACCGCCCAGACCGGCATGATCGGGCCCATGTCCACCATCACGATGGGCGTGCTGCTGCTGGGCGAGCCTTTCAACGGCTGGGTGCTGGTGGGCACGGTGCTGGTGATGGGCGGCGTGTTCTGGGTCAGCCGGGCCAAGGCCTGACTGCTGCTTTCAAGATTGCTTTTTTACTTCAACGGAGCCACACATGGATTTGGGTTTGCAAGGCAAATGGGCGCTGGTCTGCGGCACCAGCAAAGGGCTGGGGCTGGGCTGTGCACAGGCGCTGGCCGCCGAGGGCGTGAACGTGGTGATGGTGGCCCGTGGGGCCGAGGTGTTGCACGCTGCGGCAGCAAATATCAGAGCTGTCAATGCAATACAGGAAAGCGCTGGAGGTCAAAAAGGCTTGAAAAATGTTGTGCTGGCTGTGGCCGCCGACATCACCACGCCCGAGGGCCGCGCCGCTGCCCTGGGTGTGGCCGGTGGCCCCGGCTCCGCGTTCGACATTGTGGTGACCAACGCCGGTGGCCCACCCCCCGGTGATTTCCGCGACTGGGAGCGCGACGCGTGGCTGAAGGCCATCGATGCCAACATGCTCACCCCCATCGAACTCATCAAAGCCACGGTGGACGGCATGGCGGCGCGCGGGTATGGCCGCATCGTCAACATCACGAGCAGCGCTGTGAAAGCACCGATCGACATCCTGGGCCTGAGCAATGGTGCCCGCAGTGGCCTGACTGGGTTTGTGGCCGGCGTGGCCCGCAACCCCACGCTGGCGGCAAAAGGTGTGACGCTGAACAACCTGCTGCCGGGCAAGTTCGACACCGACCGCATCAAGACAACAATAGCCGGGGCCGCCCAGAAACAGGGCAAAACGGTGGACGAGGTGCGCGCTGCGCAAATCGCGCAAATCCCGGCCCAACGCTTTGGCACCCCGCACGAGTTCGGGCAGATTTGCGCGTTTCTGTGCAGCGTGCAGGCTGGCTACATCACCGGGCAGAACGTGTTGGCCGATGGCGGGGCGTTTGGCGGGACGTTCTGACGGGGCGCACCCCCGCTTCAGCCCCCGCCCCACTCCCGCCGCTGTGACCGCAAAAAGGGCCGGTCCAGGTGCTGCGCGATGGTGTCTAGGTCACGTTCCGTGATGCCCATATGGGCGAAGTGGGGCCTCCACTGGCTCACCACTCCCACCACCTCTTTCACCAGCGCCTGGGCTTGTGCGGCTTTCAGGCCGAACAGTTGGGCTTGCGTGAGCGCGTTGGCCAGCGTGGCATCGGCCATGTCGGTGCCGACTTGCAGCTGCTGATAGCCCAGGCTTTGCAGGGCGGGCAGCATGTCGAACGCCGGGGCCAGTTCGTATTCGTTCCGGTCGTTCATGAGCAGCACGTGGTTTTTTTCGTGATCGTCGGTGTTGTCGGTGAGGATGTTGAACACCATGCGCCGAAACAACTCGTGCATGTGCGCGGTGTGGGTCTGTTGTTGCACCACGCCACGGCGGCGCAGAATTTGGGCCAGTGCAGGGTAAGCCATCGGTTCTCCCGCAGCGCGCAGTGCCACATCGGCCGAGATGGCGTGCCGCCGTTGCATGCCCACCCGGTCAAATCGTTTCACGGCCACGGCATGCATGGGGTGCGGCCCGGTTGAAGTGGCCAAGGGCAGCGGCTGCGAGTGGGCCACCAGGATGCCCGCACGTGCCGCCAGGGTCAGGGTTGCGTGCTCCATCAGCGGGCTGTCCACCGCGTCGCCACGCTCTGGAAATTTCACCACCCATGCAGCCCCATCCAGGTTCATCAGCGCTTTGGGGCTGGCACCTCCCAGCGTGGCCCCCCCGAGTTCGACAGCAAATCGCTATTTTTCGCGGAATTTGCGGGTCAGTGCGTTAAGAATCAACAACTTAGGCGGGTTGTTTTGATTT
>JFJP01005420.1_pt1 | contig 26434 bp, 25 predicted proteins | sample 431651 | NCBI WGS metagenome assembly JFJP01 (sample SAMN02602958, study PRJNA72255) | Microbial mat metagenome, whole genome shotgun sequencing project. | biome: fresh water; feature: sink hole; material: water; isolation source: purple microbial (photo- and chemosynthetic) mats found in...
CAAGTCCCATGGATCAGCCTCGGGTGTCAGGCTCGAACGCAGCGCCACCAAATCCGCAGCCATGGCTTGTCGGTCTGCGGTACTCAGTTGCGGCCCTTTGGCCAGGAGTGCATCGAGCTGGTCGATAGGAAACCCATCCAGCGCGCCCGCCGGCAGCACCCGTGCCACCAATTTTTTGCCGCGCTGAATGTTCAGCGTTTGTCCCTGGTATTGCACCTGATTCAAAAAATTGGACAAGCCGCGAGAAAACTCGGTCACCGTCAGTGTGGTTACGGGCATCAGATTCTCCAAAAATATGAAAATCAGTTTATCGTATTTTTGTTCCTGGCCAAACGCAGCGGCCCTCACTCAACAGAAACTGCCTAGCGCGCTCGCAGCGGCTCAGTCTCTGTCAGCGCCATAGCACAGAGGGGCTTGACCACAACCGTTGTCATCGCGAGGCCGCAGGCTGTGGTGGTCCAGGCCATCCAGGGTCGTGCGGGTGATGGACTGCCACTGAGCCACCCAGGCGGACAGGTCTGGCGCATGGCTGCTGTGGGGCGCGACCAGGCCCAGCACGGCGGCGGCCTCGGTCAGTGCCCGCTGGGCGGCATCAGCCGTGTCGGTGTTGATAGCGCGCGCCCCGTTTTGCTTGCTGAGCTTTTCGCCCTGGGCGTCGAGCACCAGCGGCGTGTGCAAATAGCGTGGTGTGGGCAGGCCCAGCGCGTGCTGCAACAGGATTTGGCGTGCTGTGTTGTCCGCCAGGTCGGCGCCACGGACGATGTCGGTGATGCCTTGCGCTGCATCGTCCACCACCACCGCAAGCTGGTAGGCAAAGCAGCCATCGGCGCGTTTCAGCACAAAGTCGCCCACCTGTGCGCTCACGTTTTGCCGCTGTCGGCCAAGCCGGCGGTCCGTCCACTCAAGCACGATCTCGGCACCCCCGCTCGGGTTCGATGGTGAAACAAAATCAATAGCGGCCCGCGCTTGTCCAGCAAGGGCCAGAGCCTCTTTTTCTATATAAACATCGGTTCGCAGGCGCCAGGCGCGGGCGCTGCGCTGGCCCAGGCCGTGACGGCAAGTGCCAGGGTAAACCAGCGCGCTGTGGCGCGGCCTGCTGGCACCCTGCTGCTGGCGTGCGTTGTCGATGTCCTGGCGGGTGCAGCCGCAAGGGTAGGCCATGCCACACTGCACCAGCGTGTCAAGTGCCTGCGCATACAGCGCGCTGCGCTGCGACTGATAAACCGGCGGGCGGTCGCTGTGCAGTCCACACCGGGCCAATTGCTGCAGGATTTGCTCGGCCCAAGCCGCGTGGCAGCGTGTGCTGTCCGCGTCTTCGATGCGCACCAGCCACTGGCCGCCATGGGCGCGTGCATCCAGCCAACTGGCCAATGCGGCCACCAGCGAGCCGGCGTGCAATGGCCCGGTTGGCGAGGGCGCAAAGCGGCCCAGGTAGCTGCCAGCCACAGATGTCGGGCAGCGCGGCCGTTCTCAGTGTGCTGCCAGGGCCAGTTCCAGGCCCGACACAAAGGCGTCCTCTACCCGGTGCCCCAGACACCAGTCGCCGCATACGCCAAGCCCCTGTTTGGCGTCCCAGAGATGGCTCTTGCCCAGCGGCTTGAGTGTTTTGGCATACAGCCAGCGCTGGCTGTCCACATGCGCGGGCTCAGCGCGGATGCCGGTGACTTCGGTAAACGCCTTGATCAGCTTGGCTTGCGCGCGTTGCGGGTCGTCGTGCAGGTGTTCTTGCGACCAGGCCGGGCTGGCCTGGATGGTCCAGCGCTCGATCGGGCTGCGTGCCGGCTTGCTCGACTCGCGTGCCGCCCAGGCAATGCGGTGATGCGTGCTGCGTGCCGCATTCCACTGCGGCCCCAGGGTGGTCAGGCCCGGCTGCATGGCTTGCGGAAAAGCCAGCATCAGCGTCCAGCAGGGCGCCACCTGGACCCCATCGATCTGCTTCGTCCAGGCTTTGCAAAGCTTTGAATTTTGTAGCAGGTCACGCGCTTGCACACTGGGCATGGCCAGCAAAACGGCATCAAAACCGGCAAACACGTGCAGGGCGCCGTCGAGCGCCTCGGTGCGCAGTTGCCACTGGCCGGCGTGAACGGCGTCGGGCTCGATCTGCATCACCTGGGTTTGCAGCAACACCTGCCCGGCAGCTTTGAGCGGCTCGGCCCAGCCCGCCACCAGTGACTTCATGCCGGGCACGGCCACCCAATGCGCGTCCGGGTCCGGCCGTGCCGGGCCACTGGCGCGCCCAAGTTCGTCAAGCACCTGCACGCTGTTGGCGCTCCAGCGCTTGCACAAGTCGGGGGTGGTTTGCAAAGCCAGCAAAAAACGGGGGTCACGCGCTGTGAAATACTGCGCGCCGTGGTCAAACGAGCCAAACGCGCTGTCGCGGCTGGCCATCCGCCCCGCCACGCCCCGGCTTTTCTCAAACACGGTCACCCGGTGCCCGGCCTGCACCAGCGTGCGGGCGCAGGCAATGCCTGCCATGCCAGCGCCCACAATGGCAAAGTGTCGGGCTGTGCGGGGGGTGTTACTCATTGTGTTGTTCTCCATGGTTGGTATGGCACCGACTTTAACCGCCCCGCTGATGCGTCAGCAAAGCGGCCCGGGTGGCGGGCTGCTCCAGCGCGTTCAACCACCATTGCATGGCGCGCCCCGGCGGCGTTGGGTGGGTGTCACGCCAGGCGTAATTGACACGAACAACACGCGCCGGCCGTGTCGTTGCCTTGACCACCAACAGACCGCTGTCGATCAGGCTGCGCGCCATGCCAGCGGGTACCGAGCCACAGCCCAGCGCGCGCACCTGGGCATCGAGCTTGGCCTGCATGCTCGCCACGGTCAACACGTCTTGCCCGCCCAGCAAGCCGATCGTCACCCCACGTCCGCGCCCGATGCTGTCGGCCACCGCCACGGCGCGGTGCGCGCGCAGCACTTCGTCCGACAGCGGCTCGCTGGCAGTGGCCAGCGGGTGCTGCGGCGCCACCGCATAGACGAACTGCACCTCTCCCAGTGGCCGCACCGCAAGCCGCGAGTTAGAGATCAGGTCGGCCACGCCCAACGCCAGATCGGCTTGTCCGCTGGTCAGCGCCTCCAGCGTGCCCGACAGCGTCTCGTCGCGCAGGCGGATGCGGGTGGGTGGGTTTTGCGCCAGAAAGTGCTGGCACAGATCCATTACCGTGGACTGGGCGATGATGCTGTCCACCGCGATGGTGAATTGCGACTCCCAGCCGGTTGCGACCCGCTTGACACGGTTGGCGACCGCGTCAAGCTCGCCGAGCAGGCGCGTTGCTTCGTTCAACAGCTCCTGGCCTGCGGCAGTGGGCCGCGCCTGGCGGGCGCTGCGGTCAAACAGCAGCACGTCCAGCGCGTCCTCGATCTGGCGCACCCGGTAGGTCAGCGCGCTGGGCACCATGCCCAGGGCACGCGCAGCACTGGCAAAGCTGCCAGCCTGGGCGATGCTTTGCAGCATGGACATGGCCTCTGGCGTCAGAACATTGCGGGCGCTTGGCATCGAAGTGGATCGTAGATTCAAATGATTTGAATGATGCCATCAAATCGGCTGCATCACCCGTCTGGCGTGCCTGGTTACAGTTGGACGGCTGCCAGCAGCTTGGGCCACACCGGCCCGCGCAGGCACAAGGACTTTCATTGTTTTCTTATCAAGGAGTATTCACCATGGCACAGCTTGCAGTTGTTTTTCATTCCGGCTACGGCCATACCTTGCGCATGGCGCAATCGGTGGCTCAGGGCGCTGGCGCGACGCTGGTCGCGATTGACGCCGAGGGCAACGTGTCAGCCGATGGCTGGAGCACGCTCAACGAAGCCGACGCCATCATCATGGGCAGCCCGACTTACATGGGCACGGTGAGCTGGCAGTTCAAGAAATTTGCCGACGCTTCCAGCAAGCCCTGGTTCAGCCAGGCCTGGAAAGACAAGGTGTTTGCCGGCTTTACCAACAGCGCCACCATGAACGGCGACAAACTTTCGACCTTGCATTACCTGTTCACGCTGGCCATGCAGCACGGTGGCATTTGGGTCGGCACCGGCATGATGCCCAGCAATGCCAAGGCGGCACAGCGCGACGATGTCAATTTTGTCGGCTCCTTCAGTGGTGCCATGGCCCAGTCGCCCTCAGACGCCTCGCCGGCCGAGATGTCAGCCGGTGATCTGCAAACCGCGCTGCTGTTTGGTCAGCGGGTGGCTGCCGTGGCGGCGCGGCTCAAGGCCTGACCAGCCTCTGGTTTTGCGGGCCGGCGCAGGTCGCAAAAGGGCCAGCCCACAGGGTCTGGTCCGGCCCTTTGTGCTGGGTGATTGATGCGCTCAAAAGGCGCAAAATACGGCTTCACTTTGGCTTTGAGCGATGTCATGAAGACCGTGTCGATGACTCCCCTGCTGTTTTCCGTTGGCCACTTGCGTCGTGCCTGTGTCGTCGTGCTGGTGCCATGGGCACAGATGCTGGCAGCGCAGACGCTGCTGCCGTCGTCAGAGCAGGACTTTTTTGCTGATTTGCCGGTGGTGTTGTCGGTGTCGCGTCTGCCGCAGCGCCTGGATGAAGCGCCTGGCGCGGTCACCGTGCTGGACCGCGAGTTCATTCGAATGTCGGGCGCGCGCGACCTGGCAGATTTGCTGCGTCTGGTGCCCGGGTTTCAGGTCAGCACAACGTTCGAGAGCGGCGCGCCGCTGGCGAGCTACCACGGTGCCTTCAACATCTATTCGGGCCGCATCGAGCTCTTGATCGACGGGCGCTCCGCCTATTCCCCCTACTTTATTGGCAATGTGGCGCCGGGCATGCTCAGTGTGGCGCTCACCGACATTGAGCGTATCGAGGTGTTGCGTGGCTCCAACTCGGCCGCCTACGGGGCCCGTGCCATTCTGGGGGTGGTCAATGTGGTGACACGCCACAGTGCCGACACCTTGGGCGCGCTGGGCGCCATCAAGGTGGGGCAAAACGGCATTCGTGATGTGCAGGCCCGTCTGGGCTGGACTCATGCTGGCCACACCGTACGTCTGGGCGTCGATCGGCGCGCCGATGATGGCTTGCAAGGTGCCTACAACGCCAACCAGGTCACGCGGCTCAATGTCAGGTCGGATATCGCCGTGTCAGCGCAAGATGAAGTGCAGTTGCTGGCCGGCGCCAACCGCATCGATTCTGGCAAAGGCACGGCGGGCGACCCCAGCGATATGCCGCACATGGCCCTGTACCAGTCAGAGTTTGCCCAATTGGATTGGCGGCGCGCGCTCGGTGCACAGGACGATCTGTTGTTACGGCTGTCGCATACCCAGGAGCGGTATCGCGATGAATTCCCCTATTCGTTGGCCGGCTTCGGCATCCCTGATGCGATCAATATTGGCGTCAGTGGGCGCAGTGCCAGCACCAGCCTGCTGTTGCAGCACAGCCATCAGCACAACCCTGCCCTGCGCTGGGTCTGGGGTGGCGAGTATCGCAACGAGCACATGCTGTCGCGCGCCTTGTTCAATCGCGACGATGCCCTGGTGACAGAGTTCAGCCGTTTGTTTGGCAATCTGGAGTGGCATCTGGCTCCGACCTGGCTGCTCAATGCCGGCGCCATGGCCGAGCACAGCAGCGTGACCGGCCGCAGCCTGGCCCCCCGGTTGATGCTGAATTGGCAGTTTTTGCCGGGGCAGACACTGCGCGCGGGTGTCTCGCGCGCCTTCCGCCCGCCAAGCAACTTCGAGCAGTTTGGTCATATTCGTTACGAGTGGCGTGGCCGACTGCTCAGTGTCACCACCTTGTCTCGCGCGGGGCTGGACGCCGAACGCGTCACGACGCGCGAGATCAGCTATCTGGGCGAGTTTGCGCCTTGGGGGCTGAGCCTGGATGTGCGCGCATTTGATGAGCGCATGGATGCGTTCATCATCCCGAAAGCCAATGCCCGGCCACGCTACTACGTGAACTCTGACGGGTTTGACATTCGCGGCCTGGAGTACCAGCTCAAGTGGCGGCCTTGGCCCACGGCGGTGCTGGTTTTGAACCAGACCTACACGCGCATTGCTCCGGTGGCGCCGTTCTCTGCCGCTGATCTGGCTGCTCCGCGTTTGAGCAGTTCGCTGGCCTGGATGCAAAAACTGCCTCATGATGTCGAACTGAGCCTGTCCCATCAGCACCAGGGCGTGATGCGCTTCATCGGATCGGGTTGGGACCGGCAGCCAGCGCTGCGTCGCACCGACTTGCGAGTGGCCAAACACTTCAAATGGGGTGAGCAACGCGGCGAACTGGCCCTGGTGGTGTACAACCTTGGGCCAGCCTATGCCGACTTTGACCCGACTTTTTTGTTCCGGCGCCAGGCCTGGTTGGGCCTGAGCGTGGCCTACTGAGCCCTGCATGAGCAAGGTTCGACGCGCGCTGCTGGCGGTGGCAGGCTTGTCGAGCCTGGCGCGGCTTGGGTGCGCCTGGGCGCAGTCTGGCGCGATCGCCGATGGGCAGGTGCTGGTGGTCAGCAGCGACACATCTGCCGCAAGCACCGAGTTGCTGCAGGAGCTGACATCTGGCTTTGGCATGGGCGCCATGGAGGGCCACGCGCTGCGTTTGGTTTCACTGCCTGAATTCCGTGCGCAAGCAGCCAGCCTGCCGCTGCTGCGCATGGCTGTGGCGCTGGGGCTTGAAGCCAGCAGGCAATTGGCGGCAAGCAGCTTGCCGGTACCGATTCTCTGTGCCCTCATTCCTCGCGGCGGGTTTCAGAGCGTGTTGCGCGCCAGCGGCCGTCAGGTGTCAGCGCAGTTCACGGCGCTGGTCCTGGATCAGCCCTTGGCGCGTCAGTTGGCGCTGATCCGACTGGCGCTGCCGAAGTCGCAGCGCATCGGTCTCCTGACAGGACCCGAGTCGATCCAGTACCTGCCCAGTCTGCGCGCGCTGGCTGGCACAGGTGGGTGGCAGATCACACAGGCTGGCCTTGCGCCTGGGCAAGACGTTTTTGCCGCATTGCGTCAGGTGCTTGATGACAGCGACCTGATGCTGGCCCTGCCCGACCCAGCCGTTTTCAACGGCAATACCTTGCAGAATATTCTGCTTGCCGCCTTGCGTGCCCGCGTGCCGTTGGTGGGCTTTTCGCCAGCCTATGTCCGAGCCGGTGCCATGCTGTCGGTACACGTCACGCCCGCCCAGGTGGGCGCGCAACTGGGCCGGCTGCTGAACTCGACTCTGGCCGCAGGACAACTGCCGGCCAGCATGCTGGAGCCAGATACCTTTGAAGTTGCCGTCAATACGCATGTGGCACGGGTGCTGGGGTTTGATCTGGATGCCCAGGCCCTGAAAAAGCAGTTGTTGGCGGCGCAGCGCTCATCATGAAGACGCTTCCAATCCGCGCGCGCATGTTGTTGGCAGCCTTGTTGCCCATGACCCTGGTTTGCACCGTGCTGGCCATGCTGTTTATGGCAGCGCGGTTTGACGACTTGCAAGACGCCTATGCACAGCGCACCCGGGCCCTGGCCAGGCAGGTGGCGCTGGCCAGTGAATACGGCTTGTTCACCTCCAATGCCATGCAGTTGCAAACCTTGCTCGGCGGCGTCATGCAAGAGCCTGATGTGCGTTGGGTGGGTGTTTTTGACCGGCAGGGCGTCAAGCAAGTCAGCGCTGGTGACGAGCGCGGTGGTCAGCCGTTTGGCTATCAGTCGCGTGAACTGCATTGGTTTGACGAGGCCAGCACGCGGGACTGGCTGGCGCAGCCAGTGTTTGCAAGTCGGCTGGCTGTGGATGACTTGTATCAGGCACAACCTGCCCTGATGGCCGTGCCAGTCCAGCTTGGCCAGATTCAGATCGTCTTTTCGCGCGAGGCTTTGACGCAGAAGAACCGCGACATGCAGCGGGTCAGCGCGTTGATCGGTTTGATCGGCCTGGGCTTTGGTCTGGCGCTGGCCTGGTATCTGACGCGCGGGGTGAGTCGGCCGATCGCGCGTCTGACTGCGCTGATCGAGCGCATTGGCGCTGGCGACTTTTCCTTGCAGCTCACCGCACAGGAGCCGGTTCACTCCAACGACCCGCTACAAAATATGCAGCAACACCTGTATCAGATGGCGGGCCAACTGGCGTTGGCGCGCGATGATCTGGAGCGTCAGGTGATGCGGGCAACGCAAGCCCTGCGCGAAAAGAAAGAGGAGGCCGAACGTGCCAATCTGGCCAAATCGCGGTTTTTGGCCTCGGCCAGTCATGACCTGCGCCAGCCGGTGCAGGCCTTGGGCTTGTTTGTGTCGCGGCTGTCGCAGATGACGCACGATGTGGCCACACGGCAGCTTGTGGCTCAGGTGGAGCAGTCGGTGGTGGCCATGCAATACCTGCTGGACGGGCTGCTGGATATTTCACGCTTGCAGGCGCAGATGGCACCGCTGCCCAAGCGGCCGATTGCCTTGGGTGTGCTGTTTGACCAACTGGACGTCGATCTGCGCGACAGCGCGCAGGAAAAAGGCTTGCGCCTGCGCATCCGGCCAACGCGCTTGTGGGTACAAAGTGATGCCTTGCTGATGTACCGCATGCTGCTCAATCTGGTGGGCAACGCCTTGCGCTACACCGAGCGCGGTGGCGTCCTGGTGGCGGCACGCGCCAGTGCCGACGGGCAACGCGTGCGGCTCCAGGTGTGGGACACCGGACTGGGTATCGCGCCAGAGCATCAGCAGGCGGTGTTTGACGAGTTTTTCCAGGTGGCATCGGCCCGGCGCGGCGATGCAAAGGGGCTGGGGCTGGGTTTGAGCATTGTGCAGCGCAGCGCGCAGTTGCTGGAGCACCGCTTGTCGCTGACCTCGCAACTGGGGCAAGGCAGCCGCTTTGAGCTGGAATTGGCAAGCGCCGAGCCGGCTGCGACCCGCCCGCCAGCGCGAGCCGGCACCGTGGCACCTGCGCACGAGCTGCAGGGCATCAGCATCCTGGTGGTCGAGGACGATGCCCTGGTGCTGGCGGCGCTGCACGTGTTGCTGGACGGCTGGGGCCTGCAGGTTCACACCGCCAGCGGATTTGATCAAGCGCAGACACTGGTGCTGCAGAAATGCGAGTTTGCGCTGATTCTGAGTGATTTTCGGCTACAGGATTCTTGCGATGGAATCGAGGTCATCCAGCGACTGCGCCTGCAACTTCAGCGGCAGGTGCCAGCCTGTCTGATGAGCGGTGATACCGATGCGGGCTTGGTCCAGTCAGCCCAGGCGGCCGGACTGACCTTGTTGCACAAGCCGGTGCGTCCGGCCAAGCTGCGCAGTTTGCTGCGGCGCTTGCTGTTACCCAGCGAGACATTCGGTGCCTGATGTGGGCTGGGTGTCCGCGCCTCAGGAGGTCAGCGGCCTGCCGTAGCCCCAGCGCCCGGCTTCCACCGCCGCTTGCATGCGGGTCTTGACACCAAAGCCGCGCAATATGCCCGACACATGGGATTTCACGGTCTCGTCAGACAACTCCAGTTCCTCGCCGATCTCACGGTTGCTGCATCCGTCCAACAGCAATGACAGGACCTGCTCCTGCCGCGGGGTGAATATCGGGGGGCTGCCAACGGCGCTCTCACTGGTGTCGCCGGCCGAGAACGAACGTGAGGTGTAGATATTGCCATCCAGCACCTCGCGCAGCGCGGTCAACAGCTCATCGCTGAGGCCGGACTTGGTGATGAAGCCGGCCGCGCCCTTGGCCATGGCCCGGCGCATGATGCCCGGATTGGCCGACCCCGACAGGATCACCACGGGCAATTCGGGGTGACATGTCTCAAAATAGTCCAGCGCCTGCAAGCCATTCATGTCGGGCAGGTGGTAATCCAGCAAGAGCAAATCCAGGTCCGGGTTGGCACGCGCGATTTCAAAGGCGCCCCGGCAGTCAGCCGCTTGAAGGACTTCGGTGCTTTCACCCTGGACCAATCCTTGCAGCACCTGACACAGCCCGGCGCGCACCAATGGATGGTCATCAACAACCAGAATCTTCACCTGGGCACTCCCAACGCTTTTCTACAATGCAGCTCATGTTTGTTCACTTACGCCTGCACACCGAGTTTTCTGTCATTGACGGCACCTGCAGAATTGATGACATTGTGAAGGCTGCTGCCGCCGATTTGCAGCCGGCATTGGCCATCACCGACCTTGCCAACCTGTTTGGCGGCATCAAATTTTACAAAGAAGGGCGTAAACGCGGCGTCAAGCCCATTTTAGGCGCCGAGGTCTGGCTCGAAGGCTTGACTGCGGATGCCCAGTTGTCGCGGGTGCTGCTCCTTGTGCAAGACCAGCGCGGGTATTTGAATCTGTCAGAGCTGCTGGCGCGGGCCTGGACGCAAAGCCCACATCGCACCCAGGCGGCAGTCAGTTGGGCGTGGTTGCAAGAGCTGCAGGCCGGGTTGATTTGCCTGTCGGGTGCGCAAGCCGGGCCGGTGGGGCAAGCGCTGCTGCAGGGCGACGGCCAGCGTGCACGGGATGTGGCGATGCAACTGGCCGGCATTTTTGTACACCGGTTTTACCTGGAGTTGCAGCGTGCCGGACGTCCAGAGGACGAACACCATGTCTTGGCCGCCGTGCAGTTGGCATACCGGCTCAAGCTGCCGGTGGTGGCGACCCACCCGATTCAGTTCGCCAGCGCCGATGACTTTGAAGCGCACGAGGCCCGGGTCTGCATTGCCGAGGGCGAGATTCTGGCGAATCCGCGCCGCGTGCGCAGATTTACCCGCGAGCAGCACTTTCAGACCGCAGCACAAATGCAGGCGCTGTTTGCCGACCTTCCCGCCGCGCTGGCCAACACGCTGGAGATCGCCAAACGCTGCAATCTGAGCCTGGTGCTGGGCAAGCCGCAACTGCCCGAGTTTCCGATACCGCCGGTCAATGGGGTTGTCATGCCGCCGGATGACTACTTCCGATACGCCTCGCATGAGGGCTTGAAGCTGCGCTTGCTGCACTTGTATCCCGATGCAGCCGAGCGGGAACGCCAGCGCACGCGCTACGAGGAACGGCTTGAGTTTGAGCTGGCGACGATCCTGAAAATGGGTTTTCCGGGCTATTTTCTGATTGTGGGTGACTTCATCAATTGGGCCAAGAGCCATGCGTGCCCGGTCGGGCCCGGGCGCGGCTCTGGCGCTGGCAGCCTGGTCGCCTACGCACTCAAGATCACCGACCTGGATCCACTGCAGTACAAACTGCTGTTTGAGCGCTTTCTGAACCCCGAGCGGGTGTCGATGCCCGACTTTGATATTGACTTTTGTCAGAGCAACCGCGACCGGGTGATTGACTATGTGAAGGCCAAGTACGGCAAGGATGCGGTCAGCCAGATTGCCACTTTTGGCACCATGGCTGCGCGTGCGGCGATTCGCGATGTCGGACGCGTGCTGGACATGAGCTACACCTTTTGCGATGGCATCAGCAAACTCATCCCGAACAAGCCAGGTATTTCGGTCACCCTGCAAAAGCCACCACCCAACAAGAAAGACGACGACAAGACTGTTTATGCCACCGAAGCCGAACCCGTCCTGGCGGAGCGCGAGGCCCGCGAGGAAGACGTGCGCACCTTGCTCGAACTCGCGCGCAAGCTCGAGGGTGTGACGCGCAACATCGGCATGCACGCCGGCGGCGTGCTGATTGCGCCGGGCAAGCTGACTGACTTTTGTCCGCTGTATCAGCAACCCGGCAGCGAGTCGGCCGTGAGCCAGTACGACAAGAATGACGTGGAAGCCGTGGGACTGGTCAAGTTTGACTTTTTGGGGCTGGCCACCCTGACCATTCTTGAAATCGCGCGTGAGTTCATTGTGAAGCGCCACCGGGGCCAGGAAAATTTTGCTTTTGAGAACCTGGCGCTGGATGACAAGGCCACCTACCAACTGTTTCAGGAGGGCCGCACCGAGGCGGTGTTTCAGTTTGAGTCGCGTGGCATGCAAGGCATGCTGCGCGATGCCAAGCCAACACGCCTGGAAGACCTGATTGCCCTGAACGCGCTGTACCGGCCAGGCCCGATGGACCTGATTCCGAGCTTTGTGGCGCGCAAGCACGGTCGCGAAGAAGTCATCTATCCGCACCCGCTGGTGGCTGACATGTTGTCGGAAACCTACGGCATCATGGTCTATCAGGAGCAGGTGATGCAGACGGCGCAGATCCTGGGCGGCTACAGCCTGGGTGGTGCGGACATGCTGCGCCGTGCCATGGGCAAGAAAGACGCGGCCGAAATGGCCAAGCACCGCCAGATTTTCCGCGACGGTGCAGCCAAAAATGACATCAATCAGGTCAAGGCAGACGAAATCTTCGACCTGATGGAAAAATTTGCCGGCTATGGTTTCAACAAGAGCCATGCCGCCGCCTATTCGCTGCTGGCCTATCACACCGCCTGGCTCAAGGTGCATTACACGGCCGAGTTTTTCTGTGCCAACATGACGGTGGAGATGGACGACACCGACAAGCTCAAGGTGCTGCTCGAAGACGCCATCAAGATGGGAATGCGCTTTGAGCCGCCCGATGTGAACCGGGGCGCAAGCCGTTTTGAGCCGGTATCAGACAGCGTGATCCGTTATGGCCTGAGTGCCGTCAAGGGCAGTGGCGAGCAGGCCATTGAGGCCATCGTGGCAGCGCGCGAGGGCCGTGGCAACGGCCCCAGGGGAGATGTGCGCGCACCGTTTACCAGCTTGTTTGATTTTTGCGCCCGGGTGGACCGCAGCCGCATCAACAAGCGCACCGTCGAGGCGCTGATCAAGGCCGGCGCCTTTGACAGCCTGGAGCGCCATCGCGCCAGCTTGCTGGCCAGCCTGGACCTGGCGTTTGACTTTGCCGCTGCCGTGTGGGCCAACGCCAACCAGTGCAGTCTGTTTGATCTGGGCGATGACAGCCACGGCTCCAGCACCCAGGAGCCTGATCTGGTGCCCACCGCCCCCTGGGGCGTAAAAGAAACCCTGACCTATGAAAAGACCGCGTTGGGCTTTTACTTGTCAGGTCATTTGTTTGACGAAGTGGCCACCGAGGTGCGTCGCTTTGCCAAGCGCGCAATTGCTGACATGCTCGACACGCGCGAGCCGCAGTTGCTGGCCGGCATCGTGACTGATTTTCGTCTGATCAATGGGCAACGGGGCAAGCTGGCCTTGTTCAAACTCGACGACAAGACGGGTTTGATTGACGCGCGCGCTGAAGAGTCGCTGGTCAATGCCAACAAGGCCTTGTTTCAGGATGATGAACTGATGATCGTCATGGGCCGGGTGCAGCCAGACCGCTTTTCAGGTGGGGTTCAATTGACGGTACAACAAGTCTGGAGCCTGGAATCGGCGCGCTGCCGTTTTGGCAAACACCTGCTGTTGCGGCTGGGAGTTGCGCCCCAGCGGCGCCTGCCTGACCTGGCCCGGCTGCTGCGCGACCATCCGGCACAGCGCGAAACAACCGCGCAAGGCGAATCCAGTCGTGGCCTGGGGGTGCGCCTGGCGCTGCAGTGTCAGGACGAATCAGGCTGTGCCAGCGTGCAGTTGCAACTCGGCGAGCAGGTCAGCCTGTATCCCAGTCACGCCGCCTTGGCCAGTTGCCTGGCCGAAGTGACCCCAGGCCAGGTCGAAATCGTCTATGAGTGAACCGCTCTTGCTGTTTTTCTTGTAAGCAAAAAAGGCCTCCAGCGCTTGCTGGATATGCGCAGACAGCTCTATAAATAAGAGCGTTTGGCAGTTAGTCCTTGGGCCGGAAACTGATCTCAAGCAGCGCCGGAACCCGGCCGTCGGTGTCACGCGGCAACACCTCGGTCTTGTCAATGGCCTTGAGCACCGCCTCATCCCACGCTGCCACGCCGCTGGGGCGAATCAGACGTCGCGCCACAATGGTGCCATCGGGTGCGGTACGCACCTCGACTTCGGCCGTCGGGTTGCCACTGAGGTCTTCGGTAAACACGATGTTGGGCCGGATGCGCGCACGAATCCGGCCGGCATAACCCGCAGAGGGCCCGGCCGACCTTTGGGCGCTGCCGCTGGCCCCGGGTGCGCCGGTGGCACCCGCCAGACCGGCCATGCGGTTCAGGTTTTCCTGGCGTTGGCGCTCGATCTGGCGGGCCAGATCGTCGGCCTTTTGCTTGTCTTTGGCGCTTTGTTCGGCCTGTTCGCGTCGCGCCTGGTCCTGCTTGAGTCTGTCTTGTTTGACTTTTTCTGCCTTGAGTTTGTCCTGACGCAGCTTTTCCTGCCGCTGCTGCTCTTGCTGCTGCGCTCTTTCTTGTTGTTGCTGGCGCAGTTTGAGCTGTTTTTCTTTCTGGAGTGCAATATCGGCGTCGGTCAGGGCCGGTGGCGGGGTCACCACCGCCGGCACGGGCAGGGCCGGTGCGGGCAGAGGTGGTGGTGGCGGTGGCGGGGCCGCTTCAACGGGCATACTGGACCAGAGCTCGGCCTGCACGGCGGGCTGCTCGATGTCGTGTTGCCAGCGCAGGCCGCTGGTCAATGCAGCCAGCAAGGCGAGGTGCGCCAGCATGGCCAGCATCAAAGCGCGCAGCAGTCCGGGCGTGGCCGGGGGGGCAAATTCCAGTCGGTCGGCGCTGGCGTGCATGAGGTCTGCCCGGGGCTTGAGCTTGGGGGTGGCGATGCCTCAGTGGCTCAGTTGCACCGACAGGCCAACCCTGGCAATGCCGGCGCGCTGCAAGGTGTCCATCACACGCACCACCGTTTCATAGCGTACGTTTTTGTCGGCACTGATCACCACGGCCGGGTCAGTGGCGCCGGTCTGGGCCTGTCGCACCTGTTCGACCACTTGCTTGAGCGTGATCGACCGGGTTTTGTCCTGATGGCGCAGTTGCAGTGACTCATCCTGGTTGATCAGGATTTGCAGCACTTGATCGGGCTGGCGAGCGGCCTTGCCCACGCTGGGCAACTGGATCATGCTGGGTGCAATCAGCGGTGCCGTCACCATGAAAATGATCAGCAGCACCAGCATGACATCGATGAACGGCACCATGTTGATTTCGTTGATGGTGCGCCGGCCCCGGCCTCGGCTTGCAACAGCAGGCATGGCGTCGGCTCCGGTCAGCGGCTGGCAGGCGCTTGCGCGCCCACGTTGCGTTGCAGGATGTTGGAGAACTCTTCGATGAAGGTTTCCAGCCGGATCGCGATGCGGTCGATGTCGCGCGCAAAGCGGTTGTAGGCCACGACTGCCGGAATGGCGGCAAACAGGCCGATGGCAGTGGCCACCAGTGCCTCGGCAATGCCGGGCGCCACCGTGGCCAGGGTGACCTGGGTCAGTGCGGCCAGACCAGTGAACGCGTGCATGATGCCCCAGACCGTGCCGAACAGTCCGACATAGGGCGAGACCGACCCCACCGAGGCCAGAAAGCTCAAGTGTGTTTCGATCACATCCATCTCGCGCTGCAGGCTGGCGCGCATGGCGCGGCGAGCGCCGTCCATCAGGGTGCCGACGTCGGTGATGCGGCGCTCGCGCAGTTTCTGGAATTCACGCATGCCGCTGGCAAAGATGCGCTCCATGGGGCCGGCCTGGCTGGCGTTCTTGGCGGCTTCGGCGTAGAGCTCATGCAGATTGCTGCCAGACCAGAACTCGCGTTCAAAAGCGTCGTTCTGTGACTTCACCTTGCCCAGCGAGAATAATTTGCGGATGATGGCAGCCCAACTGGCCACCGAAATGCCCAGTAGCAGCGCCATGACCAGTTGCACCACGAGACTGGCGTTGAGCACCAGGTGCAGGATGGAGAGTTCTTGGTTCATGTGATTCGTTGCAGTATGTCGGGCGGGATTCTGGCAGCTTTGCCGTGCTGATCGATCCAGCCGGCCCGGATTTGGGCCTGGCACAGCAACACCGGCTGCGTCGTCTGCACACGATGGGCCTGCTGCAGCAGCGTGAGGCTGGCGCGTCCAAGCGCCAGACGCGTGGTGGTGACAAGCAATTCGTCGTCGAGCCGGGCGCTTTGCAGGTAGCGCACTTGCGCCTCGCTGACCACAAACATGCCACCGGTTGTGACGTGCAAGGCGCGCTGGCCCACCCCCAGCGAGCGCAGCCATTCGGTGCGCGCGCGCTCAAAAAATTTCAGGTAATTGGCGTAATAAACCATGCCGCCGGCGTCGGTGTCTTCCCAGTACACGCGCACTGTCCAGACAAAAGCAGTGGCCGGTTTCATGCCAGCAACTTGCGCAGTCGTGCTGCGGCCTCAAGCAATTGGGGCAGTGCATTGGCGCTCGAGAGACGAATGAAGTGCTGCGTATTGGCGACACCAAAGTCACGCCCGGGAGTCACTGCCACGCGGGCTTGCTGCATCAGCGCAAAAGCGAGTTCCCAACTGTCTTTGACGCCCAGCCGGGCACAGGCTAGGCTGCAGTCGGCCCAGGCGTAAAAGGCACCGTCAGGCAGCACCGGCACGCTGAGTCCGAGCGCTTGCAAGGCCGGGATGAAGGCGTCGCGCCGCGCCTTGAACTCGCCGCGCCGGCGCTCGTACTCCTGCAGGCTGGCATCTTCAAAGCAGGCCAGGGCGGCGTGCTGGGCCACGGTGCTGGGGCAAATGAACAGGTTCTGCGCCAATCGTTCGATCACCGGCACCAAACGCTCAGGCACGACCAGCCAGCCCAGGCGCCAGCCGGTCATGTTGAAATACTTCGAGAAACTGTTGATGCTGATGATCTGGTCATCGATCGCCAGGGCGCTTTGCGCAAAGCGCTCATCGTGGCTCAGGCCAAGGTAGATCTCATCGATCAGGGTGATGCCGCCGCGCGCCTGCACCACGTCATGGATACGGCGCAGTTCATCGGGTTCGATCGATGTCCCGGTCGGGTTGGAGGGCGAGGCCAGCAGCACACCGCGCGTGCTGGGGGTCCAGGCCGCAGCCACCTTGTCGGCGCTGAGCTGAAAGCGCTCGGCCGCGCTGGTGGCAACCAGCACGGCACGCCCCTCGGCGGCAGAAACGAAATGGCGGTTGCACGGGTAGCTGGGGTCGGGCATCAACACCTCGTCGCCCGCTTCGATCAGCGCCAGGCAGGCCAGTTGCAAAGCGGCCGAGGCGCCAGCCGTCACGATGATTCGGCTGGCCGGCACCTGGACCGCGAAGCGTTGCCGATACCAGTGGCTGATGCGCTCGCGCAATGCTGGCAGACCGGTGGCCGGGGTGTACTGGGTTTGACCTGCATGAATGGCCCGCGCGGCGGCCTGCTGCACCAGCGCAGGGGCGGTGAAATCGGGCTCACCGATGTTCAAGAAAATCATCGGTGGCGCAAGTGCCGTGCGGTCATTGGCCAGCGCCTGCGCGGCCTTGGCAATCTCCATCACATAAAACGGCTCGATGCGTTGCGCGCGCTGTGTGATTCTCATGGGTTTACTGCGGTCTCAGGGGCGCGGCGCGCCGGCGCGGTCGGCCCGCACTTCGGCACTGCGCAGACTGTTTGCCAGGGCATTGAGCACGGCATTGACGTATTTGTGTCCGTCCGTGCCACCAAATTCCTTTGCCAGCTCGATGCATTCATTCAGCACCACGCGCCAGGGCACTTCAGGGCAATGGCCAAATTCGTAGGCACCAATCCACATCACCGCGTGCTCCACCGGCGAAATTTCGCCCAGCGGCCGGTCCAGCACCGGCACGATCAGCGCGTCCAGCGCACTGGCGTGCTCGGCACAGCCATGCAGCAAGGCGTCGAAATGTGCCGTGTCGCATTTGGCAAATCCGGACAGATCGCGTGTAAAGGCGTCCACCTCGGGCGTCGGGTTGCGCCCGACCAGCACCTGGTACAGGCCCTGCAGCGCAAACTCCCGACTGCGTGAGCGCGGCGGTTTGCTGCCAGCCTTGCGCACACCGGTGCTGGTCAGCCCCTTGCGCGCTTGGCGTGGCGGGCGCGCGCCGGCGTTGGACGGGCCCAGGTCTGCGGCTTGGGTCATTCGATGTCCTTGAGCAGGTTGGCCATCTCGATCGCCACCCGGGCCGCATCGCGACCCTTGTCGGTCTGACGGGCTTGTGCCTGGGCCAGGTTTTCAGTGGTCAAAATGGCGTTGGCAATCGGAATCTGGTAATCCAGCGCGACCCGCGTGATGCCGGCGCCCGACTCGTTGGCGACCAGCTCGAAATGGTAAGTCTCGCCCCGGATGATGCAGCCCAGGGCAATCAGCGCGTCGTACTCCAGCTTGTCGGCCAGTGCCATCAGGGCAGTGCTCACCTCCAGCGCGCCGGGCACCTGCACCAGCTTGATGGCCTTCGCGGGCACGCCCAGGCGTACCAGTTCGTCGTAACACGCTCGCGCCAGGGCCTGCGTGATGTCGGCATTGAAGCGCGCCTGCACAATGCCGATGGCAAGTTTGCGCCCGTCCAGGCGGGGGTCGTGGTCGTCCAGTGGACCTTGGTTGGCAATCAGCATGGGTTGTTTTTCGTTGGATGAAATCAGAGTCAAGGCGTCAGGGTGCGACATAGCCGACGATTTCCAGGCCGTAGCCGGTCATGCTGGGCATGCGTCGGGGGTTACCCATCAGCCGCATCTTGTGCACGCCGATGTCGCGCAGTATCTGGGCGCCGATGCCATAGTTGCGCAGGTCCAGCTTGTTTTGTTGGGGGCCGTGGCTGGCGGTGGCAGTGCCGTTGAACTGGGACAGCAATTGGGCGCTGGTTTCGCCACAATTCAGAAACACCAGCACGCCTTTGCCTTCTGCCGCCACCCGCGCCAGGCTGGCATCCAGGCTCCAGGAGTGCATGGTGCGCCCGACCTCAAGAGCATCCAGCACCGACAGCGGCTCGTGCACGCGCACCAGCGTGGCTTCATCGGCGCTCCAGGTGCCCCGCACCAGGGCCAGATGCACGCCATGTGTGGTTTTGTCTTTGAAGGCATGCAGCACAAATTCACCTGCCGCAGTCTGGATCGGACGCTGGCCCACCTGCTCGACCAGCGACTCGACCTGGCTGCGGTGGTGGATCAGGTCGGCAATGGTGCCAATCTTTAGTCCGTGCTGGGCGGCAAACACCTGCAAATCAGGCAGCCGGGCCATGGTGCCGTCGTCGTTCATGATTTCGCAGATCATGGCCGCAGGCAGGCAGCCGGCCAGGGCGGCCAGGTCGCAGCCCGCCTCGGTGTGACCAGCACGCATCAGCACGCCGCCAGGCACCGCCTGCAGCGGAAACACATGGCCGGGCTGCACCAGGTCATGCGCTTGGGCGTGCGCTGCGACCGCCACCTGAATGGTGCGCGCCCGGTCGGCCGCCGAGATGCCGGTGCTGACGCCTTCTGCAGCCTCGATCGAGACGGTAAAGGCTGTGCCCTTTTTGTCGCCATTGCGCGCCGTCATGGGGGGGAGTTGCAGCCGCTCGCAGCGCTCTTGCGTCAGCGTCAGGCAGATCAGCCCCCGGCCAAAACGGGCCATGAAATTGACCGCTTCGGCGTTGACATGTTCAGCGGCCATGACCAGATCGCCTTCGTTCTCGCGGTCTTCCTCGTCAACCAGAATCACCATACGACCCTGGCGAATGTCGGCCACGATGTCTTGCACCGATGAGATGCTTGCGCGCTGGGGGAGTGTCATAAGCGGTTTTTTGCAGGGTGAAATCAACAGGCATCGCCAGTGTCATCGGCATCACGGGCGGGCGGGCTGGGCGGGCGCAGGTGTGACGCCGTGTGGGCCGATTATCGCCGCAAGCCGCCGGTTGATGCTCGCGTTCGGCGCCGTGCCGCCCGACTGTTATGCTGCACCCCATGCAACACCCCACCTACATTGCCGGCAAGGATGCCGCGCTTGAATCCACCCTCAGCCTTTTGCAGCAGCGCCTGCAGGACTGGGGCTTTCACATCGAAGAGTGCAGTTGGCTCAACCCGGTTGAGGGCATCTGGTCGGTGCACATTCGCGAGCGCGATTGCCCGCTGCTGTTTGCCAACGGCAAAGGCGCAACCCGGCTGGCCTGCCTGGCCAGTGCGCTGGGCGAGTTTGTCGAGCGTCTGGCCACACACTACTTCTGGACCCACTTCTACCTGGGTCAGGCGCTGGCAGATGCCGACTTTGTGCATCACCCCCAGGAGCGCTGGTTCGACGTGCCCGATGACGAAAGCTGGCCGACCGACTTGCTGACACCCGAACTGCAGGCCCTGTACAACCCGCAGGCGACGGTGGACGGGCTCAGTCTGGTGGATTTCAATTCAGGCGCTGCAGCGCGCGGCATCTGCGCCTTGCCTTTCGTGCGCCAGCGCGACGGGCAGACTGTCTATTTTCCGGTCAACATCATTGGCAACCTGTATGTCAGCAATGGCATGGCCGCAGGCAACACTGCGCATGAGGCGCGGGTACAGGCCATGTCTGAGATTTTCGAGCGTGCCGTGAAGGCGCGCATTATCAGCCAGGGGCTGTGCCTGCCGGACGTGCCCGAAGAGGTGATTGCTCGCCAGCCGCGCGTCGCTGCCGGCATCCGGGCCTTGCGTGAGGCCGGCTATGGCGTGCTGGTGAAGGATGCCTCGCTGGGTGGCCAGTATCCGGTGATGAATGTGACCTTGCTCAATCCGCTGGATCAGGGGTGCTTTGCCAGTTTTGGCGCTCATCCACGGTTTGATGTGGCACTGGAGCGGGCCCTGACCGAGTTGTTGCAGGGCCGCGCGCTGCAGGCGCTGGCCGGCTTTGCGGCTCCAGGCTTCGATCTGGACGAGACCGCCAGCGCCACCAACATCGAAATCCATTTTGTGGACTCCAGTGGCGTCATGCACTGGAAATTTCTTGGCAATCAGCCCGACCATGCCTTTGTGGACTGGAACTTTGCTGCCACCACGGCACAAGAGGAGGCCTGGTGCCTGCAGCGTTTGCAGCAGGATGGCCAGGACGTGTTTATTGCCGACTACACCCAGCTCGGCGTCTATGTCTGCCGCATCCTGGTGCCGGGATGGTCGGAGATTTACCCCATCGATGACCTGGAGTTTGAGAACAACAGCCTGGTCAACCCGATGCGAGAGGCTATTTTGAACTTGCCTGACCTGGACGACGAAGAATGCGCCGACTTGCTGGAGGCCTTGAATGACTCCAGCCTGGCCGATCAACGGCCGGTGGCGGCTCTGGTCGGTCTGGCCGCTGATGCGGGCAGCTTCTGGTCCGACCTGCGCCTGGGCGAGCTCAAGACCCTGCTCGCGCTGGCAGTTGGCGACGAGGCGGCCACGCTGGAAGGGTGCGAGTGGATTTTGGCCTTTGACCAGATCAACCCCGAGCGCAAGCGCGTTTACGCCTGCATCCAGAACCTGATCCGTCTGGCAGACATGGGCGACAGCGGGCCTTATCTGGACGCTTTGGGCTTGTTGTATGGCGCCGGGCCGCTGGCGCAGGCGCATGCGTTGATCATGCAGCAAGACCGGTTCATGGGCTTGAGCGCACCTGGACTGGACTTGCAGGGGTGCGAGTCGCATCAACGCCTGCTGCAGGCCTATCACAAGGTGCGCCGCGCCCACACCGATGCCTGAGGCGGGCCGGTCCTTGCCAGCCGACTGGCTACGGCCCGACTGGGCGGCGCCGGCGTGCGTGCAGGCGGTGTGCACCACGCGTGCCGGCGGGGTGTCAGCGCCACCCTTTGACAGTTTCAATCTGGGCGACCACGTCGGTGACCTGGCCAGCCATGTGGCCGCAAACCGCAGCCGGCTGCAAGCCGCCCTGGGCGTGCGTCCGGTGTTCTTGAGTCAGGTGCATGGCGCGCAGGTGCTGCACATCGATGCCGCCACACCCGACGGCGTGACGGCCGATGCCTGCGTCTGCTCGGTGCCCGGCGTGGCCTGTACCGTGATGGTGGCCGACTGTCTGCCGGTGCTGCTGGCCAGCGCTCAGGGTGACCGGGTGGCTGGCGCGCACGCCGGCTGGCGTGGCCTGGCCGGCCAGGGTGGCTTTGGAGTGCTGGAGAGCGTTGTCAAGCAATTTTGTGCTCCAGGCCATACGCATAAAGCGCTACCAGCTACTGAAGTAGTAGCATGGCTCGGGCCGTGTATTGGTCCGCAGGCGTTTGCGGTGGGCGACGAGGTGCGTGAGGCGTTTGTCACACAGACGCCCCAGGCAGCAAGCTGCTTTGTCGCTGAAGGCGCTGGCCGCTGGCGTGCTGACCTGGCGCAATTGGCGCGTCAGCGCTTGCATGCGCTGGGACTGACCCGCATTGATGGCAATGACAGCAGCGCATCCTGGTGCACCGCCAGCCAGGAGTCACGGTTCTTTTCGCATCGGCGTGATCGTGTCAGCGGTCGCATGGCCGCCTGCGTCTGGCTGGCGCGGGACTAAGCTGCCTGCTGCTTGGTCAGCATCGGCGGCAGCGTCGGCGCTGGCATCTCGGGCCGCGGCCGCCTCCATGGCCTGCCTGGCTCGCTTGCGTGCCGGCGTGCCCATGATGTAGCGCACGATCACCAGCGGCAGCGCGCCATACAGCACAAAAGTCACCCCAGCACCCAGCAATGTGCCATGGCTGCTGGTGGCTTCGGCCGCCGCCATCATCACGGTGACATACAGCCAGGCAATCGTCACAATGGTCATGGGCGAGGGGTGTGCGGTTTGGGCTGACAATTTGTCAGCTTGTCGAATGTGAAAGCCTGGATACTAGCGCCTTTAACTTTGAATCGCATGAGGGGTAACGCATGAAAGATGACACGCAGGCGCTTTGGCTGCAATCCGCGCAGAAGTTTCAGCAGTCCATGGCCGACCAATGGAAAAATGCCTTTGAGTCGTTCCAGAACATGGACCTCGGCGCCATGGCCAGCCAGATGATGACGCCCCCTGCCGCGCCGCCCAAAATCACGTTTGACCAGGCCAAACTGCAGCAATTGCAGCAAGAGTATTTCCGCGAGGCCACCGAAGTCTGGACGCAAGCGGCCCAGGGCAAGCTGGTCATCAAAGACAAGCGCTTCAGCGGCGCGGCCTGGGCTGCCAACCCGATGGCCAACTTTACCGCCGCCATGTACCTGCTCAATGCAAAGGCGCTGGCACAACTGGTCGATGCGGTCGAGACGGACGAAAAAACCCGGGCCCGCATCCGCTTCACCGTCGAGCAACTCAACGCTGCGGCGGCACCCAGCAACTTTCTGGCGCTCAACGCCGACGCGCTGAAAACCGCCATCGACACCAAGGGCGAGAGCATCGCCAAGGGTGTGCGCAACCTGCTGCAGGACTACAACCAGGGCCACATGTCGATGACCGACGAGAGTCTGTTCACAGTGGGCAAGAACATTGCCACCACCGAAGGCGCGGTGGTGTTCGAGAACGACTACATCCAGCTCATTGAATACAAGCCGCTGACCGAGAAGGTCTATGACAAGCCGTTCTTGCTGGTGCCACCCAGCATCAACAAGTACTACATCCTCGACCTGCAGCCCGACAATTCGGTGATCCGCTACGCCGTGGCGCAAGGTCACCGCACCTTTGTGGTGAGCTGGCGCAACCCGGATGACTCCATGAAGCAAGTCACCTGGGACAACTTCATCGAGCACGCCATCCTCAAGGCCATCAGGCGCCCAGCATCAACACGCTCGGTTTCTGTGTGGGTGGCACCATGTTGTCCACCGCCCTTGCGGTGCTGGCAGCGCGCGGCGACACCTCGGTGGCCAGCGCCACCTTCCTGACTGCCATGGTTGACTTTGCCGACACCGGTGTGCTGGACGTGTTCATTGACGAGGGCTTTGTCAAGAAGCGCGAAAAAGAGATGGCCAAGGGTGGCATGATGAAGGGCAGCGACATGGCCAGCACCTTCAGCTTTTTGCGCCCCAACGACCTGGTGTGGAACTATGTGGTGGGCAACTACCTCAAGGGCGAGACCCCGCCGCCGTTTGACCTGCTCTACTGGAACGCCGACAGCACCAATCTGCCGGGCCCGTTTTACTGCTGGTATCTGCGCAACACCTACCTTGAGAACAATCTGAGCAAGCCTGGCAAAGCCGTGGTGCTGGGCGAGAAGGTTGACTTTGGCAAGGTCGATATCCCAATCTACATCTATGGCTCGCGCGAAGACCATATCGTGCCGATCAACGGCGCCTATGCCACCACACGGTTTTTCCCCGGACCCAAGCGTTTTGTCATGGGCGCCTCGGGCCACATCGCTGGTGTGATCAACCCGCCCGCCAAAGGCAAGCGCTGCTACTGGACGCGTGACGATGGCCTGCTTCCTGCAACGCACGACGAGTGGTTTGCCGGTGCGGCCGAGCACCCGGGAAGCTGGTGGACCGACTGGTCCAACTGGCTGGGCAGCCAGTCGAGCAAGCAAATCGCTGCACCCAAGACCTATGGCAAGGGCAAATACAAAGCCATTGAGCCCGCGCCCGGCCGTTATGTGCTGGCCAAGGCCTGATCACTGCGGAACCCGTTCACTTTTACCATTACCTTTACTTTTACTTCTACTTTTTTACAGGACCAGAGTTTTTATGGAAGACATCGTCATCGTTTCAGCCGCGCGCACTGCTGTGGGCAAGTTTGGTGGTTCACTGGCCAAGGTATCGGCCATGGAATTGGGCAGCATCGTGATTCGCGAGGCCATCGCTCGCGCCAAGCTCACACCTGACCAGGTGGGCGAGGTCATCATGGGCCAGGTGCTGGCCGCTGGCTGCGGCCAGAATCCGGCGCGCCAGGCCACTCTGAAGGCCGGCTTGCCCATGGAAACACCCGCGCTGACCATCAACGCGGTGTGTGGCTCCGGCCTCAAGTCGGTCATGCTGGCCGCCCAGGCCGTGGCCTGGGGCGACAGCGACATCGTGGTGGCCGGTGGCCAGGAGAACATGAGCGCCAGCCCCCATGTCTTGAACGGCAGCCGTGACGGCCAGCGCATGGGCGACTGGAAAATGACCGACACCATGATTGTTGACGGCCTGTGGGATGTGTACAACAACTACCACATGGGTATTACGGCCGAAAACGTGGCCAAGGCCTGCAGCATCAGCCGCGACATGCAAGACGCACTCGCCCTGGCCAGCCAGCAAAAAGCCGCTGCCGCGCAAGACGCCGGCAAGTTCAAGGGCGAAATCGTCGGCGTCAGCATCCCGCAGCGCAAGGGCGACCCGGTGGTCTTTGACACCGACGAGTTTTTGAACCGCAAAACCAATGCCGAAGCGCTGGCTGGCCTGCGCCCGGCGTTTGACAAAGCGGGTTCGGTCACCGCTGGCAATGCCTCCGGCATCAACGACGGTGCCGCCGCCGTGGTTGTCATGACTGCCAAAAAGGCCGCTGCGCTGGGCTTGACGCCCTTGGCGCGCATCGCCGCCTTTGGCACCAGCGGGCTCGACCCGGCCACCATGGGTCTCGGTCCGGTGCCTGCCTCGCGCAAGGCGCTGGCACGCGCTGGCTGGCACGTGAACGATGTGGATCTGTTTGAGCTGAACGAAGCCTTTGCGGCACAAGCCTGCGCCGTCAACCTGCAGCTTGAAGTGGACCCTGCCAAGGTCAACGTCAACGGGGGTGCGATTGCCATTGGTCACCCGATCGGCGCATCCGGCTGCCGTATCCTGGTCACCTTGCTGCATGAAATGCAGCGCCGTGACGCCAAAAAGGGCCTGGCTGCACTGTGCATTGGCGGCGGCATGGGGGTTTCCCTTGCGCTGGAGCGCTGATTTCGCCCTATCATTCTGAGCAACGACAAACCAACACGAGAGGAGATTTTTTCTATGAGTCATCGAGTAGCTTACGTCACCGGGGGCATGGGCGGCATTGGAACTGCCATTTGCCAGCGCTTGAGCAAAGAAGGTTTCAAGGTGATCGCTGGGTGTGGGCCCACACGCGACTATGGCAAGTGGCTGGCCGAGCAGGCTGAGGCCGGTTTCACTTTCTATGCCTCGGTGGGCAATGTGGCCAACTGGGACAGCACGGTGGAGGCATTCGGCAAAGCCAAGGAAGAGCATGGCAGCATCGACCTGCTGGTGAACAACGCCGGCATCACGCGCGACCGCATGTTTGTGAAGATGACACGCGAAGACTGGGACGCGGTGATTGACACCAACCTGAACTCCATGTTTAACGTCACCAAGCAGGTGGTGGGCGACATGGTGACCAAGGGCTGGGGCCGCATCATCAATATCAGCAGCGTCAATGGCGTCAAGGGCCAGGCCGGGCAGACCAACTACTCGGCTGCCAAGGCCGGCATGCACGGTTTTAGCATGGCGCTGGCGCAAGAGCTGGCCACCAAGGGCGTGACTGTGAACACGGTCAGCCCGGGCTACATCGGCACCGACATGGTCAAGGCCATCCGTCAGGAAGTGCTTGACAAGATCATCGGCACGGTGCCGGTCAAACGTTTGGGCGAACCCAGCGAAATCGCCTCGATCATCGCCTGGTTGGCCTCCGACGAGGGTGGCTACGCCACGGGTGCCGAATTTTCGGTCAATGGCGGATTGCACATGGGGTGATGCGGGTCAACACCCCAGCCAGGGTGTCAAGCCAAAAAAACCCGCTTTGTGCGGGTTTTTTCATGGGCATGCAGCGCTGCAAGCCGAGCTGCAAACCGAAGCCTTCGTCACGCAAACACCTGCGCCCCCTCCAGCGTGGCGGCGGCCTGGTCTTTGGCCGCCAATTGCGGCGGCCCACCCACCGGCCACTGAATGCCCACCGTCGGGTCGCTCCACAGCAGGCTGCGCTCGAACTCGGGAAACCAGTA
>JFJP01018825.1_pt1 | contig 26433 bp, 19 predicted proteins | sample 431651 | NCBI WGS metagenome assembly JFJP01 (sample SAMN02602958, study PRJNA72255) | Microbial mat metagenome, whole genome shotgun sequencing project. | biome: fresh water; feature: sink hole; material: water; isolation source: purple microbial (photo- and chemosynthetic) mats found in...
AGACCCACCCTGTCGGGGAAAAGCAGATGAACGCCTGGGGTTTCCACGATATGCACGGGAATGTGTGGGAGTGGTGCTCGGATTGGTACGGAGACTATCCTGCGGGGAGTATCACCGATCCGACAGGGCCTTCGCAGGGCTCGATCCGTGTGTTCCGCGGCGGCGGTTGGGACGACGACGCGTCGAGCTGCCGGTCGGCGTTACGCTTCGGGTACTACCCGGGCCTCCGGTTCTTCAACCTGGGCTTCCGCCTCTGCCTTGCCCCAGTTCGGTAATGGGCTGAGCTAACCAGCCAGCAGGGGCGTTTGATGGGCTGCGAAGGAGTAAGCGAGGAAGCGGAGCGACGAGCGGCGAGTTCGCACCCATCAAACGGCGGAGCAAAAGGGCAGGGGAAAGGCGGCAGAGCACTGCCGCAGTCCGAAGGTGGTGCGGTAGCCATGGAGTGCGGGAGTTCACTCCCGCCTTCGTGCGGAGGACCGGAACAGGAACGGCGTGCAGGGGAAAGGCGGCAGAGAACTGCCGCAGTCCGAAGGTGGTGCGGTAGCCTTGGAGTGCGGGAGTTCTCTCCCGCCTTCGTGCGGAGGATTAAAAACTATATGCAATATGCTGTGTTTGCTGTGCCGTTGAAGTCGCCGCTGGAGTCGACCGATGATATGAACCGTTTCCTGCGGTGTCATCGTGTGCTCTCCGTGGATAAGACCTTTCACAGCGGCGGCGATAACCCCTGCTGGACGTTCTGCGTGGAGTATCTGGATGCGGGCGGAACGTCGGCGAGTGCTCCGAAAGCGACCGTGAAGGTGGATTACAAGGAGGTGCTCTCGGAGGCTGAATTCGCGCTGTATGCGCGGTTGCGGGAATTGCGCAAGGCAATGGCCGAGAAAGAGGCCGTGCCGGCGTACGCCATCTTCACGAACGAGCAGTTGGCCAAGATGGTCACAGCGAAAATGACCACGGCGACCGCACTGGAAAGTATTGACGGTGTCGGTCCGGCGCGGGTGGCGAAATATGGCGATCACTTCCTGCCCCTGCTCAAGGAGGGGTTTGCAGCCCCTGCGGCGGAAGAAAGCGGCAAGGCCCTTTGAAACGAATTGGCGGGTTGTGGGAGCAAATCTGGGAACCGGCGAATCTGCGGGAGGCCTTCAGTAAGGCGGCCAAGGGCAAATGGGCGCGATCCACGACACGCGACTTTGCCACTGCGCTCGATGCCAATTTGCGCCAGATGCGTGAAGCTGGGCTGGTGGGCGCACTTCCGTCCGGTTCGTTCACGCAATTCACAATTTATGACCCCAAGGAGCGAACCATCCATGCCGCCGCGTTTTCAGAACGTGTGGTGCATCATGCCGTGATGAACCGCTGCGAACCGTTCTTTGACCAGTGGCTTGACCCGGATTGTTATGCCTGCCGGAAAGGCAAAGGGCGACTGGTGGCACTTGCGAGGGCGTCTGGACATATGCGGCGGTTCGTCTGGTTTCTCAAGATGGACATCCGTAAATACTTTGACAGCGTGGATCATGCAATACTGACGCAGATGCTGGAGCGAAAGTTCAAGGATCCGCAGTTGCTGGCCTTTTTCCGGCAACGGTTAGCTGACTACGAGACGGCATCTGGCAAGGGGCTGCCCATCGGAAGCCTGCTTAGCCAGCATTTCGCAAACTTCTACCTTTCGGCTCTGGATCAGTATGTGCGGCGCGACCTAAGGTTGCCCGCCATGGTCCGGTATATGGACGATGTCGTGGTGTGGTCTGAAGAGAAATCCTCGCTGTTGGCGGCGTTGCCGCGCATCAAGGGGATGCTTGAACAGGAACTCGGCCTGGCTCTAAAGCCGAATGTTCAAATCAACAGGACTGCACTGGGTGTGGATTTCCTGGGCGTCAGGCTCCGTGGAGCGAGCATTCGGCTGAACCATCGCTCGCGGGTACGCTTCTCGCGAAAATGGCGCGGACTTGAACAGGCGTATTGGGCAGGTGCCATCACCGAACGGCAACTCCAGCAGCGGAGCTGCGCCCTGATTGAATTCACGCGATGGGCGGATGCCTCGAGCTACCGCCTCGGAATTCTGCAACGATTTGGGACGGCGGCCACAGGGCTCGAACCGTGTGAACCGCGGCGGCAGTTGGAACAACAACGCGTCGAACTGCCGGTCGGCGAAACGCAACAGGAACAACCCGGACAACCGGAACAACAACCTGGGCTTCCGCCTCTGCCTTGCCCCAGCTCAGCCGGACGGCGGATGCCGTCCAGACCGAACCGGCAGCCGTCCTGCCCGGCAATGACGAATTGCCGGCAAAGCCTCACCGCCCCCTCCGTGCTGGTAGTGTAAAAGGATTTTACACGAAGGCCCGGAGCGGGCTCCTTTAGCAAAGGCGTGCAGGGGAAAGGCGGCAGAGCACTGCCGCAGTCCAAAGGATGCGGTAGCCCTTGGAGTGCGGTAGTTCTCTCCCGCATTCGTGCGAATCTACCGAAGGGGCAGGTTTTATAATCCGGCAGGATGAAGTGCGCCGAATCATCAGCGTCTTTATCTTGTAAATCCTGTTGATCCTGTCGGAATGATAAGGTGCGGAGACTAGGCCTTGAATATTTGCTGAAGGCTGGCGGCATCTAGCGAGGCGTTGATCCAGTCTTCAAGCTGGCTGGTTGTGGCACCGCCGATTTTTTCCTTGATGGCTTGCGGAACCGATCCGAAGCGTTTGTTGATAATCATGAGCAGGGTTCGGGTGGCCTCCTGCTGTATGCCCCTGCTATCTCATGGATCTGCCTGATGATTGCAATGGGAGCCACGCCCATAGGTGTTATCGCGATGCCTGGCGGCGACTGATCGTTGAAAATTGCTCGGGCTGTTCTCTGTGTCCTCCCTGTGAGACCGATGTCCTGCCTGTACAGACGAGCGCAGACAGGAATGTCCGCGCCACCTTGTTGGGGGCGAGCAAACAGGCAGACCTCATGATCGTGCAGGATGAAATGCGCCGAATCAGCAGCGTCTTAATCCTGTAATTCCTGTAAATCCTGTCGGAGTCATCAGGCCATGTTGCTGCGCTGGAAGCTCCGGTTTCTTTGGTCACTATAGATTGAGCGCAAAAGCGATGGCTCTGGCGACAGCGCTCATGTGCGCGGGCGAAAGGTGAGTGATTAAAGGCCCGATCTTTCCCTTTGATACCGTCTGGATGTGGTCGCAATTGATGGCGCAGTCATGATGCATGCCGTCATCCGCTGAAAGGCGCACCTCGCTCGGGATCTCTCTAACGGTCGTTGTAATGGGCGCAACGGTGACCTCACCCAGATACTGGAGAATCGAGTCTCGCGTGAGGATCAAGACCGGGCGCCTCTTATCCGGTGCGGCAAACGTGTACCAATGAATCTCTCCACGTTTCACTCGTCACCCCAAGCCTGTTCATTCTCCCAAACGCTGAACTCAGCCTTGCTGACAGGCTGTATCTCGTATCCATTACGGTGCCGACGCTCGAGTTCCGCCGTGTTGAATCGTGCAATCGAGGAACGAAGGGCATCGCGTGTAAACGCGGATCGCGTGGTATGAGTCTTCTTCACCACACGATCCACGGACCGCACCAGATCCTCGTCGAGAGTCATTTGAATGGTTCTCATTGCGCCCCCCTTCAATCATGTTGATGTCTATAGCTATAATCATCCACATGAAGCCAAATGTCAACAGTCATTAAACCTCATTCTGAACCGTGGGCGTATGTCACCTCTGCGGGGTAGCCATTAGCAGATTACGTGTGATCAAAGACCTTTCCCTTGGCAACTTCATGCCGGGCCAGCATAATTAGAGCGTCGCCAAGGACCCTCTATGTCCCCATTTATTGTGTCCCTACGTGTTGGACGAGACGAGCGGCGAGCAGAGCGACAAAAATCACATTGCATTGGATTATACTTTAAGTTAAAATTGCGCCATGAACTGGACACTGAACATAACTTTGCATTTGTGGGGAACGCTCCAAGAGATGGCTCCTTACCTCCTGCTGGGGTTTGCGATTGCGGGGGTGCTTTCGGTGGTGATTTCCCCGTCCGTGGTTGAGAAACATCTGGGCGGCAAGGGGATCGGCAGCGTGCTGCGGGCGGCGTTGTTCGGCGTGCCGTTGCCCTTGTGCTCCTGCAGTGTGATCCCTGTCACCCTGACCCTGCGCAGGCATGGGGCCAGCCGGGGGGCAGCCACGGCGTTTTTGCTATCGACTCCGCAAACCGGTGTAGACAGTATCATGGTCACCTATGCCCTGCTGGGGCCGCTGCTGGCCGTCTATCGCCCGTTGACCGCGTTGATGACCGGTATCTTCGGCGGCCTGCTGACGAATGCCTTTACCGGGAACCAGCAGGATGTTCGCCCCGTGGAATCTGAATGCGCTTGCGCCTGCAAGACCGGCCAGCCGCCGAAGCCATCCAGCATCTGGGTGCGGGCACTGCGGCATGGCTTTGTTACCCTGCCCGCCGATGCGGGGGCCTCCATGCTGGTGGGGTTGCTGGTGGCTGGCGTGATTGCGGCGCTGGTGCCTGAGGATCTGTTCACTGGCGTGTTGAGCGGCGGTCTGATCGGGATGCTGGCAATGATGCTTTTCGGCATCCCGGTCTATGTCTGCGCCACCGCATCGGTCCCGATTGCGGCCGCGTTGATGATGAAGGGGGTTTCGCCCGGTGCAGCGCTGGTTTTCCTGATGACGGGTCCGGCCACCAATGCGGCTGGTATCGCCGCCGTCTGGAAAATGATGGGTCGACGGACCGCACTGATCTATCTGGCCACCGTGGCCGGTACCGCGCTGCTCTCGGGGCTGTTGCTTGATCTATTGCTGGATGTCACCCCGCTAACGATCGACATGCCCTGCCACACCGAGGAGGCCAATGCCTTGTGGGGATCACTTTCCGCCGTGGTCCTGATCGCCGTCCTGCTCCTGCCCAGCCTGCGGAACGCCACCCGGACGTGGCGGCGTTCCGCATTGCTCAGCGGTACGTCGGTAGGTAGTCACCATGCGCCTTGATCAGGTCATCGCACATGGCCCTGATCTTGTCGATCGGTAGTTCTGCGGAGGTGTGCGGATCGAGCATGGCAGCCTGGTAGATGGCGTCCTTGCGCCCCGTGACGGCCGCCTCGATGGTCAGCAGGTGGACGTTGATGTGTGTGCGGTTCAGTCCGGCGCACTGCTCGGGAAGCCGTCCGACGATGCACCCCTGCACCCCGTTGCGGTCAACCAGGCAGGGCACTTCGACACAGGCCTCCGGCGGTAGGTTCTCGATCAGCCCGTCATTCATGACATTGCCCCCGATGCGACAGGTCACGTCTGTCTCGATGGACTCCATGATCGAGGCGCCATATTCATGCGTGGCGGTGTGCGTCAAGCTGCTGTTCCCGACCCATTCGCGGCTGCGTCGTTCCCATTCGCCGATCTGGCTGATGCAGCGGCGCGGGTATTCGTCCAGTGGAATGCCGTACTGCTCGATCAGCTCAGGATATCCCGATTTGATCCAATAGGGCATGTATTCGGCGCTGTGCTCGGAGGATTCCGTAATGTAGTAGTTGAAGTTAAGCATCATCGTCAGGCGGATCATGTCCATGGCGGCAAGCCGCTCGTGGGACGCCTTCCACCCCTCCTCGCCCAGTTTCTTGATCTGCTGTTCCTTGAATGCGGCTGGTCCGCCGATCTTGAGGATCTTCTGGAGGCTTTGTTTGGCGCGACGCTTGATTTCGGGGTAAAGATCCTGTCCGCCGTCCGCAATCTCGAGCAGCCAGGACTGATGATTGATGCCCGCAATGTTCCAGCGCAACTTTTCAGGTAATTCCATGCCTGACGCCTTCAGCAACCAGCGGGCGCAGCCCTGGACGGAGTGACACAGCCCGACGGTGCGGATGGAGGTTGCCCGCAGCATGGCACCGGTCAGGATTGACATCGGATTCGTATAATTCAGCAGCCAGGCATTCGGGCAGACGACCTCCATGTCGTCGGCGAAGTCAAACATCACGGGGATCGTCCGCAAGGCCCTGAAAATACCGCCGATACCGATCGTGTCGGCAATCGTCTGCCGTAGGCCGTAGCGCTTGGGAATCTCGAAATCCGTGACGGTACACGGCTCGTAGCCGCCGACCTGGATGGCATTAATCACATAATCGGCACCCTTGAGCGCGGCGCGGCGCTGGCGTACGCCGAGATGGGCCGTGATCGTGGCGCGCCCCTCGTTGATGTTGGTGTTGAGTGTATCGAGCATCGCCTTGGATTCCTTCAGGCGTACGCCGTCAATGTCATAAAGGGCGATATGCGCATCGTGCAACGAGGGTTTCAGCATGCTGTCGCCGATGATATTCTTGACAAACACGGTACTGCCTGCGCCCATGAACGTGATTTTGGCCATAACTCGGACTCCTCATTTAGTTGCTCTTACTGATTCTCGAAATCCTTTGCCACGAACGGCTTGCCCGAAGGCCTGCACCCACCCTGCATCGAATCCGAAGCTGTGGAACGGAATTGTAGGGGCGCAATCGATGGCCGCAAGAAAATAAATCTTTTTTTTGAGCCCGCGCCCGTGTACGCTGCACCACAAGATTTTAAAAAGGAGTGTTTACGATGGCAGCATATGAGATGGAAGGGACCGTGAAGGTCATTAACGAGCTGATGACGTTTCCGAGCGGGTTCTCGAAGCGGGAATTCGTCATTACCACCGAGGGCGATCGGTTCCCGCAGGATGTCAAGTTCGAGTGTGTCAAGGATCGTACGGCCCTTCTGGATAAGATCAAGGAAGGCCAGAAGATCAACGTGACGTTCGATGTCCAGGGGCGCGAGTACAACGGGAAATACTTCGTTAACCTCAACGCCTGGAAGATCAGCGCCCCGGGGGCATCCACCAAGGCTGCGCCGGATATGGAACCGCCGTTTGACGAGAATGATGCATTTAACGACGATCCGGACGTTTCCTTCTAGGCGTTGACCGCATGAACCGGATCTTACTGGAGTCGGCGGAGGTTGGAGCCGACGGGCGGGTCACGCTGAAGGATCGGCAGGCGGCGCACGTCCTGCAGGTGCTGAAGAGTCGTCCTGGTGATGGCGTGCGCATCGGGGTGATTGACGGCCTGCGAGGATCCGCGCAGGTAACCTCGATCGAGCCGGGGGCGGTGCAGTTGTCCTGTACCTTGGACACGCCGCCCCTGCCTTCGACTCGCACCACCCTGTTGCTGGCCCTGCCGCGCCCGAAAGTGCTGCACCGGCTCTGGGCACCGCTCGCGTCACTGGGTCTGGATCGGATTATCCTGACCGGTGCAGCCAAGGTCGAACGCCAGTATTTCGAGACCCATTGGCTGACCCCGGAAGCATACCACCCCCTGCTGATTGAGGGGTTGGAGCAGAGCGGTGATACGCGGCTTCCTGAGGTGACCCTGTGTCGCCGCTTCAAGCCCTTTATCGAGGATGAAGCCGACACGTGTTTCGCGGGGGCCACCCGTCTCGTGTGCCACCCGTATGCTGAAAAGCCCTTGGCTGCCGTGCTGCCCGCACACGGACATCCGGTCGTCATCGCCATCGGGCCGGAAGGCGGCTGGACCGATTACGAGATCGGGCTCCTGCAAGAGCACGGGTTTGCCTGCGCCTCGTTCGGGGAACGTACGCTACGCACCGATACCGCCGTGCAAGCCATCCTCGGTGCCGTGCTCGCCCGCTGAAGAAACGGCTGGATTCCGAACCTCTTGGCTTGCAATAAGAGGGATGTTTGTCTAGGGTTTTCTCAAATAAATCAAAGGAGATTCAAATGAAGACAGCGTTTCGTGTTGCCATGGTCATGCTCGCCTGTTCGCTAGGGGCTGTTGCCGGGGAGACTGCCCAGCCGGGCGTTTGGACACAGGATATCGATGCCGCCAAGGTGGTGGCGAAGGAAAAGGCAATGCCGATCCTGCTCAATTTCACGGGATCGGATTGGTGCAGCTGGTGCAAGGTGATGGACAAGAACGTCTTTTCCCAGCCGGAATGGGATGCGTATGCGACCGATAAACTGCTGCTGGTCAAGCTGGACTTCCCGCGCGACAAGTCGCTGGTACCGGCGGCCTACGTCCCGCGCAACGAGGAGCTCAAGACGCAGTTTGATGTGGCCGGATTTCCAACGTATGTCCTGCTTGATGGTGATGGTGAAACGGAACTCGGTCGTTTGGGTTCTGGAAAAGACAAGACGCCAGCGAGTTTTGCACAGGAAGTCGACCGGGTGTTGCGGTTCAGCAAGGCGGGTATAGCCGCCTACCTGGCAACGCTTTCCCCCGAGGACAAGGGCGCCTATGAGGTAATCCTGAATGAGATGCTGAGCGCTGAGGCGGCGCTTCGGGCGGCTACCGACGCTCGGGATGAGGCCATCCGCACGATCGGCATGATGAATGCCAAGGTGGAGGAACTGAAGGCAAAAACGGCTGAGTTCCGGGCGGCCAAATCCGGGCCTGATACGCTGAAGGAGTACCAGGCGGTTAAGGCGGAGCTGGCCACGGCTCGCAAGACACTGGAGGAATGGCTGGCAACAGCCCCGAAGCCGACCCCGGAATTGCGGGTCGTGCATGGGCGTATGGTCGACGAAGTTCAGCGCCTGGAAGAAAAGCTGGCGTCGTTCTGAGGATGCCCTTACCCCGGTTTATCGCTTACCCGCCGTTCTCATTCTGGAGCCTGTCCGTTATTTTGGCGCTTACCTGACCATCTCACACTGCTTCTTGCGGGTGGCAAGAAGCAGGAGCCCGAAGAGCAGGACGGCTGGCAAGAGCCGGTTGAGGACGCTGCCGACCCCGCCTCGCGAGATGCTGAATTCGACGTCGAGGGTTTCCGCCGGATCGATAAGCAGCTTGCGGTAGAAACGCAACGGCAGGCCATGTTCGGGCATCGCCGCCCGGATCGCGCTGATCGTTGTCTTGGCCGCGTCCTGCTGCCCAACCATGCGCTCGGCCACGACATCGAGCGCACTGCGATCACGAACGGAAAGCGCCTGCTGCACCTGGCTATAGTACTCCGGTGTGAACTGACCATCGGTGTTCACCACTAATTGTTGCACGGTTTCCTTCGCATTGTTCTCTTCCGGCGCGATATTCTGCGCGTTGCGCAAGGAACCGCGACGGTTGTAAAGCCCCACCTTGACCTGTTGCATCTGTAGGTTGCGGAACTGCACCCGGGCATCCTCGTTCAGGTCGGCCTCGCCCTGGGAGTAGTTCATCGCCGTGCGCAGCACATCCCGCGCCTCGCGCTGTTTGCCTTCCTTGAGCAGGGCCGCCCCCTGATCTAGCAGCCGTCCGGCCTCCTCGATCGTTTCCTCGCGACGGGCGCGGTTGAGCGCCAGGTAGCTATCGATATCAAACCGGCTGGCCAGCAGGTCGCCTTCAACCGGCTCCATGCTGCCACCGAAGGCGGTGTAGCGGAAGCCTTCCGGAACATACATGACCCATTCGATATCGCGCAACGGCAGCCCTTCGAAGCGCGGGGCCTCGTAACGCCGCTGCCCGCGCCAGCCCTGCTGTGCCGGGGTGCCTGCATACATGAATTCGACACTGATGTCGCGCGCCCCCTCTTCAACATCCAGCGGGATGCAGTAAAGACCGCCATCGCGCGAGACCGGCGCCTCCTGGCCGTTGACCAGCGCCATCCAGACCGGATCGCCGCCCTTGGGCAAGGCGATCTTGAGCAGGCGCAGGCGCCCGGCGTTCATCCGCAGTTCGACCCGCATCAACTGGCGGCCGTCCGCGGCCAGCACGGAGGTGATGGTGGTCTTCTCGATCCCGGCGGCCAGGACGTCGGCGGCATCGTGCCGCACCACGCTCAGCGCCAACCGGAACACGCTCAGCGCCAACCGGAAACCGGGCTGGAAGAACTCGTAGCACTTGACGGCCGCCGAGAGGTCGCCCGCCCCGAAATCGGACGGGATGTTGCGCGGGTCCATACTGCGCAGGCCTTCGGGACTGCCGGCATCGCTGACCTGCACCCGTCCGGCACCGGTCACCGCCAGATAACCGCGGGCCTCCTCGGTCGCTACCGTCAGCAGCGGGCGGATCTCGATGGGCTGTCCGACCCGCTGGTAGCGCGTCTGGCAACTGGCGACAAGCTGGTAACGGTTTTCAACCTTGTTGTGCAGGTCGATCTGCCAGATTCCTTTTTCGCGGTCCGACAGGTGGACACGGGCAATCCCGGTGCCCGCCACGGTCAGCGTGGCCTCCGGATCGGGGGACTGCAGCATGAAGGTCTTGACCCCGGCATTCTCAATGCTGTACTGGATGTAGGCCTTGACCTGCATCATGCCATCGGCCAGCTCCACCACCTGCAGCGTGCGCGGCTTGACCACGGGATCGAGCGTGTCGGCCCGCAGGACGATGGCCCAGTCCGGCCGGTGGATATCGAACACGAGCACCCCCGCCTGGCGGATGCCGACCTCGCTGGCCTTCTTCATGTCCACCCCGACCTGGTGCTCCACCATCATCCGCACCCCGCGTTCCCCCGCCAGGGTCAGCCGTCCGCGATGCGTGCGGGCATCCGTGACCTTGACCCGCGGAATGGTCATGACCTTTTCGATCCCCCGTTCCATGCGTGCCATGACCAGGTTGATGTCTGTCGCCCCGAGCACAGGCCGGTTGAAATGTACCGTGACCCGGTTCCAGCCATTGCTGGCCGCCACCGCATCCACGGGGCCCGCCTCGTCCCAATGGCTGACATCCTGCCCGGTGAGCGACTCCACCTCGAAACCGGTGGGCATCTGGAAATCGACCATGAAGATACCCGCCTTGGAGATGTCCAGCCGCAGGCGGGTCGAGAGGGCGATGCGTTCATCGGCAATCGTCAGGGCACCGGTTTCCTCGACCCGGATCTCGGGCATGACCGGCTCTGCCGTGACGCGGGCGGAAACCTTCGTTGCATCGTGATAGCGGAAGGCTCGCCGCAGCGCGGGTGGCGCCACGGTGCCGGTCTCGTTCCGCACGGCCGCCAGCGTGACCGCCGATGCCGAGAAGTCCTCGATGTTCATCGGACTCAGGCCATCGGCAGTATCCACCCGTACCTGGATGGTGTCTGCGGCGGCCAGCGACAAGGACCCCCGCTGCCGGGCGGCATCAATCACTTCCAGCGCGCCGATGTCCGCCGTATAGGGCAAGCCCTCGCAAGCGACTTGTGTGCGGACGTGCAGCGTCAGCTCACCCGTTACCGGACGGCTGAATATGGCGTCCAGCAACCGGGTCTCGGGATCAAAGCTCCAGGTGGCCACGCCGGGAGTCTCCACGGCGGTGACGGTCATGCCGGACGGAACGCGGATCTTCATTTCGCGCACTTCGCCCTGTGCAATCCGGCACTGGATCTGGTGGCTCACGTCCACAACCCCGGCCTGGAGCGCGGCCAGGGCGTTGACTTCGCAGAAGAACTCCGTCTTTTCAAGCTGCGTGCGCCGGACCCGCGGCCGCCAGTTGAAGGTCACCATCCGCGCGGCACCGAACACCGCCTCGGCCTCGGTCGACTTCTCCTTCTCACGGACCGTGAAAAGGACCGCTTCGTCGGACAGTACTTCTAATCCGCTTTCCGGCAATGTCAGCGTGACCTTGTTGCGCAGGTTCTCGGGCAGTGCCAGCGTCAGTTGGCGACGGCCGTCCAACTCCGACACCGGCGTCTGCAGCGTGAATTCCGCGAGGTGTTCGCCGGCATGCTTGACGGTCAGCAGATATCCCTCCGGCACGACGGCGACGTCCATCGCAGCGGCATCCACCCGATAGGCCTTGAGCACGCTTTGCGGCGGGGCCACGATCATGGCGGCGGGGCCTTGCGTCCGGAAGGCGAAGCGGAGGGTGACTTCGGCACTGGGCTCGTTACCGGAACCGACGGCGGCGGGACCGGTGATGGTGATCGTGAGGTCATCCATCAGCGGCGCGGGCAGGCCTGGCGCGGCGGCCACCTTGGCCTGGACCGCGGCGGTCTGCGCGGCGGTCTGCGCGGCGGGTGCCGGGGCGGCGGTGGCCAGACCGGTCAACCCGGCAGCCAGTACCCCGAGCACAAAGAGCAGTGGCAGCACAATACGCCCTTGGCAGCCGACATCCCCTTCCGCAGCCGGGGTCAGCGGGATGAACGGATCGTCCAGCACCGAATTTGTCTCCATCGCCTTGGTGGATTCCGCAGGGCGGCGACGAACCGCCCTACGCCGCGAACGCCACCCGTTGACCATCCAGGCAAGGACGCCGACCACCCGACGCCCCACGGCGGCGATCATTCGCCACACGAGGCGCAGTCCGCCACCAAAGAGGAACAGCAGGACCAGCACCAGCAGCGCCCCCACCGCCAGCACACTGCGTCCAAGCGCCGCCTGGGCAATCCCGGCGATCAGCAGCGTGCCGCCCAGCGCCAGCCACCCACGGCGTGTCCGCGTCCGGCGCAACCCGGCAACCAGCACGACCAGACCGGTCAGCACCCCCGCCAGCAGGCGACGGGCAGAACTGTGGGCACCCATCCAGGCGGGTACCATCTCGAGCTCGACCTGCAGGTGATTCCCCGTCGCCAGCTCCACCGCCCGCACGATGTCGGTAGTCTCCCCCCCGCCCCAGCCATCCGCCAGAACGTCGCGCACCGATCTCTCCTTGTTCACCAGCGCCTGCGCCAGGGACCAGGCCTTGGCCGCCGCCGCCCGCAACCCGCTGGTCCCGGAGGATTCGGCGATCGAGAAGCCCTGCGGCGCGGCGATCCCCCAGCGCATGAAGGTGGCATGCGTATCCGGGATGACCGGCGCGGCCAACGTCATGCGACCCACCCCCGTACGCCAGAACCCAGGGGCCGCGTGGGTCAGGGCATACACCACTTCAACCTGCAGCGCGGTGTTCGGGTCGCGCAGGCGGCGCACTGGCACAAGCACCACATCATCATCGCGCTGCGAGAGCATATCCTCCTTGCCACCATTCTCATTGACCTGCTTGATCGACCATAGATTCGCCCCCGGGGGCAGCTTGACCCGCAGATGCTGGCGGGTGGCATTCTTGATGAAATAATTCACGGTGGTCACGATTTCGCCGTCGCGGGTCAGTTGCGTGTCGAGCTCCACATAATCGGCGATCTGCCCGAGCAGCGCCTCGGCCGCATAACGCTGCACACGCAGTTGCGCCAGATGCGGGGACTGCGTGTACTTGAACGCGCCGATCACCGGATCGGACACCAGGGCAGCATACTCGGGCGGGACCTCGCTGATATCGATCGCGAACATCGAGGCCGGCAGCGGTTGTGCCTCGCCGATGCTGAGACTGGCGGAACTGGCCAGCACGACATACCCCACTTCGCTCTCCGTACCCAGCGTCTCGATGCTGGCCACCGCCAGTTCGGCCTGATCCCCGCCGAAGGCGCGGTCATAGGTCACCAGCAACGTGTAATCCCCGAGAATCCGCGATTGCAGGCGCACCGTGCAGATCTCGCCATCGCGCGTCCAACCCTCGATATCGGCCCCGGTGAACTCGATCCGTTCAATGGTTTCGGGCACCTTCAGACGCAAGGCGTTGAGCGGGGCGGCACTGACATGGTAGGTAATCGCCGCGCTGCAGTACATCACGCCCTCGCTCAGCGAGACCAGATGGAACACTTCGGCATGGACCGACGAATCTGCCCGTTCGACACTGAAGGCGACCTCCCAGCCGGTCTCGCGGAACCGGAAGGCGTGCTGGGCATCCGCCACCCGCATCGGGGCCGATCCAGTATGCACCTCGCGCAGCCCTTTCATCTCACCGGTCTTCAACCGCAGTCCCTTTTCGGCGGCAACCACGAGATAACCCCGCTCTGCACGCGCCCCCTGCACGGCAAAGACCGGCGCACTGAACCCTTCCGCCTCCGAGGGCAGCGCCCGTTCCATCTGGATCTCCACCAGCGAGGGTCCGAGCACCGCCTTGCGGAACGGGATATAGATCATGCGCCGTCCATCCTTCTCGCGGATATCCGTATCGGACGCCGCCACATCGTTCCCGGTCACACCGGTCACGGTCCAGGCGGCATTCGTACCGGTATCGATCCACAGCTCGCGCAGCGGCGCATCCTTGACATCCAGTTCGACCGAGGCGTGCAGCGACAGCATGCGATCGGCCAGCGACAACGTGAGGCGACTATCGGCGGCAAACGAGGTAACGATCTCATCCGCGCTGAGATCAAGCGCATACGGCAGATTGGCAAACTGGTAGGCATACACACTGCGTGCCGGACGCGGAATCGCCACCTCCCGCACAGCCGCCGGGAAGGCACCGGGGTCGATCTGCGTCAGCCCGGCCGCCTTGCGGACCTGGAAACGGATGGCACTGTCGGTGCCGATCATCAGGAATCCGCTGGTGCGCAGCACCCGCTCCGGGGCCAGCACCGGCAGGGTAAAGGCACAGGGGAAGACGGGGATGGCCATCTCGCTTTCCACGCGCAAGCGGTAAAGATCCTCGCGCGGTCGGCTCAGGGTGACCCGCAGCAGGTTCTGCTCGCGGTCGATGCGCCAGTCCTGGATGTCCTCGCCATGCACTTGGGTGATGTTGATATCGGGCAGCTTGAAGGTCAGTTCGGACAGGGCACCCTGGATCACGCGGTAGGTGAAGACCGTATCCATCCGCAGGGCGACGCATCGCAGGCCGCCACCAGCTCCGCCTCCAGCTTGCGCACTTCCGGCTTCCAGCGCACAGTAAAACGGTCGGCAATCCCCAGAAATCCGCTCACACGGGTCCGTTCGCCCGCCGTGCCTGCCAATGCAGGAACCGCCTGGCGCTCGACATTCAAGGCACCGGGGAAGCTAACGTCAAGATCGTTGCGGTCGCAAAGCACCGAGACCCGCCGGACCCCCGCCTCGGGAATGGCAAAGATCGCCTGGCGCCAATCGCCATCCTTCGCCGGCCGCGCGGCAAACCGCAGAATGACGCTTTGCTTGCCACTGCCAAACCAGCCGGTCGACTTGGGTAGGCGCACGCGTAACTGGTCCTTTGTGCGCAGCAGTTCCGCCCCGCGCGGCAGCGTGCTATCGAGATACCCCGTGTCGCCGATCACCAGCGGCAGCTCGGTGTCCGCCTCGGCGGCATCCACGTCCAGCCGCAGGGTGAAGACGATGTTCTCGCCCTGGATCTCCCCCTCCAGCGACACATTGGAAACCTCCGTCGCCGGGGCACTCCACCCCGCCACCGGAGCCCCGCACCACGCCGCCATCATGACCATTGCCATCGCCAGTCTGCTTCTCATGTGTTTCCCTTTCTTGTTCATCCTGAAAATCCTGTCAACATCAAGCTGGGCATAAGTCGTCGTTCTCACCGCTGCCTTTGCCACGGGCGGCTCGCCCGAAGGTCTTCGCCCTACCATTGCATGTCATCGTTCAACCTTGTTCCGTTGGATATTGGTTGTTGGATATTGGTTATTCAAATGATACGCCGCCCCCCTCACCTTGCCAGCCCCCCGGCTGTTTCCACGATCTGCACCAGTTCGCGCAGGCGGCTGTCGAGGTGCAGATCCAGCGCGACCGGGCGCAGGACCTCGGCCACATCGGAAAAATCGACGCCCTGCGCAAAGGGACTGCCGCGCAGGATCTCGGCAAAGGCTGCCACGCCGGCGGCGAGGCGGAAGCGCGGGCTGGCGGCATCGAACGAGTGCGTGATATCCTGCTCGTGGATGCGCTGCTCGATTTCCTCGATCCGGCCATTATCCACGCGCCGGTAACGCACCCGCACCACGGCCAGCCAACGGTCGCTATCCACGCCCCGCCGTTGCAGCGTCGGCGACGATAACGGTGCCAGGTCCATCTCATACAGCGCGGTCACCGACTGGCCGGAGCCGACCTCGCCCGCGTCCACGGTATCGTCGCGGAACTGCTGCTTGGTGAGCTGACGGCTTTCGTAGCCCAGTTGCCGGTAGCTTTTCACCAGCGCCGGATTGTATTCCACCTGGATCTTGACATCTTCGGCAATCGTGTTGAGCGTGGCCGAGAGATCATCCACAAACACGCGGCGGGCCTCCTGCTCGGAATCGATGAAGGCATACGCCCCGTTCCCCTTGCTGGCCAGCGTCTTGAGCATGTCGTCGTCATAAATACCCATGCCCACGCCAAAGACGGAGAGATAAAGCCCTTGGCGACGGTAGGTCTCCACCTTGGCGAGGATCGCCGCGCTGGCCGTCTCGCCCATGTTCACCACGCCGTCGGACATCAGCAGGATCCGGTTCTCGCCGCGGCTGACGAAGTTCCGCGCGGCCTGTTCGTAGGCCCGGCGCAGCCCTTCCTCAAGGTTCGTGCCCCCACCGCATTGGATCGCGTTCACCGCTGCCAGGATCCGCTGGCGGTCCGCGACCGGTGTATGCTCCAGAATCAGCCGCGCCTGAGCATCAAACTGGATGATGGAGACGAGGTCCGTATCGGCCAGTCCATCCAGCAGCAGTTCCAGCGCCTTCTGGACCAGCCCGAGACGATCCGGTTGGTTCATCGAGCCGGAGCTGTCCACCAGGAACGTCAGCGCCGCCGGGCGCTGCTCCTCGCGACCCAGCCGACGACCCTTCACACCGATCTTCAGCAGGTGCATGCCGCGACCGAATCGCGACGGAGCGGTCTCGGCCACGACCCGGAAGGGCTCCGCGATCGGCGGCTCATAGGCATAATCGAAGAAATTCACAAATTCCTCGGTACGCACCGCTTCGGCAGGTGGCAGATGCCCCCCGAGCATATAGTTGCGCGCCAGGGTATAAGATGCCGTATCAACGTCAATCGAGAAGGTCGAGAACGCATTCTCCGTGACCGGCACGAACGGATTCACCCCGGTTGCCTTGAACCGCGGCGCAAACGCATCCGGCTTTTCGTCGACGTCGACGAGGACCGGTGCTGGCGTGGGACCGGATACGGGCTCGGACACGGACGGCACCTCGATTTCGGGAGTAGGTTCAGGCGGCTCGAGTTGGGGTTCAGTAATGGTTTCGGGCTGTGCATTTCGGCGATCATCTCCATCGCGATCTTCGGTTATGGTTTGGCCGATGACGCGACCTATGGCTTTGGCTGGGGCTGAAGCTCCGGCTTGTGCTGTGGGCGGACGGGGTGGAACCCGTCCCTCCCGATCTGAGACGGCGCCTTGACGGGGTGGAACCTGTCCATCCTGTACCAGCCCTTCGTCAAGCGCGACGCTGCTGCCAGCCTTACCTCCCCTTACATTCTTCTCGGCCTCTTTCTTTTTTTCCCCTCCGAACCCGTCGCCTTCGAACCCGTCGCGGTCGGCATCCGCGTTGGCCTTTTCACTAAAGTTCATCTCAATTTCCGTGGCCTCAATCAGTTTCCTGGCTTTTAACTGATCCTTTCCGTCCGCTATTTGCTTTTCAATGGCGGCGGAGCGTGCGGGTGCCGCAAATAACGCCCCATTCACCGGAATATCCCCAGGGACGGAAAACTGATCGGCCGTGACAGCCTCGGCCACGTCTGCCTCAGCGCGGTATTCTTCTTTTTCCGCCATCCCGGAAAACCGCCGGGAATCGACGGCGGAGGCTTCACTGATAATCGCTGATTTATCAGCGGACTCGCTGCGCCGCCTACTGAAGAAGCTACCGAATAAGCCCGGCTTTTCCGCAGGTTCAGGGGATGGCGCGAACTGCGGGGCCGGCGTCGGCGCTTCCACCGGAACTGGAGTTCCCGACACATTGGCGTAGCCCGATACCGTCAGCGTAGGCACGTCCGGGGCCGATGCCGCTGGGGCGTTCACGAGTTCCCGTTCCCCTCGGCTGGCGCTTCCATTCACAACCTCATCGCTTATATCATCACCCGACCACTTGTCAGCACCTTTGCGCTCCTCTTCGACGTTACCTCCTACCACCATGCGGGAGGCGTACTCGTTTTTCATGATTACAGGGCTTTTGACCATCGCCACGCTATCGAACGCCGCGTGTTGCACCTGTGCTTGATCTGCAGGAGGGGTTATCTCATTCTACCGTACCGTTCCCATCCGAAATCTTTTGAAAGTAGGACAGGCTTTCAGCCTCTCCTTTTCCAATGGCAGGCGGGACACCTGCACTACCTGCTTGCCACCCGCTTTCCTTGGCAGGCGAGACGCCTGCATCAAGTGTTTCCCAACGGGAGTCGGTGCGGTCTTCGACACGCCCGGGAACAGGCGACATAGGCCTCGGTAGCTCGGCACCCGACGGGGGGAGAATCGGCTCGGTCGGCAAGGAAGGCATATCAGCCGATATGTCCTTCATTACCGCATCCTCAACTTCCTCGATCAGATCTTCCTGAGGCATGGGCTGCGCATCGCTATAGCTGAAATGATCTGCTTTAGTCGGCGTCTGCTTTGCTTTCTTCTTGACTATTTTCACCATCGAAACAACTGGCTCACCCTGTCCTTTAGGAACTCTGTATGCACGCTCATTCGATGGCATCAGCAGGCTGATCAGCAGGTAGCCGACCATTACCGAGGCGGCGATTTTCAGGGCGGGGGATTGCAGCACCTTGCTCCAGAGGCTCAGCCGCTGGCGGGCGAATTTTTCGCGGATTAGGCGGCGGCGTTCCGACGATAGCCGGGTAGCGGTTCCTTCCCGGGGTTTCGCGGCCAGGGCCTCCTGCAGGGTGCCGATGGTTTCGCGGACCTGCTGCGCCATAGCATGGCAGTCGGAGCAACCGTCCAGATGGGTTTGGATCATCGCCTGCGTCCCGGCATCCAGGTCGTTCAGGACATACAGGGTCAACCGTTCGCGGATTGCCTCGCAGCGTGTTTTCTCATTCAGGGACTCCGTGGTCATAGCCCACCTCCTTTCGCGGTCGACTTCGGTCGCACGCTATCCGACAGCTTCAGGATCGCATGATGCAGGATATTGCCGACATTCCCCTCGCTGCGACCGGTAATCTCGGCGGATCCGGGCATACGACAGCCCTTCCTCCAGTCGCAACAGCACCACCTGCTGCTCACGCGGATGCAGCCGCTTCAGGGCATCCAGCACCCGTGTCCGGCGCTCCTCCACCGGATCCACATCCGAGGCAAACGCCTCGCTTTCAACATCCTGCGCGGCTTTCTCATGCAACCCCTGGCGGCGCGACTCGCGGCGGATATGATCCACCGCCTCGTTATGCGTCACCCGGTAAAGCCAGTTCTTCAGATGGGTCGAGGGCTGCAACCCATGCTTCCATTTCTGGCAAAGCTGAATAAACACATCCTGCACAACATCCTGGGCGGCAAAGGGATTGCACAGGATACGCGAGGCATAACGCAACAGCGCCGCCTCATGTTCCGTAATGATCGCTTCAATCAGACCGGGCGTCCCGCCCGCCTGTTCCTGAACCGTTCCATCCATAGTCATCTCCCGATAATCACATCAACCGCCACCCTTATAACGCTTCTCGTTCCTCATTTCTTCAAAAATATTTACAGACCTACCGAATTAATTTATGCTAGAGATGTCTTGTTATGTATGAATCCGAAACATTTGATGTGGTGGCGGCGAAGCGGGCATTCGCACAGCGACATGCCCTGCGCCGGGATCGGTTGTTGGCACTGGTGGGCCAGGCACAGGAGGATTTCTGCCGTATCATCGATATGCTCGTGCGGGATTATCACCCCCGCCGCATATACCAGTGGGGCTCGCTGCTGCATCCCGAGCGATTCCAGGACATCTCGGATATCGATATTGCCGTTGAGGGATGGGAGGATCCAATGACTGGATTGCACGCCTTGGATACCGCCTGTCAGATGACAGGGTTCCCTGTGGATCTGGTCGAGTTGGAACGGATACATCCCGCGCATGCGGACACGATCCGCAAGGAAGGAAGGCTGGTCTATGACCGCGACACCTGAACTATCGGAAATCGTACATTTGGAAGCACACATTACCAAACATCTTTGCTTGCTGGCCGAGGCGGTGCGAGAAATCACGGAGGCTCAGCGAGACGATCTGCCGAAGCTGGGAAGAACCCCGCGCGCGGCGGTGATGATTGCCGGGCTGATCGAGAACTACTATACCTGCGCGGAAACGATATTCGTGCGCATCTCCCAGTTCTTCGGGAACCACCTTCCCCCGGATCGCTGGCACCGCGAGTTGCTCGAACGCATGTGTCTGGATATTCCTTCGTTACGTCCCCGCGTCCTGTCCGATGTCACGTTCAATGACTTATTGGAGTTGATGCGATTCAGGCATTTTAAGCGTTACTATTTCGGCACCGCCTATGACTGGGAGCGGATCGATGCCCTGCTGCGGCGCGTCGAGCGGCTGGGTATTAACCTTCCGGGCGAACTACAGGCTTTCCGCTCTTTCATCCGTCAATTGCAATGACTATTGATGCCGGCGATAGTCGCTGATTTCGATTGTCAGATCGTCCTCCTGGTCTAGATCCTTAAATCATGACTGTGAAGCGCTTCACCCTATATACGCACAGAACAATCGGAATCTTAGAATGAAGGACAACAGAAGGGGAACAGGAACCCACGGATGGGATACAAGCCCGCCTCCCCCTGCGGGCGGGCAAAAAATAGGGGGCAAGATGTTTTCGGGGATCGGTGGACGACGACGACGGATGACGAGGCATGCAAAGGCAGGTAGGGCGAAGACCTCCGGGCGAGCCGCGCCCGTGGAAAAATCAGCGGTGAGAACGACGGCTTATGCTCAGATCCCTCCCTTTATCGGCCTTTACATAACCGAGTTTTGCCTAAGGAAACGCTGATCTTATAGGCAAACCTAATCATATCCGTGGGACTGGATTCCCATCCGTCGACGCGGGCGCGGCAGGTGCAGCAACGGCAAAGTTCAGGGCGGGGTTGTATTGACGAAGGACGGCGCGTCCCTCGGTGAAGAAATGAAGAGGGAACCGGTTTTCATACGGCAAGCTCCGGCTTTCCCATAAATGGCCTTGCGCTTCCCAGAGGATATCCGGAATGGAGGTCGCCCCCGATGCCAGGCGTTCAAACAGATGCTGCATCACCCCGGCGGCGCATAGAAGATGGTGTTGGTATTCTTGAAGTGATCCCTGTAGTCGGTCTTGTCCGCCACTGGCGTATCCTCCTGCGGGTAGTTAACCAGCCGCGGATACGGATGCCTGTAGGTCGGGCAGAGCAGCATGTTGCGCTGTTGTCCGGCAAACAGATAGGAGGAGTCTTCCTCGATCATAATGGCATTCTCAAGCAGGGGCTTGTCCTTTTCCGGATCCGGCAGCAGCACCGGTTCCCCCCGGCGCACTCGTTCGAAAAGGCCGTGATAAACCTCGCGACCATAATGGATCATCCGCAGGTCCTTCTTGAGATTGCCAAAATAGTCCGGTGGTTGATAAGGGCTGTCCGACCTCGCCCTTATATCGGGCAGCGCCTCGGTGTCGAAGCCGTCTTCACGCGAGAAGACGTCGTACCGTTCCAGCCATGTCGGATCTCCCCCCGCCGCCACCGCCATCTGCACGATTCTCTCGCCCAGCACCAGGTTGCGGGCGCGGGCACCCGCACTGAAGAATGCCGGACGCACACCGGGTTGCCCGAACAGGAACTGGAAGAACGGGATGCAGCCGGGCACGAGCACGTAATCCATGTCGTACTCGGACTCGTTGAATAGGAAATGGATGGTGACAAACGCCTGCTCGCCATGGTGGACCGGATCCAGCAACGCCTGGCAGCGCAGACTGGACACATCCATGCTGGTCAGGAAATCGTCGATATCAATAGCAACGTTGATGGTTCGCATAGGTCACCGGCATTTAATCAACTCCTAATCGTAATCAGCCCTATTATATGTACACTTATACTTGCATAGGCTTGGAATAGTGGTATCATGGCAATTATTAAGGGGGAAACAATGAGCCAGATGACCATATACCTAGATGAAGCATCCATGACGGCAATCAAACGGTCTGCCAAACGTGAGCGTGTCTCGGTCTCGAACTGGGCGCGGCGACGTCTCTCTGAGGCCGTACGGCATGCGTGGCCTGAAGAGTATTTCTCCCTTTTCGGTGCATTGCGAAACGCAGACCTCGTGCGTCCTTCCCAAGCGGATCTGGCCGCAGACCTACCCCGGCAGGAGTTGTGATGCGATTCTGCCTGGATACTGACACCTGTATTAACGCCATGAAGGGCAGATATCCCGGGATGGTCACACTGTTCGGGCAATTCGAGCCAGCGGACTTCGGCATTCCGGCCATTGTGTACGCCGAACTGTTGCTGGGGATTTTAAAAAGTCAATCACCTGCCAAAACCCGAGACATTGTTGAAGCCTTCCTCGCCCCCTTCGAACTCATTCCCTTTGACCGGGCGACGGCACGGGAATACGCCATCGTTCGACATGACCTCGAGGTTCTCGGTAAGCCCATCGGCCCCAACGATCTGATGATCGCCGCCACGGCCCGCGCAAGGAATCTCACACTCATCACACACAATATCAGGGAGTTCAAGCGCGTCACCGGTCTGATGATCGAAGATTGGTCGATCACCCCTTGAGGTGAGTATGTTGGAATCGATAAAGACGTTGAAGTCAAGGGGGTGGAGTAATCGACGGATTGCCAAGGAACTGGGAATTCATCGCCAGCCCGTAGCGAAGTTGCTAACGGTTAAGACCACTCTTGAACTACACCATTCTCTCGTTGTAGGATCGCAGCGGCTCATGGCTACGCGGCCATTATCAATTATCCTTTTCTGAAATCCACCGGAACCAGAGTATGGCTTTTTCCCGGGGCCAGCGTGATAGGGATGGTTGCGTCTCCATACCGGACGGATACCGGGTGCCCGTGATTCGAGAGTCCGTGAAGCGTCGCGCAGGTCAATTTGCCGTCCTTCCACGCGAGGTCGAGTGCGTACCCGCCCCGAACGCGCAGGCCGGTCGCCTCGCCTTCAGACCAGGCGGCGGGGAGCGCCGGGAGTAGATCGATCGTCCCGAGATGGCTTTGAACAAGCATTTCGTTGACCCCGGCGGCATATCCGAAATTGACGTGCGTGGCGATGGTTTCCACGAGCTGTTCATACGCAACGTCTCCATCCAGCAAGCGGGCGAAGATGCAGGCTTTCCAGACCCGGCTCCAGCCAGGATGACCCTGCCCGTGATCCCGGCGGGCAATCAGGCCGACCTTGGCCGCCTCGGCGAGCTCGGGTGTGGTGGCGGGGTGGATCCGCCGTCCCGGATAAACACCGATCATGTGGTTGATGTGGCGGTGATCATCCTTCGGATCGTCGATGTCCTCCATCCATTCCTGCAACTGCCCCCAGCGTCCGATCTGCGGCCCCAGCAGCCGGTCCCGTTTCGCCTTGAGCATGTCGCTGAAATCCGCGTCCACCCCGAGGATCCCGGCCGCCTCGATGGTGTTGTTGAAGAGATCCCAGCAGAGCTGCTGATCGTAGGTGACCCCATCCACACCGACCGGTCCATGCTCGGGAGAGCGACCTTCCGGTGCCACCAGCGTACCGTCCGGGAGCGCCTTGAGGTGGTCGATCCAGAACTCGCTGATCTCCTTCATCACCGGATACGCATACCGGGCCAGGTAGTCGGTATCCATGGTGAAACTGAAGTGATCCCACAAGTTCTGGCAGAGCCAGGCGGAGTCGCCTTTCTGGATGTGCCAGGTGGAGCCGCCGAAAATGCCGTTTTCCGAACGCGTCAGCCAGCCGCGCTCGACCCCCAGCACCCGGCGGGTCTCCTCCTTGCGCACCTCGCGGATCGAATCGACCCAGCGTGCGAACGGCTCGAAACAATCGGCAAGATTCGAGGCCGAGGTGAACCAGTAGTTCATCTGGATGTTGATGTCGGTGTGGAAATCGCAGCGCCAGGCGGGGTGGCGATTGATCAGCCAGATGCCCTGCAGGTTCGCGGGCAGCGCACCGTGCCCGGGGCGGGAGGAGCAGATCATCAGGTACCGTGCGTATTGGTAGAAAAGGGTTTCCAGCTCGTGATCCACCGCGGCCTGGCCAGCGGCGAACCGTTCCTGGTAGGCCTGGCGACGGGCGGGGGTACTGAGCGCCCGCACCGCTTCCGGGGTCGCGTCAAGGCACAGCGTCATACGCTTGAAGCGTTGCTGATAGTCGGCGATGTGTTCCCGCATCAGCTCGTCAAAGGAGCATCCGGCGGCGGCATTGATCAGGCCGGTCACCTTGGCGGTCGGATGCTCCCCGCGCCAGCCCTTGTCGCGATCGGCAAGGTAGCTGGTCTCGGCGGCAAGGAATAGCGTGACGCTGTCGCAGTTCGTGAAGACCAGGGTGTTGTTCACGAGTGTGCAGGTGCCGCCCTGATTCACCAGGCGGACGCGCGCCTCGAAATCCAGGTCGATATTCCGGGCGGAAGCATACGCGCGGTTGGCGATCAGGCGTTTGGGTTCGGAGAGGATCTTGCGCCAGAACCAGAGGGCGCCGGTATCCCCGCGCAGGATCAGGCTGGAATCCTCCGAGGTGATTGGAATGTCATGGATGTTTCCCAGCCAGACGCTACCGGAGCAAGCACCGGGTCGATCGGCAGAGAAATTCAACACCAGGCATTGCGCTGGATAACTGGCCATGTACTGGCGGGTGAAGCGGACGCCACCCGAGCGGTAGGTGATGGTCTGCACGGCGCGGGCGATATCCAGTTCGCGCCGATAGTCGTCGAACGCCGCGTGCCCGGTTTCAAGGTAGAGATCCCCGAACGGCTGGTAACCTCCGGTATTGTCTTCATTCCCAACCCAGAGGGAATCCTGGTTGAACTGGATCCGTTCGCGTGCGGGATCACCAAAGGCCGTGCAGCCGAGCCGCCCGTTGCCAAGCGGATACACCTCCTTTTCCCACAACCGGGCCTCCTCTGGACCACCGGGTGCCGCGCTTGGATCTAAAAGGAGGGGTTTGTCTGTCCAGAGGATGTTATTCATGATCTGCGCCTTTCCTTGCCTGACAATGCGGTAAGCGGTTTTGCATATCGCCTTTTATGCGGGTTTTGATGGGTCAGGATCCTATTCCAGGCCACCCCGGAAAGCAATCCCCTATTTTGCAGCGGAGATGAAGGCATCGATCTCGCCCCGGGTTGTGCCGGGGTTCATGAATACCGCTTTCTCACCCGGCAGTTTCCTGATCCGGCCTTGCTCGTCATAGTCGGTATGCGCGATAAACTCGACCCAATTCGTGAAGAGCCCGACCTTGCCCCGCTCAAGGAAAGACTGGCGGTGCCACTGGCTGTTCTGTTGTACCCTGTCCAGATAATCCGGGGTCTCCTGCAGATGGTACTCGTAGTCGAATTCGGTCTCCGCGCACACCCCCGGCCGGTACATGCGGAAGCCCACACTCGGTCCCTGGTTCTGCGCTGCCAGTACCATGACATGGCCAAGCTCGCCAAGACGCTGCCTGAAATAGTTCGCGTTCTGCAGGCAATGGGCGGTCACAATCTGGTATCCCTCCACGCTGGTATCCCTCCACGCCCATGTACTGCAACGCGGCGTACGCGCCAAAGGCACCGGCAGCACCCCGCGAACATTCAATCGTGGATTGCAGATGGGTATGCCCCTGGGTGTCCCGTTCAAAGTAGCAGAAGTTTTCCGGATCGTTTTCGAGGTAGGCAAGATCGCCCTTGCGCTTGAACATCACCAGGCTGGAGGTATAGGGCACATAGCCCCATTTCTGGAAATCCACGGTAAAGGAATCCGCATACCGCAACTCCCGGAAGCGCCGCACGTTTTCCATGAGACCCTGCAGCGTGACGGGATTGATATGCAGGGGATTGGCGGCGAAGTCATATTCAAGGAAAAAGAGCATGGACCAGCCAATGGCGGAGTCAACATGGATGTGCGGCTGCACGGCCACGTTGTACTTCGCGCAGAGCCGGTTGCGCAGGTCGAACACCGCCTTGACCTGATCCACTCCGAAGGTGTCTGTGGTGCCCATGGTCAGCATGATGGTGGGGATCCGGCACTTGAGCTGGAAACAGGCCGACATCTGCGACTCAAGATCCTTGAAATCAATCTCATTGTTGTCGGTTATCTTGATTCGAAGGGTCTTGGATTCGATATCCACACCGAGCACGGAGAGATTGGTGACGTTCGAGTAATGCCCCCCGAGCGAGTTGATCATGCGGTAATCATGAATCGCGCCCATCCCGTGCTGCCGGGACTCGGGAAGGGACTTGCGGATCCCCATGAGGTAGCCGTAGAGGTTGCAGAAGGTGCCGCCCTGGGTGAAGATGCCAGCGGCCTCCTTCGTGTCATAACCGGCGAGCGTGGCCATCTGGCGGATCACGCTCTGTTCCAGTTCGCTGGCCATCTGGCAATATTCCTCGTACACCAGATTGGCATTGGCCAGCGAGCCGAGCATGGATCCGTAAATGGCCGGATCAGACGGCATGGTGATGACATTCTCGACGCTCGAGGGGTGTTCCCAGTCCTTGGAAAGCGCGGCGGCGAATTCCAGCATGCCGGGGGTTGTATAGCCTTCCCGCCGGTAGGTGGCGGGGGATCGGATCTCGCGCTTGAGGGCGGCCTCAAGCTGTGCACCGTCAGGATAGGCGGCCAGCCGCTCCGACGGCGGCAGGGCGCGCTGCCGGAAGTCGATCACGCCGCGAAAGGCCGGATCGGCCAGACAAGGCCAAT
>JFJP01037555.1_pt1 | contig 26433 bp, 18 predicted proteins | sample 431651 | NCBI WGS metagenome assembly JFJP01 (sample SAMN02602958, study PRJNA72255) | Microbial mat metagenome, whole genome shotgun sequencing project. | biome: fresh water; feature: sink hole; material: water; isolation source: purple microbial (photo- and chemosynthetic) mats found in...
AAGGAGACTAACTATTAGAAGTCAAGTATAAATAGTTACTAAATACTAAAAGACCTCCACTGGAAGCCTGAAATGTATGAATTAGACTTTAAGTAGCTACAGCCTTGTTCTAATTATTTGATTTCTTTATCGTCAAAATCAATTTGATTATATTCGATGTGGTGAATCATGCGAATGAGTTTACGACAGACATGAGTTAGAGCGACCTTATGATGTTTACCTTCAGCCTTCTTTTTATGATAATAATCATTTAAGGTTGGAATGAATCTTAAAGAAGGTAGCGCATATATCCATATTGCTTTTCGAAGTAAAGGAGAACCGCGTTTGACAATATGTCCATAGTGTTCACTGATTCCAGATTGATTAATTGAAACGTCGAAACCGACATAGGCGATGAGCTTTTGAGGATTTGAAAAGAGATGGATGTCCCCAATCTCAGCATAGATGGTTGCTGCTTGTATAATACCTAATCCAGGAATCGTTCTTAGTTTAGTTTTTGCTTCACTAAATAGTTGAATAATCTCTTGATCTATCTCATCAAGAGACTGATCAAAGTATTCATAATCACTAATGAGAGCTAACATGCGCTTATTATAGATCGTTGATTGAACGCCAACCGTATCTTTGGCGAGCGACTTGAGTCGACTAAATTTTGGATAGGTAAATCTACCATTAGAAGCTGACCTCAAACATTCGTAATCTTTCATGATCAATTTTGAGATTTTTGCTGGTGATTTATATTTTTTAAGTATGAATAACGCAGTAGAACCCAATCGGTTGTTAAAAAACGACTTAAACTCTGGGAATACGATGTCTAGTGAATTAGTGAGCTTTACCAATGTTTTCGAACGATTCGTGAGTATTTCGTCACGATCTCTAACGAGTTGTTTTAATTCATTGATGTGATAAAATTGAGTATGTAAGGTCTTGTAGTCAACAGAACCTAGCATATTCGAAATAGTTTTGGCGTCCACCTTATCTGTTTTTATCCGACGTAACGACATAGCCTTGGAAAACTGATGCGTTAAGTAGGGATTAAATTCAAGATAGGTATACCCCGATGCCATGATAAACTGTTTTAAATTTGTTCCGTAGTGTCCTGTTGCCTCAAGACCTGTTCTTATTTCTTGGCCTTGATCTAATTCAGATAACACCTTATGAAACAGTTTAAAACCTTCAGAATTGTTCTCAAAGACGAATTCTTTGAGTGGCACACCTGATTCGGTAGCTATGAAACAGTTGTGCTTGTACTTAGAAATGTCAATTCCAACTAAGTACATGTGAATCACCTCCATTGATTTTGGCACTGTCGTTTGACACGAGATCCTATTTACCATAACCTTGCGATGAAGCGTCTAGCGCTAACTAACTTATTGATGGTTAAAAAAATAGGAACTGTGGTAGGAGCCTCCTGTAGTAGTCAAGCTACATAATCATGAAACAAATCCACAGTGCCTAAAAATATTATAACAATAGAAAGAAAGGAGTTACTCAATCTGTCATTACAGTATTGAGTATACAAGGAAAATCATGAAGGCAATCATGCTTAAATTCAGAAAACCATTGCGCTATAATCAACAAAAAATTCTTTTTGGATTACTTTTTCTAGCGCCTTGGCTACTTGGATTTCTTGGTATTTTCCTCTATTCCATGATTGATTCAGTTATTTACAGCATGTCCAATGTCTATTTTCTTGGACCTTCAAATGCAGCACAAATTGCCAGTTATATTGAAACAAAAGGCATTGTCGGAGACACCTTTTTTAAGATGGGTATTCTTTTCGAATATGTTGGATTTGAAAACTTTCTATACGTGTGGAATGTTCACAGTGAATATAGACGTGTTTTAATCAGTTCAATGGTTGAATCCTTAATCAACTTACCCGTAATCTTGATTTTTAGTTTATTGATTGCGACCATGTTGAATACCAGGTTTAAAGGAAATGTCTTAGCAAGAGCCATCTTTTTCCTACCTGTTATTTTAGCATCAGAAGCAGTGACGATTGCATTATCACAGGCTGTTGATCTCCAAGCACTTATGCAAGGAGATAGTCTTGGAATATTCGGCAATTTCCAATTAAACAGTTTACTGATTGAATCTGGGTTTCCTAAAACAATCGTTGACTTTTTGGTTTCCATTGTCAACACTATCTTCACCATTATTTCTCTTTCAGGGGTTCAGATATTAATCTTCCTTGCAGGACTTCAATCCATTCCTACGCATCTTTATGAGGCAGCTAAAGTTGAAGGGGCAACCCCTTATGAATCATTTTGGAAGATTACTATTCCCATGGTTTCACCTCACGTGATTACCGTTGGTGTTTTCACTATTGTGGATTCATTCCTAAAGAGCCCGGTAACGTCACTGATTATACAAACGAAAGATAATCAGCAATATGGTGTTTCATCAGCAATGGCATGGGTTTATTTTGTCGCTGTTATGCTTTTACTTGGTATCTTTGTTTATCTTGCGAATAAGGGGGCATTCTACTATGATGATGAACATTAAATCATTGTTTAAAAACTTGCTTAATTTCTTGAAGCAATTCGCAACTAGAACATCAAAACGTGTTAAGAGTAAGGCATTTCGCTTTAGCGTAGCAAATAAGACGAAAAATGGAACAATCTCTATTGTTCGCGGATTTATCATCTTTGGTTTATGCTTTATTGTGATTTATCCCATCCTTCAGATGATTGTAGCAAGTATTAGCGATCTTCGTGATTTGAATGATCCGTTGGTTGTTTGGATTCCAAGGACAATCAGTTTAGAGACAATAAAAATCGCCGCTGCAGCTATTGATTATTTGAAAGCTTTGAAAAATACATTTATAATGTCGTTTGGCGTTATGGTGATTACGTTATTTACCACATCGCTTGCTGGTTACGCATTTGCACGTCTTCGTTTTAAAGGAATGACCATTTTATTCATCTTTGTCGTTTTCACCATAGTTGTTCCACCACAAACGATTGCAATGCCGATGTTCATGATATTTAATTATTTTGGATTGACTTCGACATTTTGGTCACTTTTTATACTAGCTTTTACCGGTATGGGCATCAAAGCTGGGATTTTCATCTTCATTTTCAATCAAGTATTTAGAAATCTGCCAAAAGAACTTGAAGAGGCGGCGCTTATAGACGGATGTGGAATTTTCCGCACATTCTATAACGTTATGCTGCCAAATGCAAAGAGTGCAATTGTCACTGTAATGCTTTTCTCGTTTGTATGGCAATGGAATGATGTGTTTTATTCGCAGTTATTAATCAGTACACAATATTTAGATTTACTATCATTGAATATCGCGGAAATAGCACCTCGCTTAACCTATATTTTGTATCAGCTTGGCATCGATCAAACGGTAGCTGAGGGGATGTCACGCAATCCTTTAGTTGTTGGAACAATTGCCAATACAGCAGCTTTATTGATGTTACTTCCTTTGTTAATCGGTTATATCTTTGTTCAACGTCTGTTTGTAGAGTCGGTTGAACGTGTTGGGATCGTGGGTTAATGGACAAGTTTTTGAGCAAGCACCATTCAAAATTCACCTGGGTGACGAACTGGATTTATGATTTGGTTCTCATCAACTTCTATGCGATACTCGCAACAATTGTCGGGTTAGGTTTTTTGGGGCTGTTTCCAGCATGGATGACTGCGCACCAACTCATCAAGCGTCGATTGAATCAGGAAGAATTTCCACTTTTTAAATCATTTGTTCAAACCTACAAGAGTTATTTTTGGAAAGCAAACGCATTAGGTTACATCTTTGTTGTTATAGGTTCAATCATCGCCTTAAGTTGGTTTTATTACTTAAGCGATTTATCTACAACACTCCATTGGATTGGATTAATCGGTGTTGGTTTTATCGCAGTCTTGGTCATTTTGATGATAGGAGTCACACCAATAAGTTTTGTCTATTTTCCTAAATTCAAGACACTTGAGCATCTAAAATTTACGCTGATCATGACGATGGGTATGCCTAAACTAGCTTTGGTTATCTTTTTAAACTCTCTGTTTTTCTACGGGGTTGTTATGATTCGTTTCATCAGTATTTTCCCATTCCTGGCATTCACATTACCAGCACTTGTGAATTTACTTTTTGCAAGAAAGAAACTGCTTAAGTTGTTCACAGTTTTTAAAGATGATCACATCATGATTCGAACGCTTAATTCATATGCAAATCACGACGATCTACGGCTTTTATTGGAAACGGATGAACTTCATTTTAATCCTACCCATGAGCGATTTGAAACTGCAATCAATGACGACAATCAAATTAACCGCCGTGCTTCTCTTGTTTTGACCAACGAGAAAGAAGAGGCTCTTGGCATGTTATTGAGCCGTGTTCATGAAAATAAGGTATATATCGAATTACTCTACATTGAAGTGAATCATAGGCGTAGGGGCTATGCAAAGAGAATGCTGAATTGGCTTGAACTTGAAGCTCAGAAAGCCGAGATATCTGAAATCATCATGGGTGATCCATCTAGTTTATATCCTGCATTGCCACCCACACTGAATCAGTCACTTTCGTTTTTTAGAAAGTATGGCTATCAGATGATAGTCACACCACAAGGGTATCAACTAAAAAAAGCCATAGGGAGAACAGTAATATGAAAACAATCAAAATAATCGCATTTCTTATCTTGATTATCTTGATGAGCGGTTGCCAACAAACAACACCCCCCATTATTGATGACAATACACCTACAGAACCTATTCCAACAGAACCAATTCCGACAGAACCGATTCCAACAGATCCCGTTGAAGAACCTTATACGCTCAGTGTTGTGGGAAGTTCCATGATTGGTGAAATTTCATCTGATGACTTTCCAAACATGACATCTACCAATCTTGTTGTTAAAGTGGATGTTGTCAATGAAAAAACTTATGTTGGGTATCGCATCATGCTTTGGTTGAACGATGTTGATGAAGTGGTTCAAGGGCTTATCTTAGAAGGTGTCAACAGCATTGAATATGTTGCAAAAGATCTCAACAGCATCTACCTGATAACAGGAGAGATACAAGGAGAAGTCATTACACCATACTTGGATGAAGATTATTTTCTCGCGCGTGTCATTGATAAAAAAATGACTAAAATTGTGGGAACTCCGATTTCAATTACAGTTCGCGATTTTGATGAGACAAAAGCGATATATTATATAAACTACAGTTCGATTACTGGGCGATATGATTATCATACGGCACTGCGTGCGATGCAAGGAATTATCAATCGTGAAGAACCACGGTTACTCACATTGACCAATGGCAACCCGTATTATAAAGAAAGTGACCAGACATGGTTAAATGTTCTTGAAGATGATGGGAACGACTTAATTGAATTGACGTCTCTCGAAGAAGTCATCTATATATTTAAAGATCATTTTGATGGCATTATAACTTTCAGAGATCGCTTCAAGAGTTATAACAATTGGGTATCTGGAGAATCAGATTTCGCACTGATGATGGCTTCAGTGATGAATTACGCGCCAATCCCTTATGGTATACAAAATGGAATTTCCGAGTTGACGGGACTCAGCATCATTGATTCTTTCGAAGTTAACGGACATGCTATTTCAGGCGATATTTCAAGTTATTTAGATTCGAAAAATGTTCTTTCTGCATATGATTGCTATGCTTTAGTCTTCAATGAATTCAAAGAAGCATTCAATAGGGAAGCTTATATGTCATTAACTTCTGAAGTGATGGATTATGCTGCTAGTGAACAAATGATGTTCTTTGATTTGAAAGCAACTCAAAGTGAGCGAGACAATTTGTTAAGTCGAGCAATCAATGCATACTTCGATCAAAATAATCTCTACTTTCAAGTTTATGGTTGGGTTGACCATGAAAGTTCAGCACTTGATTTTATTTCATCATATGGTGGTATTATCGATGTTGTAGGAAGTGGAAATCTCTCATTAATCTCTCGGTTGAAAGCAGATAGCGACACATTTACTCAAAAAGCAGAGGATACAGCAATCTATGATACCACTAAAAAATATGTCACTTTCTTTGCCTCGGAAAGTGACACCATCAAAGTTGGCATGGCATTTCAACATGGGGCTTGGCTAGATCCGAATCGAGGTAAAGTTAAAATTAATTGGGGTTTAATCAGTGATATGAGTGTTGAATTTCCGTTTGCATATGAATATTTTATTAATTCTGCGACTAGAAATGATTATTTTTATTCCGGAGGAGGATCCGCTATTGGTTTTGTTGATATTGACTCACAGATGCATTACTTATCCAGAGAAGCGATTGCCGATGCAAATCGTCATTTTATGCAGATAGCTGACCAACAGTTTATTGATATGTATAATGATAAATATACTTCAACCGACCTCTATGAAGAAAACATTATTGGATCTTATCTCTATCGCTCTGATGTTTTAGGTGCTTTTGCAAGAATGCATGATGGAGATACAACCATTCGTATCGAAAAATGGAGTACTATTCCCGTGTATAACAGGTGGACCAATTATTACCCAAGACGATCTTCATCTGGTGATGTTTCATGGTCTGCGCTTAGTGAAATTGATTCCAAACACTATATACAAGATCGTGTTTCTGATTATTGGTTTATCGAGTCAACGCTTGCAAACACATCGTCCAATATAACATTCGATTTATTTCAACAAGAAAATGGAGATGGCTATCAAATTGTATTTGAGAATGGGGAAATCATCCTACAAAAATCGGTTGGAGGCATAATAACTACACTTATGTCAAAGACCTACACAACTGCAACACGTCAAGTTAAGTTATCTATAGATCGTTCTACCCCGCTCGATGAACATACTAGAATAAAACTATATGTTAACGATTTGAAAATATTTGAATTTTATGATATTGATAACTCGTTTGTTGAAGGCGGATTCGCCATAAGATCTGATCAAAACACTAAAAGTGTTATCATGAATCTTGACGGAACACGACAATCCATGGCTAAACAAATTTATCAACGCATCATCAGTGATCCAAATCATTATATTCTTGCCTACTATGGATTTGTAGGAACTGAGGAGTACACACTGGCTCAGTACCGCACGGAACCAGGAATCGGTGATGTGATATCGCTATCACCAACAGATTTCTATAAAATCCAACTTTTACTTGATTTGCATTACCCCGGAGTTTATGAAATTGTGAATGCACGAGAATTTATGCAATTTGCTGTTCAATATCAACAATATTATGGAACGCTACGATAAAGGAGTTAGAACTATGTTAAAAGAAATCAAAGGGAAACTTATCGTTTCATGTCAGGCACTGGAGGATGAACCACTTCATCATCCGATGATTATGGCAAAAATGGCATTAGCTGCTAAAATGGGTGGCGCAGTTGCAATTAGATCCAACAGCGCAGCAGATATTATTGCAATAAAAAAAGAAGTCGATTTACCCGTTATTGGACTTTACAAGAAAAACTATCACGACAGTGAAGTGTTTATCACACCTACCAAAAAAGAGGTTCTTGCACTGATTAAATCGGGGTGTGATATGATTGCTCTTGATGCAACACAACGTAAGCGTCCTAATGATGAATCACTTCATCATCTTGTTGAGTTTATCCATGAGCATGGAAAACTCGCTATGGCGGATATTTCAACGCTTGAAGAAGGGATTGTGGCGGAAAAAATTGGATTCGATTGTGTTTCCACGACTTTATCTGGCTACACACCTTATTCTCCTCAACAAGAAGACCCTGATTACGACCTCATTCAAGCATGTGTAAAAAATCTAACAATCCCTGTGATTGCCGAAGGTCGAATTTCAGATCAAGATCAGTTAAGGAAAGTCCTATTAACAAAACCCTATGCTGTCGTTATTGGATCGGCTATTACACGTCCTCAAATGATTACAGAAAAATTTGTTAAAGTCATGAATGAAAAATGAGTGTTATTTTTTACATATCAGGAGTAACACCATTTAGAAACTTGATTTCTACTGATACTTCAACAAAAACTTCATCAGTGATAAAATATAGACAAAGGCAGGATAAATCATGAAAAAATTAACTATTGTTGTCATTTTCTTCTTTTTATATGTGTGGACATTCCAAATTTACGCATATGAATCGGTATCAAGTACAACACAAACGGCGACAAACTATCTTGAAGTTCGTCCTGGGTCTAATAAAACCAATACAACTTTAACATTGTCACAACTTAATAACTACCTGTTAAGTGTGAAAAATGTTGTAACAACAGCGAAACTAAAAATGTATGATATCGATGGGGATTCCCTTGATTCACGAATCAGTGCTGTAGAAACAGCACTTTCGGGCGTTAATACGACAACATTCAATAGTCAGTTTGATTATTATTATGGTCTTTATGAAGAGATATTTTCAATCTATGGTGCAACTATCGAATCACGAGTAGTCGATGGACGTGGAATGTGGCACCGCCCTTACGAACGTAATTTAACAGAAGTCATTACTACACTTCAAGAGATGAAAGACATGGGATTAAATATGATATATGTCGAAACATTTTGGTTGGGAAGATTAATCTACAATTCTTCAGTTCCCGGTACTTATCAGCATAGCTTTACCCTTGGGGACGGTTATGGTGAATATGGTAGCAATCTTTTATTAGCTTTCGTTGAAGAGGGTAAAAAGATGGATATTGAAGTCCATGCATGGGTTGAGAACTTCTTCGTTGGATACGGGACATCCTATTTAGATTCTCCCGTTTTAACAAGTAGACCAGAATGGGCATCCATAAACTTTGATTATTCAATACCACAAAGATCTGAGGTCAATTACCTTTTTATGGACCCAGCCAATCCTGAAACAAGAAGATATCTTAAGGATATTTATGCTGAAATTGCTGCAACAATGGATGTTGCAACCATTCATTTGGATTACATTCGCTATCCAGTTGCTAAAAATACGACATCTACGAATCCAGTAAGTAATTTAGATACTGGGTATAGCAACTATGCGGAAGCGGAATTTAAAAACCTTTATGGTTATACAGGTGATGTAAGAACACTGGTTACAACAAATTCTACCGCAGCAGCCAAGTGGAAAGAGTACAAGAAAAATATCATCAGCGATTTTGTTGCTGGTGTTTACTATACCGTTAAACATGTAAACCCTGAAGTGGGATTATCGACTGCAATTTTTGGAAATATCGATTCTGCGATAAATGAAAAAATGCAAGATTGGGCATCATGGGCTGAGGATGGTTTGATTGAAATCATCACACCAATGTCTTATTACCAAAGCTCGACGACTGTCGGCAGTGAAACACTGAGATTGACCAATTTAGTTGGTATGCAAGCATTTAGTTATGCAGGACTAGCACCTACTTATATGGGGTATAACGAATATTTAAATACCACGCAAATTCAGGCCTCACTATATAACAACGCTCAAGGAACTGTATTCTTTGCATCGCAATTCTATATGTTTAACCGTAATGATTATAGTGCATCTGAAAAAGCATATGCACTTGAAGTACAAGCAGTTTTAAATGAGGGTGTTTTTAGAAACGATGCAATTCGACCACACGATAACCCAGAGATGATTATTGATACCATGATGGATTCGATGATTGATAAAATAAATCGCATATATATTCCTCGATCAAGCATCACCATAGAGAATGCAAATAATGTGATATCAATTTATAATAGTTTTAAGGCGATGCCTATGCTAACACAAAGTGATTTAGAAGCGGTTATTGTTTCTCTTAAGGCGTTTTTGCCAACGTCATATGCATCAGGAGCTACAAGAGATCGCATTCTGGAAGATCGCAATTATTTGATTAAAGTTCTCGATTTGCAGTTAAGCAGACTTAATTTGGATCAGACAATTGATATTACCATCAATCCGGATCCTGATACAATTGAAGAAACGGTTTTACTTCAAGCACCGCTTGATTTTAGAATCGAGAACGACTTAATCAAATGGAGTTCGGTCGATCATGCTTTTAACTACGAAATTGTTGCAACTAAAGATGGAATCGATCAAACCGTTAATGTTAACGAAACTTCATATAGTTTGATTAATTTTTCACCGGGAGAATATACTTTCAAAATCAGATCAGTCGGCGACGGATTCTTTTATGAATCATCAGCATTTTCCTCAAGTGTGAATCACACGATTTCGGCTATTTTTTTGGCGACACCTCAAAATTTACGCGTTGAAAACAATATTGTTCTTTTTGATGCAGTAAGTGGTGCGCTCAGTTATAGATTGATAATCGATTTCAGTGATTTTGAATTGACAACGACATCTTTTAGTCTTGCACAATTCAACCTAGGACCAGGAACATATCAAATTACCATCCAAGCAATTGGAAATGGAAGTGCAATTATTGATTCCTCTATATCGCCTGTTTATTATTATGTGATTGAAAAATTTTGGACAGCAGAAGAACTTTTAGTTCAAGATATCATAAAAAACGAAATTAAAGAATTTGTTTTTTCATGGTTAACCCGAAAAGGTGAATAACTTGAACAAACTAGAACAGAAAAAGATTCAAATGGGGATGTGGCATCGCCCATTTGAGCGCAATCTTGATGATGTCAAACAAACCCTTGATGAACTTGAAGACTTAGGGGTGAATGAACTCTTTGTTGAAACGTATTTTAACGGACAATTAATTTATCCGAGTAAGGTCAGTCTCCGCCCGATGCACAGCTTTGTTGGGGATTATGGACCATATAGAACAAATCTCCTTCACGCTTTCATTGAAGAAGGAAAATTGAGAAAGATTAATATTCATGCATGGGTTGAGAATTTTTTTGTCGGTCGTTATGAGCACATTGAGGATAGTCCATGGTTTCATGATCACTTGGAATGGATTTTAATGAATCGTGATCAATCATACCTACAAAAAAACGAAGTTAATTATCTTTTTTTAGATCCTGCAAATCCTGAAGTCAGAGTTTACACGCTTGCAATCTATCGCGAAATGATGGACATATCAGGGCTGTCGAGTTTACATTTGGATTATATTCGATATCCGCTAGTCTACCAAGTAACCCCACCAGATATTTCTGATGACGTTGGTTATACAAAAATTGCGCTTGAGGCATTCCAAACTCTAGAAAATATAGATGCCAACCTTATTCAGCATATTACCGAGAATGATATTTACCAAAAATGGTGTTCCTATAAAATAAATGTAATTAATGACTTTGTTCGAGAAGTCCACCATTTAATAGAAAAGAGTGGTGTACCGATTTCAATCGCTATATTTGGAGACCCCAATCATGCGAGAATTCACAAAATGCAAGATTGGTATCAATGGGTTCGTGAGGGGCTGGTTGATCTGATCATTCCGATGGCATATTATCGATCACATCAAAAAGTATATGAAGAAGTTCATAGGCTTTATCAGCTCGTTAGTCAATATGCACGTGTTTTTGCAGGTATCGCACCTGCGTATATGGGACTTGACGTGTCAGAACATAATCAACAAATAGTATCTTCAATCAACGCAGAGGCCGATGGTGTTGTGATGTTTGCTACACAAAACTACCTTAAACAACATTTTATGGGAGTTTCTGAAGATCACGATGATGTATGCAAAATGTTAAAAGAATGGAAAAGAGTGTGAAAATACATGAATCCTTGGATTAAAGAGCAGTATACAGTTGGCAAACCATTTCTATTCAAGATTAAAAATGTAGATTTTAAGAATCAAGCAATAATAGCTGAAGACAGTGTACATATATCAGTTGAGTGTGATCCGTCTTTAAAGGACCATTTTTCAATTCGCACGTTTTCCTCAGGTGATTTTATTGTTCGATATGGTACTCCGCGCAGTCTTGTTTATGCGCTGCACGCTGTTGAAGAAAATAAAAATCATTTTGATCTTGGTTTATATGAAGGGGGTCCGGATTTTGAAATCCGAGGTATCATTGAAGGTTTTTATGGTACACCGTGGAGCCATGAAGATCGGCTCGATGTTATTTCATTTATTAAGGATTACCGTATGAATAGTTATTTTTATGCGCCAAAAGATGACCCGTATCATCGTCAATTGTGGCGTGAACCATACCCAGAGAAAGAACTTAGCCGATTTCTTGAGCTTGTTCATCGCGCACAAAATAATCATGTTGATTTTTACTTTTGCATCAGTCCAGGTAATGATTTCACTTATACAAAAGAAACGGAATTTGAAATACTTTTTAAAAAGATAGATCATTTAATCGAAGATGGAGTCAAGCATTTCAGTCTTTTAATGGATGATATCGATTATGTATTAAAAGGTGAATCTCTTGAAAGATTTCAAAGACCAGGCATTGCGCATGCATATATTTCTAACCGTTTAAACCGATATTTGTCTTCAAAGCTTTCTGATTATCAATTTGTCATGTGCCCTACTGAGTATTGGCAAAATTGGAACACTGAATATCGTAAAGACTTAAAAGAGGGACTTGATCCGGAAATTATGGTCTTTTGGACTGGATATAATACAGTAGCAGAATATATTCCAACTGAAGACGGTTTGAATGCACAAAAATATTTTGGACATCCTTTAATTTTGTGGGATAATTATCCTGTGAATGATATGGCTTTCGAGCATCTATTTATGGGACCATTAATGAATCGCGCAAAAAAACTAGGAGTATATCATGTTGGAATGTTATCAAATCCGATGATTTCTTGGAATCTATCCAAAATACCGGTGATTACGATGGCGGATTATATGTGGAATAGCCACCTATATGATGCAGAGAGTTCCTACCTCGAAGCAATCAATAATCTTGCAAAAGGGGATAAAAAACTTGGTAAAGCAATTAAAGTGTTTGCAGATCAGAATCGTCCTTCACTGATTCATTATCAGATCAATCAAGAACTTGATGAGATGATTGAATCTTTAGATATCAAGGGGTTAACACGCTATTTCAATCATGTTAATCGAGCGATGAATGTATTGATAAAACAAACAATTAATCAATCATTCACAGTTGATGCGATGCCTTGGATTGAACGTTTCAAAACCGATTATAGAGTTTGGAATAAAGTTAAGAATAAAACAATTCAAAGTACTGATGTATCCTACATCGAAGATGCTAAACATGCTTTAGGCTATCAAGTTTTAGCACGAATTCTAAAGAGAATGGGTCTATATCAAGGAAAAATATATAAAAAGGAACGACCGAATTTTTGGGATAATCCTAAGGTGAAAAGATGAAAATCTATGATGTGATCATCGTTGGTGGCAGCATTGGTGGTGTACTAGCTGCGAAATCAGCGTGTGAAATGAATAAGAAAGTTTTGCTCATTGAAAAGACGAAATGGATTGGTGGACAGTTTACCAATCAAGCTGTCCCACCAGATGAACATCCATTTATCGAATCTTTCGGGTGTACCAAATCATATCGTAATTTTAGAGAAAATGTACGATTTTTTATGAAAGAAAAATATCCTGTTAAATCGCATATTAAAGACATTAAATGGTGGAATCCAGGACATGCATCTGTAAGCAGATTATCTGCTGATCCACATGTATTTTTACATCTTTTCGAAGAGATGCTAACACCATATATTGAAAGAGGAAATCTAGAACTCTTAGTAGAGCATCAGGCTATTCATGCGGAAAGTGCATTAGACATTGTTAAAAGCGTTACAATTAAAAATTTGAAAACAAATCAAATATTTGAAGCCAAAGCTGACTACATCTTGGATGCTACAGATACAGGTGAACTCCTTCCTATGACTGGAACAGAGTATGTTTACGGCGCTGAAGGATATGATGCAACCTTAGAACCTAATACCCTTCAACATGCATGTCCATCAGATATGCAACCTGTGACGTGGGTTTTGGCTATGGACTATGTCAAAGACGAGGATCACCGTATTGCTAAACCTGAACTCTATGATTATTTCAAATCACAAATTTGGCCATGCGATCAAACACCTGTTCTTAGCTGGTACGGACCAGACTCATCAACTGGGAAAACCAAGGAATTCGGTATGTTTGACGGAAGAGGGAAAAAGCTTTTTCCGCTATGGAGTTATCGACGGGTTATTGATCCAAGTGACTTTGAAGAGGGCGTTTTTGAAACAGAAGTCACACTACTTAATTGGCCTCAAAATGATTACATCTTTGGAAACATTTTTGAATCCGAAGATGATGTTTATCATCAAGAAAGAGCTCGTCAGCTCACACTTTGTTTTTTCTATTGGTTGCAGAATGAAGCACCTCGCGAAGACGGAGGTTTCGGATACCCAGGACTTCGCTTAAGAGGAGATATCGTAGGCACAGAAGATGGTTTTGCTATGGCTCCATATATTCGCGAATCTCGTCGCATCAAAGCAATTAGGACGATTACTGAGCACATGATGAATGCTAATTTGCAGCACGAACTACCTGTCTTAACTGATAGCGTCGGTGTGGGTTCTTATCACATCGATTTACATATGACAACTGTTAATCACCGGTTTTTCTTTTTTAAAACATGGCCTTTTGAAATTCCGTTATCAGCCATGATTCCAATTCGAATGAAAAACTTGATTCCGGCATGTAAGAATATTGGAACGACGCAGCTGACCAACGGTTGTTATCGTTTGCATCCTGTTGAATGGAACATCGGAGAAGTTGCTGGATATCTTGCAGCTTGTGCAATTGATTGGAAAACGACACCTATGTCGATTGCACTTGATGAAGTATTGCTGAAAAAATTCCAAGCATTGCTCGATCAAAAAGGCATTGAGCGTCACTGGCCAAAAGATTTGGTACACGTGATTTAGGAAGGTGATTTAATGAAAAAAATATTACATCTTGTTTTTCAAACCCATTGGGATCGCGAATGGTACTTTCCATTTGAACAATATCGCTACCGATTGATACATGTGATTGAGCGTGCGATGCGTGCTCTAGAACAAAATGAAATTGCTTCATTTATTTTGGATGGACAAACGCTTCCCCTAGAAGATTATTTTGAAGTCTGCGAACCAAAAGATAAAAAGCGCATCTTGGCTTTGATAAAAGATGGACGCATGATTATCGGTCCCTGGTATATTGCCATGGATGAATTTTTAGTTCATGGCGAAAGTATTATTAGAAATCTTGAAATTGGAGGGAAAATAGCCCGTCAATATGGCGAAATTCAGCGTGTTGGGTATTTACCTGACACTTTTGGACACATCGGCCAAATGCCACAAATTTTGAGGGGGTTTGACATTGATAACGCTATTATGTGGCGAGGAATTCACCTCAAGGACAGCGAATTTATTTGGCAAGGTGTAGATGAATCAAAACTATTTACTCTCTTTTTAGTTGATGGTTATTATCATCCGGAACTCAATCAAAACAATCGCTCAATCGCAATTCAAAATTATGTTAAGCGTAATGCATTGTATGCTCGAACAGAGAATATTTTAATGACTGCTGGCGGTGATCATTTGATGCCTATCAATGATCATCTTGATCAAAAGATTGCAGAAGTCAGAGCAGCAAGCCCTGATTTCGAAATTTGTGTTTCAAGTTATGAGTCATATATTCAAACGGTGAGAAATCAACTCAATGTAAACTCCTTGATTCATGTGAAAGGTGAACTCCGAGACAACACAAATGCATATATTCTTCCCAATGTCCTTTCCACGAGAAGTTATCTCAAGAAATTAAATCAACAACTTGAAGATGACATGATTGGATATGTTGAGCCAATCATGGCGCTCGCTTATCTCAAATCAAAAAATGCTCCCTATCGCTATGTCGAGCATATTTGGAAAACAATCTTACAAAATCAGCCTCATGATTCCATATGTGGTTGCAGTGTTGATGAAGTTCATTTGGAAAACGAAATGCGTGCAGAAAAAGCGAGACAAATGATTTTCTCACTAAAAGAAGGAATGCACAATCAATTGAATGTTCTTCCAATGACCTTTTACGGGAATAAATCAAAAAAGATTGATGATGATGACATGAGGTTTAGTGTATACAACCCGCATCCATATGCGTTTTCAGGTGTCATCGAAGGCATAATCTGGCTAAATAACGATACACCTCAGACATCATTTATGATTCAAGATGACAATCAGCAGACTTATCAAGTCGCCATTGATGAGATTGAACCTAATAGGCTTTTTGTCTCACCGCTTGATTACCCACCATTATTCAGACAAGGAAAAGCTTTTAAGATTAAAGTTCTAGTCAAGGATTTAGCACCTTTAGCAATGAATATGTTTACAGTTATTGAAGGAGAAACGCTTCCAGTAGATTCGAAGATTGATTATACACTTGAAAATGAAGAAATCAAGGTTACACTCCAAGATAACGGTTCACTAACAGTATTCGACAAAAAGAATAAGACAGAATATCCAATGTGGAATCGTTTTTATTCATCGATGGATGCAGGTGATTCGTATAATTACTCAAAACCAGAACATGACACCATTTCATATGCTTATTTAAATGGAGAACCAATAGCGAGCATATCTGCAATCAGCCAATCACTTCAGTATAAATTAATTCTTGTTCAACCAGAAGCACTTGATTCTTCAAGAAAGTTTGCAGTTGAAACAAAAACAACATCAACAATTGATGTTAAACTGACTTTGCATTATCATGAGTCCATAGTAAGAGTTTCAGTTATTATCAACCAAAAAGGAAAAGACCAAAGGTTACGCATGCAGTTTCCAATGAACGTACATCTAGATGAACACATTAATGATAGTGCATTCGAACTAGTAACGCGTAGTTCCAATCGCAAAGAAATCTTTATTGCAGCACGTCAAAAAGAGGTTCCAGTTGTTGTTGATTCATCCTTATCAATGATTCACGGTGTGAAAGAAAAAAATGGAATTAAATTTTTCCACCGAGGACTTCACGAATCTCAAATGATTGAAGAAGAAGGAAAAACCAGTTTAGAAGTCACACTGATTCGCAGTGTTGGACATTTGTCACGTGATGATTTTGGTTCAAGAGGCGGAGCAGCTGGTCCTAATCTAGAAACACCTGATGCACAATGTATCAGAATTCATCAATTCGATTATGCTTTTGGACCTATTGATACAACGCAAGAAGAAGTCGATTCCTATCGTCAAGCACTTGAATTTAGGAGACCTCCAATTTTATTAAAAGCATATGGAGAAAGACAACTATCGTTACTGATTAAGGAAAACGATAAAGTTGTTATGACGTCACTTAGATTGATTAATCAATATCAAATTGAAGTGCGATTTTGGAACCCCTCAAAAACAGTTCAAAAAACAGCATTGCAATCTAAATTGAAGATTGAACGTATTGAAGAAGTGTTCATGAATCATGCGCCAAAACAAATCATGGAATCTTTAATTTCATTTAAACCTAACGAGATAAAAACACTAAACATTAAATATAAAAGCCGCTAATGGTGTGCGGCTTTTATACTGTCTTGGAGGGAAACAAATTATAATTCCTTAGAGGATAAATGATCGAGATAGACGTGCACGTTATTATGTGTCTGTAAAATAGATGCAGGAAGCTTCGAATCAATCTTGCCTGCAATCATTTCTTTAACAGCATAAGCTTTCTGTGAGCCGGTTGCAATCAGGATGATTTCACTAGCTTGCATAATGGAGTAAATCCCCATGGTAATGGCTTTAGAAGGAACTTCTTCAGGTGTTTTGAAGAATCTTGCATTATCATTTCTGGTTCTTGGATCAAGTTCAATGATATGTGTTGTGGAGGTGAAAGGTGTTCCAGGTTCGTTAAAACCTATATGTCCATTTCTTCCGATTCCTAGGAGTTGGATGTCGATTTTATGTTTTTTAAGCAGAGCATCGTAATACCGAATTTCAGATTCTAGATTGGATGCAGCACCCGAAGGGATAAATGTATTTTCTTCTAGAATATCAATATTCGAAAATAATTCTTTCTTCATGAAATTAGCATAACTTTGAGGGTGTGTAGGACGTAATCCAACATACTCATCCAAATTTAATGTTTTAACATTTTGAAAAGAAATTTCTTTGTTTATATAACCCTCAATAAGTTTTTTGTAAATACCAAGAGGCGATGACCCGGTCGCAAGACCTAAGGTAGTATAAGGATTCATTTTAATTTTATCGATAATTCTTTTTGCAGCTGCTTGATAAAGGTCTTCAAGTTGTTCAAATACGTAAATATTCATCATAACCTCTTTCAATTATATATACCTTGTGTATACAACTTAATTATACAACTATTTAATTATATAGACAAGTTGTTTTTGAATAAAAATACTTAAATTATATGGTTATTATGCAAAAATCTATGAAATCTGCTTGTAGAAAGTTGTCTTATTCGTTATAATATATGTAGTTGTCTATAGAAGGTGGTTATATTATGATTAAAACGCCTGTTTATCAAATTATCGAAAATGATATCAAGGAAAAAATCAAAAAGGCTGAACTGAATCATGGCGACATGATACACAGTGAAAATGAACTAAAAGATATGTATTCTGTGTCACGCATGACAGTCAGGCAAGCACTGAATAATTTAGTCAATGAAGGATATCTTTATAGGCATAAGGGAAAAGGCACATTTGTCAACAACATCAAGATTGAAAAGAAAATGCAGGGCTTAATCGGTTTTACCGAAGAGATGCGCCGCATGAATAAAAAAGTTAGGAGCAAAATCATTACTTTTGAATCCATCAAAGCAGATGATGAAGTAGCCAGCAAACTTTTTTTGGAAGTTGGTGAAGACGTTTATTTCATTGAACGTATTCGTTATGGTGATGATATTCCGGTGCTTTTCGAACAACTCCATATTCCCAAACGCATATTCAAGGAAATTGATCAAAAAATCATGGAGTCATCATTTTATGCCTACATAGAAAACACCTTGAATATAAAAATCTCACACTGTGTTCAAACTATGGAAGCAAAAGCAGCGAATACAAGGGTATCAGAAATGCTTGAGATTCTAAAAGGGTCACCCGTACTCTATATGACACGCAATACTTTTCTTGATCGCGGTTTTCCATTTGAGTATGTCAAAGCATATTATCGAGCTGATCAATATCGCTTCATTCAACATTCCGTTAGATAAAAAGGCAAAATCATTTGCCTTTTTTTTCATATTTACTGATAAATTCAATTTTTTTAGGGAAATGCATCAAGTCATAACCACCATGCCCATAATTTTCGTATAAAATGAATGATTTCTCCCCACTTAATTCATTCATTAATGCTTTAGCGGTTTCAATGGGGCATACAAGATCTTTGTCACCAGAAGCAATTAAAACTGGCTTTTTGATAACATGCGCATAACTTAATATATCAATTTCTTCAAATAACCATTTTGGTGGTATAACATTATTCGATAAAAAGGCTTTAAATCCACCCTCCGATGTATGAATGAGTTTTTTAATGTCAACATTGCTAGGCATATCTGCAAGAATAAGATCAACAAGGGGATGAACTGCTCCAACAAACAAGGCAAGTGCACCACCTTGGGATCCTCCATTTACAATGATTTCTGAGTGAGGTTTGATGAGATGGGCAACATCAATCAAACGATATGCATCTGAATAAACAGATGTGTAGTAATATTGATTAAATGACGAGAGTCCACTTAAATATAGCCCTTTTGGATTAGTAGCGGGATGCCCTTTGGTTAATCCGCCTTGATTTCTGGCATCCATGCCGATGACATCGTATCCTTTTTTAGTCCACCAAAAAACAAATTCTAAATATCCAGGTGTTCCAGTGTGCGCACCCAGACCGTGATAGAGAATAATCCATTTATTTTTTGTTCCAGATTCAGCATTCCAATAACGGCCATAAACTAAATCATCATGATGGGAGAGATAAGAAAAAAGCACGCCATTTGCTGTATCGAGTGATTCAATCTTGAAATCGAGGGGCTTTTGGTTTAGTTCGAGAATTAGATTTTGCATTTTTTTCATGTGATCACCAAGAATAGTCTACACAAAATCTACAAAAAAATCAATTGTATAGACATATTTATCTTGCTAATTTACCCTATTTAGGGTATAAATAAAGTATATATGTATAGACAATTGAGAGGCAAAAAAATGTTAGCACCTACTTATCAGTCTTTGCTAAGTGATTTGGGATATCAAACACTGCCCGAAAGAGTTGAAAAGCTCTATCAATCATGGTTGAAAACGGATCGTACATGGCAAATGACAGATGAAGAATTTATCTGGATCATCAGCACACTTCAACTTGACGCAGACACTCACCAGGTTCTTTTCGAAGCTAGAAGTATCATTCTTAATGATGAAAAACTTGTTGCGGTTTTTTCGTTTTTACAATATGTGTTTTTAATTGGAGCACATCCTTCAAACTGGCTGATTCAGAAAGCACCTCAAATCATTCATCCTCAAGTCAAGGTATCTGTATTTCAATTAATGGCCGTTTTATCTTTAACACCGATTGCTAAAACGGACTATGAATCAAGAAATATTGACGAAGAGCATATGATGTTTAATTTAAATCACTTAAAGGGATATATAAGAAACTATCAAGAAAAGAATAATGATGTCGGCATCGAAAACTTTGGTTGGGCAACCTACTTAGCGTCTTTAGGTCTCATTCACATATCATCCCTTCACTTTATGCACCATATATATAGCGATCGATTCATCTTTTTTAGAAATTATTTGAGTGGTGAAGTTGTTGCACTTGCTGAAAACAATATGAGTGTTAGGTGCGACGGCCAGTTTGATGGCATTAACTCATTCACAAAAAAATCATTTACCACATCATATATTGAAGACCCTCTTTTTTACCAAGGATACCGTGTCAATCCGATGGGTTCTGTTTCAAACGAACTGATGAATCTTAGTCGAAGTGACTATAAACTCATTTTGAAACCAGGAGATTACGTTATTGATTTTCACATCCCAACAAAGAGTGACTACTCAATTCAAGGATTCAAGCAATCCATTAGTTTAGCAAAGGATTTTTTTCAATCCCATTATCCAGAATATCCATATATCGCATTTTGGTGTGTATCGTGGCTATATTCGCCACAGATAACAGAGTTGATTGGCAATCCAAAATCACATATTATTGAAATTGCTAAAGAAGGGTACCGTTTACCAGCGACACCCGATGCAAAAAGCATATATAGTTTTGTATTTGGCAACGAAAAACCCCAATTTGAAACAATTGTTCCAAAAACCTCACTTGAAAAAAGTATTATCAACTATGTTAACGAGGGATTTTCAATTAACGCTGGCAGCTGGTTATATTTTTTAGATGATCTTGACAAGTTTGGCCAGCAAGTCTACATCCAGCGTGAAGATGAATTGAATCATCGTCAGATGATTAAAAATATATAGGTGAACATATGAAAAGAGTATTTATTTCAATCTATCTTGGAGTCTTTTCTGTTTTTTCCTTCTTTGGCGCTACAACTTTAAGCGTTGACATCATTGAACTTGATTCCCAAATCATCATGGGGGCAACCCACGAAAGAGTTCAGAGAGAACTTTCTGAATTCGGAACTACCGTTAAGCAGACTTATCACTATTTATCAGCTGATTTTCAAGAGTCAACGTTTGCTATGATTACAGGAGATGACTATTCAGCAACTGGATACCGGCCTGCAACTACATTGAAACACGCACAAAACAGTCAAACGTTATATGATGATTATGTTATTATCGGCGGAGTCAACGCGGATTTTTTTGAAAGCTATGGAGTTCCTCAAGAAGCATATATTGAAGACGGACAAATCATCTCTTCTGGGATTGGTTACGCAAACCGAGAAGTAATCGGTTTTAAAGAAGATGGAAGCATCGTATTCGGAAAGCCGGTCTTTGAAGGTTATGAAGTTATTTTAAGAGATGAAAATGGAAGAGAACGCATCAGATTGCCATTGAAAAACATCAACACTCCGTATTCAACATCAGCCATCGATATTTATGCTTACTTCGATACATATAATACTGCGCTTCCGCAGGGTGTGTATAAATATGTTGCAAACATTATCGAATCAAAAGGAGCAATACCTAAAATTTTCGGTTCAGGCATTGTTTCTAGCCTCAAATCATTAGAAAGTATTGTTGTTCCAGATCAAACTATCGTTTTAGCTTCCAACAATACGTATCTTCAAAATTTGGTGCAATTTGGAGATACCATGATTGTTCAGCGAAAAATGACGGGGGATTTCTCGGGCGTCAAATGGGCGGTAGGAGTTTACGGCAAACTCGTATCATCTGGTGAAAAAGTAGAGAATATTATTGGAATCGATCCGAATTCGCGTCACCCAAGAACTGCAATCGGCGTCAAACAGAACGGCAGTGTATTTTTGGTTGCCATGGATGGAAGACAAACAGGTTACTCCCAAGGGGCGACTCTTCATGAAATGGCCGATTTGATGTTATCATATGGAGCAGTAACGGCATATAATTTTGACGGTGGAGGGTCTACGACTATGGTTCTTCGAAACGAGGACTCAGGGTTTGATGTAGTCAATCAGCCAAGCGATGGAACACCTCGCCAAGTGACCAATAGTATTTTTTTAGCATTACGAATCAACAATGAGAATAGCACGCCTTATCCTATCCCTGATTATTCAATAAGGCTTAATCGCCCATCCAACATCACTGTGAATCAAGGAGTGTTAACCTTCGATGCAGTAGAGGGAAGAACTAATTATCAAATCATTGTTGGTGAAAATGAGCTCGTTACAACTTCAACACGTGTTGAACTTAACAGTCTAATTAGCCAACCAGGAACATACTCTATCACAGTAAAGGCAACTGGCGATGGAATCTTATATAAGGACTCATTAATATCAGAAATATATAACTATCAATATGATGGACCAATTCAACTCAACCAACCTTCACTGTTCAGTTTAAGTGAGGCAGGCATATTGTCTTGGAGTGACGATATACAGAGAGAATCTTATTTATTTGAGATCAGCGATAAATCCTATACAATTTATTTGAATCGGTTTAACCTGACAACTTTGAATTTGGAACCGGGTATTTACACCATCACAGTAACGGCTTTTGGGGATGGATTAAATACCATAAATTCAAGTGAATCAACTTATGTTTACCGGGTCTACACTAGAACTGAAAAAAGCATATCAGAATCATTAAAACTAATACTTGAATTGCTGTATTTAAAAAATCGCGAATAATTGTGAAATAGAGTTGAAATGAAAGCGTATACGTAGTATAATACTTATATAGACAACTAAAAACATTTAATAAACGGAGGACTATAATGAAGAAGATTTTCTTGCTCTTGATTGTTTTCGGAATGCTACTTTCTGTAGCAGCTTGTGAAGGTGAAGAAACAGTCATTCCAGATGAACCAACTATTACTGAAAAAACAAGTATAAACAAGGTTTTCATACAAGGTGCAGCAACACCTGATTTCAAATCCTTTGTTACAATCACAGATTCTGATGGTAGCAATGTTACTGTAACTGATGCTATGGTAGACTTAGCTGATGTGGATATGGCCACAGTAGGAACTTTTGTAATCACTTATACTTTTACGAATGCAAACAGTCAAACAGTGACTCTTGATCTTACTTTTACAATTAATGCTGCAGATGCGCCAGTCATTGCTGAAGTTGCAAATATCGTTAAAGAATATGAAGAAGGCGATACTGCACCAGATTTTAAGACTCTTGTTACGATTACCGATCCAGTAGACGGTGTCATTACTGTGACAGATCAAATGATAAATATGACTAATGTGAACATGAATGCTGTTGGAACATTCAGAGTCACATATTCATATACAAGTTCAAGTGGGAAAACAACAACATTTGAGATCGTATTCCGTGTCAACGAAAAAATTGTTGAGTTCGGTAACTGTGATCCAAATTTTCCAGAGGATCAAATCAATTTAGATCTTGATGGACGCAGAGTAATTCTTGGAACATGGATGAGAAATTTCCTTGATCCATTTTGGTTAACTGCAAAACCATCAGAACTCAATACGATGAAAAAGACATGCATCACACGTGCAAACACCGAACATGATACGACATTAGGCTGGTATGCATATGACAATGCACTTAATCATACGAATGAAATTATCCAACAGTATATTTCTGGAGATTTTAAAGCCGATTGGTATAATATCAATTCGCATAATCTTGGTAAATTGGTTGATGCTGGCGCTATTCGTCCGATAACCGATTATATGCATTATTTACCAGAATATTATTATGACATCAATCGTCAATTTGGTACATACAAAGGCGAAGTATATGGTATTTGGACTGAAAGAATCAATGTAAACATGGGTATTTATGTAAACCTTGATTTAATTGAGGAATATGGGCAAACTAATCCTGCAGAACTATGGAATGATGGAGAATGGGATTGGCAAGCATTACTTGATATTTCATCGGCAATCAAAGAAAACGCACCAACAAATGTTGAAATATTTGGTATCAACAACTACGACTTAGGTTCATATCTAATTGGCTCAAATGGCGGTAAGACAATTAATCCTGAAACTGACACTTTTGCTCTCGATGATTCAAGAGCAATCAATGCACTTGAGTTTGGACAAGATTTAAAGGAAAGAGGTTACGCTTGGACTGCAGAAGATAACACTGACACCTCTACACGCGCTAAATTCACATCGGGCGAACTTGTGTTCTATTTTGGTTCAGACTGGATTTCAGGTGATCCTTCCATTCTTAAACCAGGTGAAGCCGTTAAGTTCACATTGGGCATGGTTCCTTTCCCGTTTGGTCCAGATATTGTTGATTTTGATGCAGAATATCGTCTTCCAATAACAGTGGGAAATCTTTGGGTTTTACGTAGCGATGTTGATAACACAATGGCAGAAAAATTATTCCAGTACTTTATCAATACAGTACCTTGGGGTGATGATGATGAACAAGATTTACGCTACACCGAAACAATGAGAGACCATATGGATGATCGTACATCTTTGGAAGCTTATGTGAGCGGTTCTAGAATGGGATATTTTGAAAAAACGTTCTTATATGATGTTGTCTGGGCGTTGCCAGATTCTGGTTCTACTGGCATCGGTAATGTATATGCTGAGATCATTAATACTCCAGGTGTTTCTGCAACAGCAACAATACAAGCCGCACTACCTTCGATTCAGGCTAAAATTGATCAGACTTTAGGTAAAGAAGAAAGCTAGGCAGGGCAGAAGTTAATAACTCATGTTTGGTGAATACTATAAATGAAATGAATTAAACAAGGGACTGTAAGAGAAATGAGAAATTAATTTTCGTCATGGACTTATAAGTCTCTTTTTTCATAGTTATTGGTCATGAAATTCATCAAATTCTTGTAAATAATTTACATCATGCCTCCATATTTGAAATAAAAAAGATGTTAGTGACTTTTATGTCACCAACATCTTTGGTTTTCTTGAGAACTGTATGCTCTCAATTGATGTGGAATTACTTTTCCAAAAATATTATCAGTTTTAAACCGCTTGACTTTTTTCTTGAGATTAACTTACAATGGGTTGTGGTTCTTCTGGTCCCATTTGAGGAACAACTCTTTCAAATATACTCAAGAGTTCATCAACCTGGAGTTGAGTCAATGTTGTAAAGTTATAATCAGCAACCTGATGAATATCCAGGAATAACAGCGTATAATGATCTTCCAACATATCAAACATCTGATCGATATCAATAACCAACATGCCTGTCAAATCAAGAACTGTTGGATTCTTCATGATTTCATCAGAAAGAATCACGAGAGTTGCGAAGAATAAATTTTCGTATGTGGTCGTCATCGCTTGATCCAACGCCAAGACAAGAATACCAAACATATTGAACTGTGGATCCAAGTTCCAACTTGAACTGAATAATAATGTTGAAACGTTGAGAGCATCCAAACTATTCATAATCTGTTGTTCAATCGTTGAAATGTTTCCAATGACAGTTGCTACATCACCGACAATAGCTGTAAATAATGCATCAAATTCAGCATAAGTCACTTCAGTGCTGTTTGCTACCATTGCATATTTGAGAGTACTTCGCCCATCAATAAACTGTTGTATTCTACAACGCGTGCGAAGACTGCTTCTAAATCAGCAACGAATAATGGATCAGTAAAGTCACCGTTACCCATATTGACTAAATCATAAATATCTAGGAATAATTGACCTTCAGTCACCAAGAATTGATCAATCATAACGATTCCAGTTTCTTTAATGACGTCTAGTCCTGCCTTGATATTGTCATAATCAGCAACAAGCTCATTGACCATCAATTCAACCATGTCAAATTCATCTGGTTCCATTTCACTTTCTAATACAGTCAATAGATTTTCAGCTGCAATTCCAAATAATTCTTCAACAGAAGAACTATTCAATAAGGTTTCAAGTGTTTGAACCTTGACTTGGTTGGCATCGATGAAATCTTGGATATAAGTGCCGACATAAACAGCAAGCTCAATCACTTTAGGGAAATCAACTGTATCTGATTCCTGATACCATTCGTCATAGAATTCATCATAGACCATTTCACCTGGAATGACCATGCCATCTGTGAT
>JFJP01005381.1_pt1 | contig 26430 bp, 23 predicted proteins | sample 431651 | NCBI WGS metagenome assembly JFJP01 (sample SAMN02602958, study PRJNA72255) | Microbial mat metagenome, whole genome shotgun sequencing project. | biome: fresh water; feature: sink hole; material: water; isolation source: purple microbial (photo- and chemosynthetic) mats found in...
AACGAGCCGATGGCTGAAGTCGCCTGCGCCCGCAGCTGCCACGATTTGTGCCACCTCACGTTCGGAGGCCACTTCGTCGGTACGGTCAATCCAGTGGGTGACTCGCCCGATCCGCTGGCCTGCCGGGTCAATGATGGGTTTGGCCAGCAAACGGATCTGGCGCCCGTCAATCTCGACATCCACCGACTCGCCAGACTGCACGGCGTGGTCAAACTTGGCCTTTGTTTCAGCACTTCTGAACAGGTTGGAGAGTTTGTTGCCGTAAAACTTATCGGTATCAAAACCCGGGCCGCCAAAGCGTTGCAGCAACAGCTTGGCTGCTGGCGTGGCATGGACAAACAGGGCCTGTTCGTCGAACACGGTGACACACTCGGGCAGGCTGTCAAGCGAGGTGCGGATACGCAGGTTGAAGCTGGCGGCTTGGGCGGCATCACGCAAGGACTGTTGTTTGGCCCGGCAGGCGGTCCATGGCGACATCAAGGCGACCATCGGTGTAACCCTGCACTACTTCCACCACTTTCATCTTGACAGCAATATGCGACTGCACCAATTTATTGACGGCCTCGGTCATGGTGCGGTATGAGCCCTGCAGGCGCTCAGTGGGCATCACATAGTCAAGCATACCCAGATCGTGCTGGCGCGCCATTTCGTGCTGCGCCTCCATGAAATGATTCAGCGCACCCTGCATGGTGGCCATGGCACCCAGCAAGTGGCCGGCCTCGTCCTGACGATCGACGGCGATCGTGGCATCGAGCTTGCCAGCGGCCACGTCTTCGGCTACCTCGACCGCGTGGCGCATCGGCACAGTAATGCTTCGGATCAAAAAGTAACCTGCGGCAATGGTCAGCACAAGTGCCGCCAAAATGATCAGAATGACGCTATTGCGCGTTGTAGTGGCGCTGGCCAGCGACTCCTGGTACTGAACCTTGGTCTCTTCGAGCTGCAGTTTCTTGATTTTCTGAATAACCGGCTCAACCGCCTGCCAACGGTTGGTGAGGGTTTCGTCCACCAACCCGGCGCGCGCCGGACTGTTGTCGCGCAAGGCATCGATCATGGGCATCAGGCCCTCTTTGACAAACGCCGTGCGCTTCTGGTCAAACTCGGTGACCAGCTTTTGTTCGGTTTCGGACTTGACCTTGGCCTGGTACAGCTTGAGCGCAATGGTGATCGTGTCGATGTTGGCCGTGACGCCCTCGACCGCACGCTTGGAGTTTTCAGCCGAGGGGTTGGTGATGGCCCGCAGCACAAACAACTGGTTGGCCTGCATCAGGGCTTCGATCTTTGACAGTTGCTCCAGTGGCAGCATGCCATTGGCGTACTGGTTCTCCATTTTGTCGTTGGCCTCCTTGGCGGCACGCAGACCCACCCAACCAATCACCAGCAAAATCAGCACCAGCAGCGCCAGCAACATGGACAAACGATGGCCAATTTTCAAGTCTTTCAGACGCATACCAACACTCCAGTTATTCTAAATACCCCCCAAAGCTCCCCGTGGCGCTGCGCTGTGGCTCAGCCCCCCAGTTCAGTCAGCAGACCCATGCATTTGTTAAAACGCTCTTTTTGCACGCCGCCTGCCAGTTTCAGGGCTTCGTCTTCCTTGCCAGCAATAATCAGCGGCACCAATTCGGCTTCGCGAGTTTTCTTGAAGGCACCCCAGGTGTCGGTCAGGTCTTTGAACTGGGCCTCTTTGCCAGCAGGTGCCTTCAGCTTGGCGAGCATGGCGCTGGCTGCATCGGCAGTGTCCTTGACCACTTTTTGCTGATCAGCACCGCGTTTGGTTTTGTCGGTGGCCATGGTGACCAAGGTTTCGCGTGCCGTGGTCATCTTGGCCCGCAGGTCTTTGAAATCCTGAGCATGCGCCCACGGGGCTGCCAGCAGCGCCAGCATGGCGAAACACACAAATGCAATGATCTTTTTCATGGCTTTACCTTTCAAGTGAATAAAAACAACCCTATCAAGCTCTTTCACGCCTGCGCACTGAGTACGGAAGACGCAGCCGTGACCAGTTCCCCGAGCGAAGCCACATCCAGAATGAGTGCCACCTCTCCGCTACCCAAAATACTGGAACCCGAAATGCCACGCAGCGTTTTGAACAAACGACCCAACGGCTTGATCACCGTTTGCTGCTGGCCCAGCAAGGCCTCGACCTCAATCCCGTATTTGCCACGCGGCGAGCTCACCACCACCACGCTGGTGCGCTCGGGCAAGCCCGATTCGATGCTGTAGAGTGAGCGCAGTCGCACCACCGGCAGCACCGCACCCCGCAACTCGACGCAGTGGCGCCCGGTGGCATCCACCCGCACATGCTGGCCCCCGGCCTCGATGACTTCAACCACGGAGCCCAGCGGCAACACAAACTTGGCCTTGCCAACACCGACCAGGAAGCCGTCAATGATGGCCAGCGTGAGGGGCAATCGAATATCGACCTGCAGACCATGCCCTGGGCGGCTATTGAGCTTGAGCGAGCCCCGCAGCGCTTCGATGTTGCGCCGCACCACGTCCATGCCAACACCGCGGCCGGACAGGTTGGTTACTTGCTCGGCGGTCGAAAAACCTGGTTCAAAAATCATCATGTTGATCACGTCGTCCGCTGGCACCACACCCTGCTCGATCAGGCCGCGGTTCCAGGCGCGCTGCAGCACCCGTTCGCGGTTGATGCCACGGCCATCGTCCTCGATGCGGATCAGGATGGCACCGGTTTCGTGGCGGGCGCTCAGAGTGAGCTTGCCAGCTGGGGTTTTGCCCGCGGCCACACGCTCTTGGGGTGGCTCCAGCCCGTGATCCAGAGAGTTGCGCACCAGGTGCATCAGCGGGTCAGCGATTTTTTCGACCATCGATTTGTCAAGTTCGGCTTCACCACCCACAATTTCAAAATTAACCTCTTTGCCCAGGCTCGATGCGGTGTCGCGCACCACCCGTCGAAAGCGGCTGAAGGTCTCGCCGACGGGCACCATGCGCAAGCCCAGCGTGCCGTTGCGGATTTCTTCAATCAGGCCGTTCATGTGCAAGTTGGCCTCAATCAGCGCCACATTGCGGGTTTCACGCGCCAGCAGGTTGGCGCCAGCACCCGCAATGACCAGCTCACCAAGCAGGTTGATGACCAGATCAAGGCGGTCAGCCTGCACCCGGATGTAGCGGTTTTCTTCGCCGCCACCGCTGGTCTCGCGGGTTTTTTGCTGTTTATTCAGCGCAGCCTCAACCACCTCAGGGGCGACACCCGCCTGAGACTCCAAAAGATTGCCCAATTTGGTCTTGGGCGCACTGGCATAACCAGTAGTCTGCCCTTGATTTGATAGCACTTCGGTCAGTTTTTCTTGAGAAACCGCACCCACCGACACCAGCATGTCGCCCAGCCTTGGCGTAGTCGGCAGGTCTTCAATGGCGCGAACCAGCTTCTGGCCCAACGTTTCAGGTGCAATCACATCGAGTTCGCAGTCGTCTGCCACAAAACTGAAGGCTCCCTCCACATCTTCACGTGTCGCCGACGAAGCCAGTTCCATGCCGAAACTGAGGTAACAGGTCTCAGGGTTCATGTTGACCAGTGAAGGAACGGCATCAATGCCACACACCATGGAGGTGACCGTACCCAGGCCCTTGAGGTAACGCGCAATCGACAGGGGGTCCATCCCATTGCGAAAAGTCTCCGTACCAAACCGGGCCGAAATTTTCCAGTCGGTCATGCCAGGCGCAACAACCACGCCGGCCGTTCCAGCCGTTTGCGTCGCTGCCTTGACCGGCACCGCCCCGGCATCGTCGGTGTAGGCGCGCAACTGGATGATCAGATCAGCCCGCAGGTCTTTCTGGTCGGACGTATCGGCTGCATCGTCGCTGGCGGTGTCCACCAGAAACTTGATCTGGTCATTGCACTGCAGCAACAAGGTGCTCATTTCGGGTGTCAGGTTCAAATCGCCGTCACGCAATTTATCCAGCAGGGTCTCGACGTGATGGGTAAATTCAACCACCTTGTTCAGGCCAAATATACCGGCCGACCCTTTGACGGTGTGGGCACAACGAAACAAGGTGTCGAGCAGTTCGCGATTGCCCGGCTGCTCTTCAAGCTCAAGCAGCAGGGTCTCAATGGCTTCGGTCTGCTCACCGGCCTCGCTGATAAAGGCGGGCATGGCCGCAGCAATAAAGTCTTGGTCGGCATCTGACATGGCGGGGTCCTATTCAGGCGTGGGCGAGAGATTTGTCGAGCCAGGTGCTCAAGCCCATGGCCTGGCAGGCATCAACAAAGGCGGCACTGGGACCGACCAACTGCCAGTTTTGCTCGGTGTTGGACAAGGCCGCCAGCAGTTGCAGGCCAGCACCATCAATCTCTTGCACCTTGGCAGCAGATATTTTGAGCAGTTTGGCGGACTTGGCGTTTTGCTCGGTGACCCAGCCCAACAGGGCATCACGGGTTTCTACAGCGCTGTAGATGGTCATCTCTTGCGGAAGCTCAAATGGTGTGCTCATAAGGATATCCTGACATGGATGGTGCAAAAACAACCCGGCGGCACCGTCTGACCCATCGTAGTCAGCAATGCAAAGCCTATACAAACCTTACGGCAGGCACAACTTGGAGACGGCGTTGAGCAGGGAGGCGGGTGAGAATGGCTTGACCATCCAGGCTTTGGCACCAGCCGCTTTGCCCTCTTCTTTTTTGGCTTCCTGGCTTTCGGTGGTCAACATCAGGATGGGCAAGAACCTGTAGCTGGGCAATGCCTTGGCGGCCTTGACAAACTCGATGCCGTTCATGCGCGGCATGTTGACATCGCAAACGGCCATGTTGATTTTGCGGCCATCCAGCAAGGCCAGCGCAGCCTGCCCATCGCCCGCTTGCAGTACTTCATAACCAGCGCCCTGTAGCGCCATAGCAACCACCTGTCGCAGGCTGGCCGAGTCATCAATGACAAGAATTGTTTGTGCCATCACGTGTCCCCATCAAAAAAAAGTTGTTTCATCGTCATCCACTGCGGCAGTGCCGGCCTGACCGTGGTGGTGATGGCGTTGCTCCGTCATGACATATTGCGAGGCCAGTCGCGCCAGCCAGGCCTGTGCGTCAACATCGGTTGAGGTGTCATCCAGCGCCAGTTTCAGACGCTCAATGTCCTCATGCAACAAAGTCATCATCTGGCTGATGCGATCCTGGTACTGGAAACCCCGGTACATGCGCTCAACCTGCTGGCCCACCATCTGCGTCTCGCGCTCAAATGGTTTGGAGATTCGTTCCAGCGCATCGGCCGAACCACGAATCATGCTCATCACATTCGCCACGGCAGCCGCTGATGCCGCGTCAAGACGACTCAGCACCGGTTTGAGTTCCCGATCACAGGCATCAGCCAACCCGACGATGCCACCGCTGCCTTGCGCCAGTGCTGCGGTAATTTGCCCGGACTGCCGGGTCGCCATGTCAAGATGCGGGCCGATTTCAGCAAACGCAGCCAGCATTTCCGCCACGGCCGTCTCGGACTGACTGCGCGAACTGGCCAGCTGACGCGCCCAGATCGGCAGCACCTGACTGCACAACGCCACCAGCGCATGATCATGCTCAAGCTTCTGGTCCGGATGGGGTGATGCACTCATGCGTTGAGCCATTGCGTATTCAGATAGCAGCCGCAGCCGATCAGACGGTCATCGTCCAGCGGCATCACATACGAAGACTTGCTCTGCACTGCCCCGGTTAGCGGGTGGGTGATGGTGTAGTTGACCCAGCCACTTTGCTCGTAGTCACACACCTCCCAGGCATCAGTCACCAGTTTGTCAGCGTCCAGACCCGGGATACCGCTCAACAGCTTACCGTCGTTTTCCGGGATGGCACCATGCACCACATAGCGCCCGCGACGGTCAAAGATAAAGACATACAGATCCCGGTCAATAAATGGACCCCGCTTGTCATGAAAGTCGGCGACGGCCTGCTCAAAGCCCTGCGTGCGTAGATGCACCATGGCATCGAATACCATTTGCCTGGCCTGATCGGCGGCACCCTGACGCAAGCGAATGTCGCCCACTGAAATCTCAAGGGTTGAGGCCTGGGCAATCATACGGTCTGAATTAAAGCTGGCACGCTCCACCAGTTCGGAGTTTTCATGGGTCAGCACATCGAGGTCGCCCACTGCATGCACCACCTCTTCCAGTGCCGCACTTTGCGAAGCACTACCCTCAGCCATGACGTTGACGTTCATGGCGATTTCACCAATACCTGAGATCAGACTCTCCATGGTCTCGTTGATTCTTTTAATGCCTGCGACGGTTTCGCCCACACGTGCTGAAGACTCGGCGATCAAACCCCGAATTTCAGCGGCAGCGCCCTGGCTGCGTTTGGCCAGGTTGCGCACTTCAGCGGCCACCACGGCAAACCCTCGCCCCTGCTCGCCGGCACGGGCTGCCTCAACGGCTGCATTGAGTGCCAGCAGATTGGTCTGAAAGGCAATGCCGTCAATCACGCCAATGATTTCTGACATGCGCCTGGAGGTGACTTCCAGCGGGCCCATGCTTTGAACCGCCCCGTGCATCATGGTGCCCGCCAAGTCAGCTTCCTTGTGCAGGCTGGCCGTCATCATGCTGACCTCATGCGAAGCAGACGCGTTACGCGCCACCGTTTCGCTGACATGTTTGACGTGCAAGGAGGTCTGCTGCAGATGCTGCCCCTGGGTTGCTGCGCGCTCGGCCAGGGACCGGGTGTCATCGACCAGCTTTTTGCCGGTATCGCCCAACAACACCGCGGCCGTGCGAATGTTGGCCACGATGCCTGACATGTGATCAATCATGATTTCAAAATGGCGACCAAAATTGCCCAGGGTCTTCACGCCGGAATTCACGCTTCCGGTCAGATCTCCGTCTGACACTGCCCTCATGGCTTGCTCGGTACGGTCGCGCTCGACGCGGGTAATACTGAAAAAACAGAGTTGTAAATACCACCACAACAGGATGGCACCTAGCGACAGGCTCGCCATCACAGAACCCGAGCCCTGTAGGCCCAGCAAGTGGGACACCAGCGAAACCGCCAATGACACCAGCAGTGGCATAGGCAAAACCCAAAAACGCAGCGTCCCTGACAAGGGTTTCAACAAGGACATTCCGGGGGTGTAGAAGTTCATAGCGGACCTGTTCTCGTTAAACCAGCAGCACGAGAGGTGCGACCTACCTGAGCGCTAATTCGATCTTGGCTTGAAGCGTATCGAGCCGGGGCGGTTTGACAATGTACCCAAAAGTACCCAGAGGCATGGCCTCCTGCAAGGTGGCAGCACTGGCATCAGCGCTCATGAAAATCACCTTCATCTCGTTGACCAGCGGGTTGGCATGGGCGCGCAACTGCTGCACAAACTCCAGCCCGTCCATGGGCTTCATATGAATGTCGGTGAGTACCAGATTGGGCCTGAAAGTCACCATGGCACGCAGCGCGCTGACACCATCGACGGCGGTTTCAATCGACTGGATGCCCAATCGACGCAGGCTGTTGACCACAAAGGTGCGCATAACTTCATCGTCATCGACCACCAGAACACGGGCAAGTATCAAATTCATAATTCAGGGACGGCACGCCACATGGCCATTCAGCCACTCACATGCCCTTTCGTTAGAGTCTCATAAATAACAAGCTTAGCAGCAATTAAACCAAATTCCGGCGCTTTCACACCGATTAATTTTGCGCCAAAAAAACACCAATTTCTTTCAACAGGCCGTCAAGTTGGGGCAATAAATCGGCAAACAACGGTGCCACCACCGCCAGTGATTCTGTTTTGCTAACCTTTTCAACCTGGGTCACCTGAGCCACCAGGGCATCGACGGCAAAAATGGGCACATAACCCTTGATCGCATGCAACAGGGCATTGGCTTTGGCCACGTCGCCTGCGGCCAGCGCGGCAGACATGTCGGGCAAACTGCCCGACATGCTGCTTGCCACCGTTTTTAATATTTTGGCCAGCGATGCCTCTGAGCCCATCATGGCCACCCCACGGGCGATGTCAAGACTGGGCGCAACCGAAACCGCGGCCCTCTGGGTCTGGCCCCGGCGCGTCAGGACCTCAAACGCCGGCAGGGTTTTGCCCTCGAGCACCTCCAGAAAGGCACCGCCGCCGGTGGAGATATAGCCGATGTCCTTTTCAATGCCATATTTGGCGATGGCCGCCAGCGTGTCGCCACCACCGGCAATTGAGAACGCGCTGGACTGGGCAATGGCCTGGGCCAGCACACGGGTGCCGTGCTCAAACGTGGCAAACTCAAACACACCAACTGGACCATTCCAGACGATGGTGCCAGCAGCTTTGAGCTGTTCAGCCAGAGCGGCAGCGGTTTGTGGGCCAATATCGAGAATCAGGTCATCGTCAGCAACATCAGTGGCGGCCTTGATGGTGGCTGGCGCATCCGCCGCAAACGTCTTGGCCGTGACCACATCGACCGGAATCGGCACCGCGGCGCCGCGCGCCTGCATGGCCTCTATCACCGCTTTGGCCTCGGCCAGCAGGTTCGGCTCGGCCAAGCTCTTGCCAATCTTGAGGCCACTGGCCAGCATAAAGGTGTTGGCAATGCCGCCACCCACGATCAACTGGTCCACCTTATCGGCCAGTGCCTTGAGGATGGTCAGCTTGGTGGAAACCTTCGATCCCGCCACGATCGCAACCAGCGGACGTTTTGGGTTGGCCAGGGCTTTGGAAATAGCGTCCATTTCAGCGGCCAGCAAAGGCCCGGCACACGCTACTTTGGCGTATTCGGCGATGCCGTAGGTGCTGGCTTCCGCGCGGTGTGCCGTGCCAAAGGCATCGTGCACAAAAATGTCACACAAATCGGCCATCTGACGTGCCAGGGCCTCGTTGTTTTTCTTTTCGCCGACATTGATGCGGCAGTTTTCCAGCAGCACCACCTGGCCGGGCGCAACCGGCACACCACCGAGCCAGTTGCCCAGCAGCGGTACCGGGCGGTTCAGCAATTCGGACAAACGCCTGGCCACCGGCACCAGCGAGTCGGACAGTTTGAAGGTGCCTTCTGTGGGGCGCCCCAGATGACTCGTGACCATAACCGCCGCGCCGGCATCGAGCGCCATTTGAATACAGGCCACCGAGGCCCGGACGCGGGTGTCTTCGGTAATGCCACCACTGTCATTCTGTGGCACATTCAGATCAGCCCGAATAAAAACACGTTGACCGGCAACAGCGCCCTGGGCGCACAAGTCAGAAAATCGAATGGCAGTCATGGTCGTATAAGTTTTGATTACGCTAGGTGCATTGTAAAAGCTGTCCGATCACCAGCCCCATCCCACGTGCAGGGGCAAATAAACCAGCATCCCCACCACAATGGTACCCAGTACTGCCTGGCCGCGGCCGCGGCAGCCCATAAACCATAGGGCACCGGCCAGCGCCGCGAACAGGCGGGCGTCCTGCCAGGTTTGAATGAAGTGGCCCTGGGTCATGACCAGTTCCGGCACGATCACCGCTGCCAGTGCCGCAATGGGTGCATATTGCAGGCCACGCTGGGCCCAGTGCGGCAAATGCCAGGTTTGGCTGGAGATGAAGAACAGGGTGCGCGTCAGCACGGTGATCAGCGCCAGCCCGATGATCACCACCACGGTCCAGAAGTCGGTCTCAGCGCCCATGAGCGGCCCCGGCTGTGCGGGTGGCTTCGATCATCAGGCACATGGCCACCGCTGACGCAATGGCCAGCAGGATGTTGAGTTTGTAGGGCAGCGCAAACGCCGTCACTGCAGCCGCCCCGGCCACGCCAGCGCTGACCCAGCGCAAAGGGCTGGAGGCCAATGAAAACAAAATACCAAACAACGCCAGAATGCCGGCAAAACCCAGCCCCCAACTGGTCGGAATCAAGCGCGCCAGCAACACACCTGCCACACTGCAACCCACCCAGGCCAGCCAGTTGACGGCGCAATTGCCCGCCAGGTAGGCCTGTTGTGCCAGCAGTTGCTCAGGCTCGCCGCCATGCTGCGGGTAACGCCGGGTAAACAGCACATAACTCAGGTCGGTGCTCAGGTAGCCGGCCAGCAGGCGCTGGCCCAGGGGCAGATGCATCATGTAGGGGCGCAGGTGGGCGCTGAACACCACAAAACGCAGGTTGACACAAAACCCGGTGGCCAGCACCACCCACATTGGCGCACCAGAGGCGATCAGGGGAATGGCCGCCAACTGCGAACTGCCGGCAAACACGATGACCCCCATCAGCAGCGCCTCAAACGTGCTCAAACCCGAATTCACCATGGCCACACCCGTCATCAAACCCCAGGCGGCCAGGCCCGGTGCAGCGCTGAGCGACTCCAGCGCGCCGGCACGGAACTCGGGGTGACGGTAGTATTCAGGCCGGTACACCACAGGGGTCAGTCAAAACGCCTGCCAACGTGCAGGTCAAAGCCACGCAAAAAGTCAGCTGCCGGCAGCCGTTTGCCGCCGGGGCGCTGTAGCTCAGTCAGGATAACTACAGAATTCATAGCAGCTACCGTAATACCTGTGGGGGCTACAGCCATAATTTCGCCAAATTGGTAGCTGGTTGACGATTGTTCCGGGCCAACCTGGGCCGCCCAGATTTTGAGGGTTTCGCCGCCCAGGCAGCTGTTGGCAACCGGGAACGGGTTGAACGCACGCACGCGCCGGACAATCGCCTGCGCCGGTTGTGCCCAGTCAATGACCGCCTCTTGCTTGTCAATTTTGTTGGCGTAAGTGATGCCTTGTGACGGCTGAGGCACCGGTTGGGCCTGGCCGTTTTGCACCTGCTGCAAGGTTTGCAGCATCAGCATGGCACCCAGCCCGGCCAGCTTGTCATGCAATGTACCGGTGGTGTCGGTGTCCAGAATGGGCAGGGTTTGCGTCAGCAGCGTGGCACCGGTGTCAAGCCCGGCATCCATTTGCATGATGGTGACCCCGGTGCTGGCATCACCCGCCTCGATGGCGCGGTGGATGGGCGCCGCACCGCGCCAGCGCGGCAAGCTCGAGGCATGGATGTTGAAGCAGCCCAGCCGGGGGCTGTCAAGCACCCATTGCGGCAGGATCAGCCCATAGGCAGCAACCACCATCGCATCAAACTTGCCCGCTTGCAGCAGGGCCTGCGCCTCGGCGGCGTCTTGCGGGTACTTGCCTTCCAGGCGCAGGCTGCGCGGCTGCGCCACCGTCAGGCCGTGAGCCAGCGCAAATTGTTTGACCGGTGAGGCTTGCAGTCTCAAACCGCGCCCGGCTGGACGGTCGGGCTGGGTCAGCACCAGTGCAACCTGGTGGCCTGCAGCGTGCAGTGCCGCCAGCGCAACGCACGCAAATTCCGGCGTGCCGGCAAACGCCAGTTTGAGCGCTGGCATCAGTTGCGCGCCTCGCGCTGGGCCTTGAGCATTTTGGTCTTGATGCGCTTGCGTTTGAGCGGCGACAGGTATTCCACAAACACCTTGCCCAGCAGGTGGTCCATTTCATGCTGGATGCACACCGACAGCAGGCCGTCGGCCTCGATCAGACGAAGTTTCCCGTGACTGTCCTGCGCCTCGACCTTGACCGCATCAAAACGCTCAACCCCGTCGTAAATACCTGGCACTGACAGGCAACCTTCCTCATTCAAGTGGGTTTCAGCACTGGACCAGACGATTTTTGGATTGATCAGCACCAAGGGATCATCATGTTGTTCCGACACATCCATCACAATCAAGCGTTCGTGCACATCGACCTGGGTGGCCGCCAGGCCGATACCCTTGGCCTCGTGCATGGTCTCGAGCATGTCGGAAATCAGGGTTCTGATCCGTGTATCAACCTCGGCCACGGGCTTGGCCACCGTGTGCAATTTGGGGTCTGGGTAGCAGAGAATAGGGAGTAAAGCCATGGTGTCACTTCGAAGATGTCGTTATTTTCGCTATTTTTCTGCCAGCTGGTGCGCTGGGCAAGCGACAATCGTTGTTCAATCAAGGGCTTGGGCGCAAAATCTCATCCGATTTAACAGGGTACCAAACACCATGGCAAAACCTCTATTCAATGCAGCCCCGATTTCGGCGGTGCTGGCCGTTATCGTTTGCGGCGTGCTGTCCGCCAGCCCGGCCAGTGCGCAGAAATATCCCATCACCGCACAACAGCGTATGGTGGCCAACCAGGTCGCCAGTGCTGGCGTGCCCTTGAGTGAAATCAAGGCCGATGCACCGCAAAGCTACACCATCAAATCAGGTGACACGCTGTGGGCCATTTCGGGGATGTACCTGAAATCGCCCTGGCGCTGGCCCGAGCTGTGGGGCATGAATCTCGACGACATCAAGAATCCCCATCTGATTTACCCGGGGCAGACGCTGTTTCTGCTGTCCAAGGATGGCCGCGCCCGCCTGAGTACCAGCAACACGCCGGACGGCAACGATGTGCCGACGGTCAGGTTGTCGCCACGAACCCGGTCCGACAAAGTAACCAGCAACGCATTGCCGACACTCAAGAGCCATCTGATCGAGCCCTTTCTGACCGAGCCAATCATTGTCGACGAGCTCGGCCTGACGGCTGCGCCGCGCATTGTGGCGGCGCAGGACAGTCGGGTACTGCTGACCCGTGGCGACCGCGCCTATGCACGCGGATCTGCCAGTGAAGAACTGCTCGATGAGCCCGCCCTGAAGCAAAAGGCTTACCGGATTTTCCGCAATGCCACACCCTTGAAGGACCCCATTACCGGGGAAATACTCGGTTATGAGGCGCAGTACCTGGGCCGGGCCCTGTTGGTGCGCAGCGAAGGCACCCAGGACGGCATTGATCGCAGTGGCAAGGCACGCCAGGATATCGTTCCTGCCACCATCGACATCGTTGATGCCAAGGAGGAAATGCGGGTGGGCGACCGGCTGGTACCCGAGCCCCCCATGCAACTGCTCAGTTATGTGCCGCATGCGCCGCTGATGCCGGTGGATGCCCGTGTCGTGTCCATCTATGGCAGTGCGGTTGAAAATGCCGCGCAAAACCAGGTGGTATCGATCAATCAGGGGGAACGCGACGGCATCGAAAGAGGCCATGTGCTGGCGATCCTGAAAGACGGCAACCGTCTGGTGGACAAAACCGATCCGGCCATGGTCGAAGTCAAACTGCCCGACGAGCGCAACGGCCTGCTGATGGTGTTTCGCACCTTCGAAAAATTGTCTTACGCGCTGGTGCTCGACATCACCATCGGTGTCAAGGTGGGTGACCGTCTGATCAATCCGCACTGACGTGGAGGTTGACGAACTCGGCGCCTGGCTGCGTCTGTCGCAGACAGATGGTGTGGGCAACAGCAGCGCACGCAAGCTGCTGACGGTTTTTGGTCTGCCACAAACGATTTTTCAGCAATCAGCATCGGCCCTGGAGCAGGCCGTCAGCCCGGCGCAGGCGCAGTCACTGTGCCGTATGCCGCCCGGTTTGGCCGAGTTGCTTGACACCACACTGGTCTGGTTGCAGCGGGATGCGCCGGGAAGCCTGCGCCGACGGGTGGTGACGCTGGGCGATGCGGGCTACCCGCAGGCCTTGCTCAACCTGGACGACCCACCGCTGATGCTGTATTTGCTGGGCATCGCCAGTTATAAGGAAAACGACCCCGTAGCGCCCGTCAATCAAGCGCTGACAGCTACTGATTTGATAGTTAACCAGTGCCCCACCGGGCGTTTGATTGACCCTGCCAGAAGCCTGGCCATGGTCGGCAGCCGCAACCCGACACCGCAAGGTCTGGCCAATGCCCGAGGGATGGCGCAGGCCCTGGCAGAGGCAGGTGTGACGGTGGTCAGTGGCCTGGCACTGGGTATTGACGGTGCCGCCCACGAGGGTGCGCTGAAGGCTTGTCAGACCGGCACAGCCAGCGGTACCACGGTGGCGGTGGTCGGTACCGGGCTGGACCGGGTTTATCCCAGGGCGCACCGAGATCTGGCGCACCGCATCGCCGATCACGGTTTGTTGCTGAGTGAGTATCCGCTGGGTACACCACCGCTTACCGCCAATTTCCCCAGGCGCAACCGCCTGATTGCCGGCCTGGCTCAGGGCACGCTGGTGGTGGAGGCGGCGCTCAAATCAGGTTCGCTGATCACCGCCCGACTGACCAACGAACAGGGCAAAGACGTGTTTGCCATTCCCGGATCGATCCATGCGGCACAGTCGCGCGGTTGCCATGCGTTGATCAAGCAGGGTGCCAAACTGGTGGAATCGGCGCAAGACATCTTTGATGAGTTGAAGTGCTTCGAGAAGTCTCCCGTTGATGTAGAAATAATAGCTGACTACGTAGACTCAGAAAGGGCTACGGGCCATTTGAGCCACGATGATGAGATGCTGATCGCTTTGGGATTTGATCCGGTGGGTCTTGAAGTCCTGCAAGTGCGCACTGGCCTGGACACCGCAAGCTTGCAGGCCCGGTTGATGACCCTCGAACTCGATGGACGGGTCATTGGCCTGCCGGGTGGCCTGTTTCAACGCCAGGCCACCTGACCGGCAAGTCCAGAGTCCGATTTCCGGGCCAGTTTGAGGTTTTGCAGCCCTGGCTTGGCGGTAATATTGAGGCCATGTTTGAAGTCCTTGCCTTTGTGTATGAAAACTATTGGGGCGGTGATTCCTGCCCTGAGCTACCGGCGCTACAGCGCAAACTCACTGCTGTGGGCTTTGACAGCCACGAGGTGGTTCAAGCCTTGTTGTGGCTGGAAGATCTCAAAAGTGCGGCGCGGGGCCGGCATCGGCTCCCACTCGATCCGGCTAAACCGGGTGCGATGGACGCTGCGCCGCCCAACCGCGGTACGGTACCATGGCCTGCGTCGGCACCGTCGATGAGGATATTTACCGCCTCCGAGCAAAACCGGCTGGGTCTGGCGGGTTGGGGCTTTGTCACTTTTTTGGCCTCCATCGGTGCCTTGCCGGATGACCGGATGGAACTGGTGATGGAGCGCGCCATGGCCACGTCAGGCAACCCGATCAGCATGGAAGACCTCAAACTGGTGGTCCTGATGGTGTATTGGAGCCTGGGCGAACAGCCTGATGCCCTGCTGTTCGATGAACTGTGCGACAACCGGCTGGTGCGACTGGCCAACTAGCCCTAAAGCCGGGGCTCAAGCCAGCAGCCGCTCAGGGTTGGCTTCGATCTTGCCCAGAGCTTCGCGCGTGGCGCGGGTGGTGAGGGGCTCATCTTCCTGGGGCACGATCAGACCTTGTTGCAAATAGGTCGCCAAGCGGCCTGACTGGAACAGATAGCTGCGACCGACGGTACTGGCAAACAGATGCAAATGGCCCAGCGGGCTGCGCCAGACGTATTGCACCTGGTTGACATGGCCGTTATGGTCCAGCGTGAACCAGGCCCCCAAGGCCAGTTCACGCACCCACTCCAGCATGGCGACACTGTCCGTGCTACCCGCACCGGTGACCACATCAAGCTCCGAGGCATCGATGCCCAGCAGGTCTTCAATCGTTTGCGAGTCCAGCGGCAGCTCTTCGACATCATCGTCGCTGATATAGTCTTCCAGGTGCGCCAGACGGTCGGCCAGTGCCGTGATTTGTTCGTCGGCAATCGCCTGGGTCTTTGACATGAAGGCATCGGCCAGCGTGTCGCTGATGATCTTGATGTGCGCATCCTGCGCCGAGCGGTTTACCGCCATCAGGGTCATGCCGGTGCGCAGGCATTGCAGCAGTTCGGGCAGATTGGCAATCACCCGGGCGCGGTCGGTGCGGTTGGGTTTGGCGCTGGCCGCCCAGATCAGGTCGGTGGCGGTCTTTTTCAGCAGCAGGGTTTCTTCGTGCTGGGCCCCCTGGCGCACGGCCGAAACGGCCATCGCCTCGGCCCAGACCTTGTACAAGAACTCACGAATCTCGTCGCGCACTGGCATGTCTTTGAGCTGGTCGCGCAGCTCAATGGTGTACTGAATGGTCAGGGTTTCTTTTTGTTCGAGTTGTTGCGCCACGCCAACCACCTTTTGAGTGGCGGGCTTTTCGGTCAGATGCTGCTTTAAAAAGGCCTTGAATTCCTCATAAACCTTTTGATAGACCCGCTCACCGGTGTCGGGATATTGTTCAATCACCTGAACCACCCGCTTGATCTCGAGTTCCAGCGCCGCACTGCTGATGCCGCTGGCATCAAAGCCCAGCACACACGAACCCATGTGGTCAATCAGTTGTCGCGCCGGATGATTGAGCTTGCTGAAAAAGTCCGGCTCGGCCAGGGCGATGCGCAGCACTGGCATTTGCAGCCGTGCAAACCAGACCCGCACCCCGGTGGGGATGCGGTCTTCCTGCAAAATGGCCTGAAACATCAGTGCCACCAGCTCAATGATGGCTTTTTCGTTGTCGGTTTGCGCCTGACCCTTGAGTACCGAGGACTGCTGGCGCAACTCTTGAACAACCCGCTCAATCAACACGACCTGAGAGGTCCCAGGCGATGCCTGGAGTTGGTTGCTGACCAGCGGTTGCTGGGCCAGCGCCGTCATCAAAGGGGCAGACGGTGCCACATGGGATACCGGTGCTGCGCCGGGGTGGAAAAAACCACCGAGCAATCGACCCACCTGCTCCAGCAGACCTTGACCACGGCCCCCTCGACGATCGCCACCCCGCGCGGCCGCTGGCGCGTGGCCACCATAACCCGGCAGTTGGGACAAGCCCGGCTGACGCGGACCGGCTGGACGGTCTTCTGCGCGACGCTGGGATGCTGCCGCCGACCCCGAAGCAGGCGCAGGCGGCGCAGGGCTGGCCTGATCGGGTGCCACCGGATTGGCTTTAGGGCTGAAATCGATCACCGGCATGACCCCTTGAGCCACCAGTTCGGCATTGCACACGGCATAGGCCTTTTGCAAATGCTCATTGAAATGGCGTTGCACCACCGCACTGACCAATTGCCAGGAATCTCGCGACAGACCGCAGGCCTCCCACTGCTGGACCACCGCCAGCAACAAAACCTCCGGATGCACAATATCGCGGACACTCAGTTCCTGCTCGCCCCCCAGGAACTTGAGCCGCTTGCGCAGGCTGTTGACCTCCAGGGCCGATTTTTCCATCAAATCGAGTGCCAGGCGCGACGCAATGATCTTGTTCTCGACCACCTCGGTGCCCAGCAGTTCCAACGCGCTGGCTGACAGCAATGGAGCCGGGCGACTCTCTGGCAACAAGGCGTTCTGCCAGGCTTGCACGGTGCCCTTGGACCAGCGATCCTTGAAGCGCTGGTAAGCCATCCAGGCATCGCGACGGGTTTGCATCTCGCGCGAGGGAGCGGCCTCGTTCATCAGGTTGCTCAGACGTTCCTGCACCAGGCCCAGCACCGAGTCCATGGCCTGGGCGGCCAGAGCCACCAGGTGCTGGCGCACCTGCGCCGCCAATTTGGCGGCCTGCCGGGGGGCAAGTGCGTTAGCCATGGTCGAGATGCTGCCTAGACCGTTGCCCCGGCGTTAGGGTCATTCGGATCGATGTCCTTCTTGGCGATCGGCCCCTTGACCAGGTCTTCACGCTGAATCCCCAGCCACATGGCAATGGCGGCCGCCACGAACACCGACGAGTAAATGCCAAACAGGATGCCAATGGTCAGCGCCAGGGCAAAATAATGCAGCGTGGCCCCACCAAACAGCAACATGGACAGCACCATCATTTGGGTCGATCCGTGCGTGATGATGGTGCGGCTGATGGTCGAAGTGATTGCATTGTTGATGATCTCGATGGTTGTCATCTTGCGGTAACGACGAAAGTTCTCGCGGATGCGGTCAAAAATCACCACCGACTCATTCACCGAATAACCCAGCACCGCCAGCACGGCAGCCAGCACGGGCAGGGAAAACTCCCACTGGAAAAAAGCAAAAAAGCCCAAAATGATGATCACGTCATGCAAGTTGGCAATGATGGCTGCCACGGCAAACTTCCACTCAAAACGCACCGCCAGATAAATCATGATGCCCACCACCACAAAAGCCAGCGCCTTGAGCCCATCAGCGGCCAGTTCATCACCCACCTGCGGACCGACAAATTCGGTGCGGCGCATGTTGGCACTGGCATCAACAGCCTTGAGGGCGTTCATGACCTGATGGCTCTGCTGGGCTGAACTCACACCTTTTTGAACTGGCAAACGTATCAACACGTCACGCGCCGTGCCAAAGTTTTGCACCTGCACGTCGCTAAGGCCCAGTTTGGCGACGGTATCGCGCACCACGCCCAAATCAGCCGGCTGAGCATAGGTGACCTCCAGCAGGGTGCCACCGGTGAACTCGACCGACAGGTGCAGGCCGCGCGAGAACAGAAAAAACACCGCCGCCAAAAAGGTCAGCAGCGACACCAGATTGAACACCAGCGCATGGCGCATGAACGCAATGTCACGCTTGATTCTGAAAAATTCCATGACAAAAATCCTATTCGACCGTGACGGCATTGCCACCATCGGGACGCCAGATGGTGCCAATCGACACGGTTTTGAGCCGGTTTTGCCGGCCATACCAAAAATTGACCAGGCCGCGCGAGAAAAACACCCCTGAGAACATGCTGGTCATGATACCCAGACAATGCACCACGGCAAAACCACGCACCGGGCCCGAACCAAACGCCAGCAGCGCCAAGCCCGCAATCAGGGTGGTGATGTTGGAGTCAAAAATGGTCGCCCAGGCGCGGTCATAACCGGTATGGATGGCGGCTTGGGCTGAGGCGCCGTTGCGCAGCTCTTCGCGAATGCGCTCATTGATCAGCACATTGGAGTCAATCGCCATGCCCAGCACCAGCGCCATGGCAGCCATGCCCGGCAGCGTCAGGGTGGCCTGCAGCATCGACAGCACGGCCACCAGCAGCAGCAGGTTGAACGCCAGCGCGATGCTGGAAAACACGCCAAACAGCATGTAATAGACGCACATGAACAGTGCCACGGCCAAAAAGCCCCAGCTCACGCTGTGGAAGCCTTTGGCGATATTCTCGGCACCCAGGCTCGGGCCAATCGTGGTTTCCTCGATGATTTCCATGGGAGCCGCGAGTGAACCGGCACGCAGCAGCAGGGCCGTGTCATTGGCTTCGGTGGTCGTCATGCGCCCCGAGATCTGCACCCGGCCACCGCCGATTTCGGTACGAATCACCGGCGCGGTGACCACTTCGCCCTTGCCTTTTTCAAACAGCAGGATGGCCATACGCTTGCCGACGTTTTCACGCGTAACATCCCGAAAGATACGGGTGCCCTTGGCATCGAGGTTCAAATTGACGGTGGGTTCCTGGGTCTGGCTGTCAAAACCGGGCTGGGCATCGGTCAGATTTTCACCGGTCAGGATGACCTGCTTTTTGACAATCACGGTCTGCCCATTGCGCTCAAGGTAACGTTCAGAGCCAAAGGGCACCACACCCGTACCTGATTCAGCCGCCCGCGCCTCGGTACTTTCATCGACCATGCGCACCTCCAGGGTGGCGGTGCGCCCCAGAATGTCCTTGGCTTTGGCGGTATCCTGCACGCCCGGCAACTGCACCACAATGCGGTCCAGGCCCTGCTGCTGTATCACCGGTTCGGCCACACCGAGTTCGTTGATCCGGTTGTGCAAGGTGGTGATGTTTTGCTTGAGCGCCTGGTCCTGGATACGCCGGGCCGCTTCCGGCTTGATGGAGGCTGTGAGTTTGATGTCGGTGCCGTCCGCTGCATCGAGGGTTTGCAGGTCAGTGAACTGATCCTGGAATACCGCTTTGGCCACTGCCAGGCTTGCCGCCTCCTTGAGGCGCACTTCAATGGTCTGGCCATTGCGGGCAATGCCCCCGTGGCGGACATTTTTTTCGCGCAGGCTGGTACGCACATCGCCGGCCAGCGACTCGGCACGCTTGGTCAGCGCCGCCTGCATGTCGACCTGCAGCATGAAGTGCACACCGCCGCGTAAATCGAGCCCCAGGTACATCGGCGCTGCGTGCAGCGCCCGTAGCCAGGCCGGCGAGCGCGACAGCAGGTTCAGCGCCACCACAAAAGAGGGGTTCGACGGGTCCGTCACCAGGGCTTTCTGAATCGCATCCTTGGCCTTGAGCTGCTCCTCGGTGGCGTTGAAGCGTACCTTGATCGAGGCACCCTCCAGGGTCACCAGATCGGCGACGATGCCACTGGCCTTGAGGGTTGCCTCGACCTGCGCCAGCGTTGCGGTATCAAGCTTGATCAGCGGCTTGGCTGCCGACACCTGCACGGCGGGCGATTCGCCAAAAAAATTCGGCAAGGCATACAAAGCGCCCACCACCAGCGCAATCACGATGATCACGTATTTCCAAACCGGGTAACGATTCATGACCGCCCTTCAGACATCAACATGCAAAACGCTGGCAACCGCCCAGCAGGGGGGCAATTACTTGATGCTGCCCTTGGGCAACACCTGGATCACGGCACTGCGTTGCAATTGCACCTCAACGCCGCTGGAGATTTCCAGACTGATGAAGCTGTCACCGAGTTTGCTGACCTTGCCCAGAACGCCTCCTGCAGTAGCCACTTCATCACCTTTGGTCAGAGCATCGATCATGGCCTTGTGCTCCTTGGCCTTTTTCATTTGTGGGCGAATCATCACAAAATACAGCACCACAAACATCAGCACCAGGGGCAGCATGCCCATTAACGAAGACTGCATATCGCCACCAGCAGCAGCAGGGGCGGTTTCGGCAAAAGCAGAAGAAATGAACACAGAAAACTCCAGAAAGATAAACAGGGAAAAACAACAAACGCCCGCCGGATACGCCAAGGGTACCGAAAAGCAGGCAGCCATCAATTGTATGCGGGGCACCCTTGACCCGCCCCGTCAATGAGCTGCGTCTGATCAGTCTGACAAGGCGTTGAATTGCTGCATCAGCTCGGCCCAATTTTGCTGGGCTGCCTCCAGGTGGCGAGCCTTGACGTGGCCAAAACCCCTGATTGCCTCGGGGATACTGGCAATTTGCAGCGCCAACCGATAGCGCTCGGTGGCATGGCGGGCCTGCGGGCCCGAGGCCAGCGCCGCCAGCAACACCAAAACAGTGTCGCGATACTGAACCACCAGGGCACGCTCCTGACACCGCTCAGAGGTTCGGCCAAACACATCGAACGCGGTACCCCGCAAGCCCTTGAAGCGCGCCAGCAAGCGCATGCCGGTGAGCATCAAGGGGCCGAATTTTTGTTTGACCAACTCACCTTGGTCATTGGTCTTGGCCCACAAGGGCGGTGCCAGATGAAACTGAAACCGGTAGTCACCTTCAAACTGAGCGGCCATACGCCTCTCGAATTGGCCGTCTGTATAAAGTCGCGCCACCTCGTACTCATCCTTGTAGGCCATCACCTTGAACAGATAACGTGCCACAGCCTCACTCAGACTGGACTTGCCCCAAGCCGCCTCGGCTTGTTGCACCTGCTGGACCACGGCCAGGTAGCGTTGTGCATAAGCGACGTTCTGGTAGGCGGTCAAAAAATCCATCCGTTCGCGCAGTAACTCGGCCAGTGCCGGTTGTTTGACCTGCTCTGCCACAGGTACCACTGGCAACAACGCCAACACGGCATCGAGATGTTGGGCACAGTGACGGCCCCAGGCAAAGGCCGCCTGGTTGTTGTCCACCTGGACACCGTTGAGTTCCATCGCCCGTAGCAGCGCCGCCTGCGAGACCGGCACCCAGCCCTTTTGCCAGACGTAGCCCAGCATCAGCGGGTTGGTGTAAATGGCGTTACCCAGCGCCTGCACGGCGACAAATTCTGCGTCCAGCAAGCCCAGTGCTGAGGCCCCCACCACCTGGCTGATGGCATTTTCGCAGCCACCTCGGGGAAACTGCCAGTCAGGGCTATGGACAAAAGCGGCTGTAGGTGTTGCGTGGGTATTGAGCGCCACAAAAGTTCGCCCGGTTTGCATCACGGCGAGCGTGGTCTTGCTGGCCGCCACGATGGCATCGCAGCCGATCACCAGGTCCGCCCGGGCCGTATCCACCTTGCTGGCAAAAATCATCTCGGGCGCGTTGGCAATCTGGATGAAGCTCCAGGTGGCACCGCCTTTTTGTGCCAAACCCCCAGCGTCCAGCGTCACCACGCCCTTGCCCTCCAGATGCGCCGCCATGCCCAACAACTGGCCGATGGTGATGACCCCGGTGCCACCCACGCCACCCACCACAATGCCCCAGGCTTTGTCGGCGACTGGCAAAATGGGCTCCGGCAGGGGTGCCAGCGCCTGCAGGCCATGCAGGGCAAGCTCTGGCATGGGCTGTTTGAGCTGGCCGCCCTGAACGGTCACAAAGCTCGGGCAAAAGCCCTTGACGCAACTGAAATCCTTGTTGCAACTGCTCTGGTTGATGCTGCGCTTGCGGCCAAACTTGGTTTCCAGCGGCTCCAGGCTGAGGCAATTCGACTGCGTGCCACAGTCACCGCAGCCTTCGCAGACCAGCTCGTTGATGACGATACGCTGGTCGGGCTCGGCCAGCGTGCCACGTTTGCGCCGACGGCGCTTTTCGGTGGCACAGGTCTGGTCATAAATGATGACTGTTGTGCCCCGGATCTGACGAAACTCGCGTTGGATGCGATCCAGGTCGTCGCGGTGCTGCACAAGCACGCCAGCAGCCAGCGTGACACCCGTGTATTTGCCTGGTGCATCGGTCACGATGGTCACGCTGGCAGCGCCCTCAGACAACACACTGTGCATGATTTGCAGCACGCTGTGCCCCTCAGGGCGCTCGCCGATGCGCTGCCCACCCGTCATGGCCACCGCATCGTTGTACAAAATTTTGTAGGTGATGTTCACGCCGGCCGCAATCGACTGGCGAATCGCCAGCAACCCGCTGTGAAAATAGGTGCCATCACCCAAATTGGTAAAGACATGCTGGTCTGTGGTGAAGGGCTGCTGGCCGACCCAGGCCACACCCTCGCCGCCCATCTGGCTGAAGGTGCTGGTGCGGCGGTCCATCCAGACCGTCATGAAATGGCAGCCAATGCCGGCCAGAGCGCGTGAACCCTCGGGCACCTGGGTGCTGGTGTTGTGCGGGCAGCCACTGCAAAACCAGGGTGTACGCTCGACCGCATCGGCTTTGACGGTCAACACTGATCGTTCCCGGGCATCGAGCCATTGCACATGCTGGTTCATACGGTCCTGAACATCCCCGGGCACACCCATTTTTTGCAAGCGTCGGGCGATGACTCTGGCAATCAGGGCCGGATTCAGGTCAGCCGTGGCGCGCAACAGCCCACGGTCCCCCGAACTCGGGTGGCTCCAGGGACCACCGGCATCGCCAGCATCAGTGTCATCGAACTTGCCTACCACCGAGGGGCGAACATCAGCGCGCCAGTTGTACAGTTGCTCCTTGAGTTGGGACTCAATGACCTGGCGTTTTTCTTCAACCACCAGAATTTCCTGTAGTCCCAGCGCAAAGTCACGGGTCAGGGCGGGCTCCAGCGGCCACACCACGTTGACCTTGTGCAGACGGATGCCCAGGCTGCTGCAAACGGCATCCTCCAGACCCAGATCATGCAGGGCCTGACGCGTGTCGTTGAAGGCCTTGCCGCTGGCCATGATGCCGAATCGATCCTGGGTGCCGGCCAAGACGTTGTAGTTGAGCTGGTTGGCGCGTACATAGGCCTGCGCCGCATACCACTTGTGCTCCATCAGTCGGGCTTCCTGCTCCAGCGCGGGATCAGGCCAGCGGATATGCAGCCCACCCGGGGGCATCTGGAAGTCTTGCGGTGCCACCACCCTGACGCGCTCGGCATCCACCAGCACCGAAGCAGACGATTCGACCACCTCCTGAATGGTCTTCATGCCGGCCCACAGACCGGAAAACCGGCTCAGGGCAATCGCGTGCAAGCCCAGATCCAGAATGCCCTGGACATCGGACGGAAAAAACACCGGCAAACCACACGCCTTGAAAATCGGGTCGCTCTGATGTGCTGCCGTGGAGCTCTTGCTCAGGTGATCGTCACCGGCCACCGCCAGCACACCACCATGGCGGGCCGTTCCAGCCATATTGGCATGTTTGAACACGTCCGAGCTGCGATCCACCCCAGGGCCCTTGCCGTACCAGATACCAAACACACCATCGTATTTTTTGCTTTGCGGGTACAGCTCAAGCTGTTGGGTTCCCCAAACCGCCGTGGCCGCCAGTTCTTCGTTGACCCCGGGCTGAAAGACGATGTGGTGATCTGCCAGATGCCGCTGCGCCGCCATCAAGGCCAAGTCGTAACTGCCCAGCGGGGAGCCGCGGTAACCACTGACAAAGCCCGCTGTGTTGAGCCCGGCCAGCACATCACGCTGGCGCTGTAGCATCGGCAAGCGCACCAGTGCCTGAACACCACTCATGAAGGCCCGCCCATGACGCAAGCTGTACTTGTCGTCCAGCGTGGCCCGCTTCAAGCCATCACGCACAGACTCCGACAGGGGTGCATTCATGCAGGCAGGGTCAAGCTCCTGACACATTATCAAATACGCCTTTAGCCCTTATCAGATATGCGCTGACAGCTATGAAAAAAGAAGCAATAGGGATCAGCAGAAAATTCTGGTTCGCTTAGCGCTCGAGCACCCGACGCAGGGTTTGGGCCAACTCTTCAGCCACAAATTTGGCCACATACGCATCAGCACCCACCTTGCGCACATGCTCCTCGTTGGTGGTCCCTGTCAACGACGAGTGGATCACCACTGGGACGGCGCTGAAACGCGGGTCCTGCTTGATGTTGCGCGTCAGGGTGAAGCCGTCCATCTCGGGCATTTCCAGGTCGGTCAGCACCAGAGCCACCTTGTCCCGAATGGTTTTGCCTTCGGACTCGGCCTCGGCAGCCATCGCTTTCAGGCGGTCCCAGGCCTCCTGGCCACTCTTGGTCATGATGTAAGGCACTTCCATGGATTTCAGGCCTTGCTCAATCATCATGCGGGCCACCGCCGAGTCATCCGCCGCCAGCACTACCGTGCCGGCCGGCAAGTGCAGCTTGCTGGAGGCCTCCATGTCGGTCTCTGGTTGTTGTTCGGGGAACACATCGCGCAGGATCTGCTCAACATCGAGCACCTGGGCCAAGCGGGTGTTTTCGGCAGCACCATCAAGCCGTGCAATGCTGGTCACCAGACCACCACCCCGGCCTTCGGCTGACAGCACATGTTTCCATTCCAGACGCACGATTTCATTGACCTCTTCGACTGCAAACGCTTGCGTGGTACGGGCAAATTCGGTCACCAGCAGGATGCCCAGGCCCTTGGTTGGATTGGTTCCCACAATTTGCGGCAAATTGATCACCGAGATCATCTGGCCCCGAATGTTGGCAACCCCCATCACTGCCGGGGGTGAATTCACCATCGCGGTAATCTCGGGCATCACCAGGATTTCCCGCACCTTGAAGACGTTGATGCCAAACAATTCCCGCCGGTCAGTGCCCGGGGCTTCGCCCAAACGAAATAGCAACAGCTCAAACATGCTGTTACCGGCCAGGTTGGTTCGCTCGTCAATATCGCGCATGGTTGATTTATTCATGACATCTTCCTTGTGAAGGACAAAAAGTGGTGGTCAGTAGGGCGCAATGGTAACGTCATCTTTGGTGTTTGGGCCACAACGCCCAAAGTCTCAGAGGCTGCTTGAGCCGTCCCGCCAGTTCGCCTGCTTGAGCGCCCCAACCAACGAAGTAGTCTGCCCTCAAGGCACCCGTGATGGCGCTACCGGTGTCCTGCGCCAAAACCAGCCGTTCCAGGTTGATACTGTTGCCTCTTGAGGCCAGCCATACCGGTGTGCCGTAGGGAATGCTGTCGGGATCCACGGCAATCGATCGCCCCGGGGTGAGCGGCACGCCCTGAGCCCCACGCGGACCAAACGCTGCATCAAAATCACCGAGTGGTTCCTCCTTGAAAAAAACCACGCGTGGATTTCGCCACAGCAGTTCATTGAGTTGCTGCGGATGCTGCGCGATCCAGGCTTGAATGCCGGGCCAGGAGGCATCCTGCAATTCGCCCTGATCAATCAGCCAGCGCCCGATGCTCTGATAGGGGTGGCCGTTATGAGCCGCGTAGGCCAGACGCATCAGGCGCTGCGAGCCATCGGGTTCGGTCACACGGACCCGGCCAGAGCCCTGGATTTGCAAAATCATCGCCTGAACCGGATCGGCCAGGTAAACAATCTCGCGCCCCCGCAAGGCCGCCTGCGGTCCCGCCAGGGTGTCGATGTCGCGCCGGGGAAACCAGGCCTTGCCTGGTTTGAGTCCGGGCGGTGGTTGGTACAGCGGCACGTTGTAGACCGAATCCGGCAAGCGCCGGGCTTGCAGCTCCGGTTCAAAATAGGCCGTCAACAAACCACTGGCAGCAGCATCCTGCAAAGGCTCCACCCGGTAAGGCTGCAGACGCTCTTGTAGCCAGGCGCGTTGGGTTGGCGCGTCACCAATGCTCAAGCGCCTTATCTCCGGGCACAAGGCGGCAAATACCAGCCCCGGTCGCTCGCAACTTTTGAGAAAGGCGTTCCATGCCTCAAACAGGGCATCTGACTCAAAGCCCGGCAATTCACTCCAGGACACCGGTACCCATCGACTTTTGCCACGCAACAGCGTCTGCGCGACCATGGCCGTTTCCGGCACCGCCACAAGCGCTGGTGCCATAGCCGCGGGGGTTGAATGATCGGTGGCATCGATGGC